>Ga0183099_1000177_pt1 | contig 56584 bp, 62 predicted proteins | sample Biomet1_FD_127788 | JGI IMG/M metagenome (GOLD analysis project Ga0183099, IMG submission 127788) | Microbial communities from bioreactor (seeded with anoxic lake sediment) at LBNL, California, USA - Biofuel metagenome 1 | ecosystem: Engineered > Bioreactor > Anaerobic > Unclassified ... | reverse complement strand
GGTGCCCGTTTTACCACTGATATTTTGAATCGTCAAGTCGGCGATTTCAGCACCTGACTTGCTGTCTTTGTTTTCGACGACGGTCAGCTCAAAATGATCTGAACCTCCTGTGTCTGCGGCATGTGCGAGACTTGGAAAACTCAGGATAAAAATCATCCCGAGTGCCAAAATCAATGCACTGAGTTTTTTAAATGTTGTGGTCATCATATTCTCCCTCTAATCTAATCAAATAGATCTAATGAATTGCTAATTAACGAAATAAAAACTGAACCCTGTTAAGTTATGATGTATCGTTGAAAAAATAGCATGATAAAACTAAGTCATACTGCTCTGCTCTGCTCTTAAGCAGACAATTCCCCTCCTTTTCTGTCAAGTTTTTATTCCGTAAAACCCAATTAATATATTACTAATTTATCATCTACATTTTATAAATTAATTTTAACATAATGTACTTATTATTACTACTAATATGTTAAATATCTATTTTTACACAAAAAAACAAACCCGCACCTCTCGTACGGGTTTGTCTACATGCTGAACTCAGATAGCCATTAACATCTGAGTTTTTATCTATTAGTAGAACGAAGAAATTCGCCAAAAAATTAGCTAAATTTTGGCTAAAATTTTCAAAAAAGTCGAGGCACAGAACGGCGACACGTACTTAGGTACGTGAGCCATACCGTAACGAAGTAATTCATCCAAAAATTAGCTAGACTTTGGCTAAAATTTTCAAGAAAATCGAGGCACAGAACGGCGACACGTACTTAGGTATGTGAGCTATACCGTAACGAAGTAATTCACCCAAAAATTAGCTAAACTTTGGCTAATTTTTTCAAGAAAATCGAGGCACAGCACAGCGACACGTACTTAAGTACGTGAGCTATGCTGTAACGAAGAAATTCGCCAGAAAATTAGCTAAACTTTGGCTAAAATTTTCAAGAAAATCGAGGCACAGCATGGCGACACGTACTTAGGTACGTGAGCCCTGCTGTAACGAAGAAGTTCGCCAGAAAATTTAAGCCAAAGCACCCATAGGATCCCAAGGGAGGAGCACCTCCGGCTCAGCCTCATAAGCAGCCAACTCTTCAGCAGTCAGGAATTCTTTTCTGACAACGATTTGATAAGTATATTCATCCATCCAAGCATCTGATGCTGTGAAATAACCTTTTTTACCAACTTTTTCGCCCCATGAATTTTCGACTTTCCATTTAAGAGAATTGCCGGCATTATCTAGGTCGACACCAGTCAAGACCATGGCATGTGTCATTAATGATTCAGAGTAGTCCAAACGGCTAGCTTTATCTTGTGTGAAGTTCAAATCCATGGCTGAGAAATCATAGGCATCCATGGTCAAAAGGCCATCTTGACGGTTAGAAACTTGACCCACATCACAGCCAAACCAAACTGTTTCACCAGCTTGCATTTGCGCGATTGCTAATTTTTTGAAACGGTCCATGTCAACATTCAAGTGACGCACATCACGCGCACCAATGACATTCCCTAAAAATTCAACCGTGTAAGATTTGTTATAAGGTTTGTCAGCAGTTGGGGCATTGATCACACTCACATAGTCATCCAACTTGATATCAACAAATTTTTCATAAAAAGCTTGCGGTGTGATGCTGTCAAATTTATGGAATTGGTCATCCTTGTCTCGGTATTCAAAGTTGAATTTTTGTGGTGGCAAACCAAGTGTCATGGCAAGATAGTTGAAGATTTCTTGCAAAAGTTCCGCTTTTTTAGCAGCCACATCACCACCATTTTGAATCAACTCACGCAAGATTTGTGCATCTTGACGCAAGATTTTATTCAAATATTGATCCAACTCACGGCTGGCACTTGATGAAATTGACTCAGGATAGATGTCTTTTGGCACGACACCATATTTTTGGAACAATGCCACGACCATGTCCCATTGTCCGCCATCTTGTTGGGGCACATCAAGCAAGAATTTCAACTTGCGATCACCGATTTCAAGATCACTTGTGCCAATGATTTGCTCAAGGAACCAGTTTGATTTTTCATATTTGTCCCAAAAGAACGTGTAGGCTTGTGACAACTCGAAGTTTTCCAACTTGAACTCTGTCAAAATTTTATGACGGAAAGTGTTCAAAGCGGCAAACATCCAGCAACGACCAGATTGTTTTTGGTTGCTGACGGGATCATTTGTCAAGTCGATTGAAAAAACAGGCAAATTCGCGGCATGTGATGCCCGATTTTCAAGTGCATTGAGCAAGCCATTTTTAGTCGCAGCGTTTTCTACTGCACTATATTTCGCATTTATTTGATAATTATCAAATAAAGATTGTGTAAATTCTGATGTTAATGCTGTCATGTAAATCCTCCAAAGAATAGTATAGCACTTTTAAAAGTGTATCTCTCAAAAAAAGCTTTAATCATTCACCTCATAAAAAGAACTTGTGTCTCTCAAGCACAGGTTAATTTCATCCCGTCATACAATTTACTCTATTGGTATAACCCATGCTGGTTAATGTAGTTCAACACCTCAGCAGGCAATAAAAAATTGGGCTGATGGTTCGCTTTTATACTCCCTCGGATATAGCTTGAGGAGATATTTAGCAAAGGTAAATCAATCATTTGAACGGGGTATTTTGGCTCAGTCAAAACAGTTTGGTCGCGTTTGACAGCTACAAACTTAACCAATTGCATCAACTCATCAATCCTGTACCATTTTTCCAAATAATCAACCATATCACCACCGATTATGAAAAAATAGTCGTTTTCAGGATGGTCAGCCGTTAATTTTGAGAGCGTATCATACGTATAAGACTTGCCACCTCGCTCAATTTCTGACAAGTTCAATGTCAACCGTGAATAGTCTTGCAAGGCAAGCTGCAGCATCTTAATACGATGTTCGGCTGAAATCGTTGACTTTGTATCAATATGAGGTGGCTCGTTTTCTGGTATCAGTTGCACTTCATCTAAAGCCAATAACTGCTGAATTTGGTCTGCGATGAACAAATGCGCATAGTGAACCGGATTAAAGTTTCCCCCTAAAATACCGATTCTCATGCGCGCCAGAAATCGTCAAAAACCGTGATTGGCAAATGACGTTTATGTTCTGTTTTTAACCACCAGTTTTCGATAACAGCACGCGCGGCTGCATCAATTTCGCGTCCCTCTAAATAATCGTCGATATTATCATAACTCACACCTAGTGCGACTTCATCAGCTAAGCCAGGTTTCCCATCTTCCAAATCTGCCGTCGGCACTTTGTTATAAAGTGCTTCATCTGCATTGAGATAAGCTAATAACTGCTTGCCTTGACGTTTATTGAGACGGAAAAGCGGTAAAATATCTGCGCCACCATCACCAAATTTCGTAAAGAAACCAGTAATGTTTTCAGATGCGTGATCTGTTCCAACCACAGCCCCTGAGTGCTCACCGGCAATTGCGTACTGCGTAATCATGCGTTGACGGGCCTTGATATTTCCTTTGTTAAAATCAGTAATGGCAAGGCCAGCTTCAGTCAAGGCAGCAATTTTACCGTCTACTGCACGCTTGATATTGACCGTCAAACTAACATCTGGTTTGATGAAATCTAATGCCCTTTGGGCATCATCTTCATCTTGTTGCACGCCATAAGGCAGACGAACAGCGATAAATTGATAGGTCGTATCACCTGTCTCAGCACGTAATTCCTCAATGGCAAGCTGCGCCAAACGACCAGCTAAACTTGAATCTTGACCACCTGAAATACCTAAGACTAGGCTCTTCAAGAAAGGATATTGCTTGAGATACTCCTTCAAAAAATCAACTGAGCGACGGACTTCTGCTTCCGGCGAAATCTCAGGTTTAACTCCTAATTCTGCGATAATTTTATCTTGTAAAGTCATTTGTAAACATCCCTTCTCACTTGATCAATTAGTTTCATTTTATTTTCCCAGACATCCTGTGCCAAATCGACCGGGTAGTCTTGCGGGTTTAAATCACGTTTGTACTCATCCCATAAATCGTCTAATTTCTCTTTGAAATAAACCTTGATTTCGGGCAAGCTAGGTAACTCGTAAATTAAGTGACCTTTTTCAAAAATCGGAACCAACAAAGGACGCGCCGTGAAATTTATCAATTTTTTATTGATATACGTATAAGTCGGATGAAACATAAAAATTTCATCAGATTCATTCGGGTCAACAGTTGCAAACGTGATGTAGTCACCCTCAGATTTGTTCTTATCCAAACTGCGAATCCGCCAAACTTGTTTTTTACCTGGCGTTGAAACCTTCTCTGCATTACTTGAAAGTTTAATCGTATCACGCATGTCACCAGTCTCCGTTTCAATCGCAACGATTTTATAAACGGCACCAAGTGCAGGTTGATCATAAGCTGTAATGAGTTTTGTCCCCACACCCCAGACATCAATTTTGGCTTTTTGCATTTTGAGATTGAGAATCGTATTTTCATCTAAGTCATTAGACGCATAGATTCTCGCTTCTGTAAAACCAGCATCATCTAATTGTTCACGAACTTTTTTTGAAATATAGGCCATGTCGCCAGAGTCGATGCGAACGCCTTGAAAATTGATACTATCACCCATTTCTTTTGCGACTTTAATGGCTGCAGGTACGCCGATTTTCAGTGTATCATAAGTATCCACTAGGAAAACACAATCTCGATGCGTTGTTGCATAGGCTTTAAAAGCATCATAGTCATTACCATAAGCTTGAACAAGCGAGTGAGCATGTGTGCCAGATACCGGAATACCAAAAAGTTTACCTGCTCGAACGTTAGAGGTTGCATCCGCACCGCCAATCACAGCAGCACGCGTCCCCCAAATCGCAGCATCCATTTCCTGAGCCCGCCGTGTCCCAAACTCAAGTAGAGGTTCATCTCCAATCACCGACTTGATCCGCGCTGCTTTGGTCGCGATTAAGGTTTGGAAGTTGACGATGTTGAGGATCGCTGTTTCGACCAGCTGGCATTGTGCCAATGGACCTTCAACTTGAAGAATCGGCTCGTTGGCAAAAACGAGATCCCCCTCCTGCGCCGATCTCACGTCACAAGTAAAGCGTAAGTCAGTGAGATAGTCTAAAAAGTTTTCTGGATAGCCAAGCTCCCGCAAGTAAGTAATATCATCAACACCAAAATGCAAATCTCGAAGATAGTCAACAACTCGCTCCAGACCTGCAAAAACGACATAGCCATTTTTAAAAGGCATATCTCGGAAATAAACTTCGAACACTGAGTTGCGCTCAGAAATCCCTTGTTCAAAATAAACCTGCATCATATTGATCTGATAGAGATCGGTATGCAATACTAAATTATCTGTCATATTTTACACCATTATTTCCAACATTTTAATCAATGTCGCCGCAGATTTTTCGCCGGCTTGGATAATAAATTCATCAAAACTTTCTGCCGCTTGACCATCAGCTGTATCCGAAAGGCTTCGAATCACCACAAATGGTTTGCCTAGTACTTTCGCCGCTTGAGCAACCGATGCCCCTTCCATCTCTACTGCCAGCACATCAGGAAAATGTGTTTTAATGGCGAGTTGCTGCGCTTTAGATGAGATAAAAGAATCCGATGAAGTGATTAAGCCAACTTGTGCATCGGGTGCAGCTTTCTTTAACTCCGAGACGAAATAGGCACTACTGTGATAGTAAAGCTCCTGCCCCGCCATTTGCCCAAAAGCATAGCCAAAGGCTGTCACATCAACATCGTGATAGGCTAATTTATCTGCAATCACGACATCTCCAACTGCCAGACCTGTACCAACACCACCTGCGGAGCCACTATTAATAATGCCGTCAACAGCGAAAAAGTCAACCAGCAAGCTAACAGCAACTGCACTCATGACTTTTCCGATACCTGACTTAACTAAGACAACATCATGTCGTCCGATAATCCCTGTGTAAAATATAAACCCGTGATGACTGGTTTTTTCGGAATGTTGCAGCGTTTCTGCAAGGATTTTTAATTCCTCATCCATTGCTGCAATAATACCTATTTTCATCTTCACTCACTTTCTCATATAGCTTATCCTGTTAGGATGTGCTTATTTTCAAACACTACAGCCCAATTCTTTGACTTATTTTTTTTAAAATTTGAAAACTATCACCGTGATAATAATCAATAAAACCACTAAAATCATGATATATTTCGTGATTTTTTTCCCGCGTTCTTCTCTTTTTTGAGCTTCAATACGACGGCTTTTATAAACCAGATTTTTTTCCATTTGGGCTTTTTGGGGCGCAAATTTCTTGATTAGCTGGGTATCATCTTGTCTCGCTTGCGCAATTTCTCGCTCCAAGCATTCTTTTTCACGAGCCGCTTGCTGAATCATTTCATCTGTTAATAAAGGTTTAGGCATGTGTCTCTAACTCCCAATACTGGATAGCCAAAATCGTCTTGGCATCACTAATCTCCCCTTTTTGGATTAATGCTTTTGCTTCTGCCAAAGTGACTTCGTGACACTCCAGAACTTCATCGTCATCATGTGGTCTTGGCTTATCAACTTTCGTTAAATTATCCGCTTTATAAAGATAAATTTTTTCATTACAGAAACCAGGCGCTGTGTAAAACTCAGAGATTTTTTTGACAGACTTAGTCGTCATGCCTGTTTCTTCTTCTAATTCACGTAACATTGCCGCTGTTGGATCAGCATTTTCACCATTTTCCAGTTTACCTGCTGGAATTTCATAAATCACTTTTTCCAAAGCCTTACGAAACTGACGAATCAAAATCATTTTTTGCTCTGGTGTTATCGCAAGTACAGCAACACCCCCGTTATGAAAAATGAGTTCTCGTTTAGCAAGCCCCAAGTCCCCTGGCAAAGCGACAGTATCATATTTGACATCGATCACTTTCCCTTTAAAAATATTTTCCCTACTCAACGTTTTTTCTTCGAAATCTTCAAAATTCATCATTAGTGTCCCCCCTTTTTGTCTGTTAGCACCCCAGAATAATTATTAAGCTAACCTTGACATTTTCTGCAGTAAAGCGATTAAAGCTCCTGGTAACTTGGCATGAGTTTTGCACGCCCAACTTTATTGACTTGACGGGCACGCCCAAATGCCATCTCGTCTTCATGGACATCATCTGTGATAACTGAACCAGCAGTCGTAATCGCATTTCTACCGATTGAAATCGGTGCGATTAAGCTTGAATTACTGCCGATAAAAGCATAATCCTCAATCTCTGTCTTATATTTATTTTTACCATCGTAGTTGACCGTAATCGTACCAGCACCGAAATTAACATATTCCCCAACCATGGCATTGCCGATATAAGTCAAATGACCTGCCTTAGTCCCAACACCAAGTGTAGAGGCTTTAACTTCAACGAAGTTACCAATATGAACGTTTTCATGCAAGATTGTCTCTGGCCGAAGATGTGCATAAGGACCGACATTGGCACCGGGTTCAAGCACAGCATATTCTACCGTTGAGTGACGCACTTCTGTGTTGTGGTGCAATCTAGAACTCTCAATTCGACTACCTGATGTGATATGCACCCCTTGACTGATGACCGTCTGCCCTTTAATCACGACATTAGGCTCAATAATTGTATCTGCACCAATTTCGACATCTGCATCAATATAGGTCGCTGCAGGGTCAATCAAGGTTACACCATTCAACATATGCTTTGTATTAATCCGTTCACGCATGATGTTCTCAGCTTGTGACAATGCCACACGGTCATTGACCCCAATAGATTCATTGAAGTCGTCTAAGACAAAAGCTGAAACTTTTTTAGCATCATCTTTAAAAATCTCGATAACATCTGTCAAATAGTACTCGCCTTGCGCATTATCCGTTGTGATATTGCTAAGCGCATCAAAGAGTGCCCGATTATCAAAAACATATGTCCCAGTATTGATTTCCTGCACAGATTTTTCAAAGTCATTAGCATCTTTTTGCTCAACGATTTTAGAGACATGACCATCTTCTCTGATAATCCGACCATAACCTGTCGGGTCATCTGCTATCGCCGTCAGAATCGTCGCTGTTGCTTTTTCAGCTTGATGATAGGCAAATAACTCTGCCAAAGTCTCAGGACGAATTAACGGTGTATCTCCTGCGATGACAAGCGTCATACCATGCAGGTTTTTTAGCAAAGGCTCAGCAATTTTGACTGCATGACCCGTTCCCAACTGCTCCTCTTGTTTCACATAAGCGACATGCTCAGGTAAAGTGCTTAAAACATCCGTTGCGCCATGCCCGACAATCGCAATTGTTTTCTCAGGTTTGATAGCACTCGTCGCCGCAACCACATGTGCAAGCATCGTCTTCCCAGCAACTTCATGAAGAACTTTTGGTCGGTCAGACTTCATCCGAGTTCCTTTTCCGGCGGCTAAAATAATGGCATATTTATTCATCGTAGTGATGCTCCTTATATTAAAATGTTGTGACAACTAAGTAAAGCCTCAGTTTCACGCCACTCTCATTTTTTCATTTCGACAACACAGAGTCGTCAAAATAACAAAATCCTTAAACCTATTATACCAATAAACTTTAATTTTGTCTTAAATGATGCGGTTCTATCCCTTTTATACAGCATTCAGACACAAAATCGTCACCAACTTTTCAGTTTTTCAAAAAACATATCCCGACATCAAACAACAATTGTGGTAAAATAAAAGAAATAATGAAAAAGACATAAGGAGTAACTCATGATAACGATTGGTTTTATCGGCGCCGGGAAAATGGCGTCAGCGATTATTAAAGGCCTAAATAAAGAGAAATTCAGCATTCACATCTCAGGCCGCAATTTTGAGGAGACACAGTTAACTGCCAAAGTACTTGGTGTTAACGGTTCCGCTAGCCATACCGACTTGATTCAGAACTCAGACATCATCGTCCTAGCCGTCAAACCTTATGTTGTTGCAGATATTTTATCTGAACACAAGATTGAGAAACCAATCGTCTCTATTGCAGCAGGTATCACCTTAGCTGACCTCAGCGCCATGACATCTGATAAGCAACCGCTCGTCAGAGTTATGCCAAATATCAATGCCACCATCCAAAAATCAACCACAGGTATTGTTAGAAATGCCTATGTATCGGATGATATTTTCAACATTGTCAAAGCAGTTTTTGAAAGTGTCGGTAGCGTTCACGAATTAGCTGAAAAAGATTTCGGTACTTTCACAGCTATAGCTGGTAGTTCACCTGCTTATATCTATATGTTCATTGACGCCATGAGCCGTGCAGGCGTCCTACACGGTATGCCAAAAGACACCAGCACTAAAATCGTTGCTGAAACCGTACTTGCCAGCGCAGAAATGATTCTCAAGTCTGACGAAAATCCTTGGACCTTGGTTGACAATGTTTCAAGCCCAGGTGGTACAACCGTTGCAGGCGTCGTGAGCTTAGAGCAAAACAACTTTGTTGCTACAGTAATTGACGCCATTACGGCGACGATTGAGAAGAATAATACAATGAACCAATAGAAGACTAAAATCGACTTTATTCTGATTTTTCCATCACTATTTATGCCACATGAATTAGAAGAAATGATTTTCATATCTAGCTTTTTTTGTTGACTTACAAGATCATAAGCGACTTCCCATGAAAATGAAACATTTCATTCCAAAACTCTCTGCTTTTCATTTTAATGTGATTGTCACAAAATAATTTTCACTTTTACTTTTTTCAGCTTTATACCGTCTGTGCTGTCAGGGACTTCGACAGGTATTTTTACCTCTATTATCGATGTGATTATATTGATATCGTGGCAACTTGATGTGTCCAAACTCTTGCCGAATGCTTTACTTGCCTTTGCTATTATGATAGGCAATAAATTGCCATGCACCATTTATTGGCGAGAAAAACTTAAAAAACGACCTCTCGCGAAGTCGTTTTTTAAGTCATTTTATTTCACAACTGCAGTAGATGTAATCACTTCAACTGCTTTTTTAGCTGCGATATCATGTTTGAGCATGTCAGCAGGCAAGAGCTTTTCAACTTGTTCTTTAGGCATGTTGTAAGTTTCAGCCAATTCAGCAACTTCAGTATCAATTTCGTCTTGAGTTGTTTTGAAGTTTTCTGCGGCTGCTACTGCTTCAATCACCAAGTTTGTACGAACGCGTTTGTCAGCATCGCCTTCAAATTGTGCGTGAAGTTGTTCTTCTGATGTACCCGTTAATTGGTAGTACATGTCAGCTGAGATACCTTGTTGTTGCATGTTACCAAGGAATTCGTTCATCGCACGGTGAACTTCATCGTGAACCATTTCGCCTGGCAATTCAACGATTTCAGCGTTAGCAACTGCAGCTTCAATTGCAGCAGTTTCAACAGCATCAGTGTATTGTGTTTCTTTTTCTTCAGTTAATTGTGCTTTGTATTTTGCTTTAAGTTCAGCCAAAGTTTCAACTTCTTCGTCGATGTCTTTTGCTAATTCATCGTCAAGTTCTGGCACTTCTTTAGATTTCACTTCATGAATTGTTGTCGTGAAAACAGCTTCTTTACCAGCTAAATCTTCAGCTTGGTAATCTTCTGGGAAAGTAACTGTTACTTCAACAGTTTCACCAGCTTTATGACCGACTAATTGTTCTTCATAACCAGGAATGAATGACCCTGAACCTAATTCAAGGCTGTGGTTTTGTGCTGTGCCACCGTCAAATGCAACACCGTCAACTTTACCTTCAAAATCAATGACAACAGTGTCGCCATTTTCAGCAGCATCTTCTTTAATCACTAATTCAGCAAGATTTTTTTGAGCTGCTTCGATTTTAGCGTCAACATCAGCATCTGTCACGTCTTTTTCAATATCAACTGAGACTTCAAGATTTTTGTAGTCACCAAGTTTTACTTCAGGTTTAACGATAACGTCAGCTGTGATTTCCCAATCTTCACCTTTGTTCATTGATTTAATGTCAATTTTTGGTTGTGCAACTGGATCAATACCACTTTCAGCAACAGCTGCTTCATAGCTTTCAGGCAATACAGCGTTCAAAGCTTCTTCGTAAAGTGCTTCTTCACCGTACATTTTATTGAAAACAGTACGTGATACTTTACCTTTACGGAAACCAGGTACGTTTAGGTTCTTTTTAACTTTGTTAAACGCTGTGTCAAGGCCTTTTGCGATCATGTCTTGACCGATTGTGAACGTCAAAGTCCCGTTATTTACACCAGTTTTTTCAAAACTTGCAGTCATTTGTATTTCTCCTAAATTTATAATCTATTTTAATTCAACTTGTTTATTTTAGCATAAAAGTACTTAAAAATCAAGAATCAGTCCCCTCTATTCGCCATTTCTGGACGCTTTTTTTGGACATTTAAGGCGATTTCTTTTATTTGCCACTCAATTTAGCGATAAAATCGTGCCAAACACTTGGTTTAAAGATGTCAGCTGGATTTTTACCGCCTAGACCCCCATAACCAAGCATGAGCCCTAAAACAATTGCCAAAATGACTAAAATAACGACTAACAAAATCAATGAAATGCGCAACCCTAAAAATTTAACAGTCCGCTTAAACATAAGCAGTCTCCTTATCGTTGATTCGTTTAATATCTGCCCCTAGACTGGCTAATTTTTCATGAAATTGATAATAGCCACGATCTAAATGTTTTAAATTGCCAACAGTCGTCGTCCCATCAGCCACCATACCTAATAAGATAAGTGCAGCGCTGGCACGCAAGTCTGTTGAACGAACTTCGGCCCCTGACAGACTACCACCACCTTGAATCAAAGCCGTATTTCTCGAAATATCAACAAAGAGTCCCATCCGACGCATTTCTTCAAGATGTTGGAACCTGTTTTCAAAAACCGTTTCAATCATCATTGACTCACCCTCAGCGATAGCCTGAGCAACTGTCATTTGGGCTTGCATATCCGTTGGAAAACCTGGATGCGGTAAAGTTTTAACCGTGACAGGTTTCAATTTTTCAGGACCAATAATCCGAATCCCTGCCTCTTCTTGGATTATATCAACACCCATTTCTGAAAGTTTCGAAAGCAAAGGTCGGTTGTGCTCACGAACAGCATCCAAAATCAAGATGTTACCTTGAGTAATGGCTGCAGCTACCATGAATGTTCCAGCTTCGATGCGGTCTTGCACGACGTTATGTTGTGCGCCATGCATCTGCGTAACACCTTTGATGATGATTGTATCCGTCCCAGCACCCTTAACATTAGCCCCCATTTTATTGAGCAAATTGGCAAGATCAACGATTTCAGGTTCACGCGCAGCGTTTTCCAAAATCATGGTTCCTTTGGCAAGAGTGGCTGCCATCATAATATTTTGTGTCGCACCGACTGATGGAAAGTCCATATAAAAATGCGCGCCATGAAGTTCATCCGCTTTCGCCTCAATAAAACCACCGTTTTGCGTAATTTCTGCACCCATGGCTTGTAGGCCTCTGATGTGTAAATCAATCGGACGCGAGCCGATCGTACACCCGCCTGGCATTGATACGCGAGCATGACCGTTTCGAGCTAGGATTGGGCCTAATACAACGATAGAGGCACGCATTTGGCTGACGTATTCATAGGGCGCCTCAATCGCAACTTCTGTCGTGGCTTGTGTCACAACTCTTTTTTCAGACTCATCAAAGATGAGTGGGATATTGAGATGTTTCACCACAGCATTCATCGTGTAGACATCGCTAAGAATTGGTACATTATTAAGCACCGTTTCGCCTTCAGAAGGGAGGATTGTTGCAGCTAAAAGCGGCAAAACTGCATTTTTAGCGCCCTCAATTTCAATTTGACCTGTTAATCGTGTGTGACCACCGCTTACTATTATTTTATCCATGATTTCACTTTCACATTTTATCTTATACAAAATTATATCATATTTCTATTTTTCGTGTTGAAAATACGGACAAATCCAAAAAACGCTAGGCTAAGCTAACGTTATCGCTATTATTGGGGCTTATTTAAGATAAGCCTTAATCTTGTCTAACTGATTACTCGGAACAGACATTATCATCTGACGACCTTCAAAAATAAGTGGTCGACCATCAATCTGCTGCGTGATATAGCCAAACGGTGCGATTAAAACCGCACCCGCCGCATAGTCCCATGGTGATAAGTTGCTGAAATATCCCCATATCTTGCCCTCTAGGATATTCACATACTCGATACCTGCACTACCAATCGCTCGCACGCCCAAACTCTCGTGGCTCAAGTCCAACAAGCCACCCGCATTTGTCCGATACATATAAGTATTAACGCCGATAAGGCTTTGGCGCAAAGGCTTAGCCGTCAAGCGAATCTGCACATCATTTTTATACGTACTTGAGCCGTCACCCCAGTAAAGATTATCATTCATGACATCCAGGATGACACCAATTTTACCAATTCCCGACTCATAGTAAGCCAGCATGACCGCAAAATTATCTCTTTGGACGATGAAATTCGTCGTGCCATCAATGGGATCAAGCACCCAGACATTGCCATCCTTAATATCGTGTCTCACGTCATTTTCTTCCGCTAAGACATGGTCTTGGGGAAATGTCATCTGGATTTGTGTCAAGATCTGCTCTTGGACTTCTCGGTCGAGATTGGTCACTAGATCGTCGAAATGCGTTTTTTCAGAAATTTCAAGGTCGTCTGACAGATGTTGTCTGATAAATGCCCCTGCTTGTTTAACGACGTTTTTGGCGAACTCAAGCTTGGTGTTTAACAAATTGGCGCTCACTTTTAGTCACCTCCTGGAGGGCACGATAACTTGAATAGCCTGAGGCTTTTTCAAACTCACGGTCCAATTGCTTTTCTGCCATTTTAGATGGCACGACTTGTTTAAACTGGTGATAGGCTGTTAAAAATGCCTCACGTGATACTTTTGATTCATAGAAATCCTCGACTTGATTAAAAAAGGAAATGACTGCAGCCATTTCCTCTCCTGTCCAGCTCAAATCTATGGGATATTGATAGCTGTTATTAGCTGACATCTATTAGGCTCCTGAACTCATGACATCTCTTAATTCTGCTTGACGATATGAACGCGGTAAAAAAGCTCGAATTTCATCTTCGTTAAAACCAATTTGCATCCGCTTGTCATCCATAATAATAGGTCTGCGTAACAGACTCGGATGCTCCGAAATAAGAACGATAAGTTGATTAATCGTCAAATCATCTACATCAATATTTAATTTTTGAAAGACTTTACTCCGAGTCGAGATAATATCTTCTGTTCCATTTTCAGTTTTAGACAAAATAGCTTTCAAGTCATCAGATGTCATCGGTTGCGTTAATATATTGTGTTCTTCGTAAGCCACCCCGTAACTGTCAAGCCACGAACGTGCCTTTCGGCAAGACGTACAACTCGGTGACAAGTATAAATTAATCATAATCATCTCACTTCACTAATACACTCGTTCAAGTATATCACTAATATTATAAGTTAGTAGTGTCTACATTATACCAAAAATTTGGTATAATGTAGACATGAATTTTGAACAAATATTACCTATTCTCAAAAACGGTGGTAAAGCCGTTCGAACACAGGGCTGGGGTGGCGCTGAAAATTTCGTCAAACTCTATGATACGATTCAATTAGCAGATGGTCAGAAGTTGGATGTCACACCTTATTTTTTGATTAACGTCTCAGGAGAAGGCGAAGGCTACTCTATGTGGAGTCCAACGCCTTGCGATGTCCTAGCTAATGACTGGCAAGTTGTCGACTGATTTTTTTCTGTTTCACACGACCATGCACAAGTCAAACACCTCTAGCGACAGTTTAACCGGCAATAACATTGTTGCCGGTGTGTCGCCTAAGCTATGAGGCGTTTTTTTATATCTAATTTCAGATGAGGTATTTTCATGTCCCAAGTTATACAACACACCCCCCGAAAAATTCTTATTACCGGCTGCGCCTCAGGTATCGGTTTAGCTCAAAGCAAACTCTTTTTAGAAAATGGTGACCAGGTTTATGGCGTTGACAAGCAGACACCACAAACACACCATGAGTATCCCAATTTTTTCTTTTACCATGCTGATTTAGCAGGTGATTTAACAGCGCTACTCGCTCAATTACCCCAAACCTTTGATGTGATTTGTCATACAGCAGGTATTTTGGACAATTACAAGCCTTTGCTTGAGACATCAGATGATGACTTTACTCAAATCTGGGCGAGCAATCTCAGTCCTGTCATTAAACTCACACGACACTTTTTACCACACATGATTGAACAAAAATCAGGCATCATCGTTACCATGTGCTCGATTGCTAGTTTTGTTGCTGGTGGTGGAGGCGCTGCTTATACAACGAGTAAACATGCCTTGGCTGGCTTTACCAAGCAACTTGCTCTCGATTATGCACGGACAGGCGTACAGATTTTCGGCATTGCCCCAGGCGCAGTTCAAACTGGCATGACACGACAAGATTTCGAAACAAATAATGGCAAGATGGCAGATTGGGTTGCAAGTGAAACACCAGTCGGACGGTGGGCACAGCCTTCTGAAGTTGCCGACCTGACAGCCTTTCTAGCCTCTGGAAAAGCAAGTTACATGCACGGCGAAATCGTTAAGATTGATGGCGGTTGGACGCTGAAATAGCTCTAAAAAGTTAGTAACAAAAATAAGTGAACAATCGCAATAAATAAAAACGCACATCGAGCCAGATCAGGCTTAATGTGCGTTTTTTAATAGTTCAACAAAACTTGTCATGTGGCGGGCTGATTTGACATCGTGAACCCGTAAAATCTTGGCACCTAAGCGATACATTTCGGTCGCTGCAACCAGCGACAGGTCAGATCGCTCATCTTTAGGCAAATCAAATAAAAATTTTGCCCAGCCTTTATTAGAAACGGCTGTCATAATCGGGCGTTTGAAAACTGTTAAGCGCTCAACCGCACGCATCATCGCCAAGTCTTGATACACATCCGAATTTTTCGAATAGCCTACACCCGGATCAAGCGCGATGCGCTCACGTGCAATCCCCGCTGCCTCAAGAGTAGCTAAATTATCCGTAAAAAAGGCAATCATATCTGATGCAATATCTGACGACAGCTCATTGTCCCTCGGGTTGAACATGGTGAGTAACCCGACAGCCGTTGTTGCCATAAGCGACAACTTCCTTGTATCATCTGTAAAGCCATTGACGTCATTGATAATGTCAGCGCCAGCATTTATCGCTGCGACCATGACCTCATACTTATAAGTATCGACAGCCACCACAGCGTAGGGGTGCGCTTTTTTGATACCTTGAATGACAGGTACTATCCGCGCAATCTCCTCCTCCGGTGTGAGTGGGACAAAACCAGGTCTTGTCGTTTGACCGCCGACCTCAATCACATCGGCACCATCAGCCAATTGCTGCGTCGCTTGCGCCAAAGAATCAGCGACACCACCGACGTGTTCGCCGTTATAGAAAGACTCAGGGCTGACATTCAAGACACCATAAATCATACCAGTCTCTTGCGTCAAGTCATGACCATTTGCCTGCCAAATAATGTCGTCGTCCTGAAGTTTAGCAAGTAACCGTTTGGTGGCACGTCCACGGTGGTGGTAGTTGAGTTGTTCAGCAGTCGTCAGCTCGGCAATGGTTTGACCCGTTTCTGTCAGAAAAATCGTATCCAGACCTTTGCCAAATGTCCCCCGACCTTCAGATGAAATCGCCACGCCACCACGCCCCTCGACGGTGATAACATCATGATCAGGCGTTATCAAAACGAAAATCGCCGCCATATAGGCTGAGCGCTCATCCGCTGCACCGTATAAATCTAGTACATACTGATTTTCTGCTGCCACCGTTGTCAACCCTAGCGCCCTAAATTCTCGAGCAGTCGTCAAGCCAAATCGCTCTGGAAAGGCACGCAAAAACATGCCTGAATCGTCTGCTAACACATACTCTGTCGGGAGAAAACCGTGGATAAATTGGGCTTTGATGCGCGCATTTAAGGTTTGGTCATTCGTCGTTTCTGGAGGGAAGTCTTGCGCTGGCATAAGTTCACGATAGTTGATCAGCTCGATACCATAGAGTTTGAAAAATTTGGCAACATCGGCGGTCTTAGCTGTATTATTTGATGCAAAAACAAGTCGACGCGGTAAAGTCATTTGCCACTCACTTTCATCATAAATTCTTGGCGTAAAAAGGCGTCTGTTTTCAAGATACCTTTATAAAGGCTAGTCGTTGTAAAGGTGCCTGGACGATTGATACCCCGCATTTCCATACACATATGGCGCGATTGGATATGAACAGCGACACCCTTAGGATGCACAATTCGCTGCATTTCTGAGCAAATCAATGCCGTTAGATTTTCTTGAACGCTCGGTCTACGAGCTGCCCAATCAACTAATCGAGGAATCTTACTCAAACCAATAATCTCACCATCTGGAACATAACCAACGGTTACCATCCCAAAAAACGGCAACAAGTGGTGCTCGCACATGGCATAGAATGGAATATCTGCGACGATGACCATATCTGAGTCTTGATCCGTCGGAAAGAGTTTATAATTGTCAAACTGCGTCTCACCAGTTGCCGAAAAAATTTCAGCATAGGCTTTAGCTACCCGCTTAGGTGTTTCGAGTAAGCCATCTCGATTAGGATTATCCCCAATCGCTTGCAGCAAATTTTTTGTGCCTGTTTCAAGCATTTCTTGATGTTCCTGAGAAAATTTCTTCATGCTATACTTTCTAATCTAAAATGTCGCCTCCAAAACCAAGTAGCGGGCTAAACAACATTGATAAGTGTTATCTCATATTTCGTGGGCTGAACCCAATTTTGGTCAGCAGTTTTGTCAAGTAATTGTCGTGCCAAAGTCGCGGTCGCAGCATCTGAAATGCGTTCAGCCACTTCCAGCAAGGGTTGCAAGACAAAACGACGATTTGCCATTTCAGCATGCGGAATGGTGAGTGTTTCACTCACCAGTCTCACATCACCGAAAAGTAAAATATCAAGGTCAATCTTTCTTGGTCCCCAATGAATGGTCTTGACCCGTTTCATGTCTTTTTCGATTTGCTGCGTCTGTGTTAATAACACCTCAGGCTTTAAAGTATCAGGTACCTCTAAGGCTAGTGCAATGTTATAAAAATCGTCCTGAACTACCTCACCGACCGGCTGTGTTTCATAAATTTTAGAAACACCTAGCACAGGGTATCGCTTGGTTAAGTGATTAACAGCTGTCTGTAAATTAGCCTGTCTATCCCCAAGATTTGTCCCGATGCTCAAATAAACCTTAGGCATGACTGCCCTCCACAGTAATGATAATGTCATCAAAGACCCCAGCAATCGGAACCGAGTATTTCTTAACTGAGAGTCGAATTTTTTCGGCTATTGGAAAAGCAGACAATAAGGCGTCTAATGCACCATTTGCCACCGACTCCATGAGGTTAAAATCATGTTGTGTCACATAATCTCGGATGGCGTCGTACACATCCGCATAGGAAATCGTCGTGGTGAGGTCATCGTCCTTGACCCGATGCTCAATGTCATAATCGACGGTCACATCGACTGAAATCTGTTGACCCAGCGTCTTTTCTTCAGCAAAAACGCCATTGTGCGTGTAAAAACGCATATTTGTAATTTGTATTTGACCCACGGCTACTCCTTTGGGAGCAAAAATGATAGTTGCCCCGTTTTTTGTTTCAATAGTCCTATTTTATCATATTTTTAGCTTGCTTTCAGCTCCATAATCTCAGGCAAACAAAAAATCCCAATAAAATTAGGATTTTTCTTGTCATTAACGACGAAGACCAAGTGATGAAATCAATTCGCGGTAACGTGGGATATCTTTTTGACGCAAGTAAGCGAGCAAGTTACGACGGTGACCGATTTTTTTCATCAAGCCACGGTAAGTTGCGTGGTCTTTTTTATGATTTTGAATGTGTTCGTTAAGGTGGTTAATTTCCCAAGTCAAAACAGCGATTTGAACTTCAGGTGAACCAGTGTCACCTTCAGTACGCGCATATTGCTTGATGATTTCAGTTTTTTTCTCTTTTGAGATTGCCATTGTGTTTCTCCTTTTTATGATTGAGCTTGTGCTCAATTGATTTTATTGCTGTTTCCGTGCCAAACGTTTGGCGTTCGCTAAGCTCAGAACCAGTTGGTACTTTATCTATTATACAGCTTTTTTCAGAGCTGTCAACTCACATCGTTTTTTATTATGGTTTTGATTGCGTTGTTGAACTTGCAGGTGTCGAGCTGGCAGATTGTGATGCTTTAGCATCTGCATCACTTTTAGCTTTTGAATCTTCAATTGATTTTGAAACCGAGGCAGACGCACTGGCGTCACTTTCTGACTTAGATTGAGACGCTGACTCAGATGCCGCTTTGCTTGCAGTTGCAGAGTCAAATTGCAATACCGTCAAAACAATCTTAGTATCTTTGATTTTAAATGTATCACCTTGTGCAGGAGTTGAACCAATGACATAACCATCTGCATTTTGGTCAGTCGTTTGCGTATATTCGACTGTGATATTTGTAGCAGGTACGCCCATATTTTGAAGTTCAGCCTTAATTGCCGCTACGGTCTTGATACTCAAACCATTATTCAGGTAGGTCGGCATAACCGCTTGATTACCTTCAGAAACTTGGAAAACAATATCATCCTTGCCGTCTAAATCAAATAGTTTATCTTTCCTAGGCGTTTGCTTGATGATTTTACCTGCATCAATACTATCAGACTTGACAAATTCTTTATTGATTCGGCTTTCATCCACATTATATTTGAGAATCAAATCATCAATCGCTTTATCAACATCCCAACCGACATAGTCTTTCAACTTGATAACATTGCCACCTTTTGACACATAAAGCGTGACACTTGATCCCTCTTTTTTAACTGTCTTAGCTTCTGGATTTGTCCGCGTTACCTTACCTTCATCCAAAACGCTGACTTCTTTAATCTCACTACCAACCTTTAATTTGCTATTTTTGAGCACTGTTTTCGCCTGAGCAACTGTCATCCCCGTCACATCAGGTACTTTCACTTCTTTAGGTGTCGTCAGAATAAGCGCTACCACCGCAAGCGCTAAAACAATTGCTACCACACCACCGATTATCACACCCCTAGGCACTCGCTTTTTCTTACTCGTGCCAACAAGTGGCTCAATGCCACCTGTTGTACCATCTCCTGCAGTATCTTGTGTCACCTTTGTTACCAATTTATCCGTATTACCATTATCCGGAATCAGCATTTTAGGCAGAATCTTTGTCGCATCTTCATCTTCGACAAAAGTTAATTTCGGGTCATGAGCATGGTCCAAACTCAAAGCAAGATTTAAATCACGACGCATATCCGTCACGTTCTCATAACGATCTGACAATTTTTTAGCCGTTGCCTTAATCACAACATTTTCAAGAGCCTGTGGTACATTTTTATTTTGATTAATGATACTTGGCAAGTTCTCTTGAAAATGCTTGAGAGCAATAGTAACAGCACTATCGCCATCGAAAGGGATCGAACCCGTCAACATCTCATAAATGATAATTCCTATCGCATAAAGATCACTTTGAGGTGTTGCGTTACCTCCGCGAGCTTGTTCCGGACTGAGGTAATGCACAGAACCAAACATAGAGTTTGTCTGTGTTAAAGATGTTTCAGACAACGCCTTAGCAATCCCAAAGTCTGTTACCTTAGCTGTACCGTCTTTTGTGATAAGAATATTTTGCGGTTTCAAATCACGATGAATAATGCCACTGCTATGCGCTAAAGCCATAGCAGCTAAAATTTCATCACCAATTCTGATTGCCTCTTCATTGGCAAGCGGTGCGTGTTCATTGATATATTGTTTCAGCGTCAAGCCGTCAATATATTCCATGACAATATATTGCTGATCATCTGCATCACCGACATCAGAGATGCCGACAATATTCGGATGATTCAATTCTGCCATGGCATAAGCCTCACGTTGAAAACGTGCAATCGCTAAACTGTCATTTTCAAAGTTTGAACGCAAAATTTTAATCGCGACCTGACGGTTATCTAGATAAGTATCTTCTGCCAAATAGACATTAGCCATACCGCCACGACCGATTTCTCTAATCACGCGATAACGATCTGCATAGATTTTTCCAATTTGTATCATCTTACAGATCTCCTTTATCAAATTTGACTAAAATAACCGTGATATTATCTAGACCACCATTTTCATTCGCAAGGGCAACTAGGGCTTGCGCTTGGTCGGTCACATCCTGATCATTATCTACAGTCTCTATGATTGTCTCAGCGGGCACCATATTCGTCAGACCATCAGAGCTCATGATAATAATGTCATCTGCGTCAATTTCAAGCGTCAGGGTATCAACATCAATATCTGTCGGTTGGCCTAAAGAACGCGTAATAATATTCTTATTCGGGTGTTTTTCAGCCTCATCTGCCGTTATTTCACCAGCATCTACCAACTCTTGGACAAGCGAATGGTCACGTGTGATTCGGATTAATTCTCCATTTTTAATCACTTGTGTCCGAGAATCGCCAACATGAGCACTAATAATTTGATGTTTTTGAACGACGACTGCCTCAAGCGTCGTCCCCATCCCCTTATAATCATCCAATTTCCCAAGGTTTGCGATATTCTCATTTTCAGCGCGAATTTGAGCACGGAGCCATGACTCAATCTCATCAGAATGGCTCTCCCCTGTAAAATGAGTTGCTGCCCAGGCTTTACCAAGGTCCTCAACTGTCAATTTACTCGCCACATTACCGGCCTTATGGCCGCCCATACCATCTGCAAGCAGAAAAATCCGCTCACCCTGCTGATTTTCATAGGTGTCGGCATAATCCTGATTATTCATGCGTTTTTGCCCAACGTCTGACAAAATACTGTACTTCATTCAAGTCCTCATTCAAGTTATAAAAACAACGGTTTCATCAACTATCATTTTTAAACAATTTCATTTGAGATTAAGTGCATTTCGGCTTATCGCATTTTCAAAAAATGAAACGCCTTAAGCCACATACATCTTATTTTTTGCACAATTTTGCTATGAAGAAGCCATCCGTATGATAAGCATCTGGCGTGAGCATGATGCAGCCGTTTTTTATGATATCGGCTTTTTCATGCGTCAAAGGCACTTGCTCAAATTCAGGATGTTTCGCCAAGAATTTTTCAATGACTTGGAAATTTTCTTCGTCAAAAATAGTACATGTACTATACACTATAGTACCACTACTTACAAGGGTTTTGCAAGTATTTTCTAGAATTTCAAGCTGAACTTTCTGTAAATTTACAAAATCAGTCGTTTCTTTTCGATACTTTATATCTGGTTTACGACGAATTAGTCCCAGTCCTGAACACGGAGCATCAACCAAAATTTTATCAAAGCGTTCTGCACCAAATTTTTCAAAACTTTGACGCGCATCTAGTTGCGTCAAGCTAATTTTTTCTGCCTGGTGAAGACGCGTGGCATTTTGCTGAATCAAACGCAACTTATGAGTATATAAATCTAGCGCCTCGATATGCCCTTGTTCTGACAGATATTCAGCGATATGAACGGTCTTACCACCAGGTGCCGCACAAGCATCCAAAATCTTGTCAGCCGGTTGTGCATCTAATGCCACAGCGACTAATTGACTTGACTCATCTTGAATCGTGATTAACCCATCATTGAAATCAAGCAAGTCAGCAAAATGACCTGATTTTGCCACAATCCCTGTCGGAGAGAGTTCTGATTTTTCAATATCAAACATTTGTGATAACTTGTGAAATTCAGTTTCGACATCTGTTAATGTCGTATTCACGCGCAAACTCGCACGACTCGGCTCTTCCAAACTCTTAAAAATTTGACGTGTCTTTTCAAATCCAAACTGTGTCACAAATTTTTGTGTTAACTCAGCTGGCATCGAATATTGAATACCTAATTTTTCCGTTGAATCTGAAATCTCATCAAAAGACCTGAGGTCTGCACGCGTAAAATTACGGAGTACACCGTTGACAAAACCTGATAATCTTTGATCACCTTGTTTTTTCGCAATCTTTACCGCTTCATCAACCGCAGCTGATGTCGGAATACGATCCATATAAATCATCTGATAAACCGTCATGGCTAACAGATTTTTTACCCATTTCTTAGTCTTTTTGACATAAGGCTTGGTATACCAGTCCAACGTGATTTTTTTTGAAATCGTACCATAAACAAGCTGTGTCACCAACTTTTTATCTAGCTCAGTCAAATGCTCTGATTTGATTTTTTCATTAAGTGCAATATTGGCATAAGCTCCATTGTTTAATACATCATTAATGACAGAAAGCGCCACTCGGCGCGGATTATTACTCAAATTGATCTCCGATATTTATATTTTTTCCTAAACCATTTAGGAAATCTTGGATAGGCATCTTAGGCTTACCTGCTGGCTGTACAATCGTTAAGCTGATAGCCCCTTTTTTTGTGGCAATGATTAAACTTTTTTTCGTCTTTTCAATCACTTGACCTGGAATACCATTGACATGACTTGAATCAGCCAATGCGACCTCATGAAGTTTAAAACGCGTCCCTTGCCAAATCGTGTGCGCAACTGGCCACGGATACATGCCACGCACTTGATTGAAAATATCGCGCGCAGAAAGCTGCCAATCAATCCGTTCTTCTTCTGGTGTGATATTAGGTGAAAAGGTGACTTTTGTTTCATCCTGTGGCTGTGGTTTGAGATTACCTGCCAGATAATCTGGTAAAGTATCTAGCAGAAGTTCCCGACCGACAAGACTGAGTTTTTCAAACATCGTGCCCACATTATCAACGTCGGTAATTGGAATAGCACGCTGCGAAATCATATCACCTGCATCCATTTTTTTAACCATTTCCATGATTGTCACACCAGCCTCTTGATCCCCTTTGATGATGGCATAATGGACAGGTGCACCACCGCGATACTTGGGCAAAAGACTAGCATGAACATTGACAGCATGTTTAACAGAATTAAGCAAACGTTCTGGTAAAAATTGACCAAATGCCGCTGTCACAATCATATCTGCACCTAATGTCATCAACTCTGCCATTTCCTCAGAACCCGAGATTTTCTCAGGCTGATAAACTGGCAACTTATGCCGCAAAGCAGCCTCCTTGACGGGTGTCATCTTAATTTCTTTTTTACGACCAACTGCCCGATCCGGTTGCGTGACAACTGCTAACACCTCATAGCCTTTCTCAACTAGCCCCTCTAAAACAGGTACTGAAAAAGCTGGTGTTCCCATGAAAATTATTTTTGTCATTGAATCTGTCTTTCTATGCTTGATTTTAAAAAGTGTCTAACTTTATTATATCACGCTTTGCTTTCATAAACTAATAGCGTCCTACATCATCTAAAAAATCGAAGTAACAGATACCTCGATTTCTCATTTTTCAACCCAGTTCACTAACTTAGGATACCTATCTGCTCACGCGCTCCAGATATTTTTTATAATTTTCTGTCTGTAAGAGTGAATTGGCATTGGCGACACGCTCGCTACTTGGTGGTTTGACACCAATCAGCGGATAATCCCACCCTAACTCTCTCCACTTGAACTCCCCCATCGTATGGTAGGGCAAGACTTCAAATTTTTCAACATTTGACAATGTCTTGACATAGTCACCTAATGCTTGTAAATCTTCATCAAAATCTGTTTCACCTGGTACCAGAACATGGCGAATCCATACAGGAACCTGCTTATCTGATAAATAACGTGAAAAAGCGATAATATTATCATTCTTATGACCAGTCAAGTCATGATGTCTGATCTCATTAATCTCTTTAATATCGAGCAAGACTAAATCAGTCACAGCGAGCAGTTTATCCACTTTCGCTAATGTTTCTGGTTTGGTTGAAAAAGGCTGCCCACATGTATCTAGTGTGCAATGTATGCCAAGGGATTTTGCTTTCGTAAACAAAGCCGTCACAAAGTCCATTTGCAACATGGCCTCGCCGCCAGAGACCGTAATCCCACCACGACTGCCCCAAAACGATTTAAACTTCATCGCTTCAGCGAGAACTTCATCAACCGTTCGCTCTTTTGCCTTGCTATTACTCATTGCCCATGTGTCTGGATTGTGGCAAAACTTACAACGCATTTTACAGCCTTGCATAAAAATAACAAAGCGAACACCTGGTCCATCAACACTACCGAAACTTTCTGTCGAATGGACAAGTCCTGTCACATTTCCTATATTTTCCATCTTCATCACCACTTTCTTAATCAGACCTCTGAAAACGACACCTGTCAAGATTCACACGAATCTATTTTTTTAGAGTTATCCTACCTCTATTTTACGTTATTTTGAAAACGTTGACAAATGTTATCCCTATCTTTTTAGCCAAACTTGTTCCAATCGTTTAAAACCTGCTCGAGATACTGGAATTTCTGTATCATCCTCTAGCACAATGATTTTTTCTCTTTTATAAATTTTTTTAATGAAAGATTGATTTACCAAAAAAGAACGATGCACCCGCACCAAGTGATTAGACATCTTTTCAATCTCATTCATATTGCCATACATGGTCAAGGTTTCACCATCCATTTGCAAAAGTAATTTATGCGCAATTCCAGTCGTTTCAAAGTATCGAATTTCGGCATATAACGCTTCAATAACCTTACCTGTTCGTGTTTTATAAGAAAATACTTCATTCAAAGGTTTAAGGCGATTAATCATGATATAGTGATCAATGTTTGCTATAATCCTCTCGTCAAAAACTTCTTGTGGTAAAATTTTATCAATAAAATCATGTGCATTCACCCTATACTCATAAGTAATAGATGCAAACTCATTGTGCGTCGTGACAAAAGAAATTTGTCCAATTGCGTCTAGTTTACGAATCTTTTCAGCAATTTCTAAACCAGCATTTTGATTGCCTTTTATAGCAATATCCAAGAAATAAATATTATTTCGGGAACTTTCTTCAAGTGATGCTAAAAGATCCCGTGAGCGATCACACGTGACAATATCTTCAACTGGGTATTTCTTTTGCTGCAAATAGTTTTTTATCAAACTCTCCAACCGAAATTGTTGAACAATTTCATCTTCCAATATATAAACTTTCATCCTCAACTCATCTCTAATTCGATTCTAAATTTATAATTTTTAGCCTGTATCCGATAACTGACACTTGGGTAATTGCTAGTAATAGCATCTAAATTGGCAAGGCCATGACCGCGATGTGCCCCTTTTGTTGAATAGCCTTCCTCAAATATCAAAGGTATCGGCAACTTTTCTTGAACCATATCATTTTCTATCACGTAATATCTCGTCAACCCTTTATTAAAAATAGCTACTTTAATAACTGCCTTATCTACCTCAGTTTCAACTGCTGCATCAATGGCATTATCCAATGCAATACCAATTAACCTAACAATATCCAGTTTTTCTACTCGTATATTATCAATGACCCCTGGTATCTCTAACTCAACTGTAACATTCCTCATTTCAGCTTGTAATATCTTTGCGGAAAGGACACTCTTTAACTCTAAAACAGTGATATTAGAAAGTTTCGCAACTTCTTTTCGATTTTCTTCAAGGATGATGCTACTCTTTTCCAGAATTTCACCGTAGGTTTTTCTAACTGCCTCTATTTCCTGCGTTTCAATTGTTTCACGCATCGACACAAGAATATTTGTAAAATCATGTCGAAACATGCGAACAGATTGATAAGATTTATCTACTTCCTGCGTGTAAGTTGCTAACCCTGACAGCAGGCGATCTTTATAAATCAATAATTTGCTGTTCTCCCATTCTTTATACTTGACATTAATTAAATGGAGCATCATAAAAAACAAGAAAACGTAGATAAAAACAACATATCTAAAATTGAAACGGCTACCGAAATCTGATAATCTGACAAAATTATTGTAAAGATAAAAAAATACCATAAGAATTTCTGAAAAAACAATCAACTTATTTTGCTCTTGTTCAAAGTCACGTTCCCTCTTAAATTCCTCCAGGTTGTCATCTGAATCTCCAAAATCCGGCTCCCACTCTTGATCTGCAATGATAAGCTGTTTGGGATTGATTACCAAACACTTTAATAATATAAAATAAGACGGTATGACACAAAAATCACCGATCACGCCACAAATGATATCATCTTTGATTTTAAAAATATGTCTAACAATAAAGATAGAAATAAACATTTTTACAAAGTAGCAGAACGTTAGTGTAAACATCGTTAGAAAAGTATTCACTTTAAAATCTTTGTTTCTGAAATGCTGTAAAAGCGAGATATACATGACCAGTTCTATGAGAAAGCGAAACCAACCATGATGAACCGCAACACTCAGTAAAACAATAAGTAATTCAACAATACAAAAAATCGAGAACGACACAAATTTTATCTTCAGTACACTAAAATGGTATAAAATATAAGAACCATTTAGCATATATAAAATCAAAGTTAAAGCAAGCAACAGTATATCTAACATCACTTTATTACCTGAAACAAACTAGAAAACGGAATCAAAACAAAACATTTTCTCCCTTCCTGAATATTGGCGAGATCACGTTCACACATCTCCAAAAAGTTGTCAAGTTGCTTAAATACTTTTATTTTTTTATCCATTTAATTTCCCCCTTTATCACATCTTTTGAGCTCCCCTAACTCTTTTATAACTTTTGTCTTATCTCATTTCCTGAAAAATAACGATTATATTTTTAAAAATACTGGACATTCGCGCTAGCAAGTCACCTTTCCAAATTATCTAAGAAATTATTGAATTGTCCAACAATTCATCCTGAAAGAAAACTAGACACGACCGTCTAGTTCTTCATGTCAGATTTACCACCCTTGAATTAAAGCAACTATCATCATAATCACTAAAGGCGATGCTAAAAGTAAGGCGATAACGATATTGCGTTTCCAATGCGTTGCATCTGGTATAGCATGCTTAGCATCCGAGATGCGCGCCACACTATTTTGCCACAATTCCTCATGTGTATACCGATCTTTTTCATTGAGGATAACTGTGCCATCATCTTGAATGTCAAACTGATTACCGAAAAAAGTAATGCTCGGCGATACAGCAATCGTTCGACGCGTCCCCTTAGTCACTGCTTTATCTCCAGCTAAGGCGTTTTCGTATTGTTGAAGATAGTGAGAAGGTAAGTACCGACGCTCACCATTGTCAAAATCAAGCATGATGAAATTGTTAGGTAACATCGCAGCTTTTTTTACTTTAGGCATTGTTTCATTCATTCTTTTTCTCCTGAATTTCTAAATACAGACACAGCATTAGCCATTTCTATACTTTCTCCGAATGCAACGTATACTTTACGGTGATTTACCTTCCCCACCCTTACTTCATCACAAGGTAATATCAATCCAGTCATCAAATAATGGGCCATAGCTATCTAAGAAAACGTTTTCTTAGATAATTTCTTTTCATTCTAACACAAATCTTTTTTATTGCCAATGTAAAATCGGGACATATTTCAAACAAACAAAGCAATTATACTCTATCTAGCATCAATGTCCATCAAAGAATTTATCCAGATAATATTGAAAGAAAGTCTTTTTATCAACGACACCAGAAACTCTTCCTTGTAAGCCATAAATTAATTGTTTTCTTTCTGGTGCCTTAGAAGTGACTTGTGCTTTGACTTGAAAAAAATTATGTCCTTTAATTTGGGTAGCAGATTTAGCAATTGATTTAGTTTGACCTGTCAAAATGAGTTATAGCTACCCCTGTCCATTCAGCCGAAAATTTTTCTTTCGACATTTTCATCACACCCACATCAGGATCCGGATCAGCAATAATGAGTTTATCTTTTTTAGCACCATATACCACATAGTAATGTAACAACTTATCATCTTTAGTCACATGTGCAATAAATGGATAAGGTATTTCTGTTAGCTCAAAAAGCGTCATATCTGCTTGAAGTACACGCGTCTCAAAATTAAGCACTTGAGCCGTCTTAACAATTCCAAGAGCTGTAGTCCCTTCCATATCAGTTTTGGCTAGCTCACGTAGGTGCGCTAAAAAAAATGTGAACCGTAATGTTTAGCAACCGTCGCAAGTACTGCAACACCACAATCTCGTGTATCAACTTGTCGGACATATTGATATCTTTTTAACATTTTCACCACCTTTCATTCGTTATATCGGTCAAATTCTATTTCAATAATTTATCAAAAGAAACATGAAGTATCTCTCCCAGCTGTACCACTGTCGCAACACTCGGTTCACGCACCTTTTTTCCCACTATCTCACCGCTTGTTTGCTGACAAAAAGCGCTCGAGCTAACATCGTCTGAGTCATCTGGTGTTCAACTCTTGCTTGTTTAATGTTATCCCTAATATACCACCACTAACAAATGTCAATTCTTGCTCATTTAATTGTCTGAATACCGTGTTCTCAATAGTTGTCATCGCATCTCCCTCATCAACCATCTCTATTCTCTTATTTTACACGAAAAAAAATTATTTTTTCCAAGATGCCAAAAACGGACGAAAATATGCCACGAATAACCTAAAATTTGTATGAATGACCAAAATATACCACGAATGACATGCAGTATTTCTCATTTAGTACAAAAAAACGTTCAAACTTTTTATTTGAACATTTCCTTACTTTATTCTATCTAAATAATATGATAAGTATAGACATTTAAAAGATATGTCGCATAATAGATTGGCAACCAAGATCGTTTTATTATCTTTCTATTGAAAACGATTAGATTGTGATTTTCGAAATTTTTCTTAATCACATGACGATAACCGCAGATATTCGCCACTCAGGCAGTAGTAATTGTTGTTTTTGTTTATCAATTATGACATAATCATCTCCAATCTCAACTATATCATTCTAACTATAAGGATTATCAGAAACAAAATACTCTCTCCAATTTTGTGCAGTTGCGTCTTGTATCGTCAGTTTAAATTATTTTTCTTTGATAAGAGTTGCTGAATTTTTTATATCAATGTCATATTAACTGCCCTTTCCTTATTCAAAAAAAGTGAAATACCACAAGCAATACCGATGATAACAGGCAAATGAAGTGATTGACGAAATACAATAGGTGTCACGATTTCAGAGACTAACATCAACACTGTCAAGACAGCTATCGTCCCATGGATAAAATTAAAATTATTTTTTCTTCTTAGCATTTGAACAACCATTTACTGTACCCATTACAAAACCAACCACTAAAATGCCTCAATACCCAAAATGGCATCTCACACTTCAATTTAAGTGAAAATCAAAAAAGCCAGTCACTTTCGCGACTAGCTCTGTTTTGATTATTTATTGTTTATTTTGTATAATCTTCAACCAAAGCAACAACTTCTTCCATTGTTGCACATTCAGTCAAGGCTTTGTTAGCCAATTCTTGCATTTTCGCAGTGTCAAGACGTTTCATCAAGCTACGTGTTTGTAGGATTGATGTCGCTGACATTGAGAATTCGTCAAGTCCCATACCAACTAAAAGTGGTACAGCAGTTTGGTCACCAGCCATTTCGCCACACATACCAGCCCATTTACCTTCTGCATGCGCTGCTTTAATCACGTTATTGATTAAGCGCAATATTGAAGGGTTATAAGGTTGGTAAAGGTAAGAAACTTGTTCATTCATACGGTCAGCTGCCATCGTGTATTGGATGAGGTCGTTTGTACCGATTGAGAAGAAGTCTACTTCTTTAGCAAATTGGTCAGCAAGCATTGCTGCTGCTGGGATTTCGATCATGATACCCACTTGAATATCATCAGCAACTGCCACGCCTTCAGCGAGCAAGTTTGCTTTTTCTTCATCGAACAGTTTTTTAGCTGCACGGAACTCAGTTACGAGTGCAACCATTGGGAACATGATCCGAAGTTTACCGTGAACAGATGAACGAAGCAAAGCACGCAATTGTGTGCGGAACATCGCGTCGCCACCTTCAGACAAGCTGATACGAAGCGCACGGTAACCAAGGAATGGGTTCATTTCTTTCGGAAGATCGAAATAAGGCAATTCTTTGTCACCACCGATGTCCATCGTACGGACAACAACTGGTTTACCATTCATGCCTTCAAGCACTGCTTTGTAGGCTTCATATTGTTCATCTTCAGTTGGGAAGTCTTGTGAGTCCATGTAAAGGAACTCAGTACGGTATAAACCAACTGCTTCCCCACCATTGTCATTCACACCGACGACGTCTTTAGGTGTCCCAATATTGGCAGCCAATTCAAAGTGTTTACCATCAGCAGTCATTGTTTCAGCATCTTTAAGCAAAGCCCATTCTGCTTTTTGGTCAGCATAGGCTTTACCAGCAGCAATAAACTCAGCTTGTTCAGTTTCTGTTGGGTCAATGATCACATCACCAGTGATACCGTTGACAGCCAAAAGTTGACCATCAGTCACAAGTGTTGTGATGTTATTTGTACCAAGTACTGCAGGGATTTCTAGCGTACGAGCCATGATTGCTGAGTGACTTGTCCGTCCGCCGATATTTGTAATAAAGGCTTTAACAAATTTTTTGTCAAGTTGCGCTGTGTCAGATGGTGTCAAATCATGTGCAACGACGATCACTTCTTGATCAATTGTTGCAGGACTTGGCAATTTCTTGCCAAGCAGATTTGCAAGCACACGTTTTGTAACGTCTTTGATGTCAGCAGCACGTTCTTGCATGTACGGGTTATCTTCCATACCTTCGAAAATCGCAATAAACATATCTGTCACTTCTTTAAGTGCTGTTTCTGCGTTTGTTTTCTTAGCGCGAATCGTTTCTTTAATTTGACCAATCATTTCTGGATCTGCAAGCACCATCAAATGTGCGTCAAAGACCGCTGCCGCTTCGTTTCCTAGGCTTTCTACAGCTTTCTCACGGATAACGTTAAGCTCGCCTGTGCTTGCTTCAAGAGCAGCATCCAAGCGAGCTTCCTCGTTGTCAGTATTTTCGACAGTAACTGTCTCAAATGACAAATCCGGTTGAACAAGTAGATAAGCTTTGGCAACTGCAACACCGCTAGACGCGGCAATACCTGTAAGCTTCTCTGCCATGATTATTCTCCAGCCAATCCTTCTTTTGTCATTGTTTCAGTGATCGCAGCGATTGCATCGTCAGCGTCTGCACCTTCAGCAGAAATTGTAACGTCAGCACCTTGACCAACACCAAGTGACATAACGCCCATGATTGATTTAAGGTTAACTGATTTACCTTTATATTCAAGGTTGATGTCAGAAGTGAATTTTGAAGCTGCTTGTACAAGCAAAGTTGCAGGACGTGCGTGGATACCTGTTTCAGCTACGATGTGAAAATCTTTAGATGCCATGATTGCATTCTCCTTAGTTTTTTCGATATTTTTGACTTTAGTTATATTTCAAAGCCATCACAACAATAGTTTATCATAAAATGAAAAGGTTTGCAATAAAAATGCAACAATTATTTATAAAGTGTGCTATACCAGTTTTTCAATGACACTTGCTACTTTTCATTGAAATACTATCAAACTGGGGTATAACCTTTATGAAAAACTCTTGACTTATTATCTCTAATTGTCAATAAATCTCTGAACTGTTTTATATCATTTAAAATTGACATAAGAAAAGAGGCATTTACCTCTATTTTCTTCGGATTATTTCAAAGTCTCATAAATTTCATTAACTAATGTTTCTGTCTTATCCCATCCAAGACATGGATCAGTAATAGATTGACCAAATACTTTAGGTGCATCTTGACGACCATCTTCTAAATAAGATTCAATCATAAAGCCACGTACTGTTTGCTCAATTTTATCATTCCAATCGCGATTAATCAGGGTTTGACGTACAATGCGGATTTGTTCAAGAAATTGTTTGCCAGAGTTATCATGGTTAGTATCTACCATGATGAAAGGATTTTTGAGACCCATTTTTTCATAAGTGTCAATTGCTTTGAGCAAATTATCGTAATAGTAATTCGGTTCGTTTTCACCGTGCTCATTTGTTGCACCGCGCAAAATCACATGAGCCAAAGGATTACCATCAGTATCTACTTCAGCGTTGCCAAACAAGAAATTTTGTTTGTTTTGTGCTGCATGAATGGCATTAAACATCACACTCAAGTTGCCAGACGTTGGATTCTTCATACCTGTTGGTGCATCGATACCTGAAGCTACAAAACGATGTTCCTGATCCTCTACAGACCGTGCGCCAATCGCATGGTAGCTGACTAAATCATCGACCATGCGTAAGTTAGAAGGGTAGAGCATTTCGTCAGCGGTTGTCAAACCAGTCTGCGTAATCACTTTATAATGTAGGTCACGAACAGCCTGAATGCCATTGATGAGATCTGGTAATTTTGATGTATCTGGTTGATGCATTAAGCCTTTGTAGCCATCACCATTGGTCCGAGGTTTAGCCGTGTAGACACGCATCACCATAAAGACCTTATCCTTCACTTGCTCTTGTAACTTAGCTAAGCGATGGGCGTACTCTAGGACCGCAGATTCATTATCTGATGAACAAGGACCAATGACCAGCAAAATACGGTCATCTTCTCCTTTGATGATACGTTCTAACTCAGCATCACGTGCTTCTTTTTTAGCTAAAATATCACCTTCTAATTTAGCATGTGATTTAACTGATGCGATGTCAATTGTTGCACCTTTTTGATGAATTCCCATTTTTAATTTTCTTTCTAATTATTATAAAATTCTGACAAAATATTTTAAACAAAAACTGAAGCATGCTCCAGTTTTGTCGTCAGATTTCTGACTTAACTCAGACTATGGACATCAGTCTGATACGCTATTACAGTTCTTGATAAATCTCGTTAATCAAGTTTTCTGTTTTATCCCAACCAAGACATGGATCTGTAATTGATTTTCCGAAAACGACCGGTTCATCTTGACGGCCATCTTCCAAATAGGACTCAATCATGAATCCACGAACATATTTCTGAATCAGTGGATTCCATTGACGATTGATTAAAGTTTGACGTACAATTCGAATTTGTTCCAAATAACGTTTACCTGAATTATCATGGTTAGTATCAATCATGATGAAAGGATTTTCAAGACCCATTTTTTCATAAGTTGCAATCGCACCCAATAAATCATCTGTATAAAAGTTAGGGATGTTTTTGCCATATTCATTCAAAGCGCCTCGGAGAATGGCATGTGCCAAAGGATTACCTTCCGTTTCAACTTCTGTACGGTTGAATAGGAAGTTTTGTGGTGCCTGAGCAGCATATATCCCATTGAACATCACATTCAGGTTACCTGATGTCGGATTTTTCAAGCCAACTGGTACATCAATGCCCGAAGCTACAAAACGATGCTGTTGATTTTCAACAGAACGCGCACCAACTGCAATATAGCTAACTAAATCATCGATAATGCGAAGATTTTCAGGGTAAAGCATCTCATCAGCAGTCGTTAAACCAGTCTCAGTAATGACTTTATAATGCAATTCACGAACAGCTTTAATCCCATTCAAAAGGTTAGGTTGTGCTGTCGCATCTGGCTGATGAATCAAGCCCTTATAGCCATCTCCATTAGTCCGTGGTTTTGCCGTATAAACACGCATCACCATGAAAATTTTATCTTTAACTGTTTCTTGCAATTTAGCCAAACGACGCGCATATTCAAGTGCAGCTTCTTCATTATCAGATGAACAAGGACCGATAACCAATAAAATACGGTCATCTTCTCCTTTGATTATGGCTTCTAACTCGCGGTCACGGGCTTCTTTCAAAGCTTTAGTTGCCGCTGAAAGTTTACCTAATTCTTTTATTTCTTCTATCTCTAGTTTTTTAGAAATTTCTTTAAATGTCATTTATTTACTTTCAATCTTTCAATCTTTTAATTGGATAATCCGTCTTAGACTTCCTACCCTCAAGGAATTGTTTTCAATGCACATCGGTACTTATAAATTACTTTGAAAACTTGCAACTTGCTTTATCTACTAAGCGATGTTAACACGACCATGACAATTTTTATATTTCTTGCCAGAGCCACATGGACATGGATCGTTACGTTTCACATTTGAAAAATCTAAACCTGATGTCTCGTCATTTGTTGATGCTTCTGATGGGGTTACATCCGTCAAATTCTCTAGTGAAGCCGTTGTCACAACTTTTGGTCCAGTGTCTTGCTGAATCGTTGTTTGCGGATGAATTTGCGCTTTCATCATTAAACGTGTCACTTCAAACTCGATAGCACCTACCATGTTGTTAAACATATTAAAAGCTTCTTGTTGATATTCAACAAGCGGATTATTTTGCGCGTAGCCACGTAAGCCGACACTTTGACGCATTTGGTCCAATTGGTCGATATGATCTGACCAATTCGTATCAACCGTTCTTAGAATAACCGCTTGTTGGAAACTTAATTGACGCTCTGGTTCAGCCAATTTTTCCATTTGTTCAGCATAGATAGCTTTAACTTTATCAAAAATCAACGTTTTTACATCAGATAGGCTCAGACCTTCAAGGTCAGATGCAGTGATTTCGCCATCAGGTAAAAAATTACTTTCCACTTGAACAATCAAGTCCTGTGTGCCCGTTTCATCTAACTTACCTAAAGGTGCTTGTCCCGCAATTATGCGATCAATCGTCCGCTCAAACATACCCAAAAGCTGTGGCGTCAAGCTTTCTTGAGCAGTGATTACTTCGTAACGCTGTTTATAAATGACTTCACGTTGCTCACGAATGACATCATCATATTGTAAGACTTGTTTACGAGAATCGTAGTTATTACCCTCAACACGTTTTTGTGATGCTTCAATCTGATTGGTAATCATGCGTGATTTAATCACCGCATCTTCACCCTCAATTTTGAAACGCTCAAGTACGGCAGCTACACGTTCACTACCAAAACGACGCATCAAATCATCTTCAAGCGACAGATAGAATTGTGACACACCTGGATCTCCTTGACGACCAGAACGACCACGTAACTGATTATCAATCCGTCGTGATTCATGACGCTCTGTACCGATTACAGCCAGCCCACGATATTCAGAATCCGGATGATCCACAACACCAGCACCTAATTTAATATCGGTACCACGTCCAGCCATATTGGTCGCAATGGTTACTGCACCCTTTTGACCGGCATTCATAATAATTTGAGCTTCTTTGAAGTGATTCTTAGCATTCAAGACTTCGTGAGGAATACCAGATTCGACTAATTTTTGCGAAATGATCTCCGATGTCTCTACACCAACAGTCCCAATCAAAATCGGTTGTCCTTTTTCATGACGGTCTTTGACATCACGGACAACAGCCGCAAATTTTGATTCAATCGTAGGATAAAGTAAATCTGGATGATCCACACGAATGATAGGCATATTTGTTGGAATTGGGATGATTTGCATATTATATATTTCACGGAATTCTTCCGCTTCTGTTTTAGCTGTCCCTGACATCCCCGCCAATTTTTTATACATCCGGAAATAGTTTTGATAAGTAATAGACGCCATGGTCTTAGACTCATCTTGGATTGGTACGCCTTCTTTGGCCTCGATCGCTTGGTGAAGCCCATCAGAGAAACGACGGCCCTCCATCGCACGACCTGTAAATTGATCGACAATCAAAACCTCTTGATTGTCATCTACCATGTAGTCAAAATCAAGTGACATGATATAGTTTGCGCGAAGAGAATTATCTACAAAGTGAGTCAATGCAGCATTTTCAAGATCATAGAGATTATCAATCGCAAAGAATTTCTCTGCTTTATCAATCCCCTCCTCTGTCAAACTAATTGTTTTAGATTGCACATCAATTTTATAATCATCACCCTCTTCATAGTCTTCACGACCATTCAAAGATTTCACGAACTGATCTGCACGATAGTAAAGGGCGCTTGAGCTTTCTGCTTGACCTGAAATAATCAACGGTGTCCGCGCTTCATCTATTAAAATCGAATCCACTTCATCGACTAATGCAAAATTCAATGGACGTTGTGACATCTCTTCAAAAGTCGTCACCATATTGTCACGTAGATAGTCAAACCCTAACTCAGAGTTAGTTGAATAAGTGATATCGCAAGCATAGGCCTCACGTTTTTCAATCGCTGATTTAGTTGATGAGTTAATTCCAACAGTTAAACCAAGCCAATTATAAAGCTCACCCATTTCAGTTGCATCACGCGCTGACAGATACTCATTGACCGTGACAACGTGGACACCTTCACCCGCCAAAGCATTCAAATAAACTGGCATTGTCGCTGTTAAGGTTTTACCTTCACCAGTCCGCATCTCAGGGACATCCCCATTATGCAAGACAATCCCACCCATAATTTGAACATGGTATGGAAAAAGACCTAGAATACGTTTTGCACCTTCGCGAGCAACCGCGAAAGCTTCATAAAGCAAATCATCTAGCGTTTCGCCATTTTGATAGCGTTGTTTAAACTCTGGTGTTTTAGCTTGAAGTTCAGTATCAGACATTGCTGCACAAGCAGTCTCATAGCTTTCTACCTTTTCTGCCATTTTATGCAATTTTTTTAATTGTTTTTTATCATTTTCAATTATTTTTTGAATAATGTTAGCCATTTCATCTCCCAAAGCGTCGTAGTCATTGTCTTAAAACAATATACTCTTATCAATTTTACCATTTTATAACTTAAATTTCAATTACAAAAAAATCGTCCTAAGACGATTTTGATTGAACCATTAATTTGGATAGATGTAAGTAACGCCACCTGGTGTAAACCAACCACGGTAATTACCGATTGCTTGATTACCATTATAGTTGGCTTCCCGAACTTGGATTTGACTTCCATTAACCATAGAAACAACAGCAACATGTCCATAGGCAGTTGGTCCATATTCAACCATAATAGCACCAACTTGTGGGGTAGAACCTGTACGGAAACCTGCGGCTGCGGCTGATGAAGCCCATTGAGCACCATTCCCCCAGTTATTACCAGCCCAAGGCGCTAACTCTTTTGCACCCCATGTACACTGACCTACTGGATAAGTATTGACTCCACCGCCACCAGTTGGTGGGGTTGGCGTTGGCGTTGGCGTTGGAGTTGGAGTAGGTGTATAGTCGCCATTACCACTTCCACCAGGACTAGGCGTAGGTACGCTATTGTCAATAGAAACACCATTATCAGCTTGCTCTTTTGCTTTAGCGGCTGCATCAGAAACTTGATCATTATAAGCTTTTTCGCGAGCTGCTGCTGCTGTTGCTGCTGCTTGAGCTGCTGCTTTCTGTTCAAGCAATGACGCTTTATCGCCCTCTGCCGTTGCGCGTTCTGCTGCTAAATTCAACTGCGCAACTTTAAGCTGTGCTTGTTGTGTTTCGAGTGTTTTAGCTTGATCATTCATTTGAGCAAGCAATTTATACCCCTCGTTTGCTTTAGCCTGATTTTCTTTTTGTGCTTTATCTAAATCTGCTTTAGCTGTTTCTTGTTGTTTCATCATGTCGTTATTCGCTTTAACAACGGTTCTCATAGCTGAGACACGTGTCACGACATCTGATAAAGATTTAGAATTGATGACAGCATCCACATAAGATGTTGCTGAGCCATCTGTCTGAGCTGAACGTGCTTGTGCTTTAAGTGCTTCATCACGTTCTTTAATTTCTTTAGTGAGTTCACCAATTTTGGTTTGTAGTTTTTCAGACTCTTTTAACAAATCGTCGGTCTCTTTTTTAAGAGCACTTTGTTTAGACGATAATGTATTAACCTGTGATTGAATACCTGCGACTTCTGATTGTGCAGTTGCTTCAGCAGATTTTGTCGAGGCAATTTTTGCATCTTGACTTGCGATTTTATCATCTGTTTCATCGGCCATAGCAACTAATACTGTGGAAGCGGATGTTAAAACGACAGTAGATAACAAAAGAGCCGATATCAATTTTTTCTTCATATAGTTTTCTTTTTCCTCCAAAGGCTTACGCGTTTTCGGTTCAACTTTAATTATACGCTTTCAAAGTACAATTAATGTTACGATTGTATTACAGTTTAGTTTTCATTTGTAACGCTTTCTTTGCTTTTGTGATGCCATAAAATTTTTCCAAGGGTGATTGCAAAGCAATGGCAAAGAAAATATTGAGGCATAAACTAGGCGCTATTTCATAAATAATGTAATCACCAAAATTAAAGTTTGAAATCTGAAACCCTACGATGATTACACCTGATAAAAATTCAAAAGCGGTGACAATGATAATCACAGTAAAAATTCGCGTCAAACGATTTGCAAAAACTGTTTGTCTAATATTATATACAAAAAGTGCAATTAATGGAAACAACAAGCTTGCAACACCATAGACACCAATATAGTAGCTATCATAGATAAGACCGATGACAAAAGCAACGATAACAATATAATGGTAACTATGCTGCAAGATACTATAAGTCAAAAAAATTAAAAGAAGACAAGATGTCACAGTTGTCACATTCGTACTGAGTAAGCGTGTCAATTGACCATCTAGTAACATAATAATTAATAGAATGAATGGCGTAAAAAATTGGAAAGAGAACCTGCTCATATTTTTTCCACCCTTTTAAACTCTTTACTATCTACTATTGATAAACTTTGTTTTGATTTATTTTTTTCTAACATCTAATTCTTTTTTCCTCCATACTTCCCTATTTTTATTGCTGTATCTAGACGCTACGCCTTTTCTATAAATGTATGGCAAAATAGAGAACCGTCAATATCTTAATTATATCACTACTTACTTCGTTTTTCTATCTCTATTCTAAATTGCTGTCTTGGTTTCAAGAAAATTAAGACTTTCTATGCGCTCTTTTTATTGTAAAAAGTCAATATTATTAAACTAAAACACTAATGATAAATTTTATTGACAAGTTATAATAAGACAGATAGATTATTCTATACTCTGCTTTTGGTGTATCTCAACTCACAGCGTTAAACAAAATGGAGGATTTATGGAAAAGTTAAAAAAATCGCAACACTGAAACGTATTTTGACATTAATTGTCATCATTTTAGTCTTAATTTTTGCCTTTCAAAACCTTAACTCGGTTTCACTTAATCTTGTATTTTTCTCACTCGATATTCCGTTATTAGTATTGATTATTGCCTTGTATATTTTAGGTGTCATTACTTGTTGAGCAGTTAAACGAAATGATATTAAACATATTGTCAATAGCGCACAAAGTGAGACTAAAAAAGAACTCAAAGCGTTACAAGACCAGATTAAGGAAAATGATTAATCCTATTTTAGTGCAATTAGCCTTTTGAAGTTAGTCACCATCAAAAGACTAATCATACAACAACTATTAACCTGCATCCAAATACGGCCTCTTTCAGAGGTCCTATTTTTTTACAACTAAACAATTATTTTGACATCACACTTTTAGAAACACAGAAAAAATCTAATCCAAAAACTCCAAAGAAATGGCTATCTCTTCGGAGCTTTCATACATTACCGTATGTTTAAGAAAACTGGGCGATACGGTCTCACAATTATTTTGCCTCACTCAGGCTACGCTTAATCGCAAAAACAAACCGGATATTATCAAATTGACTAGCAGGTTTCACATAGACTTCTCTATCATTCCCTTTTTGGTTCTTTTTCTCTCCGATAATGTCGCCAACCAACAAGTCGGACGGTGATTTACCACCAAGTCCAGACGTCACAACCTGATCACCTTTAGAGAACTGATTATCCGATGAAATCTGTGTGATAATAAAGGCATTTTGCTGCGCATCATAACCTGTAATTAGACCATAAGCTGGATTTTCCGCAGAACCAAGTCTGACTGGAATTTTATTTTCCAATACCTTATCTGAGGTTAACAAAGCAACTTTAGACGTTGTTGCATTCACTTGCGTAATCCGCCCCACTACACCGCCATTACTCATGATAATCATATCATCTTTAAGACCATCGGATGAACCTTTATCAATTGTCATCGTATCACCCCAAGCATTAGGATTGCGAACAATAACGTTTGATGCAACTTTTTCATAGTTTGTCAACGTATTTTGTAAGTCAAGCGCTGCCTTTAACTCTTTATTTTCAGCTTTCAAGCTATCCAATTCAGCTGCATTATCAGTCAATTGCGTTATTTTCTTGCTCAGTTTAGCATTCTGTTGATAGGTAGAAAACAAATTACCAACTTCTGCTGCCTTATTCTCGAAAAAGTTAAATGGAGCTGCAATAATCCCATCTAGCCCCCCAACGGTATCATTGACGACAAGTGTCATTTCTGAAGGCTTTTTGTTGTCATTAAATTGATGTGCCGAGATTAAAATAGCGACACAAGCTGTGATCATCATGATAAGTGCAATAATTATGATTTTACTAATATTTATTTTTTTCAATGGTGTAACTATCTCCAAGTCTGATTAGGTTGTTATACTTAATATTTAAGCACTTCTGTACTTTTTTTCTGATTAATTTTTATTTTCTACTGTTTATTTTATCAAATTTTAACGAAATTTGATAGAATGGACTTAATAAAATTAACGAAAGAACTGAGTTTCGGCTCAACATCTTAGACGGAGAAAAATATGATTCCAACTTTTGGCAAAAAAATTGACAATAAAGACTATCAAGCGCGCTATGGTGTCTATGGTATCGTGGCTCGTAAGGATAACACTGAAATTTGTCTCGTTCAAGCACCAAATGGCGCTTATTTCTTACCAGGTGGAGAAATTGAGGCAGGTGAAGACCATAAAAAAGCACTCATTCGTGAATTGCATGAAGAACTGGGGGCGAAAGCTAAACTTGGTAAATTTCTTGGGCAAGCTGATGAATATTTTTATTCTTCTCATCGGGATACTTACTATTATAATCCTGCCTATATCTACGAAACAGTGGGCTATGAAGTATTAGGTGCCCCTTTAGAGGATTTCAATCATGTTGATTGGTTCCCAGTTGAGATTGCCATTAAAAAATTAAAACGGGGTAGTCATAAGTGGGGTGTTACAGCTTGGCAAGACTATCTGAACGCACTATAATAAAGACCTGTCCAACGACAGGTCTTTATTTTGGATTTCATTTTCAGTGTTTTCGATAAGCTAAGCTATAAAGTAAAGCAATCAATATCGCACCGCCTACGACATTGCCCAGATAAACGGGGATAAAGTTGTTCAAGAAGTCTAGCCATGATGCATGACCAATAAAAATGGTAAAAGGGATCAGGAAGCTATTGGCAACGCTATGCTGAAAGCCGATGACCACGAAAGTCATCACCGGAAACCAGATTCCAAGAATTTTACCTGAAAAATCTTTTGCGCCATAGCTTAGCCAGACTGCTAAACCAACGAACCAGTTACAGCCAATACCTGAACAAAAGGCCGCAAGAAAGTTGGCATTTAACTTCGTTTGAGCGACATGAAGTGTCTCTTTTAGCGCATCACCGGTCGTTAATGTCCCAGCTAGAACACCAAAAACATAAGCTACAAAAATCGCACCTACTAGGTTGGCCAATGTAATAACTACCCAGTTTTTTAAGAGTTCCGTCAGCGTCACGCGTTGCTTAAAATACCCCACAGCAACTGCCATCATATTCCCTGTAATCAATTCTCCGCCAGCTAGCAGAATGACAATCAGTCCGACGGGAAAAACGGCTGCTCCGACAAATCCGCCTCCCACACGTAAATATGCTAAGTAGCCCAAGGAAATCATGGCACCACCAATGAATCCTAAAATGAATTTCGTAAGAAGTGGTTTATTAACCTTGACAACTGCAGTCGTTGCTGTTTGTTCAAGAATTTCTTCTGGAGTGTACATAAAATGAACTTAACCTTTTCTAAATTAGCATCACCGTTTTCACTTGTTCGTGACATTTTTCACGGCTGTTAAGCTCAATTTTACCTTATTTTGGAAACGATTTCAAGTTATTTTGTGATAATTTTCACACCGTTAGTTTCACTGCCAATAATGACAGTTTTTGCCATATCTTTAAAGAGCCCATGCTCGACAACTCCCACTGTTTCATCAAGTAACTTAATCAAACGAGCTGGGTCTTCTATTTTCTCCAGATGCAAATCAATAATATGGTTACCCATATCCGTTATTAAACGTGCACCAGTCTCGTCCAGACGGAAAGTCGGTCGAAATCCTAGTTTATCAAATAATCGGAATAACTGTCCACAGCCAAATGGGACAACTTCGACTGGCAGTGGAAAAGCACCTAGATGCTCAACCAATTTCGATTCATCCGCAATCCAAATGTAGTCCTGACTATAAGTTGCCACAATTTTTTCCATTAATAGTGCTGCTCCGCCACCTTTGATACCGTTTAAATCAAGGTCAACTTCATCTGCACCATCAACTGTTAAATCTATCGCATCCACTTCATCAATATCTTTCAGCGGAATACCAAGTTCACGCGCTTGCGTATTAGTTACACTTGATGTCGTCACACCAACAATCTTAAGATTTTCTTCTGCAACTCGACGGCCTAATTCCGCCACAAAAAATGCTGCTGTTGAACCTGTCCCTAGTCCAACAACCATCCCGTCTTTAACAAATTTCGCCGCCTCAATACCAACCATTTTTTTTAGATTATTCATAAATTCATTATAGCATTAAACCTTACGCCATACTAGCCCAAACTGCTTTAAAAGTTATATCATGGTTCAAGATTTACCACTTTAATTATCGCATTTATTTAATTCATCTCTATACAATAGCGCCCCCTAGCATTTACAATATTTTGATTTTGTAGTAAACTATATCTAGTATCCAAAACTAGATGAAGCCTATACTAAGTATTAGAAAGAAAACGCATTATGTCTGAACAATTAATTGACTGGGGAAAAGAAATCGAGACCGCTACCTTACCTCGATGGAAAGAATTACCTGATATCGAGCTATATATGGACCAAGTCATTAGCTTGGTAGGCAAGTATTTGACGCCCATCTTACCCAAGCAAGAGCAAGCACTCCTCACTAAATCCATGGTTAATAACTATGTGAAATTGGAACTCATTCCTGCACCTGTTAAGAAAAAATACTCCCGTGTCCACTTGGCTTTCCTCATTGCCATTACCTTGCTGAAACAAGTCTTGACCATTCCTGAAATTAAAACAGGTATCGTCTACCAAGGACGCGTAAGTGGTACACATGAAGCCTATAATATTTTTTGTCATGCACTAGAAAAAGCTTTAAATGTTGTTGGCAAACAGGTGCAAGGTATTAGCACACCTGGCTTATTTTCGAAGCAAATTTCACCAGAATATTTTATCGTTACCGCAGCGACATCTTCACTTGCCGCCAAATTACTCGCTCAAAAAAACATTGAACTTGCTGAAAGTTTAAGCATTATGGAAAATAAGGAGATTTCAAATGACATCTGAAAAAATTGCAATTCTTGTTGACTCAGGTTGTGATGTACCTGAAACAATTGCGCAAGCTGATAATTTCTATGTTATTCCTCTCAAAATTATCTATAAAGATGCTGAATATACAGATAAACTAGATATCACTGCTGAAGAAATCTACGATAGATTGCCTATCGAAATCCCTAAAACTTCTTTACCAGAAGGTGCCTATATTCAAAAAATCTTCGAACAAATCGTGGCTGATGGTTATGAAAAAGTATTAGCAATTACCATTTCAAGTGGTTTGTCAGGAACTTTTAACTCTGTCAGATTGGTAGCGCAAGATTTTCCAATGCTCGAAACTTTCATGTTTGATACAAAAAACATCGGGATTGGCGCTGGTGTCCATGCCATTCGCGCAGCGGAATTAATTGCCTCTGGCTCAAGTTTTAACGCCATTGCCAAAGTTCTTGCTAACGAAGTTAAAAATAGTAAAATTTTCTTCAGCGTTGCAACACTTGAATACCTCCAAAAAGGAGGGCGTATTGGCCTCGTCAGCTCTATTGTCGGCAATATGCTCAACCTCAATCCGATTATTTCTTGTAATGATGACGGCATTTACTACACGGTTGCCAAATCACGTGGTCGTAAAAAAAGCCTTGAAAAATCAGTCAAGTTAGTCAAAGCATTTGTTGGTAATCACCAAAAGGTTCGTTTATTTGTTGCTCACGGCAATGCAGCTAAAGAGGCCTTAATTTTAGTAGAAGCGCTTAAAGCAGCAATACCACAAGCCATAGACGTCTTATATGGTCAAATTTCTCCAGCTCTTGTTGTTCATACCGGACCAGGTTTGATTGGGATTGGCGCACAAATTTTGGATTAAATGAAAAAGCCTGTTCGGGCTTTTTTAGCTATCTTCCACCCTAAGCACCCACAATTGCTGTTTTTCGTATTTTGCGTTAAAATAAGGGTATGACTAGCCAACATGATGCGCTATTTGCGCAATACACACAGAGCTGGGAAAATAAGGACTTGCCCCAGTTTCTAGCTTGCTTAACTGATGATATTATCATTACGGAATGTTACGGTGCCACTTATATCAGTAAAACCGAAGCACAAAAATGGTTCCAGCATTGGACAGCGCCTACTGAAAACCAGGTGGTGAATTGGGAGATTCTCGCTAAATTTGAAGATAGTCTCAAAAATACCGACTTTTTCAACTGGCGTTTTCGTTATGTTTATCAAAACAAGGCTAGTGTTTTTGAAGGATTATCACAAGTCACTTTTTCAGATAACGGAAAAATTACCAAAATAAAAGAATATGAAATGGCTTTTGATAAAACCAGACCTTATTTAGCCTCAAAATAGAAATAGGAACAACATGATCACAAAAGAATTTGACACCATCGCAGCTATCTCAACACCACTCGGTGAGGGTGCTATCGGCATCGTCCGACTCTCAGGCAGTGATGCCATTGCCATTGCTGATAAGGTTTTTACGGGAAAATCTCTAGCTAACTGTGACAGCCACACACTCAACTATGGGCATATCACTGAAAACACGCGCATTCTTGACGAGGTCATGGTCGGTGTCATGAAAGCGCCGAAAACTTTCACACGCGAAGACGTGGTCGAGATTAACACCCACGGTGGCATTGCCGTCATGAATGAAATTCTCCAACTCTTGCTCCGCAATGGTGCTAGAATGGCAGAGCCCGGTGAATTTACCAAACGTGCCTTCTTAAATGGTCGTATGGATTTATCACAGGCTGAAGCTGTCATGGATATTATCCGTGCTAAAACAGATCAAGCGATGACTATCGCTGTCAAACAACTCGACGGTAGTCTATCAAACTTGATTAACAAAACGCGACAAGAGATTCTTGAAACATTGGCACAAGTCGAAGTCAATATCGACTATCCAGAATATGATGATGTTGAAGAAATGACGACAAGAATGCTGCGTGAAAAAACAGTAGCCTTTCAAACGCTACTCGAAAATTTACTGAAAACGGCTAAACGGGGCAAAATTCTCCGTGAAGGTCTGTCAACAGCTATCATCGGTCGACCAAACGTTGGTAAATCAAGTCTACTTAACCACCTCTTACGTGAAGAAAAAGCTATTGTTACAGATATCGCAGGCACCACGCGAGATGTTATTGAAGAATATGTCAATATCAATGGTGTGCCTTTGAAACTTGTAGATACAGCTGGGATTCGTGATACAGATGATATCGTGGAGCGTATCGGTGTTGAGCGGTCACACAAGGCACTTGAAGAAGCAGACCTTGTCTTACTCATCCTGAACGCTAATGAAGCCCTAACTGACCAAGACCGTCAACTATTGAAGCTTAGCGAGGATAGCAACCGCATTGTCTTACTTAATAAGACGGATCTGCCTGAAAACATTGAAACGGCTGACCTGCCTGACGATGTCATTAAAATTTCTGTTCTTGAAGACACCAACATTGACAAAATCGAAGCTAAAATTAACGACCTTTTCTTTGAAAATGCTGGAATTGTTGAGCAAGATGCGACCTATCTGTCAAATTCTCGTCACATCGCCTTAATCGAACAAGCGCTTGAAGCTTTGACTGCAGTTAATGATGGACTTGACGCAGGTATGCCTGTTGATTTGGTGCAAGTCGATATGACACGGACTTGGGAGATCCTCGGAGAAATTACTGGGGATGCTGCACCTGATGAGTTAATCACACAGTTGTTTAGCCAGTTTTGTTTGGGGAAATAAAAAAGTTGTGCCCGATATTGGTACAACTTTTTTATAATGTTATTCTGCTACAGTATCGTCACTGAAATCAACTTTCAACAAATTTCCTTCTTTAATTACTTCTTTTGGGTATTTTCCATTAAGTTCAGCTTTGATTTTTTCTAAATATTTTTCTGATTTCAATTTAACATTTTTATTTACAAGCCTAGAAATTTCCTCCTTGCTTTTTCTCCATAAAAAAGCTGTGCTTAAAACAGCTATAGGTATATAGAACAACTTAGCAATATCCATGACAGCATCTTTGTAAGCTTCAGTATAGATACTAGTAATAAGATTTTCTGGACCTCCATAATTTTTAGCGAGTTTAGTCAAATCTGCATACTCCCAACCAGTAGCATTGTTTTCTAATTCTTTTAATGTATTATTTGTCATAAAAATTTCCTCACTTTCATATTTACGATTCATACCCTAGATGTAAATTATAACAAATACGTAATTAGTGGAATTACTCCACCCAGAATTATAATTATAAGGCATCCTGAATTATTTGTACCTTTACCTCGACCAGAATGATGATTGTAATCATATGGTGTATTCTTTCCGTCACTAACTCTAACAAATTTACCCGAACGCTTATCTCTATTTTTGTTTGCCATCTTTACTCCTTTATTTAAACATAATATTTTTGTTGCTATTTAGTACAAAAAACACTATGGCAAAAGTAGGACTTGCACCTACATATCTTCTATTACGTTTTGTCAAATACCCGTCTTTCCGGGCTGTCAAGAAAGAAAGGGGAAACAAAATATGGTTTTTGCTACACCATTCATTAGTTGGTATCATACCAACTAAATCATCCAATAGGAGTTGAACCTACATACCATGATTGAAATCTATCACAGTCGCTCCCCTTGAGCGTAGATGATAAATAAGTTAAATAGTCATTTGAAATTTGATAATATGCTATATATCATCATTTTTCTTTTTGAATGCACGATAGTAGGCTTGCCAAGCAGTGTTATTAGGCTTTTCTTTCAAAGCTACTAAAATTTCTTCCTCCGATATATCAGCAGAAAACTTTAAATCACCCCATGTTTTTGCCTTCTCAATTTCAGGTTTTAAATCGTATCCATTAGAATTCCCTCCGACCAATGCACGGTAACGATTATGTTCAGGAATTTCCTATGTTCTTTTCGCCATTGACTTATCTCCATTATTAATTTACTAAATCTATCCCTGTATTTTATTAGTTAATCTTCTAGAGCCATTCTTAACTCTTCCTCATTATATCCAAAAGTATAGTCTTCATCTCGACCATTCGATTGCCAAATTAGAGCTGCATCATAAACATTTATTCCTTCATACTCATCATCAAATTCATCAAAATCGTCTAAGTCATTCAAATTCATATCATCTATTTGTTCAGTTTCGTCATTTTTATGCTTTAAAAATTTAAATAGTCCCATGAGTGTCCCTCTACCTGTCTTCCAATAAAATCTTTCGATATTTTTATATATCCCAACAATAATTACGAAATATCACGTTTCAAATCATTTAGCAATGCTTTCAAGCACAGCAACATACCAATAACAAAATCGTTATTGCCACTTAAATATTTCAGTTTCAATCTCAAATCCTCTAAGGTCTTTTCTGATTTGACAATAAGTTCTTCTTTAGCTTTATCCCTTCCTTTTTTATTTTTTGAAGACAAAATTATTCCAACTATTCCTCCGACAGCAGCTAGGGCGGCAGGTATGACTAAAATCGTTCCAATCCCTGCAAGCATCCCACCACCGAATAGAGTACCTATACCTGCTAAACCACTAGTAACAATAGCTGCTCCTGCTGTCCCTTCGGTAGCCATTAACGTTATAAGCCCAAAGCCACTTGCAACTCCTAAAGCTCCTCCAGAAGTTGCTCCCAAAAATCCTCCAATTTTATCGGCATTGGATTTATGATAATCCATTCCATTTATAATAATAGCTCTAATTTTTTCATCTTCAATTTGTGTCAGCTCTACTATCTCTCCATTAGCTACTTTTTGAGCAATTTCAATAATTTCTTTTGCTGCTAAAAGAGTTTTCTTTGAATTGAAAATTTCCTTTGACATTCTCCAATCTCCTCCCTAACCTTATTCCAGTAATTTTTTCCAGTTAAAGTTTTCTAAACTCAACAATGCCCCCGTCAAGGGAACTAACGCCACAAATACAGATACTAATGCAACTCCTGAAATCCCGGCAACAGCTGTAGCTGCAACTTTTTCAAGCGATTTTTGAACTTCGTTATACTTATCTTCATCAAGTTCATCATCACTATCTAACAAAATTGCAACAGCTTTCTGTAAAACTTCACTTTCTTTATTATTTTCAATTTCAGTATCTAATACTGAGCGGATTGCAATGTACTGTATGAAACTCATCGGTGTCTTTTGATTTTCAAGATTACTAATAGTCTGCTTAGTAACCCCTAGTTTCTCCCCAAAAACTTCAGCACTCCAGCCAGCAATCTTTCTAATTGAAGATAAGTTGTCTTGTAGCCTCTTTATTTGTTTTCTGCGTTCATTAAGTTCAACTGCCATAATACCCTCCACCTCATCTTACAAAATCATTTTTATCAAATATTTTTATTCGTGTCAAATATTTTTACATCGATAATTTTAAATATATTATCAAGTTTAAAATCATCACCTTTAATATCGTATTTCCAATATAATTGTTTTACTAAATTGCGATTTTTAAAAAAAAACATTAGACGATTATGCCTAATGTTTCATTTTATTATTATTTATTCTCTGCACGTTTTTCAAAAAAATGCAAGGTCCAGATGAAAACTTTCTTAAACACACGTGGGTAACTACGGGCAAACCAAACCATGGCACGGTCGCTAAAGGCGTTGAAATAACGTCGCTTGGGCGTGCTATCTGTCGCTGCCTTGTAAAAAACTTTCGCCAAATCCTCAGAAGTGCTACCAATCATATTTTCATTAGCAGTCAGTAATGCTGCGACGTTATTGACCATGACAGCATAAACGGAATTTTCTTTGAGATTTTTCTTGGCATTCCCCATGGCTATCTCACTCCAAGCTGACTGTGTCCCGCCGGGTTGAATGATGAGGGAACGGACACCAAAGGGCGCGATTTCGATGTCAAGCGAGTCGCTCCATTGCTGTAATGCTGCTTTTGTGGCGTGGTAATAGGCGCCTAACGGCATGTAAACATCGCCACCAATCGATGAAATGTTGATAATTCGTCCAGATTTTTGTGCGCGCATGATAGGTAGCACAAGCTGTGCCAAATCAGCTGCCCCAAAGAAATTCGTCTCAAATTGCCTTCTAGCATTGTCAAGTGGCGTATCTTCTACCGGACCATATTCGCCATAGCCAGCATTGTTAATCAGCACATCAATTCCTTGTTCAGTTGCCATAATCTGTTTGATAAAAGCAACATTTGAATCATGGTCTGTCACATCTAATTTCAGGGCATGAATATTTTCAGAAACAGGAATTTTCTCAACACGTCGCGCACCACCATAGACAATCCATCCTTTTTTCGCAAAAAGTTCCGCTGCTGCAAATCCCATACCATTGCTAGCGCCTGTAATAGCGACTACTTTTGTCATCTTTTTCTCCTCTATTTAACGACTAATCAAATCCCGCAACATCAGCTAAATCTGTCAGCATCATCTGATAATTAAGATTTTCGCTCCAGTGGGCATCCTTGAAGATAACCACTGCCTCTTGCCTAGCAACTTCTAAAATATTGTAATCATTGACAATGTCAGCAACCGAAAATTCTGGCAGACCCGATTGGCGCGTCCCAAAGATTTCACCACTGCCACGCAATTTGAGATCTTCTTCTGCTAAGATAAAACCATTTTGCGTTTCTGTCATGATTTGCATGCGACGCTTGCCAGTTTCCGATTTTGGATTAGCGACTAAAATGGTGTAGGATTTTTTCTCACCACGCCCGACACGGCCACGTAGCTGATGTAATTGTGATAAACCAAAGCGGTCAGCATCAATAATCACCATGATCGTTGCATTCGGCACATTAACCCCTACTTCAATGACCGTTGTTGAGACTAAAATATCATACTTTCTAGCCTTAAAATCAGTCATCACCTGATCTTTTTCTGCATTTTTCATCTTACCATGCAGTAATGCCACAGTTGCAGTCAAACCGAAAAAATCTTGCAACTCCATAAAAAGCTCCGTCGCATTTTTCAGGTCCAACGCTTCACTTTCTTCAATCAAAGGCGAAATAAAATATACCTGCGCCCCCTTTGTGACCTCATCAGCAATCCATGGCAAAATTTGTGGCATTAATTGCTCATGCTTAACCCAACGTGTCGTAATCGGTTTTCGGCCAGCAGGCAGCTCGTCTATAATTGATACATCCATATCACCAAATGCTGTAATGGCAAGCGTTCGTGGAATTGGCGTTGCGGTCATCATCAACACATCTGGATTTTGTCCTTTCTCACGAAAGACCTTCCGTTGGTTAACACCGAAACGATGCTGTTCATCCGTAATCACAAGTCCCAGATTCTGATAATCTACCGCCTCCTGTATCAGCGCATGCGTACCCGTAATCATCTGAATGCGACCATTCTCAAGCCCCTCTAACACGTCACGTCGCGCAGCAGCTTTCATCCCACTCGTCAACAAACCCACTGTCAGCTCAGGAAAGAGCGTCCGGAGGCTTTCGTAGTGTTGGTGCGCTAGAATCTCCGTCGGAACCATCATAGCCGCCTGGTAGCCTGCTGTGACCGCTGCGTACATAGCAAGACTCGCCACCACCGTCTTCCCACTCCCCACATCGCCCTGCAGTAAACGATTCATATGATAAGGACTCGCCATATCGGCCAAAATTTCATCTAAGGACTGGTCTTGCGCCTTTGTCAAATGGTAAGGCAGTTGATTGATTTTGTCAGCTAGTTGCGCAGCGTTAAACGTGATAGCTAAACCTTGTGTCGGAGACTTTTCTTTATAGCGCAGAGCCTGTAATTTCATTTGGAAATAAAACAACTCCTCAAATTTCATGCGCCGTAAGGCTTGCTGGTGTGCGATTTCATCAATTGGAAAGTGCATATCATGAACTGCAGTTTTGCGGTCAATCAAGCGATATTTCTGAATCAAATCATCAGGTAAATTCTCAGCGATTAACTCACCGACACCCGTCTCAAAGACAGACTGCAACAGATTGACTAGAGCCGATTGTTTGACGCCTTGCATGACATGGTAGACCGGCTGGAAACTATTGTCAACCTGTGCTAAAATTTTCATGCCAGTGATACTTAATTTCTTAGCATCCCATTTACCATAAATGGCTATCTCAGCATCCATTTCAACCTTATCTTGTAAATAAGGCTGATTAAAAAAGCTGACTGAAATGACAGCTTCATCTTGCTTGATTTTAAAGGTGAGACGATTACGACGCGCACCATAGTAACTAACATTAGGTGGCGTCACAACTCGACCGACAATTGTTGTTTTCTCGCCATCAATCAATTCAAAAATAGACTTTGACGAGAAATCATCATAACGAAAAGGAAAGTATAGCAATAAATCTTGTACAGTAAAAATTCCCAGCTGATGATAACGCTCGGCAGATTTTGGTCCTACACCTTTTAAGAATTGAATTGAATCCGTTAGTTTCATATCTCTATTTTATCATTTTAGACTTGGAAATACTTGTAAGACTTGCTTAACGGTCATTTCGGGCGACAGTTCGGTATTATTAATCTTCAGTGTCTGAACATCTAGAAAATGTTCTGCTAGTTGATGATCTTGTGACTCTAACTGATACTTAACAACTGAATCTTCTAAATCCTGCATCGAAAATGCCAAGTCTCGTTTAGAAGGTTTCGCAGCTAAGCGTTCTGGATGACAATTGCGTTCGCGCCGTTTAGCAATATCCGCTACCAATTCAATGAAATAGACTGGCTCTCCAGCATCTGAAAAAATACTCGCGATATCAGAAAGAAAAGCCAAATCATCGACCGATGAGAAATCAATCATAACCGTGAAAATCATATGCTTAATTGGATTGATTTCAAGATTAGCAACAAAGGCTTGAAATATCATCTTTCGCAAATCATCCGACAACTGAAAGGTCGTCGGTGTATAGCCCAGAAAATTAGCAAATAGATCAATTGTTTGATGGTTATAAAGCAATTTTCCTTCAAGCTGTTTTTCTAGTTCCCGGCCAACTGTCATTTTCCCTACTGCTTGTGCACCGATTAAAACAATCAAACTCATCCAAAATCCTCCTTAACAAAAAAGTGAGAAATTTGATTTCTCACGCTAAGTACTATTATTGACCGTATAATTCTTGAAGTGGCTTAAAGACAATATCTTGTAAATCACTTGTGATTGTTTGCAAAGCCTGTTCTTTAGCTAGCAATTCTGACATAATCGGATTTGCCTGTAATTCAGCAAAAAGTGTTTGAGCTTCATTTTGCTGTTCTGGCTCCGTCAGTTGACCCATTTGCATTTTTGTTTGAATGTCGATAAATTTTGCATACAAAATATTTGCTGTTTCGTCTGCTTTAACCGCAGCAAGTGCTGTAATCACAGCTTGATATTCAGGCAAGGCACGTAATTCGCGTTCTAATTGATTCATAGTGTCATAAATATTCATAAGCATCTCCTTCTCGTATTTCTATTATACCAAAAAAGCGTGCACCAATGCACGCTTCAATATTTTAACCTTTTTTGACAACAGAGCCTTTCAGCCCAATAGCACCAAATCCATCAATTTTCGCATCAATGAAATGACCATTCTTGCCATTTTCATTAATTCTGATATTTTTGGCTTTGGTACCTTTTTTGATTGGCTTAGGCATACCTTTTACTGGCAAATCTTGAACGATAATCACATCATCACCATCAGCCAGTTCAGTGCCAACTGAATCTAGTACGACAAATTTGTCACTTGCATTATCAATATCGGCTTGTGTAAATTCATTCCCACATTCTGAACAGCCAAATGTTGTATCAGATAATTCGTAAGTATATTCACTGCCACAATGTGGACATTTAGGTAAAGTCATTTTTCTTCCTTAATCTAGTTTATAACCCTTCACTCCTAGTCAACTTCTCAACCATCGATCAGAAAGTAAGTAACTATGAGTTTTTCCATAAGCCGTTAAATTAGCGACTATAATACCAAAGTAACAAAGATAAACCGTGCTTTTTTGAGTGACTTGTCACACAAAATCTAGTTGAACACGTTTTAACACATTTATCTTTCTATTGGTACAAAAAAACGGGGAATTTTCATTCCTCGTTTTCCCAATAACTAAATGAAATTATTTAGCGATTGATGCAAAGTATTCAAGTGTACGAACAAGTTGTGAAGTGTATGACATTTCGTTGTCGTACCATGATACAGTTTTAACCAATTGTGTACCGTCAGCAGCTTCAGAAACTTCTGTTTGAGTTGCGTCAAACAATGAACCGAATGAAATACCAACGATATCAGATGAAACGATTTCATCTGTGTTGTAACCGTATGATTCAGTAGCAGCAGCTTTCATAGCAGCGTTTACTTCTTCAGCAGTTACTTTTTTGTCAAGAACAGTTACAAGTTCAGTCAATGAACCAGTTGGAACTGGAACACGTTGTGCATGACCTTTAAGTTTACCGTTCAATTCTGGGATAACAAGACCGATAGCTTTAGCAGCACCAGTAGAGTTAGGAACGATGTTTTCTGATGCAGTACGCGCACGACGAAGGTCACCACCACGGTGAGGACCATCAAGCGTCATTTGGTCACCAGTGAAACCGTGAACTGTTGTCATTGTACCAACTTTAAGACCAAAGTTTTTGTTCAAAGCGTCAGCCATTGGTGCAAGACAGTTAGTAGTACATGAACCAGCAGAAATTACTGTTTCAGTACCATCAAGAATATCGTGGTTTGTGTTGAAAACAACTGTTTTAACATCTGATCCACCAGGTGCAGTGATAACAACTTTTTTAGCACCGTTAGCATGTAAATGTTTTTCAGCAGCTTCTTTAGTTGCAAAGAAACCAGTTGCTTCAAGAACGATTTCTACGCCATCAGCAGCCCAATCGATGTTTGCAGGATCAGCTTCTTGAGAAACTTTGATGAATTTACCGTTAACGTCAAAACCGTTTTCTTCAACTTCAACAGTACCGTTGAAACGACCTTGAGTTGTATCGTATTTCAACAAGTGTGCAAGCATAGCAGGGTTTGTCAAATCATTGATACGTGCAACTTCAACACCCTCAACATTTTCGATACGACGAAGTGCAAGACGACCAATACGGCCGAAACCGTTAATACCAACTTTAACTACCATTTTGTAGAAATCCTCCTTATGGAATTCAGTAATTTTTTATTAGGTGTTAACACCTATAACAACTGAAAGTTAAACTTTTAACTTACATTATAATCATACCTTTTTTATCACATTTATGCAAGAAGAAACACTAATTTTAGATGATTCTTGTTTTATAACAGATTTTAAATTCGCTAGATTTTAGGTGTTTTTAGAACTTATAAAGCATCTGTACTAGATTACTTTCTAAACAATTTGGCAAAGAAACCTTTTGATTTTTCTTGTTCTAATTCAAGTAAAGTTTGTTCACGTTCAGTTAAAGCTTTAGCAGTTAACTGCTGCTGCTGATCCAACTGCTTGTCTTTTTCAGCAATTTGATGGTCCTTCATCGCAATCTGATCTGACAATCTTGAAATTTCGGTATTTTTGTCTTCAATCAACTGTGTAATAATCTTGTCAAAATCAATATTAACTGAGTTTTTTTCAGCCTCTTGATTTTTATCAGTCCGATCTTCTAAGATCACTTTTCCGTAATGCTTTTCCAAACGCTTGATGCCATCTTCATTGACTACCGTAACGCCACGATCATTTTTTGCCAGATATTCATCTGATAGTTTTTTTATACGGTTATTCATTGCTTGACGCGTTACACCAAATGCTTCTGACAATTCCGTCACAGTCATTTTTTTCATTAAATTTCTCCATCGGTATTTTATCTTTAATTCATTATAACAAAAAAATCTAGCAAAGGCTTACATATCCTAAATCTATCTAAAATTTCAACTACAAATGGCCCTAATGATGTGTAATTATAACGAAATGAATAACTATCACAGAAAGATGCTAAAATATAATCTAAAATTTTACATTTATTTATCCTTTCTTATCAAGTCAAAAGGAATCGCCTATATTGCGGTTCTTTATAAAAAGCATTCAAATTTTATAAGATTTTTGTTGAACTTGATTGCAAAAAAGATCCTCTGAAATATTGATTTCAGAGGATCTTTTTTGAATCTGCTATACCGGCGGCCGGGGTCGAACCGGCACGTCCGTGAAGACACTGGATTTTGAGTCCAGCGCGTCTGCCAATTCCGCCACGCCGGCAAATTCTATTATGGAAATTTCCAATAAACTGGGGTAGCTGGATTCGAACCAACGCATGAGGGAGTCAAAGTCCCTTGCCTTACCGCTTGGCTATACCCCAATAATACTAATAAAAGGCGGTCGACGGGAATCGAACCCGCGAGTGTCAGCGCCACAAGCTGATGTGTTAACCACTTCACCACGACCGCCATATTTAAAACACGGGCAGCAGGAATTGAACCCACACCAAAGGTTTTGGAGACCTTTGTTCTACCTTTAAACTATGCCCGTAAAGGTAATATGGAAGGGGAGGGATTCGAACCCCCGAACCCGAAGGAGCGGATTTACAGTCCGCCGCGTTTAGCCACTTCGCTACCCTTCCAAATTATTTAATTCCATTAGATCAATGACCTAATGGGAGTTGAGGGGTTCGAACCCCCGACCCTCTGCTTGTAAGGCAGATGCTCTCCCAGCTGAGCTAAACTCCCATCTTGAGAG
>Ga0183099_1000129_pt1 | contig 56826 bp, 42 predicted proteins | sample Biomet1_FD_127788 | JGI IMG/M metagenome (GOLD analysis project Ga0183099, IMG submission 127788) | Microbial communities from bioreactor (seeded with anoxic lake sediment) at LBNL, California, USA - Biofuel metagenome 1 | ecosystem: Engineered > Bioreactor > Anaerobic > Unclassified ... | reverse complement strand
AAGAAATAAGGGAGTGTGGAGCGTTAAAAAGAAAAAGCTGTTTGAGCGCAGCGAGTTCTTTTTCTTTAGCTCAACATTCCCTTATTTTAGTAAAATTCGTGCAGCCTTGATTTTTTGTTTCTTTTGCATCAAGGCAAAAGAAAAGGCTAGTTGCAATCAAGGCAAAAGAAAAGGCATTTTAAGCAAAAAACAGCCTATTTATTAGGACCACTCCACTTAAAACTATCAAGACAAGAAACAGTCAAAGTCTGATTACCTGTCTGAATACGGAAATCACCTTTCTCCAGAATCCACTTACCATCATACCCAACAAAAGCCAGATCGGCAGCCTTTACCTGGAAAGTAACCGTTTTTGTCTCACCAGGTTGCAGATTAACCTTATCGAAAGCACGTAAGCGGCGGATATCAGGAGTAAGAGAAGCTACCAGATCACTGCTGAACAACAGTACACTTTCCTTACCCGCATGTTTACCGGTATTTGTAACATCAACACTGAAAGTAAGCACATCATCGGCAGTAAAAGAAGATCTGTCAGCCTTCAGGTTACTATAACTGAATGTTGTGTAGCTCAATCCATAGCCGAAAGGCCATTGAACAGACATCACTGCATCGTAATTGTATGCACCTTCCATTTTATCCAGGTCCTCGCAAGGCTTATAGTCGTACGTAAACAAAGAATTGATCTCCTTTGGATAAGTATAAGGCATCTTTCCGCTGAAATTAACATCACCGGTTAAGAGATTAGCCAAAGCATCGGCGCCATAGTTACCCGGCAACATGATATTTACCACAGCTTTTGTGAGAGGTTCAATTTCGTTTAAGATGCGTGGACGACCCTCGTTCAGGATGAGAATAACCGGTTTGCCTGTGTTGGCAAGCGCCTTAACAAGGGAGAGCTGATTCTTTGAAAGAGTGAGATTGGTGAGATTGCCCGGAGTTTCGCAGTACGAATTTTCGCCGATGCAAGCAATGATATAATCGGCATTGGCAGCACTGGCTACAGCCTTATCAATTTCGGGCGCATTCTCTTCCCAATAGAGACCTCCCTGTTTGTAGGTTACTCCCGGTTCGTAGATAATCTGATCCTTACCAAACTTGTTGCTGAGTGCTTCGAGGATGGTGTTGTACTGAGTGGCACATATATCTGCCTTGTCGCCCTGCCAGGAGTACGACCAGCCCCCGTTGAGTGTACGCATGGAGTTGGCATTTGGTCCGGTTATCAGTAATTTCTTTCCAGTACTTAAGGGTAAGATTTGGTCGGTGTTTTTCAACAATACAAGCGATTCCTGTGCAGCCTGCAAGGCAGCATCAGCATGTTCTTTGCATCCGAACAAAGGAAAATCTTTATTGTTATAAACAGGTTTTTCGAACAGTCCCAAGCGATACTTCAAACGAAGTACGCGGCGTACGGCATCGTCAATGCGGGTCATAGGCACTTCGTTTTCCTGTACCAGTTCTTTGAGGTAAGTGCAGAAGCTCCATTCGTAAGGTACCATGGACATATCGATTCCGGCATTGATAGCCAGTTTGATTGCCTCTTTTTTACTGGAAGCAATCTTATCACGAGAATAAAGGTTGTTGATATCGGCCCAGTCGGTTACAATCATTCCGTCCCATTGAAGATCTTCCTTCAGCCATTTGGTGAGCAGTTCGTAGTTGGCATGGAAGGGGAGACCGTTGTTACTAGCCGAATTGACCATGACGGACAGTGCACCTGCCTTGATACCTTCGAGGAAAGGAGCGAAGTGTTTCTCGCGCATATCCTGCAGGGTGATGGACGATGGTGTACGGTCTTTTCCCGAAACAGGAACACCGTAACCCATGTAGTGCTTTAAGCAGGCAGCAACGTGGTTGTTATCAATGCGGTTTGGATCTTCACCCTGGAAGCCCAGGATAGATTGGCGTCCCATTTCGGCGTTGACATAGCAATCTTCTCCGTAATTCTCCCACATACGCGGCCAGCGGGCATCTCGTCCGAGGTCGAGAACAGGAGCGTAGGTCCACGGAATACTTCCGGCTTTGGTTTCGTAGGCAGAGATACGTGAGCCTTCGCGCACCAGAGAACGGTTGAATGTAGCTGCCATGTTGATACCTTGCGGGAAGAAGGTTCCTCCCTGAGTATAAGTAGTGCCATGAATCTGGTCAACACCATAGATGCAGGGAATACCGATAACTTTCATCGATTTATCCTGTATTTTCCGGATAATAGCTTCCCATCCCTCTTTGGTTTGCGCAATGCTGTTAGGTACATTCAGGATAGAACCAACCTTATACTTGCTGATTACAGAATCGAGCAAAGCTTCATCAATCTGGAACCATTTTTTATTCTCTATCTCCATGATGTCCATATAGATTTTCATCATGACATCTTTGCCGGGCATACCTTTGGATAAGTCGAACTTTTTCTCCAGGTTATATTTTTTCAGTATCTTTTTTAAATCGTCTACTTTGGGATTTTGCTGATTCATTCCTTCGAACGGGTTAGTCCGTTTTGCCAGGATATCGATAGTCAGCTCGGTCATCTGCCCGATTTTCTCCTCAAGAGTCATTTTCTTCAGCAGCGTTTCTATTTGCTGCTCAATCTTTGGATCCCTGGGGATGGCAGGCTTAACAGTTTGTGCCGAAGCAGTGAGGATGCTCCCGGCAGCAAGCAGTGAAAAGAGAATTTTTTTCATGATATTGATTTTAATGTAGTTATTTGTTTATTTGAATAACTGAGGAGTAAATTCAGTGAGATAGATGCGCCAGTTTTTCCAGATATGTCCTTCGCCTGTTTCGTAGTAAGTATACTTGTATCCTTTTTCATCCAAAAGCTTACGAAAATCTTCGTTGGCTTTGTAGAGGAAGTCGGTTTTACCAATAGCGATCCAGTAAAGTGCCGGTTTTTTAGAGAACTGAACTTTCAGTTTGCCTTCGAGATCCTGGTAAACAGGTGAAGTTACATCCTTGTTTGGAATGATGGCTGCGGAGAACAGACCTACATAATTGAACAGATCGGGGTATTGCTTGGAGATATGCATGGAGTGAAATCCTCCCATTGAAAGACCTGCAATGGCACGGTCCGATTTACTCTTAATGGTGCGATAGTTGTTATCGACGAATTTTACCACATCGGGGAATGCACTTTCGAAAGTACCTTCCATGGTTTTAGGTAATTGCATGGTTGGAGTAACCATGCCGAGTGAAGATTCTCCCGGAGCTGCTTCCTGAGCGGCATTGCCGTTGGTCATGACTACAATCATGGGTTTTGCTTTACCTTTTGCAATGAGATTGTCTAGAATCTGCGCGGTGCGTCCCAAAGAAATCCATGCTTCTTCGTCGCCGCCCATACCATGCAACAGATAAAAGACAGGATAACGTTTTCCACTGGTTTCGTATCCGGCAGGGGTGTAAACCGTCATTCGACGCTCCATGCCCAGTGTGGGACTATTGTACCAAATGCGGGACACGGTTCCGTGAGGTACTTTGTTTACTTTATACAAATCGGCACGGTCGCCACCTATGATGAATACATTAGTAAGTGTAGCTACATCGCGGATAAGATAAACATTACTTGGGTCGGTACTCTTCAGTCCGTCTACAATAAAAGAATAGCCGTAAAGTTCCGGTTTCAGCGGATTAGTGGTGTATTCCCAGATTCCATCCTTACCTTCGGTTAAATCTGCAACTCCCGGACCGTCAACTTCTCCGAAGGGAGTGCTGAATTTCTGTGTAGGAAGAAAGTCTCCCGTAATCTGTACCTTTACAGCTTTGGGTGCCTTCAGACGGAAGGTAACAGTGTTGTTTCCGTGAATCTCGGGAGAGACAACCTGTGTTCCTCCCCAAAGGGCTTGTTGCGCAAAAGTCATTACGCACATCAGTAGTCCTGCAGCTAAAATTGTTAATCTTTTCATAGTACTATATTTAATTGCTTGATGAATTAATATCTTCCTGTTCTTTTGCGAAATCGGATGCATTCATTCCCCAGAAGGCTTTGAAGCATTTGCTGAAATAGTGCGGATCGCTGAAACCTACCATATAGGCCACTTCTGCGATTGAGTTTTCTTTTTCCCTTACCAGTGCGGCTGCTTTCTGCATACGTACTTCCTTTATGTACAAAATAGGGGAAAGTCCCGTCAGAGATTTCAGCTTGTGAAAGAAGTTGCTGCGGCTCAGGTTGAAACAGCTTACAAGATAATCTACGTTAAGCTCGGGATTACTTATCTGATCTTCCATAACGGCGGATAGCTTATCCAGAAATGCCTTATCCTTGTTGGACAGCAAGGCGGTGATTTCTTTCGGTGTGGAGTCTGATTGAGCATTGCTATCATTGTAAATTGCATTATGACTGTAAAAAGCCTGTAGCTTTTTCCGCTGACTTAAGATGCTGTCTATTTTTACCTGCAGATAATTGATGCTGAAAGGTTTCACGATATAATCATCTGCTCCGGTCTGCACGCCGGTGAGCATGCTGTTCATATCTGCTTTGGCAGTTAATACCACAGCAGGAATGTGTGATGTGCGCTCGTCGTTTCTTAATTCCGACAGCATTTGTAACCCATCCATGACCGGCATCATGATATCTGTTATGATTATGTCCGGTAGGTAAGTGACAGCTTTTCGGAGTCCTTCGCTTCCGTTCTGCGCTTCGAGCAGTCTGAATTTACCTTCGAATACCTGCTTGATAAATGCTCTCAGTTCGTGATTATCTTCTACAACGAGCATTTGCTGCATGTCCGTATCGTTCTCTTCCAGCGGGTGTTCTTCCGGTACCGGCATAGCTTGTTCATCTTCCTGAAGATCGGATAAAATATACTCCGTGTGGGCCGGATAGTGTGCCATTCCTTTCAGCAATTGAATGGTGAAGCTGCTGCCTTTGCCCGGCTCGCTCTGAACAGAGATATCACCGTGATGCATGGAGATAAGCTCTTTGACCAGGGCCAGTCCGATACCTGTGCTGAGACTACTGTGAATATTGTTTTGTACCAGGTTTTCGAATCGGTTAAAGATGCTTTTTTGTTTTTCACGGGGGATGCCAATGCCCTGGTCGGTAATACGGATAGAAACGGAATCGTTGCTTTCCGTAATGTGAACCACTATTTCTTTCCCGTTAGGGGTATATTTGAATGCATTGGATAACAGATTAAAGATAACCTTTTCCATGTGGTCCTTATCAAACCAGAGATGACAAACTGCCGGTTCTGATGAGAACGAAAGATGTATATGTCTCTCTGTGGCAAGTGCCTCAAAACATTGAGTGATCTCTTTGGTGAAGTTCACTATGTCCTTATTCTGAATACGGAGTTTCATCTTGTTCTCCTGCAGTTTGCTCAGGTCGAGAATCTGCCCTACGAGTCTTTGCATGCGGTCGCTGTTCTTCTTCATGGTAGAGAGCGCATCTTTCACTTTATCCGGCAGTTCTTCATCTTTCAGAATAAGCTCCAGCGGTCCTGTGATAAGCGTGAGCGGTGTGCGCAGTTCGTGAGAAACATTGGTAAAGAAGCTTAGCTTTTGTTGTGCGATGTACTCTTCGTTCTTTACCTGTTGTTTCATTTTATAGAACACGGTATAGACATAAACACCGCCAACAATGATAGCCAGTGATAGGAAGATATAAAGTACATGTGCTAAGGTTGTTTCGTTGAAACTGGGCTGTACCTCGATAGATAAGATCCGCTCGTTATTTACCCACACTCCTTCGTTGTTGGTTGATTTGAGATGAAAGATATAATTGCCCGGAGGCAGGTTGGTGTAACTTGCTTCCCTACCGTTTTCGGTAAGGCGGTATGTCTTGTCGAACCCTTCGAGCATATAAGCGTACTGGATATATTCCGTATTGGTCATGTCCAACGCCGAAAAGCTTATTCGTAAGGAGTGATTATTGGGTGGCAGTGTGAGATGATATATGCTGCCCAGATTCATTTTTAGTGTAGCATTGTGCTGCTTTGAGGTGACCTCCTGATTATTTACCCATATCGAGGTGAAGAATATGCGGGGAACGAAATTTGTTTTATGAATTTTTTCCGGAGTAAAATACAACAGTCCCTTGTTGGTTCCGAAATAAATCTGTTTTCCGTCTGTAGCCCCCACGCCTTCACTGAAATGTACGTTGAAAGCAATGTGTTCGTTTGGATACTGAATCTGTTCCCGGGTAGCTATGAATTTAACCAGGCCACCTCCTGTTGCCAGCCAGAGATTTCCCCTTTTATCTTCCTGCATGGAATAGATGATATCCGAACTGAGTCCGTTTTTCTGGGTAAACGATTTGCATGTAAAGGAGTTGCTTCCCGTTGGGATAAGCTCATTCAGTCCGCCACCGTAAGTAATGACAAATATCTTTCCGTTGCTCATGCATTTAATCATCTGCACATCGTTGTTGCTCAGACTGTTTACATTGCTTTGCTCGCGGGATATGGTATGGAAAGAAATATCTTCCGGTTTCTTGAATGCTCCGTCGAAATAGATGATTCCGGCAGTGGTGGAGACCCAGATGCGCCCTTTCTGATCCTCGGTGATATGTCTCACTTTATAGAAGCGGTCGATGGGGTATTTTTTCAGTCGGTTTTTGTAATTGATAAAATGCAGTGAACCACCGGGCATGCTTTCTATTAAATTGAGTCCGCCGCCATAGGTAGCAACCCAGATTCTTTTCTTGCTGTCCTGAAAGGTATAGTAGATGTTATTACTGCTAAGGCTGTATCGGTTACCTGCATTGTAGGTGTATGGCCTGAACTGAAATTTACCGGGAGCTGTTTCAGTGCCGTTTATCAGTCCCTGTCCTTTGGTGGAGATCCAGTAGTTTTGATGCTGATCCTGCATGATGGCGTACACTCTGCCCGACTTAAACCGTTGAATTAGCTTTAGCTGCGCATTGTAAATGGAGATGTTATTATCTCGTGCTCCCGTCCAGATTCTTTTTTTGCTGTCAATGAACAAAGCCCTTATTTCATTATCCGGCAATTCTATATCGCTGGTATTGGGTGTATAGATGTGAAATTTGTTGGGGAAAAAGTTGATGCGTTTCAGTCGGTCGAGCTGTGTGCTCATCCACAGGTTTCCTTGTTTATCGGCAAAAGCAGCAAAACAACGGTCGTTTGATTTCCATTTTACCTGTTTATCGGTAATGTTGAACGGAACAAGCTTTTTGCTTCGGGAATCGTAATAGGAAAATCCGCCCCCTTTGGGATGTACCCACAAAAAGCCGTTTTTGTCTTCGAAAGTGAAAAATCCGGTTTCAGTATCGAGTGGTCGGCCTAATTCGTCGGTTATATCAATGAAATTAAACTGTCCGGTTCGTGAATCAAACAATGTGACTCCCGGTTTTGGGTGAGTTAGCCAGATTAGTCCGTTACGTGTAATCCGGGCCGATTCGATAACTTCGCTCTTTAAATTTTTTACACCGTTCAAAGAAAAATGGCGAGGCTGACTGGTTGCTGTGTTTGTTATAAATAAGCCATCACGATCTGTAATATAAGCTGTTTGCTGTTGGTGTTTCAGAATGGATATAATGCGGGCTGCTGTTTGTAGCTGCATACTTGTTATTTTTCTTCTCTTGAGGGAATACTTAAACACCCGTCCACGACTGGCACCAAAAAACAGCTCTCCGTTTTGTTCGGTGGCTGAATAAAAGCCAATAGTTTTTCCCATTGCCATTTTTCCCTTGATAATGGTGGTTAGTCTGGAACCATGTAGTTTGTACAGCCCGTTATCAGAAAGTATCCATTCGTATTGTTCTGAATCCATGAATACAGATTGAATTTTTCCACCGGGCAATGTTCCCCGGGAAGCAGAGTACGACTTTAGCGTAAGTTGATAGTTCTGTGGATTGGTTGTGGCACGGATGGCACTTCCGTCTTTTCGCAGAAGCCATGTGGTGCCGTTGGGCAGAACCTGAATTGCCTGGTATTTGTTTCGCGTACCTTGTATTATGGGTTCGAAAATCTCTTTCCCCGGATTAAAACGATAGCCGGTGGAGTCGTAGCAGAGTACCCATATATATCCATATTTGTCTTCATTAATATGGAGTAGTCTGTCGTTGGTAAGTCCTTTTTTATCTTCTATACTTGATTTGTAATTTTTGAAAACGTAACCGTCGTAACGATATAATCCATTCCATGTTGCAAACCAAAGCAGTCCTTTATGATCCTGAATGATATGGTTCACAAGTCCGTCTTCCACCCCATTCTTGGCAGAAAAATAAGTCACGGAATATTTGTCGGGGATGTTTGTAGCAGTTGTCTTGAGACTGATGACGAACAGGCACAAAAGAATTAAAAAAAATATAGTTTTGATGTTTGACAGGTTTTTCATAAAGGCGTAACAAATGATAATCATTATCTACCTGCGAAAATAGAAGAAAATGAGCAGTAATCAAAAATAATTATGGTTTTAAAGCCTGCAAGGATATGTTTTTTATCGTATTTGTTAGATATTCCATCAAAGTTGTCAGATTTTACACCGGAAATAGAGCTACATTGCCTTAATTTGGCACCAGATTGTTATTTAAAATCTATGAAATCTAATATGAAGAGCATGAAAAGAAAAAGTGATTTAAAAAAAGAGTCCTTTTTACCTGCAGACCATTTTCTTAAAAGAGCATGGTTTACCTATGGACTTTCTCTTGGTTTAATTGCTTTGCCACTTGGGGCTAAAGCTGAAGTTGCAACACAAATACAAAGCGTCTCTATTGAACAATCGGTTAATCAGAGCAAAAAAATCAGCGGACATGTTGTTGACCAGAATGGTGAAGCACTGATAGGTGTGTCTGTTGCACAAAAAGGAACTACAAACGGTGTTATAACAGATTTGGATGGTAACTTTACATTAAATGTACCTGCTAATGCTGTGCTGACAGTTTCTTATGTGGGTTACAAATCACAGGAAATAAAGGTTGGCAATCAACCGAAATTATCGATAACACTTGTATCGGACAATAAACTGCTGGATGAAGTGGTTGTGGTTGGTTATGGTGTTGTGAAGAAAGCCGACCTGACCGGTTCGGTGGGTAGTGTGAAAGCGGAAAATATCTCGGCTAAGGGTTCTACTTCACTGATGGAGAGTTTACAGGGGCAGGTAGCCGGTGTGAACATTTCTCAAAGCTCAAGCCGTGCCGGTGATGGATTTAGCATCCAGATCCGTGGTAAGAGTTCTCTGAATGGCGGTGACCCGTTGTATGTTATTGACGGTGTGGTTTGCGATAACATGAATTTCCTGAATCCGATGGATATTGAAAAGGTAGACATCTTGAAAGATGCTTCTTCTACTGCTATCTATGGTTCGCGTGCTACTAACGGTGTGGTAATGATCTCTACCAAAAGAGGAGATTCCAATGTTACAAGAACAACAGTGAGCTATGACGGCTATTATGGTGTGAAGACAAAAGCCAACATGCCTGATTTTATGGATGGTGACCAATTCATGAAATTCCGTTTCTCACGTTACCTGACTTCAGCACTGGATAATGCTACCGGACTGACAAAGTGGGACATGAGTGCTTCTAACTTTGCTAATTTCTGGGGTGGAGACAGTCAGGTGGTAAAGGACATGTATCTGAATAAGAATTATACTAACTGGTTTGATATTGTGACCCGGGATGGTTCACAACAAAACCATTTCCTGAATATATCAGGTAATGCAAAAGATATTTCTTATCACGTGGGACTGGGATACCAGAATGAAAAAGGTATTTTATATGATGGTTACGAACGCTGGAACCTGAAAGGAGCATTGGAACATAAAATATCTGAAAAGGTATTAGCCGGTTTTTCTACTAACCTGGCTACTTCTATGAAGAAAAATGGTAGTCAGAATTCTGTGCTGTCAGGATTCCGTATGACTCCCAATATGCCTTGTTATTACTGGGAAGGCGAGAATGCCGGTCAGCCAATTTATCAGCCGGGTAAAGATGCTGTGGTGTATCCAAATGGCGGTGGTCCGACTTCTAACATCAACCCGGTGATAGACCGTGATAATTCAAGAGATGATACCCGCTATTATGACATGATGGCAAACTTGTATTTGCAATATAGTCCGGTGAAAGACATTATCTTTAAAACAACATTCTCGCCTATGTATTCAAAAAATACACGTGGTACTTTCTACGGAACATCTACCCAGCTTCGTCAAGGGAAAACCAATATGGCCGAAAAGTATAACAATGACGTATTTTCTTATACATGGGATACACAGGCTAACTATATGAAAACCATTGGCGACCATAGCTTCAATGCATTGGCTTTGTTCAGTGTTTATGAACAGAAAAGTGAAGGTGACTATATGAATGTGGTGGATATGCCTTTTGATGTAGACTGGTATAATCTGGGATCGGGTACTGTTCAGGACAAATCGAGCTATTATAATAAAATATCAATGCTTTCGTATGTAGGTCGTATTAACTATGCCTATAAAGGAAGATATATGGTGACTGTATCTTCACGTTGGGACGGTAGTTCTAAATTCCAGAAAAACAATCGTTGGGGTATGTTCCCATCTGCTGCTTTGGCATGGCGTATCTCTGATGAAAAGTTCATGGAGTCGGCCAACAAATGGTTAAGCAACCTGAAACTTCGTGCCAGCTTTGGTATAACCGGAAATAATGCCGGAGTAGGACCGTATGACACACAGGCTTTGGCAAACGTGAAAAACTATTATAACTTTGGTTCGAATATTGCTAATGGATATGGTTACGTAATGCCCAACACTAGCCTTACCTGGGAAAAAACAACAGAGCTTAACTTCGGTTTTGATTTCGGATTGCTTAAAAACAGAATCAATGGTTCTGTGGATATATACAATAAAGATTCCAAAGACCTGTTGATGAAGATGGATACTCCTTACGAGCTGGGGTCGATCACAGGTTCGTTAGTAAACAATGTAGGAAAGGTTAATAATAAAGGTATAGAGGTGCAGCTGAACACGCTGAATGTACAGACTAAGGACTGGAGATGGGAAACCAACTTCTCTTTTGCCCGTAACATTAACAAGATTAAAGAACTGAATGATGCAAAAGAAGATCTTGTAGGTAACAGCTGGTTTATTAATCATCCGATTGATGTTGTTTACGGATACAAATATACAGGAATATGTACTCGTGAAGAGGCTCAGGCTTACGCTAAAGATGCCAATATGAAGACTAAGTTCTTTGAAGGTGAAATGAAGATTTACGATAAAGACAAGAACGGTACTATTAACGCTGATGATAAGATGATTTTAGGACATTGTGCACCAACATGGACTGGTAGCATTGTTTCTAATCTTTCTTATAAGAATCTGGATTTATCTGTTAACATCTATGCAAGTCAGGGTGGTAGAGTATACTCTTCATTCATGAATGAGTTTCTGGACTACAACCAACGCGGTATGATGCGTATGAATATGGACTTCTACATTCCTGAAGGAGCTCCGATATTGGGAGAAGACGGTAAGATTGCTTATCAGGAAAAAACTCACTACGGAAAATATCCTTTCCCAACAAATGGTACAAATGGTAAAGGAGGCGGTGCATATTGGTCGAGTGGTTCACAAAACCTGGTTGATAACTCTTTTGTGAAGGTTAAGAATATAACTGTTGGATATACTTTCCCTAAAAAGTGGATATCAAAGATGCATATATCTAATTTGAGAATTTACGCAAATATATTGAATCCGTTTGTATTTACCGATTATGAAGGCTTTGATCCTGAATGGGCATCTGCGAATGTTGGTATAGGTACTGATGGGGTAAGCTCAAGAACTTATCAGTTTGGTGTAAATCTAAAATTCTAAAAAGTAACGATTATGAAAAAGAAATATTTTATCGTAGGCTTACTAGCCTTGTCAACTCTTAGCGGATGCTCTGATTTTCTTGATCAGGATAACAGATCAAACGTGGCATCTGCTCAGTTCTATGCTACTACAACCGGTTTTGCTAACTTAACCAACAGTGCGTACTCTACTTTACGCAGTTTATACAACACATCACCGCTATTGTTTGTTGCTGGTACAGATATCTATGCGGATGGAAAATCACAGGGCGTTGTTTTGAGTCAGTATACCTTTACTGCTGATGAAGGGAATATTAAAAACTTCTATGTGAATTGCTACAAAGGTATTCAGCTGGCTAATAGTGTGATAGCTTATGGCGAAACAACTGCCGATTCGGGTGTACGTTTACAATACATAGATGAAGCGCGCTTTTTACGTGCATGGTACTATTTTCAACTCGTTCAGCAGTATGGACCGGTTGCTTTGAATACTAAAATGTTTGATTATGCCGAAATGAGTCACGCTCGTGCAAGCCTTTCTGACATGTATAAATTCATCATAGACGAATTTACCTATCTGATGTCTGCCGATTCTCATTTGCTGGATCGTTCAAAGTCGGGTGTGGGACGTGGCAACAAACGTGCTGCTGCTTTCTACCTGTCGAAAGCTTACCTTACCCGCGGATGGCTGGATGGAACCGGTTATGAAGCGCAAGAAGAAAAAGTAGCTCAGAGTACCGATTTTGAAAATGCAGCCAAATATGCTTTGCTGGCAATAAACAGTGAAACTCCGTCTCTTTCCATTGAAAGTGCATTTAATATAGCGAATGAAGAGAATAGTGAAATTTTCTGGAGCATTCAGTTTAGCGCTGCATCTGTTTCAAATCCTTCATCAAACGGTTCTTACCAGCAGGCACAGTTCGGCTCTTATCTGGGCGGATCTGAGAAACCAAGAAATAAAGCTATTGATGGAAACTTTGCACCATCACTACGCTTACAACAAATGTATACTCGTGGTGATGCTCGTCTGGAACAGACTTTTATGCTTGAATTCCACCAGACTTATTTTGATTATTATTCAGCTCCTACTACTTCGCCTATTATTTATTACTATGCTCCGGCATGGGCTACCGATGCAGATATTGCTGCATGGAAAGCTGATGATCCTCATGGAATCAAGAAGAATACCCTGATTAGTAAAACAATTTTTGATGGTGGTATTGCTCCTTCGAACGGAAAACCTGCAACGTATAAAGACCGTCGTTCACAGGACTATGGTAATGCTTGTATCAAGAAGTTTGATGACTATACCGATGCTTCAATAGCTAACCGCAGTACGGCATGTAGCATGCACGATGTGGTGGTGGCTCGTTTAGGTGAAGCTTATCTGATTGCTGCAGAGGCTTATCTGCAAATGGGAGATACAGAAAAAGCTGCTCAGATGATAAACAAACTTCGTCAACGTCCGGGAACAATCCGTGCAGGATATACAACTCAGATGACTGTTGATAAGGCACAGGTAAACATCGACTTTATTCTGGATGAACGTGCACGTGAATTGGCCGGTGAGTATGTGCGCTGGACCGACCTGAAACGTACGCATAAGCTGGTTCAGTATGCAACACAGTACAATGAAGATGGTATTCAGGAAACTAATATGAAGGGTCCTGACGGTAAGTACAAAATTCTTCGTCCGATACCTCAGGCTGCTATCGATTTGAATCAGGCCGATGTAGAACAAAATCCCGGATACTAATTAATGAGAAGATTTTTATTAATTATATGTGTTATTACTAAGGTAATTGTTTTGTTTGCCCAGGATTGCCCCAACCAATGGGGTGATCTGGGCAACGGAACATATGCCAACCCGATTTTGAATGCTGACTATTCCGATCCGGATGTGATACGGGTTGGAGAGAAGTATTATATGGTGGCATCTGATTTCCATTTTATGGGTATGCAGGTGCTGGAATCGGAGGATATGGTTAATTGGAAACTAATTTCTCAGGTATATAAACGACTTGATTATGCGGGATTTGATACCAACAGTCAGTATGCTGGTGGTTCGTGGGCTCCTTCTATCAGGTATCACGATGGATATTTCTGGATATTCTTCTGTACACCTAAAGAGGGGTTGTTTATGACAAAAGCCAAAGAAGTAGCCGGTCCGTGGAGTCCGCTTATCAACGTGGTACACATAGAGAAGTGGGAAGATCCGTGTCCTTTCTGGGATGAAGACGGACAGGCTTATCTGGGACGCAGCCAGCATGGTGCCGGACCAATTATTATTCATAAAATGAGTGCGGATGGTACGCGTTTACTCGACGAGGGCAAGGTGGTATATACCGGTCCGGTAGCCGAAGGTACAAAGATTCATAAATTGAACGGATACTATTACATCAGCATCCCTGAAGGGGGTGTGGAAAAAGGGTGGCAGACTGTGCTTCGCTCAAAAAATATCTATGGTCCGTATGAAAAGAAGGTGGTGCTGGAACAAGGTACAACGGTGGTTAATGGTCCGCATCAGGGAGCTATGGTAGATACTCCGCAGGGCGAATGGTTCTTTTTCCATTTTCAGCATTCTAATCCAATAGGAAGAGTGGTGCATCTGCAACCTATGCACTGGCACGATAACTGGCCGGTTATGGGGGTGGATATTGACGGAAATGGAATTGGTGAACCGGTTAAGACCTGGAAAAAACCGAATGTGGGAAAGAAGAGTGCTGTTACGGTTCCCCTGACGAGCGATGATTTCTCTTCACCGGTTTTATCTCTTCAATGGCAGTTTAATCACAATCCCGTTGATGATGCATGGTCGCTTACCGATAAAAAAGGTGCACTCACGCTGAAAGCATTGAAAGCTGAAAACTTTAAGCTTGCCAGAAACACGCTTACCCAGAAGAGTATGGGGTATATAGGGATGGCGGAAACTGAGCTTGATTGTAGTGCAATGGAAGACGGACAACGTTGCGGACTTGCTTGCATTGGGAAAGAGAATGTGTTATTGGGCATATCCATGGTAAACGGAGAGAAGTGGATTTATATGGATCGAAACAATCAGGTTAGTCCTCTAATAAAGCTATCATCGGGTAAAAAGGTTTATTTGCGCTTGCAACTCAATGCAATTGATAATGCTTATCAGTTTGCCTATAGCGTTGATAATAAGCAATTCCATTTATGTGGAAACACTTTCAGCATGAAATTTGGATACTGGAAGGGAGTACGTGTGGGGTTGTATTGCTATAACACATTGGCAGATAAAGGAAAAGCTTCGTTTAATTGGTTTACTTACCGGCATGATGGTCCCACATGCAAAAAACAATAATGTAACATTGATAAACTAGTTTTATAAATTTATGAAAAGGTATAATTATGCTTTATTGCTGTTGGTTATGTGCCTGACAGCTTGTATTAAAGCTCCGCAACAACTGACAGAACCGGAAAGAATTATTGAAAATATTGCGAAAACATCTTTTCCGGAACGAAGCATAAAATTTGTCTGCCGTGGAGACAGTAATGTTCGCAAACAGTTGCAACAAGCTATAGATTCCTGCTCGCTGAGTGGAGGCGGACAAGTGGTGATAGAAAAGGGTACATATAAAATAAATGGTTCCATTGTGTTGAAATCGGATGTCAACCTGCATCTGGAAGAGGGTTCTTGCCTGCTGTTCAGCGGAAAGGCTTCCGACTATCTGCCGGTGGTACTGACACGTTGGGAGGGTACGGAACTATATGGGCACTCGCCTATGATTTATGCCTACAATGCTAATAACATAGCCATTACAGGAAAGGGAATTATCGATGCACAAGGCGGATTGGAGTTTGCAGCCTGGGGTGAGAAAGAGATGAAGGACCGTGACCGATTGAGGGAGATGGGTAGTAAACTTGTTCCTGTGCAGGAACGAATCTTTGGTGAAGGAACTTTGCTGCGTCCTTCCTGCATTCAGTTTCTGGGATGTTCCAGGATTCTGGTTGATGGTGTTACCGTTAAGAACTCTCCTTTCTGGACCATTCATCCGGTGTATTGCGATAATGTGATTGTGAGAGGTGTTACTATTGACAGTCATTATCCGAATAATGATGGTTGCGACCCGGAATCGACCACAAACGTGTTGATTGAAAACTGTACTTTCAGGACCGGTGATGACGCTGTGGCTATAAAAGCTGGTCGTGACAAGGATGGAAGAGAAATAGGACGTTCGTCGAAAAACATTGTGATACGAAACTGTATTTTCAACTCGGAATGCAACGGCCTTTGTATAGGTAGTGAGATGTCCGGTGGAGTGGAGAATGTGTACATGAGCGGAATAAAGATAGGAACGGTAAAGAATGCCATCTATTTTAAGTCGAACAAAGACCGTGGTGGTTACATACGCAATGTACTTGTGGACCATATAACTGTGGAACGGGTAAAAGGTGCCATCCTGCGATTTGAAACGAATTACTTCGGTTTCAGAGGCGGAAACTTTCCTTCGACTTACGAAAATTTTGAAATAAAGAATGTAGAGGCAAATATTGCCGATAATTATGCAGTTTACATTGATGGCTTAAAAGGAACAGAAATTCACGATATTAAGGTGAGCAACTTTCATGTGAAGCGTGCTAAAAATGGGTGTTATCTGTTTAATACACGCAATGTTACTTTCGAAAATTCATCGATTAATAATATTTTGGTGCCAAAAGAGCCAAAAGAGAGTTTGAAGAGAGTATCGCTGGATGTTTATTGATTGTTCTTTTCTCTTGATAGAAAAGAACCAAAAGATCAAGGCTGCATTTTTTTTGCTAAAATCGTGAGGCTTGTAGCGGAAGGTGCTGAAACTCGCTTCGCTCAAACAGCAGCCCCTTCTTCACGCTACATTCCTCCCGATTTCTTCACGCAAAAAAAATGAGGCCGGTCTTTCTGGTTTCTAAGCGAGCTACGGTTTTGGGCCAATTAGCTTTGCTTCGCTCGCTTGTCACTTCGTGACGGTTTTTCTTTTTGCTCGGCTTTGCCATCGCTAGTGGTTTTTGGGCCAATTAGCTTTGCTTCGCTCGCTTGTCACTTCGTGACGTTTTTTCTTTTTGCTCGGCTGCGCCATCGCTAGTGGGTTTTGGACCAATTAGCTTTGCTTCGCTCGCTCGTCACTTCGTGACGTTTTTTCTTTTTGCTCGGCTGCGCCATCGCTCGTGTATCTGTTGCTTCGCCCGGCTGTTGGGTTGGGCTCGGATTCGCCATTGTTTTTTTTGTTAGCCTTTTCATCGTTCTGTTTTTTATCGTGTTTTGCTTTGCTAGCCTTCATATTTATTCGTGGAAAAAGATTTGCAAATGTGGATGAAAGAAAACTGTCATGAAGTGACGAGCGAGCGGAGCAAAGCTAATTTGTTCAATACCACCAAGCGATGGCGCAGCCAGCCGAGCGAAGCAACGGCTACATATTCGAAAGCCGCAGCTCGCTCCCGAACCAACAAGACCGGCCTCATGAATTTTGCGTTAAGAAATAAGGGAGTGTGGAGCGTTAAAAAGAAAAAGCTGTTTGAGCGCAGCGAGTTCTTTTTCTTTAGCTCAACATTCCCTTATTTTAGTAAAATTCGTGCAGCCTTGATTTTTTGTTTCTTTTGCATCAAGGCAAAAGAAAAGGCATTTGCAATCAAGGCAAAAGAAAATACTAAAACAAGAACTAAAAAAGATTTGGTTAAACAAATGATTTAATTCACTTTAAAATACACTAACACAATTAAATAAAACAATTTTGTATATTCCTGAAACTTAAACCTGAAAAGCCAGTCTGAATGACTTGAAGTGAAGAGTTAATTTTTAGAATTAGAAAGAATTCTTGCAATATATTTAATGCAAAATTCGGGAACAATATCGATAATTTTTTAAGTGTACATAAAACAATTGTGTTACCATGTTTTTGATAAGTAAAAAACAGATTTTATCCCCCTATCTTTTCATTCTGAATACGAAAAGTTACTTCTCAGAACATAATAGAATTCTTTAATTATGGCTTTTTCACTATGAATGAGTGAAAAGATTATAATTTAAAAAATCAATAAGTATAATAATTTATTTCTTTAAATATGGACATAAACAGCGGTTTTGTACCGCTGTTTTTTTGTTTCAAGAATTATGCTATTAATGCGATGTGTACTTTCTTGTAAAAGAAAAGTAATTTTTAAAGTACTAATAATCACTAATATAGAAAAAATGATGCAGGATCATAAAATATTTCCCCATATATTTGCAGCACTAAAATTCATTAACCAAACAATTATTCAAATTAAGCTAAATTATCAAATTTTATTTATGAAGAGAAAATCCTATTTTTTATTGATTATGCTGCTAACTGCAGCTTTCAACACAGCATGTAGTGAAGATACGGTAACTACTGAAACAATAGAAGCCGCCGCAACAACAAACACAGTTACAGCTAGCAAGGACACAACGAGTAACAATACCAAGGTTACTGATGAAAATGTAATCTTCCAGGACGATTTTAATCAGACTAGCTCTATTCCAGACAAAAATAAATGGGTTTTATGCCCTACATTACCAGGTGTTGCATGGGGTAACTACCTCTCTCAAAGTTATGATCAGGCTTACGTTTCTAACGGAGTATTGGTTGTAAAGGGAGAAAAGGTTAACGGAACTTATAAAGCCGGTGGTGTACAGACTTATGGCAAGTTCTCATTTACTTATGGTAAGATTGAAGTGCGTGCCCGTTTTAAAACAGCACAGGGAGGATGGCCTGCTATATGGATGATGCCTGACGATATGAGTGGCGGATGGCCTTCTTGTGGTGAAATTGACATTATGGAGCAGGTTAGCTATGAAACTGATGCACACCAGACTGTACATACTCATTATGCTAACGATTTAGGTAAAATTGATCCGATTCGTAGTGTGACCAAGCCTTTCAATACAGGTCAGTTCAATACTTACGGTGTAAACTGGACTCCTGAAATGGTTCAGTTCACAATAAACGGACAGGTTACTTTGAGCTATCCGAATATGCACCTGAGCGATGAAGCTTCAATGAAACAATGGCCGTTCAACAAAAACTTCTATGTTATCCTAAACTTTGCTTTAGGTGGTGCCGGAACATGGCCGGGAACTATTACTGACTCTGACTTACCAGGATATATGGAAGTTGACTGGGTAAAGGTTACTCGTAACTAAGCAAACTTTTTTGAACTAACTAACTAAACAGAACCATAGTTTTTGATATATGTGACTTAAAACAGGTAATGTTTGTTTAATGAGAAGATCCCGGAAGAATTTCCGGGATCTTTTTGTTGATATACCTCTGATATTTCATAATTAACTGTTTGACTGCCTATTCTTTATTTTATTTTAAGAAACCATTTCCGTTATGTGTTGTTTATTTTAAGTGGACATGTAGTGCTACGTATAATAAAATACAAGTGGATGATTACATTAGTACCTATTGGTGGACTTGCCAACCGTATGAGAACCATTGATTCTGCTATAGCACTGGCTATGGAAGCGGATGTTGGTTTACGCATTATCTGGTACAAGACACGTGGATTGAACTGTCGGTTTGATGAGCTCTTTCAACCTATTCCTGATAGAAATGTAACACTGAAAGAAGCTTCTGTGATTGACTGGCTGATTAATGATAATCCACGGAAAAAGAATTTTTACCTACCACGACCTTTTCAATGGATGCGTTATGACGACTGTATTTATGTGGAAGAAGCTGATGAATGTGTGAACAATGGGTTCGACTTCAGAAAGTGGGCTCGGAAAAATAGTGTTTACCTGACTAGTTGCGTGGATTTCTTTCATTCGGACATTAAAAAAAACTATAGCTCATTTACGCCGATTTCTTATTTACAAGAGCAGATAAACAGTAAAACGGCCTCATTCAATGAGCATACCATTGGAATTCATATTCGCAGAACAGATAATATAACATCTATAAGAGAGAGCCCTACCCAGCTTTTTATTGATAAAATGAAAAAGGAGATAGACGATTGTCAGGAGGCAAACTTTTATCTGGCATCGGACTCTCAGGAAGATAAAAAAGTTCTCCTCTCAGTTTTTGGAAAAAGGATAACTACCTCTGATAAAGTTGCAGACAGGAATAGTGTAAGCGGAATGCAGGACGCATTGGTGGAAATGTATACGCTTGCCCGGACTACCAGGATCTATGGATCGGCGTGGAGTTCCTATTCTACAACAGCTGCGCTACTAAATGGTATTGATTGTATTATTTTAAAAAACAGAATGAATGGATCATGAAAACAAATACAATTTGTAAATGCATATTGGTATTAATATGCTTGTTTCAAAGTTATGGTATGAAGGTTCAGGGGGTAACTATCAATAATGTGGCATGGGGCCTGAACTCGGCACTGGGAGACCAGATAAATGTGATTACAGATCTTACGATTACTGGACAGATGAATGCCAATGACGTGGGTGCACTAAGAAGTATGGCAAATCTGACTAATCTGGATATATCTGGTGTGACCATGGTAGCCGGAGGTGCCTTCTGGTTGTCGAAAGCTATATCTGTTACGAACAACCAGATTCCTGAATATATGTTTTTTAGTTTACCAAAATTAAAAACGGTGGTACTCCCGACGAATGTGACACTGATCTCAAATCAAGCATTTCAGGAATGTACAGGACTTACCTCTGTTACACTGGGGCCAAACATTACATCTATTGGTAATTTTTGCTTTGGTAACTGTCCGTTGCTCACCTCGATAACTCTGCCATCTAAACTAACGACGATAGGCACGAGAGCATTCTGGCATTGTTCGGGAATAAACTCAATGACGATTCCGGCTTCAGTAAACTCGATAGGTGACGGAGCATTTACTTACTGTTCTGCATTAAGAGAGTTTATTGTTGCAGATGCTAACCTGACTTATTCTTCGGTTGATGGAGTGTTGCTCAGTAAAAACAAACTGACGCTGGTTGCATATCCTAATTCGAAGTCATCTTATTATGAGGTGCCTTCCACTGTTTCCACTATTAAGAGTTTTGCATTTGAATCATGTGATGGCTTGTCATCAATAGTGATTGGTAATAGTGTGACTACTGTGGGGGAAGGAGCTTTTTATAACTGTACGGGGTTAACTTCTGCTATTATTGGTACCAGTGTTGCTTCTCTTCCCAAAGATGCATTTTATAATTGTAATCAGCTGACGGCAATTGCTGTTCCCAATAGTGTTACTTCTATCGGATGGGGAGCATTTGGTTATTGTGAAGGGCTTACTTCACTGGATTTGGGTACCGGACTGACTTATATTGATATCTATGCCTTTAATAACTGCAGAAGTCTGACTACGGTAACCATACCGGGTGGTGTTACAACTACAGGCGACGGAGCATTTGCTTCATGTACCGGACTGACCTCCATACACAGCAGACCGGCAGCACCACCAACTGCCACAAACAATACTTTTAGTCTGGTCAATAAAACGACTTGCAAGCTATATGTTCCTAAAGGATATTCAGCAAGCTACAGGAGTGCAACCGGATGGAGTAGCTTTACTTATATTATAGAAGAACAGGGGGTTGCAATTCCGGAATTTGTTGCGGATAACATAAAGGTTTACACAGAAGGTAATGCTATTATTGTTGAAGGTGCAAATGTTGGTGATGAAGTACTGGTTTATAACGAAGCAGGTGCTTTGGTACAGATGTTCAGAGTAACGGATGCAGTATCTAGAATAATGGTTCCGGAAAATCATATTTATATTGTTAAGGTGACAAGCAAGACCTTTAAGGTTGCTTTATAGATCTGTAATACAATGACATAAAAAAGGCTGAACTCTCAATCCGAAGAGTTCGGCCTTTTTTATGTTTATGCCTTGTTTCCAGTCTGTTTATCTGATATACTATTGTACTTTAGTTACTTTAATCCAGTCTATCTCCATATAAGCCGGAAGTTCTGAATCCATAATCTCGCCCGGCCAGGTACCCGGACCTCCCAAAGAGAGGTTCAGAATAATGTAGAACGGGTGATTGAACGGCCACTGGTTCTGCGTACTCTCATTACTGAGATGAAGGTTTGGGTAAATGAGTGTGGATATTCCGTTAATAAAGAACTCTATCTTTTCTGCACTCCATTCTACAGCGTATGTATTGAAATCGTTCTGTAGAAATGATTTAGTGGTACTGTGCACCGGAATGGTTTGTTTTAAAACATTGGTAAAGTAAGTATGCACCGTTTGTTGAACAACACTGTTTCTACTAACATTCTCCATAATATCAATTTCGCCATCGGCTGGCCATCCATACGTCTGTTTGACCGGCATCATCCATATAGCAGCCCAGGCTCCCTGTGCACTTTTTATTTTGGCAGAGACCTCTACTTTTCCGTGTGTGAACTCAAATCGTCCTTTTGTCTGAATACCTCCAGCCTTATAAACTCCGTTTACAACTTCGCCTTTCAGTATTAGTTTTCCATCTTCCACATATGCCTGATTATAGCTTCCCGAAAGATAGTTGGACCAGGCAACCTCAGAATTTTTATGGCATAATACCCATTTTTTAGCATCGGGAACGGATGATGTTTGATTGAAGGAGTCTTCAAAGAGTGCTGTGCCAGTCGAAACAGTATCCGGTTCCTCTTCTTCGGGAGGATCAGGATAAACGAAATGTTCGGTACCGTCACTACATGCTATGCTGGTAAGACCAACAAAGAATAACGAAGCTAATAATTTTTCGAATGCATTCATGTGACTCAATATTATGGTGCATACATTAAACAAATTATTAGTATGTATTGTTGTAATTCTTTAATATTAAAAGCGCTGGTTTTTATATTTTTTTGATTAATTAAGATTCTTACCTGATGACTCTTTAATCTTCTTAATTTAAAGCAATTTTTAGGAATGTTTTTCAAAGGTTAAAGCAACCTTTCATACGTTTAATTTGTTTCTAAAATGAAATAAGTATCTAATTATTATCATTTTATATAAAATTAAAAAACGTTAGTTGCTCCGTATGGTAGTGACGAACTTTTTTCTTCTCAGAAACCAGATAAAATAATTATGTAATTATGATTAAGTTGTCAATAATTATTCCAGTTTACAATGTCGAGAAATACGTTGAAAAGTGTCTCTTGAGTTGTGCTCAGCAGGACTGTAATTCTGCTAATTATGAAATTATTGTAGTGAACGATGGAACGAAGGATAATAGTCTGGCTATTGCAGAGGACGTGGCCCGCAAATATGATAATATATACATAACTTCACAATTGAATGCCGGACTCAGTGAAGCACGAAATAAAGGTCTTTCTCTTGCTAAAGGAGAATATGTGTGGTTTGTAGATTCGGATGACTGGATTGACTCCAACTGCCTGACCGATATTATGGACCATCTGATAGGTATTGATGTGCTTGCCATGGGGTGTCGTTTTATTATAAATGACAAGCCTTCTTCGGATTACAGGGTGAGCGATGAAAATGCGATAAGTGGGAAAATGTTGCTGTTTTCGGGCATTATAAGGCCTGCTCAGTTTTATGTGTACAAGAGGTCATTCCTGGATGAACACGGACTTCGGTTTATGCCGGGTGTTTACCACGAGGATTTTGAGTTTACTCCACGTATGCTTTATTTTGCTGATAACATGAAGGTCTACAGAGGTATTGTCTACAATTATCTGATAAGAGAAGGATCTATTATGCAAACGGTTAGTCCGAAACGCTCTTTTGATTATGTGAAAGTAGTAGTGGCGCTTTCCGTGTTTATGGCGGCTCATGTGGACAAGCAGTTTAAGCTATACTTTAATAATCTGATCTCTCTGGCTCTTAATAATTCTATGTTTAACGCTTTGAAGATGAATGCGAGGGATCGGAAATTATTGTCGGAGGTGTTATATGAGAGCCGATTCCTGTTTCCGGCACTTATAAATAGTTCGTCAGCTAAGTACAAGATAGAAGGATATCTGTTTTCTCTGTTTCCCCGACATTGTTTGGGAATATATTCTGTACTGCGTCTTTTTAAGAAGAGAAAGAATAATCAACCAATAACACTTTAGAAGTGATGAAAGTAGCGATTGTTATTCCTTCGGATATTAATTCGGCTCCTTATCTGCAATATTATGCAGATGTGCTGAAACGAAAAGAGATTCCGTATCAATTTATTTCCTGGAACAGGAAAGGAAGTAATGATTCTCTGCAATGTGAGAATAATATCGTTTACACACTTGAAAGTGCCGAGACAATGCCTTTGTACAGGAAATATATTGATTACCTGCGTTTCTCTGCTTTTGTACGGAAAGAACTTGAAAGCGGGAATTACGAATTTGTAATTGTTCATACCATTCAGGCTTCTTTATTCCTGGGAAAATATCTGAAGAAACACTTTAATAACAGGTATATCATTGATATAAGGGATTACTCAAAATTGCTGTCTATATACAAAAGCCGTTTTCACCAGTACCTTAAATCCTCTGCTTTGAATTGTGTCTCTTCACCCGGATTTCTTTCCTGGCTTCCCGGAGATGCCGAATTTACAGTGAGTCACAATTTACGTTCCGATAGTGTTTGCAACAACTCTAAGTATGTGCCGTTTGACAGGAGTAATATAAGGATTCTTACCATTGGTCAGTTGCGAGATTATAGTACGAACTCGAGGATAATTGATGCTTTTGGTGATAAGAGTGGCGTTTTATTACAATTTGCCGGTAACGGGAATGCGAAAGAGGGTTTGGAAGAACTGGTTTTAAAGAGGAAATACAGAAATGTACTTTTTACCGGGCGATACCGAAAAGAGGAAGAGGATGGTATAGTGAAAGAAGCCGATTTTATAAACATACTGCTTCCTACAGGTGTACACGATGAAAACATAATGAGCAACCGTTTTTATCTGGCTGTTATTTACCGGAAGCCGATGATTGTAAACGAAGAAAGTATTCAGGCCAGGTACGTGGAAAAGTACAGACTGGGAGTGGTTGTGAAAGAGCAAGACAATATAAGTGAAAAACTGACGCAATACATCGATTCATTTGATGCTGATGTCTTTAATGAAGGATGTGATTTGATAACGAAAGAGATTAGTTCTGAGATTTTATTATTTGAAAAAAAAATTGAGAGTTGTTTTTCTTGATTAACTAAAGAAATGAAAGGGTAGATATATGTCAATCTTTAAAGATAAAATATTATTAATTACCGGAGGAACAGGTTCTTTTGGTAATGCAGTTGTAAAGAGGTTCTTAGATAGTGATATCAAAGAAATAAGGATATTCAGCAGAGATGAGAAGAAGCAGGATGATATGCGCCATGAGATGCAGAATCATAAACTGAAGTTTTATATTGGTGATGTGCGCGACAGAAGTTCTGTTGACGGAGTGATGAAAGGGGTGGATTATGTGTTCAGTGCTGCTGCCCTGAAACAGGTTCCTTCCTGCGAGTTTTTTCCCATGCAGGCTGTGTACACCAATATTATTGGTACGGAAAATGTGTTGAGCTCGGCCATTGATCATGGAGTGAAGAATATAGTGGTTCTTTCAACAGATAAGGCTTGTTATCCCATTAATGCTATGGGTATATCGAAAGCAATGATGGAAAAAGTAGCTATAGCCAAGGGACGTGCATTAGGGCCGGATGCGGTTACAACCATTTGTTGTACCCGTTACGGAAATGTGATGGCAAGCCGTGGATCGGTGATTCCGTTGTGGATAGACCAGATAAAGGCTGATAAGGATATTACGCTGACTGATCCTAATATGACTCGTTTCATGATGACGCTGGATGATGCGGTAGATTTGGTTCTTTATGCTTTTCAGCATGGAAAAAACGGTGATTTATTTGTGCAAAAAGCACCGGCTGCAACGCTGGATATACTCTCACGGGCATTAATTGATCTTTATCACTCTAAAACTAAAGTAAGAGTAATAGGTACTCGTCATGGTGAGAAGTTGTATGAAACATTGGTCACCAGGGAAGAAATGGCCAATAGCGAAGATATGGGCAATTATTTTCGTATTCCATGCGATGAACGCGATCTTAACTATGATAAGTATTTCATTGAAGGAAGTCAGCTTATTTCAAATAGTAAAGATTATCACTCTCATAATACTTATCAGCTTGATTTAGAAGGTATGCGTAGGCTGTTAGCTAGTCTGGATATGGTAATGGAAGACGATATACTTGACTTCAACAATGATGAAGATGCTTTCTTGGCCGATATAGAGCCGGTATTAGAAGATTATCATTCTCATAATACTTTTAGGCTCGACTTTAAGGGTATGCAGCAATTGTTGCTGAAGATTGATATGGTGAGGGAAGATTTACAACAGTTTGAGAAAGAGAAGGAGGAAGAGAAGAAAAAAATGCATGAGTTGATCAATAAATAGCATGAGTGATGATACGAATAGGCATAACCGGACAATCTGGGTTTGTGGGAACACATCTGTTCAATACAATTGGATTGTTTAAAAATAAATTTGAACAAGTACCCTTTGAGGATGCTTTCTTTCAGACAGAAGAGAAGCTGCGTAACTTTGTAAAGGGATGTGATGTGATTGTTCATCTGGCTGCGATGAACAGGCATCACGATCAGCAGTTGCTCTACCAGACTAATGTAGGGCTGGTAAAGCAACTGATTGATGCAATGGAAGCAGAAGTGGTGATGCCTTATGTATTGTTTTCTTCTTCTACACAAGAGGATATTAATTGTGAATACGGTCGCTCAAAAAGGGATGGCAGAGCTTTGTTTGAGGAGTGGGCGGAACGGAATGGCGCCAGTTTTACCGGCATGGTGGTACCTAATGTTTTTGGCCCTTTCGGACGACCTGATTTTAATTCGTTTATAGTGACTTTCTGTCATAAACTGACGCATGATGAGACGCCGCAGGTTTTACAGGATAATGTGGTAAAACTGATTTATGTGGGAAACCTTTGTCAGCATATCCTCGATAAAATAAGAGCGGTAACAGAAAGTCCTTCCGCAATTGTTGAAAGAGATATGATTCCACATGATATGGAAACGAAGGTGACAGAAATACTTTCTCTGATGGGGATATTTAAAACGCTCTATTTTGAACAAGGCATCATTCCGGCATTAAAGAATAAAAATGAGATGAACCTTTTCAATACGTTTCGAAGTTATATGGATTATGACACGCACTTTCCGGCGAAGCTGTTGAAAAACAGTGATACACGCGGGGTGTTTGTTGAAACTGCCAAACTGGGTGTGGGCGGACAGGTATCTTTTTCGACAACTGTTCCGGGAGTAACAAGGGGCAACCATTTCCATATACGGAAGATTGAACGTTTTACAGTTATAAAAGGCAAAGCGAGAATTCAACTCAGGAAGGTGGGTACGGACAAGGTACTGAATTTTGATTTGGACGGAAATGAACCAGCATATGTAGATATGCCTATATGGTATACACACAATATTACCAATACGGGTGATGAGGATCTTTACACACAATTCTGGGTCAATGAGTGGTATGATCCCGAAGATAGTGACACTTACTTTGAGACAGTATAAGAAATGAAAAGACTGAAAGTAATGACGGTAGTAGGCACGAGGCCGGAGATAATAAGACTGGCTTGTGTGATGAAGAAGCTGGACTCCAGCCCAGTTATTGATCATGTATTAGTTCATACCGGACAAAATTATGATTATGAGTTGAATGAGGTTTTCTTCGAAGATCTGAAACTAAGAAGGCCTGATCATTTTCTGGATGCTGCAGGTAAGAATGCCACGGAAACTGCCGGAAGGATTTTGATCAATATTGAACCGGTACTGGAATTGGAAAAACCGGATGCTTTCCTGATATTGGGCGACACAAACTCTTGTCTGTGTGCTATTGCTGCCAAGAAACGCCACATTCCTGTATTTCACATGGAGGCGGGAAATCGTTGCTTTGACCAACGGGTGCCAGAGGAAATCAACAGGAAAATAGTAGATCATATAGCGGACATAAATCTGACTTACAGTTCGATAGCTCGTGAATATCTGCTAAGAGAAGGATTGCCGGCCGACAGAATTATTAAGACGGGTAGTCCGATGTGGGAAGTGTTGCACCACTATTTACCTAAAATTGAGGCATCGCGGATTCTGGATAAACTGAGGCTGGAGAAAGGAAAATTCTTTGTTGTTTCTGCACACAGGGAAGAAAATATTGTTTCCGAAAGGAATTTTGCTCACTTGGTAGAGATACTGAATATGGTGGCAGAGGTATATGATTATCCGGTAATTGTTTCTTGTCACCCTCGAACACGTAAGATGATAGAAGAGAAGGGGGTGTGCTTTCATGAAAATGTAATGCTCATGAAACCGTTGGGCTTTAGTGATTACAATCATCTGCAAATGTATTCGGCGGCAGTATTGTCTGATTCGGGAACAATCAGTGAAGAATCGTCTATTCTGAATTTCAGGGCACTGAACATACGTGAAGCGCATGAAAGACCTGAGGCAATGGAAGAAGCTGTTGTAATGATGGTAGGGCTCCATCCGGAAAGGGTGATGCAGGGATTGGCACATTTATTGAACCAACAGATGGAACAAAACGATTTTCGTACTGTATATGATTACTCTATGCCCAATGTAAGTGATAAAGTTGTGAGAATTATCATCTCATATACGGATTATGTGAGGAGGGTGGTTTGGGGAATAACGTGAACCTTATTGTTCGTTTTTTTGTTGTAATTGCTAAATAAAAAGCTTGGACGATCTATTTTTAAAAGTGATTTCCTAAACTGTATATTATGAAACTAACTGATAATTTTAAGCTGGAAAGATATGGAATCTATGTGAGGCTTGTCAATGAGGATGATGCTGATTTTATTGTAAAACTAAGAACGGACCCGAAATTAGGACGTCATATCCATTACACAGAAAATGATACGGAAAAACAAAAAGAATGGATTAGCAATTACAAACAGCGAGAAAAAGAGGAAAATGATTATTATTTTATTTTTTACTATGAAAATGAACCTGTTGGTTTATGCAGAATATATGATATAGAAGGTGAGTATGGAACCAGTGGTAGTTGGGTATGTAAACCGGGATTACCTCTTGATATACCAATTCTGACTTTGATAATTACGCGTGAAATAATGTTTGATGAATTGAATCTACAATATGATCGGTACGATATACGTAAGCAGAATACGAAATCACTACGAATGAATGATCTTTTTGGTGGGACGAAAACAAGAGAAACTGAACTGGATTATTATTTTGAATTATCGAAAGAGGCTTTTAAGACGAAGAAGAATTACTTATTAGAATTACTGAGTATAAACAGATAAAAACAAACACATGGAACTAGATAAATTTATAGAGGATTTTGCTCTGCAGTTTGATGAGACTGATCCTGCCGAGTTTAAACCGGAAACCAGATTCCGTGAATTAGAGGAATGGAGCTCGGTGGTGGGACTTTTAGTGATAGTGATGGCAGATGAGAAATACAAGGTAAGACTAAATCGTGACCATATTGTTAACTCAAAAACCATTTATGATCTGTATAAAGTAATTGAATCCGAACACAATAAAATGGCAGTATGAAACAACGGATTGACTTCATTGACCTGACAAAGGGTATCTGTATCCTGATGGTAGTGGCAGTGCATATCAACGATCCTGATAAGCCGATTGGTAATAGTGACTTAATGAGAATGTTATTAAGCTTTGTTATGCCGCTCTACTATTTATTATCTGGCATGTTTTTTTCAAGATATACAGGATTAGGTAATTTTACTTTGAGGAAGGTAAATAAGTTGCTTGTGCCATTTATTTTCTTTTTGCTAATATCATACCTGTTTTATTGTGCAGGGTGGCTGTTAAGAGGACATTCAGATATTATCCTGGAGGAACTCAGAAAGTCGGTAACTCACCCTGAATATCTCTATTTCAATACACCTGTGTGGTTCTTTGTCAGTTTGTTTGAAGTTTCACTACTTTTTTATCTGGTGTTTACGGTATGCGATAAACTAAAAACGAGCGATAAAGGTAAAAAAATAACTGTAGCCATTATTTGTTTTATCATAGGGATTGTGGGGTATGAGCTTGGTTTCATTGGTATTAATCTGCCTTTGTGGATTGATACATCCCTTACTGCATTGCCTTTCTATTACACGGGATATCTTCTGAATACAGAAACAATATTATTTACCCCTAATAAATGGGATCGGTATATTCCAATTTTTCTGGTGATATTGTTGGCGACTCTTTATTTTACAGCCGATAAGAAAGAGATGATAATCAATGTATATCATAGAGATTATGTTTCATTTTATATCTCGGGTATGAGTGGTATACTATTTATTATATTGCTCTCAAAGATGATAAATAAATTGCCATTAGTCTCTTATTTTGGTCGTAATTGCGGTATAATACTGGGAACACACTGGGTAGTGCTCTGGGTACTGAGAAGGCATTTGTATTTTATTACCAATGATGTACTTGAGTATCTTGCCTATTTTATTTTGGTTGTGATTGCATCGGTTCCGCTGATAATAATCTGCCTGAAATATTTCCCAAGGTTTGTTGGTGAGAAGGACTTATTTAAAATAAAAGAAAAGCTATGAAAATTAAAGATGTGAAAATCGTTGATTTGCCTAAGGTGCTTGATCCGAGGGGAAATCTTTCTTTTATTGAAGAGCAAAAGCATGTTCCTTTTAAAATAGCTCGTTCTTACTGGATATATGATGTGCCCGGAGGGGTATCCAGAGGCGGACATGCTTACCGGAAAAATCAGGAATTCATCGTGGCTCTTTCAGGGAGTTTTGATGTGATTATTGACGATGGAAGTGAGAGGAAAGTGTTTTCACTGAACAGATCTTATTACGGATTGTATGTTCCGAAAGGTTTATGGAGACAAATGGGGAATTTTTCAACTAACTCTCTGGCATTGATTCTGGCATCTACTCTTTTTGATCAGGCTGATTATATATATGATTATGAACAATTTAAAGAACTGAAAAAATGAAACGAACTACGGTTTATGATTGTAGCGTAATAGAACTTGATAAACATCATCACGAAAAAGGAAATATAACAGTGGTGGAAAATGGAAATACGGTCCCATTTCATGTAAAACGTTCTTATTATCTGTATGATGTTCCCGGAGGAGCATCAAGAGGTGGACATGCACACAGAGAGCTTCGTCAACTGATTATTGCTGCGAGTGGTAGCTTTGATGTGACGCTTGATGATGGACAGCTGAAACGAACTTTTAAACTGAACAGACCTTACCAAGGATTGTTGGTTGTTCCAGGTATATGGCGTGAACTGGATGATTTCTCCTCTGGTTCTGTTTGTCTGGTCCTGGCTTCAATGGTATACGAAGAAAGTGATTATATCCGTAATTATGAGGATTTTCTGAAGATTAAATTCAGTAATGAATAGCAAACTTCTGTTTTTGGATTCTTAAAATTTAGTGTGATGTTTGAAATCAGAAGATATGCTAGCGAACATGCAGATGAATGGAACTCATTTGTGGAAAAATCGAAGAATGGAACATTTCTATTTCTCAGGAATTACATGGATTATCATTCGGATAGATTTCATGACAATTCATTGATGATTTACCGTAAAGGGAAATTATACACCTTGCTTCCGGCAAACAGAGTTGATGATATACTATGTTCCCATCAGGGGCTTACTTACGGAGGATTTATCATGTCGTCGGAGATTACAGCAAAGGATATGGTCAGAATATTTGAACTGTTAAATGAATATTTGAAGAGTGTTGGTATAAAAAAGGTAATTTATAAACCTATACCTGCTATTTATCATCAAATGCCCGCACAGGAAGATTTATATGCTTTGTTTAAAAATAATGCCAGAATTATGGCAAGAAATGTGTCGTCGACTATCTTTCAGAAAAACAAACTTAAGTTTTATAAGATGAGAAGGGTGGCAGTACGCAAGGCGCAGGAGAATAATGTGATAGTACGGGAGAGTAATGATTATGCTGCTTTTTGGAAGATTCTTGAAGAAAATCTGAAAGACAGGCATCACACAAAGCCGGTGCATACACTAGATGAAATTATACTTCTGCATTCGCGGTTTCCTGATAATATAAAACTCTATCTCACATACATGAATGAAATTCCATTAGGAGGAGTTGTGGTTTATATTACCAGACAAGTGGTTCATCCACAGTATTGCTCGGCCAATGCTATGGGAAAAGAATTAGGTGCATTGGATTTACTGTTTGATTATCTGATAAATACAAAATATACTGATGTACCTTTTTTTGATTTTGGTCAGTCGACCGAGCATTTGGGGTGTTATCTTAACGAAGGACTGATTTTTCAGAAAGAGGGCCTAGGTGCCAGGTCGATGATGTATGATATTTATGAATATTTTGTTTCTCCGGAAACAGAGGATGAAGTCTTTCAAAGAGTGGCCTTGGAACGATTTAATGAATGTTACCTTAATTCATCTTACCAATGGTTGAAAGATCCTGAAACCCGTTTATTGATGGATGTTCCCGATTTTTCGCGAACCTTTCAGCATTTTTGGTTTAAATCTTTGTCGGAAAGATATGGCTATTTAATATGGGGAGTGAGTTATAACGGAAAAAGAATAGGATGTTGCGGACTTAAGAATTTATCTTTTTGTGCTGCAGAGTTTTGGGGATTTATAGGTGAAAAAAGTTATTGGGGCATGGGTGTTGGAAAAGTTATGCTGAAGAAATGCATCAATATGGCCACAGAACTTAATCTATGCAGAGTTTATCTGAAAGTAATACATGAAAATAAACGAGCTATAAATTTATACTCCCGACTCGATTTTAAAATTTATGATAAGGATGAAGATTATATTTATATGGAGAGAAAGCTATGATTAAATTTCTTGATTTACAAAAAGTGACTGCCAGGTATGCTGATGAAATACATGAGGCGGTAAGCAGAACTGTTGATTCCGGTTGGTATCTGCAAGGAAAAGAAAATGAGATTTTTGAAGAGAATTATTCCCGTTATATTGGAACAATGTACACAATTGGGGTGGCTAACGGTCTGGATGCCCTGATATGGATATTCAGAGCCTATATAGAGATGGGAGTGATGAAGCCGGGTGATGAAATTATTGTTCCGGCCAATACTTATATAGCCTCTATGCTGGCTATCTCGGAAAATGGACTGGTACCGGTTCTGGTAGAACCAGCCCTGGACTCTTATCAGATAGACGATAATTTGATTGAAAAGGCTATTACTCCAAGAACCAAAGGCATACTGATTGTGCATTTGTATGGACAATGTGCCTATACTGAGAAGATTGGAGAACTTTGCAGGAAGTATTCCCTGAAGCTGATTGAAGATAATGCACAGGCTCATGGATGTATGTACAAAGGAAAAAGAACAGGTTCATTGGGTGATGCTGCCGGACATAGTTTTTATCCGGGCAAAAATTTGGGAGCTTTGGGTGATGCCGGTGCTGTAACTACTAATGATAAGGAGTTGGCTGAGATTGTAAGAGCTGTAGCCAATTATGGATCGTTTAAAAAGTATGTATTCAAATATACAGGCAGAAACAGTAGACTGGATGAAATACAAGCTGCTGTACTAAACGTAAAACTGAAACATTTGGATGAAGATATTGAGCTGCGGAAAAAGGTGGCAGCTTATTATATTAAGCACATAACTAATCCTTTGGTGATTACTCCGAAAGTGAATGATAGGGATGCACATGTTTTTCATCTGTTCCCTGTTCGTAGCCGGAGGAGAGATGAATTACAGAAATACTTAGATGAAAATGGAGTGCAGACAGTTATTCATTATCCGATACCTCCTCATAAGCAGGAATGTTACAAGGAGTGGAACGGTTTGTCACTGCCTGTAACAGAACAGATCCATAAAGAGGAACTGAGTTTGCCGATGAGTCCGGTAATGAGTATGGATGAGGTAAAGAACGTTGTTGATAAAATCAATCTTTTTGTTTGATCGATGACTAAAGATGAACACGATAAAAAATCTTATAAGGAAAGTCTGAAGGCTACCTCACTATTTGGAGGAGTGCAAGTATACAACATTCTGATTGGTATTATACGTTCAAAGTTTGTAGCTGTACTTCTGGGACCAGTAGGTATGGGTATTAACGGTTTGTTGATTTCGGCTACGGATTTGATAATGTCGCTTACCAATTTAGGATTGGGTACTAGTGCCATAAGAGATATTGCGGAAGCCAATGCAACACAGGATGACGGAAAAATAGCATTGGTTATCCGTGTATTTCGTAGGCTGGTATGGTTAACTGGATTACTTGGCGCTGTTATTTGCTTACTATTCTCTCCTTATCTGAGTTATATTACATTTGGAAATTATCAGTATACATTAGCATTTGTTATTCTTTCATCGTCAGTTCTCTTTAAACAACTTGCTACAGGACAAACGGCTTTGCTGCAAGGCATGCGGAAGTATGCTGATATGGCTAAAGCAAACGTTTCAGGAAATACGATAGGACTCTTCTTTACGGTTCCTTTGTACTATTTATGGGGGCTGGATGCTATAGTTCCGGTTTTGGTCATAACTAGTGTCATTTCATTTGTCTTGTCTTATTATTATTCAAATAAAGTTAGGATTGAGAAAGTTGAAATAACTGCAAGAAGCTTGAAGACGGAAGGAAAAGGAATGCTGAAGATGGGATTCTTCATCAGTCTTCAAGGTTTGCTTTCCGTGGGAGCTTCTTATCTGGTGAGAATCTTTATCAGTAATAAAGGTGGCTTGGATGATGTTGGCCTTTTTACGGCTGGTTTTGCCATTATAAACACGTATGTGGGACTTGTATTTACAGCTATGGGAACCGATTATTATCCTCGGCTTTCGGCCGTGAGCTCTGTTAATGAGGAGTTTAATAAGACTATGAACCAACAGGCGGAAATCAGTCTGCTATTACTGGCTCCCATTATTGCAGGTTTCATTATTTTTATAAAGCCGGTGGTTACCATACTCTATTCCAGTAAGTTCTTGCCGGTTGAAGGTATGATTTATTGGGCTATACTTGGTATCTTCTTTAAAGCTGCCAGTTGGACCATTGCTTACTCTTTCCTTGCAAAAGGAGATACAACAGCATTTTTCTGGAGCGAGTTAGCAGCAATTATATATACTACAGCTTTTAATATTCTTGGATATATGTATTGGGGGCTAACAGGTTTGGGTATCTCTTTTCTGATTGGATATATTGTTTATTTGATTCAGGTGTGGATTATTGCAGGAAAAAGATACCATATTCATTTTCAAAAAGGAATTTATAAAGTTTTTGGTATACAGTTTCTATTGTCAGCTCTTTGTATCGTATTAGTGTTGCTTGCTCCAATGAGTATAAGATATATATTGGGTAGTTTGTTTGTTGTCTTCTCATTTTATTACTCATATCAGGAGCTGGATAAGAGAATCGATATCAGCGATCTTATTAAAAAGAAAATTCGATGATGACGGGATAACAAAAATGAAGTGTTGAATGACTTTTCTCCGGGAGAGAAAGAACCTTTCTGTATGATGAAAAAGAGATGGACAGGAATATTTACAGGAAGTAATTTAGTAGCTTACTTTTATGGTTTTTGCATTTTCCTTCTTATGAAGCCTTATTTTATGTGGGGCTATTATGAACAGGTAAATGTACTTATAATCTATGTTCTGTCATTTATTGGTATATTCAATCTCAGAAAAGCAGAAAAGCTTGATTTACTTATTATTCCAATCTTTGCTTTGTTACTTTTATCGTTAGCCAGTGATGCCCATGCTAACTTTATGGGGTATATTTCTTCGCTGCTTATTTTATTCTATTTTGTTATAGACCGGAAGGTGATGCTGAAATATTATAAATGTTTCAAAACTATCCTGGTTATTTCTTTATTCCTTTCACTGATTGTTTATGTCTTAGTCATATTATCTTATCCGATGGGCTATTCTTTGATTGATCCGCTTAACCCACTGAAAGATTTTTTATACAAACAGTATCCTTTTCTGGTGATGCCCAATGAGATTATAAATGTAGAATTTCCTCGTTTTTACGGAGCTTTTGATGAACCGGGAGTTGTTGGAACTTTTGCTGGTATAATGCTTTTTGCTGAGCGATATAACCTGAAGAAGATTTCTAATATTATTTTATTCATATCGGGTATTTTTGCTTTTTCTCTATTCTTTATCCTCTTGAGTGCAGTGGCTATTCTGTATTTCTATCGCACAAAATTAAAGCTAGTTGCTATTGCAGCTGTGATTGCACTCTATCTGTTTACCAAGGATAATGAAGATGTAAAAGGATTAGTTTGGGAGAGGTTTGAGATGCAAGATGGCAGACTGAAAGGAGACAACAGAACCTCGGAGGAACTGGATTACTATTTTGATTTATTTGTTCATTCAGATTATTTCCTATGGGGGACTCATACAGATGTGGCTGCAGATTCTTCGTCCTATAAACAATTCCTGATCTATTATGGTTTTATATTTACGGTGCTTATTTCTATACTGCTTTTAGTGATATCTGCACAGATCAATAAGAATGTAAAAGGAACATTTTTATCGATGCTTTTATATCTGGCACTTATGTATCAGCGACCGTATCTTTTTGATTTTGCTTATATGTTTTTGATAGTCAGTTCTTTTATTCAGGTTAATGTGTCGCTTAACTATTCGCGGTATTTAAAAAAAAAAGAAGTAAGGTTGTGCTTTAACTAAACAAATTAAATTGTAAAGCTATGGAAAATAGACCTTTAGTATCAATTATAGTTGTCACTTATAACTCATCAAAATATATTCTTGAAACACTAGATAGTGCAAGAGAACAGACTTATAAGAATATAGAGCTTATAGTAACCGACGACTGCTCGAAGGATAATACTGTTGAACTATGCAAAGAGTGGATGCAAAAGAATGGTGCTCGATTTGTGAGAACAGAGGTTATAACTGTGCCTCAGAATACAGGCATTGCTGCCAATTGTAACAGAGGGGTGAATGCTGCAGAAGGTACATGGATTAAATTTATTGCCGGTGATGATATTCTGACAGCCGACTGTGTGGGTGCCTTTGTTGATTTTGTAAAGCTGAATAAAGAAGCCAGGGTAGTGGAATCTAAGTCTATTTTTTTTAAATATGTTTTTGACGAGAGTAATTTCTATCATATTGAAGATCAGGGAGGAGATAAATTCTTTTCTCCTGAAACTGGGGCGAATGAGCAATACAATATTTTGCTTAGGAGAAATCCAATACATGGCCCGTCTGTCTTTTTAAACAAAAAAGCTATAGTTGAGGTAGGCGGATTTGATGAACGTTTTCCGTATGTGGATGATCATCCGATGTGGTTAAAACTGACTCAGGCGGGATGCAGATTTTATTTTATGGACAGAATTACAGTATTCTATCGCACTCATGATGCTTCGGTATATGCTTCTATTGGTAAAGATAAGATTTACAATACTTTTTATCTTAAACTAATGGATTTTGACAGGGTTTACAGGCTTCCTTATGTCTCTGCTTCTGAAAGGTATCATTGTATTTATAGGTTCCACTGTAAAAGAGCTTTTGATGTTTTAGGATTAAACCGGAATAATATAGTCTGCAGAGATTTGTTGAGGCTGGTTTTGAAACTGAATCCATTTAAACGAATGTGTTAATAAATTAAAGTATATGTGTGCTGCCGTAATTAGTATCATAGTGCCTGTGTATAAGGCAGAACAATATCTGCACAAATGTGTGGACAGCATTCTGTCTCAAACATTCTCAGACTTTGAATTGTTATTGATTGACGATGGCAGTCCGGATAATTCAGGGAAAATATGTGATGATTACGAAGCGAAGGATTCACGGATACGGGTTATACACAAAGAAAATGGAGGAGCTAGCTCGGCCAGAAACGCAGGGCTCGAGAAAGCAATGGGTGAGTGGGTGTGCTTTGTGGATTCCGACGACTGGATTGAACGTAACTGTCTGGAAGTAGTTCATCATTATGCAGTTGAAGATGAACTGGATTGCATTCAGTTCTCCTATAAGCGGATTAACAAGGAAGGTAATGTGGTTCTAACTGAAGTGGGAGAGACACCGATAATGAATCTGAAGGATTATATAGATGCCGGAGTATTCTGTTTTCGTGCGGGAGGAACATTATTGAAAATGAATGTGATCAACTCTCTTAATCTCCGTTTTATAGAAGGATTAAGATTGGCAGAAGATCAGCTTTTTATGCTGACAGCAATGGCGCATTGTAAAAGAATGAGACGTATATCCGATTCGTTTTACTGCTATTTTATAAACGAGAATTCTGTAACAGAAAATACTCATTTTAATGAGGTGTGCGATTCAATCATAGCTTATAATGAATTTAAATATAAAGATATATTTCACCGGCATATCGATTCGATGATCCTTGCTCAGTCCTTCGCAGCTTTGAAGCTGGCCGATTGCAGGATATTAGTGCTGTATGGGATATTGAAAAATATAAAGATTAAAACAAAAACAAGTGAGCTGGACGGTTTTAACATGAAATTCCTGAAACTAATGTGGACGAATTTTTTATTGCCTGCTTTGTTTTTATTAAAGCTGGAATTTAAAATCAGAAGATATTTTAAATAAGAATTATTATGAAAGTGATGTTGGTTTCTCAATACTTTTATCCCGAACAGTTTAAATGTAACGATGTTGCTTTTGAACTGGTGAAGCGTGGGTATGAGGTTACTGTTGCAACCGGTATTCCCAATTATCCGGATGGTAAGTTCTTTAACGGATATGGTGTTTTCAAAAGAAGAAAAGAAAAGATAAATGGCGTGAATGTGATCAGAATTCCTTTGGTTCCTCGCGGAAAAGGAAGTGGTATTGAAATAGCAGTCAATGGCTTTAGTTGGGCTTTGATAGCTTCTGTATGGGCATTCTTTCATGCGCTAAGAAATAAATACGATTATGTGCTGGTGCACGAGTCATCCCCTGTAACTCAAGCATTTCCGGCTACAATAATAAAGAGAATGCAAAAAATACCGTTCTATTTTTGGGTGCTCGATTTATGGCCCGAAAGTCTGACCAGTGCGGGTGGAGTTACCAACAAATATGTTTTAGGCTTTTTTACCTCTATGGTGAGATTCCTGTATAAACAGTCGGATAAAATTCTTATTAGTTCAAAAGGTTTTAAGCACTCTATCTGTGCAAAAGGAAACTTTGCCGATAAGATGGTTTATTTTCCTAATTGGGCAGAAGATGTAATAGGTACTGACTTGTCACCTTATGAAATTCCGAAGTTACCCGATGGTTTTAAGGTTATGTTTGCAGGTAATATTGGCGAGGCACAGGACTTTGAACATATTCTGGCAGCTGCACATAAATTGAAAGGTAATAAAGAGATAAAATGGATTATTCTGGGAAGTGGCAGGAAAAAAGAGTGGGTAATAAATTATATAAATGAGAATGAATTACAGGATACTGTTTATCTTATGGGCTCATATCCGGTAGATGCAATGCCGGCTTTTTTTAGTAAGGCAGATGTGATGTTGGTCTCCTTGAAAGACGAGCTTATCTTTAACGTTACCGTTCCGGCAAAACTTCAGGCATATATGGCTGCTGGTAAGCCGATTGTTGCTATGCTTAATGGTGATGCTGCCCAGTTGGTTGATGAAGCTAAATGTGGTTTGGCATCTTCAGCAGGAAATTCCGATGGCCTGGCACATAATATATTGCAACTGAAAGAAATGAATAAGGATGAGCTTGCTTCATTGGGAATGAATGGAAGAGATTTTTATAAAAAATATTTTGATAAAACCAGATGTATGGATCATCTATGCGAGTTATTATCAAAATAATTATTTGAACAGGTAATTAATAAATCCCGGATGCATATTTATGTTCCGGGATTTTTCTTTACCTTTGCTGGCATGAATAAAAAATGTTTAGCAATACTTATTACTGTATTGCTGATTTCTTTCTCTGTTAAAGGACAGATTGATAAAGGCTTGACTTACACTATTGAAAGTGTAGTAACTGCAGCTTCGGGCGAACATTCACCGCTTTGGATAAATGCCAATAAGCAGGGACTTTCTTCTATTTCTAAAGAAAATGGTTACCTGTCAGCGGGAATCTTTCGTCCGCTTGAGGATAATAAGAAAGTGGCTTACGGCTATGGTCTTGAGTTGGCTGGGGCTTATAACTTTACTTCCAGCTTTATAGTGCAGCAGGCTTATCTTGATTTTAAGTATAATAAAATAGGAGTTTCTTTAGGCAGCAAGGAGAGATACGGAGAGTTTACAAATCCAGAGCTTTCCAGTGGCGGACTTACTGTTGCCGGAAATGCACGTCCTGTTCCTCAGGTGCGTGTAGGATTGCCCGATTATCTTGCTATTCCCGGTACCGGAGAGTGGCTCTCTTTCCGTGGACATGTTGCTTACGGTCGTTTTACGGATGATAAATGGCAGAAAGATTTTACTACTCCTATGGGAAAGCGTACCACAGATGTGCTTTACAATTCCAAAGCTATTTATGTGAAGGTTGGAAAGGAACATGTTTCCCCCTGGAAGCTCGAATTTGGGTTGCAGATGGAAGCTGAGTTTGGCGGAACTCAATATAGTAACGGCAAAACATTTAAGATGCCTTCCAAACTAAAAGATTACTTAAAAGCTTTAGTTCCTATGTCGGGCGGTAAAGATACTCCTGTTAGTGATCAAGCTAATGTTGAAGGTAATCAGGTAGGTAGCTGGCATTTTTCTCTGAATTACAAACTTAAAGGATGGAATCTGCGTGCTTATTATGAACATTACTTTGAGGATCACTCTATGCTGGTGATGCAGTACCCCTGGAAAGATGGAATGCTTGGCTTTGAGATTACTCCGCCAAAAAATCCTGTGGTGAGCGGAGTGGTATATGAATATATTGGCAGCAAGGATCAGAGCGGTCCGGTATATTGGGATCACGACAATGTAATCAATGAACAGATCAGTGCACGTGATAATTATTACAATCATGGCTTTTATACCGGTTGGCAGCATTGGGGGCAGGCAATAGGTAATCCGCTGTTTACTTCACCAATCTATAACAGCAACGGGCAGATTGCATTTACTAATAATCGCATTATAGCACATCATCTGGGTATTTCCGGAAAACCAACAAATGAGATTAAGTATAGAGTACTTCTGTCGCACAGTGATAACTGGGGAACTTATTGTATGCCTTTTAAGGATGTTAAACAGAATACTTCTGCATTGGTGGAACTTACCTATGCTCCTGCAAAAATGAAAGGTTGGAGCTTTACAACTTCGGGGGCCATGGACCGTGGCTCGCTGTTGGGTGACAACACCGGAGGCATGATTACTATTCGTAAAATAGGTTTGCTTACCAAATAAAGAGTTATAATGAAAAAGATATATATATTTCTGCTAATACTTCTTGCAAGCATAACTTCCTGCCAGAAAGCATCTATTAACGGTGATCTGGACGGTATGTGGCAATTGATGAAGATTGAGTATAAGGATCAGACCTTCAAATCTCCCGATCAGTTGTATTATTGTGTTCAGTTACACATGGTTCAGTTTCAGGGAGCTGCAATGTGTTCGGGTACTTTTTCCCACTCCGGAGATTCGCTTCGGGTTGTTATTCGTAATCATAAAGCAGCAGACGTATCTGCTTATGGAATGAACGATACGATTCAGAGCTTTTTCATAGAGAAACTATCTTCCGAGAAAATGGTTCTTCATTCTTCTTTTGCCCGTTTGTCGTTTAGGAAGTTCTGATTCTTTCTTTTGATTTTTTAAAGATATAGAGGGCTTTTTTTTATCTCCCGTTTACTTTTTATTTTCTTCGGAATAGTATTTTTGTATTCTTGTACAAAAGATTGCATTCTTCTGTACAAAACAATTAATTCTTTTGTACAGAAGAATGCAATCTTTTGTACAAGGAAAAATAAACTACCCGGCAGACTTTTTATAAATGCCTCCGGTTTTTACCATATTCTGGCACAATCTTTCCCAAAACCATTATTGATTCTGCGAGTGAGAATCTGATTCTCCCCTTATTTATGCAATTTTATATCAATCCGGAACCATTTATTTTTGTTAATTGTTCTTTTGGTATTACTGAAGGATATACAGAAATATTCCAACTATAATAGAAATAGAAATGTTTTTTGAAGTTTCAGGAATAAAACAAAAAGTTTTTTAATATTATTTAAGTTGTAGGAATGTAAATATAGTAAAATGTATTTTCTTTTCTTAATTTTGTATTTAACAAACCATCGACCAGAAATCAATATTAGAACAAATTCATTTATAGTATGATAGGCGCGAAAAACATATCCATTTTATGCTTGTTTTTAATCTTTTTATTAAGCTGCACAAATAGCAAAAATATCAACCCTGATAATTACGTATTATTTGACGATAATGGTGGGCTGAAAAATTGTCCTGCGTTTGATTCGATTTATAAAACAGGTAAAATAAAATGCTTTATTGAGAGCTCTGGTAGTATGGCCGGATTCTTTCAGGCCTATAAAATTACGGGGTTCAAATCGGATGTGTGGTCGGTCTTGAATGAGTTTTACGACAAGATTGATTCTGTACGCTTGTTTCGTGATGCCACTGAACCGGTTGAAAAGATGGCTTTAGCAGATTTTAGAAGAGACATGAATGCAGGTAATTTTCGTTTTGCGGGCTCTACCCAGATTCCTCAGATGCTAAAAGATGTGGTTCTTTCTCTCGGTAAAAACGATGTAGGAATGTTTATCTCCGATATGAAATATTCTCCTATGGGAAGTCAGGCGGACGTACTTCTTACCCAGTATGGCACGGATGTGAAAAATGTAATCAAGAATACACCCTATGCTTTCTCTATCATTGGACTAACCTCTTCTTACATAACCGGAAGAGGCAAAATAGTTGAAAATAGTCCATATTACATTATTCTGATTGGTAATGATCTTCCGGTTAATAAAATGAAGCAGAGAATAATGCAGAGCATTCGGAAAGAGAATCTGCTGGGCGAGATTTCATTTTATAGAAAGGAGTTTCCAACGCCTATGTACACTTTACTTGCTAACAGAGGGATAGTGAATGGCATAACGTACGAATCGGATAATAAGCTGTATTATACTATTGGCGATATAAATAAAGAATCGGATGTAACTTTCTATCTGGCAGCAGATCTGACTAAATTGCCATACTATTTGTTTTCTGATAATAAGCTATTAATGCAGCAGCTGGAAGTAAAAGCCGATGGCGCACGGGCTACTATAGAAGAATTGACTGATAGCGCCTCATTTGATTTTGGAAATGGAAGTCGCGAAGCTGCGAATGAGGTGCGTGCTACTCATTTTATAAAGATTAAAGTCTCGGATATTTTAGATGGAACAACTCAAGTCTGTGTATCTGTAAAGAGGAAAGAAGCTGGTTGGGTTTCTGCTGTTTGCGGTGCAAAGTATGAGGCAGAATACGATAAGACAATCAGCTTCGAACAACTGATATCAGGTTTAAAGGGTGCGTATAACGCGGATAAACAAAGTAAATATTATTATAACTCTCCCTTCGTAGTTTTAATTACCGAAGGGAAAAGATAACGCTAAAAATATAGATTATGTACGACTTCTTATTGGAACAATTAATAGGGAAATGGTCTAAGTTTATCAACAGCTTTTCCCCCGATGAAGTAGATATGGAAGCTGCGAAAAAAGTACAGATCCTGTTCGAAAATCAATATTTTATGCTTGGTGCAGTAATGTTTTTACTGGCTATTGTGGCATGGGCTATTTATTATCTTTGGCTCAACAGTTTGCCCGGCTTGTTTTACAAAAGCAAATATTGGGTACTAAGTGGGGCATGTTGTACTGCGCTGACTGGTATAGCCACCTACTTTATCATAAAATCGAAGGTGACTATTAATTTTCCGTTTGGAGAGTATACAGCTGGAATTGTGGCAATTAATTGTCTGTACAGCATAATTGTATTTTTTCTGCTTTCTGTTTTTTTCAATGGCTTTACAAACGCAAAAACTACTCCATTTAAACTATTCTGATTATGAGTACATTTCTGTTTTGTATCGGTGGAACCGGGCTCAGGGTAATGAAATCTCTGACAATGCTTTTGGCATCGGGTTATAAAGCCTGTAACGAGAAAGGCGAGAACGAGGATATTATCCCTGTACTGATTGATCCGCATAAATCGCTGGATGAATTTACCAATTGCAAGAAGTCACTTGATAGATATTGTGAGATTAGAGGCATGATTGCAAGAGGTGCTCTAATGCAGGATAATTTCTTTCATACCCGGATTGTTTCTTTAGGAAATCTGGGGGCAAACGATGATGAAAACCCTAATTTTGATTATGATCTCCGGCTTGATTGCAGTTTCGGTGAGTTTATAAAGAAGAGCAAGTTGCCTTCCGATTCAGTGAGTCAGGATCTTATTAATCTGCTTTACTCAGAATCGAATATAAACAGATCACTTGCGGTTGGTTTTAAGGGAAGTCCCAATGTTGGGTGTGTTGTACTGAATAATTTCGAGGATCAGAACTGGTTTCAGGACCTAACTTCCAAGTTCGGTCAGGGAGACAAGATATTTATTGTTGCATCTGTTTTTGGAGGTACAGGTGCCAGTGGCTTCCCTTTACTGGTAAAGAAAATACGTTCGTGCGGCAATGCTTATCTGCAAAATGCCAGCATTGGTGCCATTGCTGTAATGCCTTATTTTGAACTGACTCCTCCCAAAAAAGAAGATCCGAATAATGATATTAATTCCAGTTGCTTTATCACAAAAACAAAGGCTGCGCTAAGTTATTATGATAAAGAACTGAAAGTAGACAGCCTTTATTACATTGCCGATGATAAGCAACAAAAACCCTATGCCAATGATGAGGAACTGCAAAAGAATGGTACACACTTTATTGAGTTTATGGCGGCTACTTCGGTATTTCATTACATTAAAAGCACTCCGGCAGAACAGAATAAGATGCCGGCCGACCGGAAGACTGAATATTACAGCATCTGCATAGATAATAATTCAGAAGTGATGAACTGGGATAATATTGGTATGGCTCATCAGGAATACATCTATTCATTGCTGAATTATTACACCTTTACAACGGTGAACCAATTGGCAAAAGGGGAGAGAGATTTCCCACTAAGAAAAACTTCCGGCTTTGATGATACCTTCTACAACAGCGGATTCTTTTTATTGCTTAATGAGTTCAATAATGAATTTTATAAGTGGTTGCATGAATTGAATGATAACGACAGAGCATTTACTCCGTTCCTTTTGGAAGGAAACAATGTTTTGAAGAGTTTTCCTCTCCAGGGACATGAGTTTACAAATACAAAGAGATGCCTTTGGTCTAAAATCCCGTATGGACTTTCTTACTATCTGCACGAAATGATTCTTTTGGAAGAGAAGTATAAGAAGCGCAATATGGATAATCTGTACCAGAAGTATACAGAGATGATGTATGAGGCGATTGATAATACAAATAAGTTTATAAAGTGATACGGCTATGAAAGAACTGAATATATGCGCAACCGGTGCTTCCAAAAGTGAATGGAGCCCATGTGGACCTATTAATCAGGGGATGATTGCCGGAAAGGTGAAGGATAAGAGTACCAAGAACGGCAAAGCACTGAATGCTGTTCCTTCTCCGTTGGCCCGACTTTATGTGGTGAATGATGCGTTCTCCATGCTTACGTATGACTTGCTGAATAAAACAAATAATTGTGGAGAATGCTATAAATTTATAGTATCCGACTGTCTGGATGCATTCGAAATTCTCTTTAATCTGAAATATCACGAAGATAAGAAAGAGGAGGTCAGAGTTAGGGTATGGAACAAGCAGAAAGGACTTCACGAGCTTCGGAGTGTGGAATCGAATCATTTTGCCAATTCCCTGGAGAGCTATCTGACAGACAACTCCTTTGGTGAAGTGAATGAGGTTGTTCTTATAAAATATAAAAATCAAATTCTGGCGGGTTCTTCACCGTTTACATTCTTTTTTACTACTCCAAATCTTGATAAATACGAGGATAAAACATTTATGAATCCCGGTTATCAGGAAAGTTTTGACTTGGTAAACCCGAATAATAAAAAGAAGTACTTTTCATGTATTCGCTTGTTCGAAGACAGAGATGTACTGTTTCAGAAATATGTGCTCAACATTGTAGAGAAATGTACTTCTGATCATATTGTTAATTTTAGAAATTATATAAAATACTGGGCCTCAAGAATTAATTTGAGCACTATCGATCCAGTAGAGACAAAATCAGTGGTGAGTGAAGACAATACTACGGTTTCTATTAATGGAGTAGAGATTGGTAAAAGTACAGGGATCAATTCAATGAACTTCTTTACCGACCATCTGATAAAGATTCGTTTTAAGATTGACACGGAAAGTTTTGTTTGTGGTACTTACATCAATGATAAAGAAGAACGGAATTATGATTATTTACTGCCTCTACGTGTTGAGGCTTTAAATAATATTGATTACCATAAACTTAAAATTGAATATCAGGAGTCGGCTAAAGAAGTGAAGGTGATACTGACTTTGCCTGGCGATAATAAACAAAAGACTCAGGTGTACAGAACACAAATCAGCACTGACAATGCAGAAGAAAAGTATACCATTATAGCACTCGAAGAATATGTTGCCAATGTTAATCTGGGTGTTTTCCCGTTTTTACAGGTTGTAGATGCAAATGATAAACCAACTTCGGATAATGACTATTACAAGGTGATGCTCGCTATTGCAGATGCCGAAAAAAAAATGCCTGTTTCTTTATATAATCTCACTTTCTTCCGGAAGGTGAACGATTATTATCAGCCTATTCAAGAGGTAGATAAAAATGACTCGATGAACATTTACTGTACTCGTTATGAACGTAGAAAGATTGATGAAAACAGTGATCTGGGATCGGTGTTCTATCAGGTTAATAACACCACTTTTTCTTTAATGCGCTTATCGTTCCCGATTGATTTTACACATAAGGCTGAGAGTTTAATTATTCCGAAGTGGAACAAAAAGAAAATTGGGCCGAGGGAGTTTCACGTAGCAGTTGATTTTGGTACAACAAACACGTTTATTGCATTTACAGGAGATAATGGTTTTAAACCCAAACCATTTATTATCTCGCCCGATGACCGTCAGGTAGTGATGTTGCATTCTCCGGCTAATAACGAAGGAAATGAAAAGAAAATAACCTCTTTGTACGAGGAGTTCTTTGGATTTGACGAATCGGCACTAGATATTCAGGCTTCCGAATTTATTCCTTCTGTTATCATTAGTAAGGAAAATGAGAAATATAGCTTTCCTATTCGTACGGCATTGTGCGAGAAGGTTAATGAAACAGGTGAACTGAAATTACTTGATAACAGTAATATTTCGTTTACTTACGAGAAGCGTGAAATAAGGAAAGAACAGCAGATTATTAGCAACATAAAATGGAGTGAAGTAGAAAAGGATAAAGAGCGGGTTGCCATCTTTATCAATGAAATTCTGCGAATGGTGAAGTATAAAATTCTGTTGAATGGTGGTAATCCTGAATTGACAAAGATGACATGGTTTAATCCGTTGAGTTTCTCCCAGACTACTAAGGAAAACTACAAGCGGATGTGGGAGAGAAATTATAAGGAACTGTTTGGAAGAAGGGCTGAGCTTTACAATGTAACCGAATCTGAAGCTCCTTACTACTATTACAGAAATTGCGGCATACTGGAAGATAATAATTCCGTGCTCACAGTTGATATTGGTGGTGGATCTACCGACTTTATGATCTTTAAGAACGAAGTGCCGGTAAAAGGTACATCTGTTAACTTTGCCTGCAATGATTTGTGGAGAAATGGTTATAATGCCTTCTCAAACGTCAAGGAGAATGGCATATACAAAAGTATCCAGAAAAAGATTACGGAAAACTTTAAATCTACCAATCTGAATGGGCTAAACAAACAATATCTGACGAATGAGAAATATAGTTCGGCCGAGATTATCAATTTCTGGTTTGCCAATGATAATGCTTCTAAAATTAGCGACCAATTATCTAACGGGGTATATAAAAAGATATTCCTTTTTCACCTTTCGGCTTTGATGTATCATGCGGCTCAGTTTATGAAAGAGTCTGGTGAGGATTATCCTTCGTGCATTATATTCAGCGGTAATGGCAGTAAGTATATCGACCTCTTAAGTAGAAATCAAAAGATTATCGGCGAATATTGCAGCTTTATATTCGAAGAAATATTTGGTGTAAAGGGCCGTAAAATTCAAATTATTCTTCCGGCAACCGACAGAAAAGAGTCTACTTGCTATGGTGGCTTGTACAAGGACAATTCGGTAATATTGTCAAATTCACTTTTCTTGGGGTGTCAGCTTGATTATGCAGATAAACATAACTTCCATACTTACAAAGAAGTTCGCGGAGAGAAAAGAGATGAACTGAGAAGCAGTATTATTGAAAATGTGAAATCGTTTATCGGGTTGTACTGTAAGATGTTTGTTGAACTGCATCTGGGCAGAGAGTTTAATGAGAATATAAATCTTAAAGCGTTCGAAGGCCTATTGATAAGTAAAGTAGAGGGGTATTATAATAACGGTTTTTCCAAATATACGAAGAGCCAGGCGGATGATGCTGAACTTTCGGAGACTTTGTTCTTTTATCCAATAGTGGGACTAATTGATTTTATGACCGGTTTCACGAAAGAAGATCTCGATTTGTTTATAAATAAAGAGATCTATTATGCCAAGAATATGGATGGGTATGGATTCTTCTATCATAAAAATCTTTCGAAAGAACAGCGCTTAGATTCTATTTATAGAATTATGGTGGAGACGGAAAAACCTACAGTAGCTTCTCTTTCGCTTATCTCTAGTGATAGTACGTCTTCAAAGATGATTCCAAATGTAGAAAACTGGATTAAGCCATTTCATGAATTTGACGAATATCCTACATCCGATTGCAAGGTGGTAAAGGAGATTGAACCGGCTCGATTGCATTTGAATGATAATAAATGGGAAGTTCAGAAAAAGGGAAAGGTTATTTTTAAATAGTACGAATAAAATATTCAATGGCCGCAACACTTGTTTTGCGGTCATTCTTAAATTGAAATTATGGATATAAGTGTAACAATAATTATCATATCGGTTGTTGTCTGGATTCAGCTGATCTTTTTTCTGAAGACAGCCGTGGGCATAAGAACCCTAAAAAATATATATCCTTCAATTGGTTCATTGGGGATATCGAATGAATATGGGACTCAGATAATTAGTGTACACAGTAAAATTTCTAAAGAATTCGGGGCTATTATTCACGCAACCAATACTTATCTGAAAGAAAATCAGGGTACGGTTGATTTCTATGTTATTCAGAATCTTTCGGAAAGAATTTCTGTTTCGAAGGAATCGGAGGTTACATCCGAAATTCCTATTCCTTTGTATGTAGGACTAATGGGAACGTTTGTAGGTGTGGCTGTGGGATTATTCTCTATGAATTTTCTTGGTATTTTTAGTGAAGATGGAATACATAGTTTTCTTTGGGGAGTGGTTATTGCTATGGTATCTAGTTTTATAGGATTGCTTTTATCTACCATTGCCAACTATAGACTAACCAGTGCGGTAAGGCACAGAGATAGAAAGAAGAATCACTATTACACTTTCGTTCAGACAAAATTATTGCCTGGAATGGGAAGTAATATTGTGGATGCTTTGGGACGATTGAAAGGTACACTCGATAATTTTAATACAGTTTTTTCTGATAATATTGGAAACATAAACAACATTGTTGTCAGTCTTGCTGCAAATATGCAGACAATTGCTGAAGGAATGGGAACTCAGAAGCAGATTCTGAGTGAGCTGTATGGCAGCAAATTCCAGGATCTTATCAAGATAAATACAGAAACATTCAACCGTGTTGAGAAAATACTGCCAGAAATGGATGACTTTATCCGTAAACAGAAAGACTTAAACGAATTAATGGCAAATAGCACGCAGTTTGTAACAAGCATGCACAAACTATTGGATCGTGTTTCTACATTTGAAAATAGTGTAAACGTACTAGGCGAATCAATTAATGAAAGTCAGTTGCTGGGATCCAGGCAGTTGAATCTGGTACAAAGACATCTGGATGATCTGGATAAAAAACAATATTTGATTGAAAACTACACCAATCAGAGCAATGAAATGGTTGAAGATTATCTGAAAGCAAATGTGAAGAATGTACGCACTCTTGTTGATAACTTTGAAACAGCTATAAAAAATGCCTTTGAGATAACCAATAATGAAAGTCCGTTCCAGAAATTAGCCAAGCTAGATATTATCTCTGAAGAAATAAAGAGACTAAATGAAACATTAGCCTCTTATACAAAGAAAGAAGAGGATTTGATAAACGTTGTTTCTAACATTAGTAATGATGTAAAATCGATTAGATCAGAGACAATATTCTCCGATTATGTAGATAATGATGTGGAAGGGTAAGATGTAATATGAAGAGAAAAGATCTTTTTTGGCCGGCTTTTGTGGGCTTGTTAACAATTATGTTTGTTATCATGCTTGTGTTGTTTGGTTTAAGTTTTAAGGTGTTTACTGAAAATACGCAAGAGATAACTGAGCAAAATAGGCGCTTAAAGGGGTTGGAAAAAGAATACCTGCATACTAGAAGAATGAATAGTGAAATTGAATCATTGGCCTCGGATACAGTATTTGAGTATTTGCCATCCTGTAATAAATTTGTAGTAAGAGCTTTAAAAGGAAAAGAAATTTTTGTCTGTAACAGTGCAGAAATAAAAGAAGCATATTTAAAGGAAATGATTGTTGCAGGTCATTCTCTTGAAGCTTATATAAACAGAGTTAATAAGGTCGATTGGAGGGCTTCTTTTTTATTAATCGTTGAAGGGCATTTGGGAAGTTGGTGTGATAATAATATCCCACGGAACTCTGATCAGGCTTATCATTTGTCATATCAACGAGCACTTGGGGTTTTTCGGCTATGGGAAAAAGCAGGAATAGTATTTAAGAAGCATAATGTGGAGATTGTAATTTCCGGCAGAGCTTTTGGTGGACAATGCCGGGCTATTCATGGTAAGGATAACTATTTTGTGATTCAACTCCTTTCTAAAAAAACAGGCGACAGACTTTAATTCTTATCTCCTAATGAAGATATTATTATTTGTAGTCATAAGTAACTTAGGTGTTTTACTGCTTTATTAATTAGACTGATCTATTATATCTTTTGGCTTATATTCTTAAGTTGAAAACCTGCAAATAAAATAATTAACAATATTGTTTGATTTATTTTAGTGATAAGTTCTGCTTATATCTTTAAAATTAGTTAGTCTATTCTAATTTTTTGTATCTTTGTGCAAAATTTAGTTTAGCCTGATAGATATAATTTTGATCGTATTATGATAATATATAACCTCTCTTTCTTAATTGGATTGTTAATTTTTTCTTTATTTTCTTCTGTTGTATTGGAAATGATGGTTTTGCCTCGTATTATTTACATTGCTAAAAAGAAAAGTCTTTATGATTTGCCTAATGCAAGAAAGTCTCATGAACAACCAATACCACGACTGGCTGGTGTATCTTTTTTCCCTATATTGTTGTTCGTTTTTTCAGTGAGCATATTAATTCTTATAAAATTTCAAGCTGATGATTCTTTAGCTTCTTTGGAGCCAGCCTTGAGAAAGATGTTTGGGCTAATTGCCGGTAATATATTACTTTTAGGAGTTGGCTTCAAAGATGATCTTGTAGGATCTCGTTATCGCCATAAAATGATTGTTCAATTTTTAGCGGCTACACTTTTAGTATCTGGAGGGCTTTATATTAATAATTTCAACGGTTTGTTTGGCATATGGGAAATTACTGATTGGATAGGAATCTTATTTACAGTATTTCTTATTGTGTTTATTACGAATGCAATCAATCTTATTGATGGAGCTGACGGCTTAGCATCAGGCATATCAGGGGTTGCACTTATTTCATTTGGCTTATTGTTCTTCTTAAGAGGGATGTTCTTTTATTCGTTGATATGCATAATCTTAGTCGGAATTCTGATTCCGTTTTTCTATTATAACGTATTTAATACCTCAAGAAAGGTTTTTATGGGGGATACAGGATCACTAACTTTAGGATTTTTATTAGCATATCTGGGAATAAGATTTGCCATGGCTGATTCTGGGTATAATTATTCTTTGTTTGACTCTCCAGTGTTAATAGCTTTATCTGCACTGTTTGTTCCTGTGTTCGATGCTTTAAGAGTTATGCTGGAACGTGCTTCGGTAGGAAAATCGATGTTTTTACCAGATAGAAGACATATCCACCATAAATTGCTTGATTTGGGTTTTTCTCATCGCAAAGTAATGGTAAGCCTTGTGATTTGTGCTGGCTTGTTAGTTTTTATAAATGTTATGTTATTAAATCTCTTAAATATTAATATCATGTTTGTTATTGATATACTTCTTTGGCTAGGCTTTGTGCAGATTTTGAACCTTATGTTAGCAAAGAAGAATAAAGCTATAAACTGATTTTTTAAGGTTTTCGAAAACACAAATTTTATTCTAATGCTATATGAATACAAGAGAAAACGGATACAAAGTAAAGGAGTATCATCAACCTGTTAAACGTTATTGTCAGACATTAGATCTAAAAAATGATCCGGCATTGATTGCTGAATATGTGAAACGCCATGCAAATATATGGCCTGAAATTAAAGTTGGTATTTGTGAGATTGGTATTCTTGAAATGCAAATATTCCTTTTAGATACAAGGTTATTTATGATTGTAGAAACTCCTTTGGATTTTGATTGGAATAGTGCAATGTCCAAGCTTGCTACTTTACCCCGGCAAGCTGAGTGGGAAGATTATATGTCAATGTTCCAGATTGCTTCTACTGGTGCTTCTTCTTCTGAAAAATGGAAATTGATGGATGAAATATTCCATTTATAAAGATTAGTCTTTTATTAGTGTATGTAGCATCCCAAACCTCACTTTACCCTCACAAGAAGTGCCTGCCCTCACTTTTTCGAGACCTTTTAGAGCATTCGGAGTAATAAAATAAGCCAAGATCATGCCCAGTTCATTGCTGCTGTTTCATGGTAAAGCATAACACTGCACTAAAACTGCAAAAAATTAGCTTAAAACAACCTGAAATAGTGAGGGTAGCCCCAAAAAGTGAGGGTACAGTTAAGGATAAAAATGCTACCATCACTTATTTATGTATCATAAAATCAAATTGTTACTTTCAAAAAGTGAGGAAGTGAGAGCAGCTTTATCTTATTCTGTAGAACTACAAAAATCAAAGATCGGTAAACTCCGGTCGGAGTTCAGTTGAAGTCCGACCGGAGTTTGTGTTATGTCCGGTCGGAGTTTATCCAATCTCCGGCGTGAGATTTTCAGCCATTCTGGAATAATTTTCATTCATTGATCAATGCCCCGTTATCTAATGCGCTTCCATTATTTCAAATCCAGCATTCCTTAGTGAAACATTCCCCTACAGATTTATGGACTTAGCTCAATTTAGAGCATAGCTTAGAGGTGTGATTCACCAATAATTTTCAAAAAGAAAATTATTGGTGAATAATTGAACAATAGCTGGTCTATAATTTTTATTTATTGAGGTATGGATAAAATTGCTTCACTATTCTTTTATTATATAAAATGGAATGCATATATAGCAAATTCTCTGTTTTTATATGAGGAAGTCTAAGAACTATAAAAATTACTTTTTAGTAAATAAAAGCATTTACTAATGAATGGTATTGTATTTAAAAAAAGTTTTTTTATTTGAAACAAAAATTTAGTTAGATTTATTATATTTGTACTCACTTAGTTAGTGATTGAGCGTTAAAACTTAATTTTTTATAATATATAATGAAGATACCAATATTTTATTCTTTTGCAAAAGGATTACTTTGCTTGTCTCTGTTTTTAGGATCAGTAATATGTTCGGCACAACCATCGTTCAAGGGACTTGAGAAATTGTTTGCCTCTCCAGAAAGTTATGTAATAGGTTATACTCCTGTAAAACCAGTAATAGATGGAAATGTAACTGATACTGCCTGGCAAAATGCTCCATGGAGTAAATTCTTTAGAGATATTGAAGGTGATGCTAAGCCCAATCCTTATTATCAGACAAGGGTTAAAATGCTTTGGGATGATAATTTCTTGTATATTGCCGCATATATTGCTGATGAACATGTTTGGGCTAATCTTCGCAATCACGATGAAATTGTTTATTATGATAATGATTTTGAGATTTTTATTGATCCGGATAATAATACACACCAATATTTTGAAATTGAAGTAAATGCACTAAATACAATTTTTGATCTGTTCCTCTCAAAACCTTACCGCAATGATTCACGTGAGCTCATCGGCTGGGATGCTGCAGGTATGCGTTCGGCAGTGAAAGTTCATGGAACATTAAACAACTCAAGAGATAAAGATAAGGGATGGAGTGTTGAATTTGCTATTCCTTTCAGTGCATTGTCTCTTGGTTCCGGAAAAAATATTCCTAAAGAAGGCACTTTGTGGCGTATCAACTTTTCAAGAGTAGAGTGGGATACTATGATTGAGAAAGGAAAATATGTGAAGAAAACAAATGCTGAAGGAAAGGTTTTGCCTGAAAATAACTGGGTGTGGTCACCACAAGGAGTAATTAATATGCATTGCCCTGAACGGTGGGGATATTTGCAATTTACCAAAAAGCAGATTGAAAATGAATTTCCGGCTTTTGAGCTGCCTTATGCTGAAAAGCAAAAACAGTATCTTTGGTTAGTCTACTATCGTCAGAAAGAATATCTGGAAAAAAATAAAAGATATGCATATACATTGGATGAACTAAATATTACTCCTGTTAGTTTTAAATTAGATAATATTGAGAATTCTCTGGAAATGGAAGCAACTGCTCACCAGTTTAATGCAATTATTCGTTCATCGGGTAGCAGCACATGGAGTATTAATGATGAAGGATTAATTCAAATCAGAAAATGACAAGTCGACGAAATTTCATTAAAACCAGCATCTTCGCCGGATTATCGATGTGTGCATTACCGGATGTGCTGAAGGCTTCAGAAATAGCGGGCAAAAAGAAAAGCCATAAGTGGAAACACTGGGTATGGGTTAATCCGAAAGAAGGAGAGGATGAGGCAGAGTTAGTAAAGAGATATAAAAAATATTACGAAGCAGGAATCCGAGGTATCCTTTTTGAAAAGGATAGTGAAATTCATTTCCGTGCGGCTAAATCTCAGAAACTGGAAACTCATCGTTGGTTATGGACTATGAACCAAGGAGATAAGGCGCTTCTTGAGCAACATCCGGAGTGGTATGCCATAAACAGAAAAGGAGAGTCGTGTGCAGATAAACCTCCGTATGTTGGTTATTATCGTTGGCTTTGTCCTTCAAAAGAAGAAGTGCAACAACATATTCTTGATCAGGTAAATAGTATTCTTGAAAAAGACTATGTTGATGGAATACATATGGATTATATACGTTTTTGTGATATTATTCTTCCTGTCAACTTATGGAATAACTATAAAATAGAGCAAACCAAAGAGTTGCCTGACTATGACTATTGTTATTGCGAAACATGCAAAAGTAAGTTTAAAGAGCAGTCTGGCCAAGAACTTGATTCCATAGATTATCCAGAAGCTAGTCTTTCCTGGAGGAAGTTTAGATATAATTCAATTACAAACATTGTTAATAGCGTTGCTGAAATTGCTAAGAAACATAGTAAAAAAGTAACGGCTGCTGTTTTCCCAACTCCGGAAGTAGCAAGAAGAAATGTGCGTCAGGATTGGGTTAACTGGAACCTGACAGGCGTTTTTCCTATGGTGTATCATGCCTTTTATAAGGAAAATGTTTCATGGATTGGTGATGCTGTAAAAGAAGGAGTTGCTGGATTATGCTGTAGATTTCCTTTGTATGCAGGTTTGTATCTTCCAGATTTTAAAAATGATGAAGAATTAAGAGAAGGTATCAGACATGCCTTGGATAATGGAGCTGAAGGTGTTTCGCTCTTTGGAAATATATCAGACAATGTGCTAGATATATTGAAAGATTTTTCGAAATATAAGAAAGAATAAATATAAATAATATGAGAAATAGAAATTTATTAAGAGGTTCAATGAAAGGGCTGCTTCTTTGTTTTTTCGCTACATCGTTAATACAGCCTTGTATAGGAAAACAAGCAAAGAAGAGTACTCGTTTACAGAATCTTACCCAGTATGTAGATCCTTATATTGGAACAGGGTATCATGGCCATGTGTTTATGGGAGCTAATGTTCCGTTTGGAGCTGTTCAGCTAGGCCCTTCTAATCTGACTCAAGGATGGGACTGGTGTTCTGGATATCATTATTCAGATTCAACTATTATTGGATTCTCTCACACTCACTTGAGTGGAACCGGTATTGGAGATCTCGGTGATATCTTATTTATGCCTGTAACCGGAAAGGTTAAAATGGCAAAAGGAAAACCGGGAGTGCCAGAAAGTGGTTATTTATCACTTTTCTCTCACAAGCAAGAGGTTGCTCGTCCGGGGTACTATTCTGTTTTGTTGAACAGATACAATATAGGTGTAGAACTAACTACTACAAATCGTGTCGGTTTTCATAAATATGTTTATCCAAAAGCTGAAGAAGCTGGCATTATCATCAACCTGGAAAGTGGTATTGGATGGGATAACCCGATGGAAACATATATTACGGCCGAGAATGATAGTTCAGTTTCCGGATATCGATTCTCTAAAGGATGGGCAAATGATCAGCGCATTTATTTTTATGCTCGTTTTTCAAAACCATTTAAAAGTTTTATAGTATCCGATACTACTGCTGTACAGCCAGGTCGTTCACTGAAAGGTCGTAGAATTTTCGCTAGAGCTAATTTCAGCACCAAAGCTAACGAAGCAATCTTTGTCAAAGTTGCCATTTCTCCTGTAAGTATAGCTAATGCGAAGTTAAATATGCAATCCGAGCTACCCGGCTGGAACTTTAAGCAAACAGTAGCCAAAGCCGATGCTGCCTGGAACAAAGAGCTGAGCAAGGTAGTGGTAAAAGCCGATAATGCAGCACGTATGCGCACTTTCTACACCGCCCTTTATCATACCATGATTGCCCCTTCTACCTTCTGCGACGTCAATAAGGATTATCGTGGTGCAGATAAGAAGATCCATACCAATGCATCTTTCACCAATTACACCACCTTCTCTTTGTGGGATACCTATCGTGCGGCACACCCGCTGTTTACCCTCCTTCAACCC
>Ga0183099_1000175_pt1 | contig 57023 bp, 43 predicted proteins | sample Biomet1_FD_127788 | JGI IMG/M metagenome (GOLD analysis project Ga0183099, IMG submission 127788) | Microbial communities from bioreactor (seeded with anoxic lake sediment) at LBNL, California, USA - Biofuel metagenome 1 | ecosystem: Engineered > Bioreactor > Anaerobic > Unclassified ... | reverse complement strand
GAGTTAACTTTTAGTATCAGAAACTTTAGTCGTTAGCTATGCACGGAGCTATAAATTTAAATTCAAGAGATATAATGTTTGTCTGTTGAATGAAGGAATGAAGAACTTTCTAAATAATAAGTCTTTAGATATTAATTATCTGTGTACTATATTTACAGCTATATTTATTGTGTAATTGGTGATTTCTAGCTTTCATCATATAATTACATAACTTTATATTCAATTATTTCATTCAATTTTATGTCTGATTTTACCAAATAAGTTTTTAGTCACTTTGTTTTATATGTTATTTATGTTTTAACTGTGAAATTTAATGTTATTCAAAATTACCTAATATATAAGGTGACATTAACAGATATAAGCATAAAAAATATTACTTACTAAAATAAAGATTAACCAAATATACATGATTATTTACCTAATAAACATGAATTATGCCATATAATACATGCTTGCATTCATTATGTTTTTTTTTATTTAATTATGAACTATATCTTTGCGACATTAAACTTAATTATAAAATTAATTTAATTTGTAAATAGAGGTTTAAAATATGATTTTTGCTATTCAATTTTTAATAATATTGATAATATTATATAATGATTAAGTGTCATAAAATCAATATTTTATCGTTGAATATTATATAGTATAGTTCTTAGTATTTTATTATAATTTTTAATTTATTGAATATGGAATGATCTATTATAATCCAATTTTTATAAGTATTATATACCTAGTTTTTTCCTATTTCAAAAATTGAGATATAAATTTAACTACCGTTTATTTTTACTCAATAAAAGTTATTTTAATACTTAATTAACATTTATATTTCATAGTTATAAAGAGTAAAATACTTAATTTATTAATAGTATAATTCTATTTATTTTAAATGATTGTTGACTGTATATTTGTAAATATTGTCTATATAATGTAATATACAATTGAATAAATGATAAAATAGTTCCTAAATCTTAAATATATGTTCCTAAAACTTATATTCGTGACTTTAATTGTTATATCGTATTAAAATCATCTATATATTAGCGGATGATTATATTATAATAAATAATCTTATCTAAACATAATAATATATGCAGAGCCTATTTAAACAGTTTGTAGCACAGCTTGGTTTGTTAAAAGAAAAGGGAACTTTACAATCTGATATTATTGAAGGTGTAGACCCTTTAATGATTGATTTGAACCAAGAAGTACATATCTATAAAGAAGTGCTTTATAATTTAGATTCTAAACAAATCTATTTAGATTCCTCTTTGTCACTTATAAAGCTTAGCTCAGTAGTTGGAACTAACACCACTTACTTATCTAATTCAATTAATAAGTATTTTGGATGCAACTTTAAGACGCTAATAAATAGATATAGAATAGAATACTGTAAAAAACTGTTAGGCGCTAATCCAATATCTGTCCCAATAAAAGAAATCGCTAAAAATTGTGGATTTTCATCAGTAAGCGCATTTTATGCATCATTTAAAAAAGTAACAGGCATTTCGCCTGTACAATATAGAATGTTGGCGGTTTATAGGAATGAAGCGAATAGAGAGTTTGAGAAACAGCTATAAACTTTTAATTGAAGAGACTAATTAATTATAATTAATATGGAAGAGCGTCACATTGTTTTTAGTTGTGCACATCAAGTAAGGATGCCGACTACAAGAGGAGTTTATGAATTTATGAGAGATATTATAATGAAAAAATACACAAATATGTATTTTACTAATAGATTTTTAAATATAAAATTGTTTTAATTATGAGAAAAAAGTATTTTCTTTCTAGGTTGGCAATCTTTGGGTTACTAACTTTAGGCACAACTACTACTTTTGTAAGTTGTAGTAAAGATTACGATGGCGACATTGCTAATTTGCAAACTCAGATCACCGCAAATACAACAGCGATCTCTGCTATTCAGACTTTATTGAATAGCGGACAGTGGGTGAAGAGTGTTACTGCTGTAACTAATGGAGTTACCATAACTTTGGGAAATGGTACTGCATACACTATCACTAATGGTGCAACAGGCGCTACAGGTGCAACAGGCGCAACAGGCGCAACAGGAAAAGCTGGTTCTGTAATTACTATTGGTACTAATGGTAATTGGTTTATTGACGGAGTTGATTCAGGTAAAGCATCTCAAGGTGCAACAGGTGCAACAGGCGCAACAGGCGCTTATTACGTGCCTAATGTAGATGGTTACTGGCATAAGATTGATGGTACAACTGATACAGCAACTACTCAGAAATGGTTGCCAGAAGGTACTGTAACTGCAATTGTTCAAAATGGTTATGTAACTTTGAGTAATGTATCTGGAGTTACGGGTGGAGTTGTTACTTTGCCTATGAACAATGGAGCTTTACGTAGCTTAGTATTTGTCCCTCAGCTTTATGTTGATGGAGTTCCTGCTATGAACTTTTCTCCATTCTCTTATACCCCGATGACAAGTGATGCATCTGAAGCTGGTACTGCTAAATCTATAACCCCTGAAGTTATTGCAGAGTATAATCTCAATCCTTCTGGAGTCGCTGAAGGTCAAATAGACAAAGCTAATTTGGCATTTACTTATAAGAATGTAGATTTTGTATCAACTCGTTCTGCTGCAATGAGCCCTACTGCAACATTCTCTAGCATTGAAAATGGAATTTTGAAAGTTAAGGTTAGTGCTAAGAGTGAATACTTTGAAGCTCTAGGCAGTTCTAAAATAGATGTTATGGCTTTGAAAGTTCCATTAACTGACGCTGCTAAAGCAATTGAAAGTACTGCTCCTGACGCAATTACTTCAGACTATGCTACTGTTTATAAAGTAAACCAATATCAGTCACAATTAGCTATTGCTAGTTCAAAAACTGTTTATCCTTCACTTCGTACTCAAGCTATTGATTATCATTATCCAGTAACTTTTGCTGATGCGCAAAGTGGAGGTGCTGATGCTCAGTTGGTTTATAATGACCAAACAGGCCTTGACCTTCCTTCTTTAGTTAAGTCTTGCTATGGTAATCATGGGTCATTTGATAATGATAAGTATGGTTTGGCATTTCAATTTGATATGTTAGGATTTGATGGTACACCATTAGCATATCTTGTACCAAATCAATCTGATGGTACTGATCAAGAACAATTCGCTCATATTACAACTGATAATAAACTTGTAGCCAAAGTATTTACTGTAGAATCTCAAAGATATGCAGCTGTTGACCGCACTCCTATTGTTCGAGTTAAATTAGTCGATACTAAAAATAACAATGCTGTTGTGAAAGTTGCTTATATTAAAGTTCTTATTATTAAGGAAGCTATTGATATGACAGCAATAAAGGCTGATATTCCAGCATTTGCTAGCTTCAAACAGGATTGTAATGTTCATGATCTTAATGTTACTGTTCAGCAAATGAATGAAAAAGTTTACAATGCTGCTAAACTTTCTAAGGAAGATTTCCATGCTCTTTATCACATCCTTCCTTCTACTGGAAATGGAACAATAACAGAGGTAACTAATCCTGGTGCATCAACTAGTAATATCTTGACATGGACTCTTCAAGAAGATGAAATTTGGAATGATGCTGATGGTGCATTTGCAGCTACAGTAACATATACTGCTAATACTGCTGGTTCTCGTCCTGATGTAACAATTAATCTGTTAGCTACAGTAACAAGACCAACAATTACAATAGCCAATTCTGAGCTTATTGCCAATTATTGGGATGCTAACCTAACATATAGTAAGCTAAATGTTGCAGTTCCAACTCTAGGTGATGCAAGTTCTGTTAATTGTACATTTGTAAATAACCTGAATGCTGCATTTACTACAAATTCAGATCAATCACTTAAATTGAATATACCTTCAGATTACACAGCATATGCCGGTATGACATATCAATATTTCTTCAAGAGTGAAGCTAATACGAGATCGTTTGCAGGATATGCAATTTCTGTTTCTGCTGATGGTAAGGTTTTGAATGCAACTAAGGGAGGTGTGACTAAAGAAGTTGCTCACATTACTGATTTTGTATCAAATACAGGTGATTTGATTGCTTATGCAGAGAATGATTTTGCTAAAGAAATATTGAATACAAATAATTTTGAAGCAACTCTATTTATCTCAGGTACAGTTTGTGAACATGCTGTAGCTATCGGTGGTAAGGGTACATTCCTTGTTAAATTCATCAGACCAGTAAATGTTGCTTCTGTAGCTGCTAAGAACTTTATCGACGGTGTAGACTTTGGTGCTACTGGATCAGTTCTTGACATTCTTGATGTTGTGAAATTAACTGATTGGAGAAATTATTCATTCGCTGACAATGCTAATTATTATGGCTATTATGGAGTTACAAGTATTACAGCTAATACTTCAGCAATAACTTGCAACATTGGTGGTGCAAATACAACTCTTCCTTCTACAATAATAGTAGCTCAAGTTCCTCCTGTTGATCCTGCTCATTATGGCACATTAACTTATAAGAATAATGGTACTGTAGTAACATCTGCATTTGATATGTATGTTCCAGTAACTGTAAGTTATAAGTGGGGTTCAATAACTCAAAGTGTAACTGTTCATGTTCAACCTACAGTTGCTCAATAATAATTGTTCAAAATCAAGTTAATTATTAACTAGATTCATAAAAAAAGGGAGTAACAGATCTGTTACTCCCTTTTGCTTTTGAATTTAGATGAAAAAAAGAAGGTTGCTGATTGCAGTTCACTAAAGTAAGATGACGTAGGTTTTCACTCGATAGTATTTGCTTTCCATTTCTATCAGAATGTGTAACTTTATTTTGTATTTTATTTTATAATATTTGCAAAACTAAATTTTTATTTGTCTTATTTTAATATGCTTTCTAAAAACTTAAATAATTGATTAATAGTGCTGTAAAAGTGCTTGTTATAAAATCATTTTTATGTTTAAAATTGTTATATTTGTAGTGCAAAGATGTTTTGTAAGCGCATTCTCTTAATAAACGATATATAGCGTATGGAAAAAAAAGTATTTTTCCTTTTAAAAGTAAAAACAAAAATAAAAGCAAGATGGATTGAGCATATAATAAAAACACAAATAGGAGTTAACCTGGCAATTGTAAATTATGATAAACGTGTAATATTGATTGAATTTGATGCAAAGTTAATAACAATTCAATACATACGCATGCTTGTTCGTTCGTTGGGGTGCGACATGGTTCTTGATGATAAAGAGATACGGAATAGACAGAATCAACTTGGCAATTTTTTGGTTCTAAAGAAAAGAAAAACTATTTTTTTCTCTATTTTTCTTATTTCAATTTTAGGATTTTTTTGTCCTTTCTATGATTGGTTATTGTTTGTTGTCTCGATCTTGATGTTTGTTTTATATTTGTCTTTGTTTATTTATGTGTCAAATAAACATTTTGTTCGTTCATTTGGGTTCATTGATCGTATTGGACTTCTGTTTTCTTTTTTATTTATAGTTATTGGAGCGATAAAAATGTTTTATTTTAGTGACAGTAAAGTTGTATTTCTTTATTTCTTTATTTCAATTGTTATTATTCAATTGATATCTTTTTATCGATGGATAGAAGAAAAAAAAATAGCAGAAATAGATTTATTGTAATTTTTAAATTTAATCAGTATGAAAAGAAAACTTTTCCTTTTAGTAGTTTCCTGTTTTTGTATAGCAGGCTTTGCTCAATCACAGGAAAAATCTCTTAAGCAATATGGCTTTTGGGATAATTGGTTCATACAGGGTCAGGCTGGCATTGGATATACAAATGGTGAACCTGATTTTGGTAAGTTAATATCTCCTACAGCGGCCTTTTCGGTTGGAAAATATTTTTCACCTCAGGTTGGCTCACGTCTCCAAATTGGTGGATGGGAAGGCAAGGCTGGCTGGAAATGGCAAAATATTGATTATAAATGGAATTATGCTGCTGTTTATTGGGATGCATTATTTAATTTAAATAATATTTTTGATAGCTATAAGGAAAACCGACCATTTAATTTAGTTGGAATTATGGGTATTGGTTATAATCATGGTTTTAAAAATGATCCTTACGCATATAGAGCAACAGATAATGCAGTGGCTCGTTTAGGGTTGCAAGCTAATTTCCGTATGAATGAAGCTTGGGATTTTAATGTTGAAGTAAATGCTAATGCTGTAGATGATGCTTTTAATGCCAAATTAGGGTCAATTACCGACTCTTATTTCAATGCTATGGTTGGCTTTACATACAAATTTAAAAATAGAGGGTTCGAACTAATAAAGCCTTATGATGATGCACTAGTCAATTCTTTAAACAATGAAATTAATCAACAAAGAGAAACTATAGAATCTTTAAAAGCTAATCCAAAGACAATTATTCAGAAAGAAACAGTTGTTGTAAAAGATACTGTATCGGTATTTAATACTCCGATTCTATTTAATATTGGGAAATCTTCAATTGATGTGAATCAGCAGATTTATGTTTATAACGTGGCTCAGTATTTAAAAGAGAACCCCAATGTTAAGGTTAACATAACAGGCTATGCTGATGCTAAAACTGGTTCAAAGGTATTTAACCAAGCGATTTCTTTAAAACGCGCAAAGGCTGTAGCTGCTGAGTTAACTAATAAGTATAATATCTCTTCCGATCGTATAAAAGTTGTGGAAGGAAAGGGTGACGCAGTTCAACCGTATCCTACAAACAACTGGAATCGAGTAGTTATATGTGTTGCAGATTGAAATTTATAGTTAGGAGAGATCAGGCGTGATCTAAAAATGGTAAAGAAACTTATGCGAGTAAGTTTCAAAAAGGGTATTTGGATTTAGCAGTAGCTTTCCAAATACCCTTTCTTTTTGGAGATTTATTAAATGTCTTTTTCTTTTTGGTAAAGTCTAAAAATAGTATACTTTTGTCCTTGTTATGAAAGCAAATGAAATACAAGCAGAGTTAGAAAAATATATTGATTTACAGAAACGAGAGTTTCTTCCATATTTCTTTAAAACAGGGAAAGGGCAGTATGGGGAAGGAGACCGGTTTCTGGGGATTGTTGTACCCAATATTCGTCTTGTAGCTAAGAAATTTAGAGGTGCACCATTCGATGAAATCGCAATATTATTGGATTCAGAGTATCATGAATGCCGAATGTGTGCTCTCTTGATGCTGGTGGAACGCTTTAAGAAAAGCAATGATGAAGAGAGAGGCCAGATTTATCATTTCTATTTATCAAAGGCAAAAAGAGTGAACAACTGGGATTTAGTAGATCTTAGTGCGCCCTATATTGTGGGCGAATATCTTAAATGCCGATCGCGTGAGGATCTTTATAAGCTTGCATCCAGTTCCATTCTTTGGGAGCAAAGAATAGCTGTTGTTGCTACTGCCACATTGATAAGAAATAACGATTTCATCGATATTATTAAACTTTCAGAGCAGCTTCTTCACCATCCACACGATTTAATGCATAAAGCAATAGGCTGGATGCTTCGTGAAATGGGTAAGCGAGATAAGGATCTTCTTGTTCAATTCCTGGAAAAGTACAATACCGAAATGCCACGAACCATGTTGCGATATTCAATCGAAAAACTGACAGACGAGGAGAGAAAGTATTTTATGAAAAGGTAATTTATTTATTAATTTTTGTTTCCTTTGGATGATATATCTTTTATCTTTCATACCTTTGCCCTTTATTAACGTGAAGTATGGAAGAGAATTTTAATATACGAGAAAATCAGCTTACTAGCAAAGAGAGGGATTACGAGAACGCATTGCGTCCGTTAGACTTTGATAGTTTTAGTGGGCAAGATAAAGTTGTAGATAATCTTCGTATATTTGTAAAAGCAGCTCGTTTAAGGGCTGAAGCTCTGGATCATGTATTGCTTCACGGACCTCCCGGTTTGGGTAAAACAACTCTTTCCAACATTATTGCCAATGAACTTGGAGTGGGATTTAAGGTTACGTCTGGCCCGGTTCTTGATAAACCTGGTGATTTGGCGGGCGTTTTGACTAGTCTGGAGCCAAATGATGTCCTTTTCATCGATGAAATTCATAGATTGTCTCCTGTTGTGGAAGAGTATCTTTACTCTGCGATGGAAGATTATCGCATTGATATTATGATTGACAAGGGACCTTCGGCACGAAGTATTCAGATTGACTTAAGTCCTTTCACTTTAGTTGGCGCAACGACTCGTAGCGGACTTCTGACTGCACCTTTACGTGCTCGTTTTGGAATCAACCTTCATTTAGAATATTACGATGATGATGTATTGAGTGGCATTATTAAACGATCTGCAAAGATACTTGATGTTCCTTGTTCTTCACAGGCTGCCGGTGAAATTGCTTCCCGAAGTCGTGGAACTCCTCGTATAGCCAATGCATTACTACGTAGGGTAAGAGATTTTGCACAAGTAAAAGGCTCTGGAAGCATTGATACGGAAATAGCAAATTATTCCCTTGAAGCTTTGAATATTGATAAGTATGGGCTCGATGAAATCGATAATAAAATACTTTGCACCATTATTGATAAGTTTAAAGGCGGTCCTGTGGGAATAACAACAATAGCCACGGCATTGGGTGAAGATCCGGGAACAATAGAGGAGGTTTATGAACCATTCCTGATAAAAGAAGGATTTTTAAAGAGAACTCCCCGCGGAAGAGAAGTTACAGAGCTCGCTTATAAACATTTGGGTAGAAGCATTTATAATAGTCAGCAGACCCTTTTTAAAGATTAAGGACTTCTTTGGATAAAGTCTCATGGACTCTTAGTTCTATAATGAACGAAACAGATAAAATATAAACAATCGAATAAGAATATGGCCGGATTAAAATCATTGGCAAAGGATACTGCAATTTATGGTATGAGCAGTATTATAGGTAGTTTCCTGAATTATTTATTGGTACCGCTTTATACGGCAAAGCTATCTGCTGCTTCCGGAGGATATGGAGTAATAACGAACATGTATTCCATTACAGCCCTTCTTCTTGTATTGCTAACTTATGGAATGGAAACTGGTTTTTTTCGTTTTGTTAATAAGCATGATGAGAACTCATCGGTTGTTTATTCCACAACGTTGATTTCAGTAGGAGCCAGCTCTTTGCTTTTTATCTTGTTCTGTTTTCTTTTTTTGCATCCGATAGCTAATCTGCTTGGATACTCAAATAATTCTAGTTTTATAGGCATGATGGCTATTGTGGTGGCATTAGATGCGTTTGAATGTATTCCTTTTGCTCACTTGCGCTACAAGAAACGACCTATTAAGTTTGCTACTATTAAATTCCTGTTTATAATTCCAAATATCCTGCTTAATATTTTCTTTTTTGTTTGTTGTCCCTGGTTGTTAGTTCATTTCCCAGCTTCTGTATCCTGGTTTTACGATCCAAGTTTTGGGGTTGGCTATGCTTTTCTGGCCAATCTGATTTGCACTTCAATACAATTCCTGGCCCTTATCAGTGAGCTAACAGGATTTAAATATGTATTTGATAAGGCTTTGTGGAAGAAAATGCTGGCTTATTCTTTTCCAATTTTGATTTTGGGAATAGCAGGGATACTTAATTTGGTAGTAGATAAGATTATATTCCCATTCCTTTTTACAAATCATACAGAAGCCCGTGTACAGCTTGGAATATATGGAGCGGCAAGCAAAGTAGCAATGGTGATGACCATGTTTACCCAAGCTTTCCGTTATGCTTATGAACCTTTTGTTTTTGGAAAAAACAAAGAAGAAGGCAGCAAGAAACTTTATGCGGATGCGATGAAATACTTTATTATTTTCTCGTTGATTGCTTTCCTTGGAGTTATGCTTTACCTTGATTTATTCCGCTATATTATTGCGGAAAGCTACTGGAGTGGATTAGGTGTAGTTTCAATAGTGATGATTGCCGCTATGCTTAATGGTATTTATTTCAATCTATCTTTCTGGTATAAATTAATTGATAAGACAATATGGGGAGCTTATTTCTCTGGGATTGGTTGTTTTTTAATTATCATTTTGAATGTTATTCTGGTGCCTGTTTATGGTTATATGGCCTGTGCCTGGTCAAGCCTTATTGGGTATACAACTATTACCACTATCTCATATTTTGTTGGTCAAAAGAAATATCCGATTGATTATGACATGAAAACTATTGGAAAATATGTATTGCTTACTGCTGTTATTTTTGGCATTAATCAATTTGTGAAAATTGACAATCTTTTCTTGCGTTTATTCTTTAAAACCATTTTATTCTCTATCTTTATTGCGTATATAATAAAGAAAGACTTTCCGTTGAAGGAGATACCCATTATTAATCGTTTTATAAAGAAATAGTTATAGACTTTATTTGCGACTTTATCCTCACATAGGTTTTGGGTATCAATTTCTTAGGTCTGTTAAATGGAAAAGATTCTAAAGAATAGACATACTTATGAAAAAGAACCTTCTAGCCTTTGTCCTTCTTCTCCTTTCCTGCACTTCTTATGCAGATGAAGGAATGTGGATGCTTAGTCATTTAGACAAGAAAACAGCTCTTTTAATGCATCAACTGGGTCTGGAAATGCCTGCCGACAAGTTATTTAGTGATCAGCATCCTTCTCTAAAGGATGCTATTATTAGTTTTGGGGGCTATTGCTCCGGGGTTGTTGTTTCAGATGACGGGTTAGTTTTCACTAATCATCATTGCGGCTTCGATGCCATACAAAGCCACAGCTCAGTAGTTCACGACTATTTGAAAGATGGATTTGTTGCAAATAAAAGAGAAGATGAACTTTCCAATCCCGAGTTATTTGTCAGTTTCCTGGTACGTCAGGAAGATGTAACCTCAAGAATCCTGAAGGATATAACTCCTGGAATGAATGAGATGAAACGAGGATATATTATAGATTCTCTTCGTTATGCCATTGAGAATGAAGTTAAGGAAAAGGATTCTTTATTGAGAGGTGAGGTCAATACATACTATGGTGGTAATGAGTTTTATCTTTCCGTTTATAAAGATTATAAAGACGTGCGTTTAGTCTTTGCACCGCCTTCTTCTGTAGGTAAATTTGGTGGTGATACTGATAACTGGGTGTGGCCCCGACATACAGGAGACTTCTCTGTTTTTCGGATTTACGCCGATAAAAATAACCAACCGGCTGCTTATTCCCCCAAAAATTGCCCATTTCATCCACTTTATGTGCCTTCTGTTTCTCTTAAAGGATATCAGAAAGGCTCTTATTGCATGACTTTGGGTTATCCTGGTTCAACAGATCGTTACTTATCTTCTTTTGGCATTGAAGATCAAATGCATTCACAGAATCAATCTATGATTGATGTCCGCGGAGTGAAGCAGGCTATCTGGAAAAGAGCGATGGAATCGAGTGATTCTATCCGAATAATGTATTCCTCCAAATATGCAGTAAGCTCTAATTACTGGAAATTTAGTATTGGAGTAAACAAAGCTATAGGTGAGTTAAAGGTGCTGGAAAAAAGGAGAGCTTTGGAGTTGGATATGACTAAGTACATTGAAGCAAATAATGATCGCAGAAAGAAATATGGCCAATTGATCGACTCTCTGAGACTTAATTATCAAAAGTTGGGTACTGCATCCCGTGCAATGGCTTATCTTTCTGAGAGCTTTGCAAATGCTTCGGATGTGCTTTCATTATCTTTGCGGGCTGTAAACACAGACTTTTCCAGTGATTCTGTTGCCGGACAAGCATATAAAGAAACTTTAGCACGGGAATATGCAAATATTGACCTTTCCATCGACAAGGAAGTAATGGTTGCAATGCTGAAGCAATGCAGTGAGAAGTTAGATACAGCTTATCTGCCCGGTGTTTACAAGCTCATAAATGAGAAGTATAAAGGCGATTACAAGGCTTATGCTGACTATTTATATGCCAATTCGGAGATGACTACCCCAAAAGGATTAGAACGCATTTGCAGGAAGGATACAACGTTTAATATGTTTAATGACCCTGCAATTTCTTTTGCAGTGGATGTAATTGCCAAATTTGTAGACTTATCTCAGGAAACTGCTGACGTGAATAATGCTATTTCACGCGATGAGAGGCTATATAATGAGCTGCTGCGTGAGATGTATGAAGATAAGAACTTCTACCCTGATGCGAACTCTACAATGCGTCTGAGCTTTGGTATTGTTGAACCATATTCTGCAAGTAATTCTTCCGACTCGGGTTTTTATACTACTACTGAAGGAATCTTCGAGAAAGTAAACAAGTATAAGGGAGATGAGGATTTTTGGGTACAACCAGCTTTACTGGATTTGCTTTCCAAAAAGGATTTTGGAAAATATGCCGATGAAAAGGGTAAAATGAATGTCTGCTTTATTTCTAATAATGATATAACGGGAGGTAATTCCGGCAGTGCCATGTTTAATGGTAAAGGAGAACTTATCGGACTTGCTTTTGATGGTAACTGGGAGGGGATGAGTAGTAATCTGTCGTATGAAGAATCGTTGCAACGCTGTATAGGTGTAGATATCCGTTATGTGCTGTTTATGATTGATAAATACGGCAAAGCCCCTCATCTTATCAAAGAACTCAAGCTAAAGGAATAATTGTTTTTTTCCCTTTTCAACGTATTCTATCTCATTTAATAACCGTAGTTAAGCAAATGCACCTTTAAATCTTGTTATTTAAACTTAGGCTTTATATATATTAGGTCTACGCCTTTTATAAATAAGGGCTACTTTTTTTCTTATTAAGCTGTAGACTAGAATAATAAAACTCCCTGAATAATTACTCTATTATTCAGGGAGTTTTGGTTTAGCATATTAGATTGAGCGAACTAATCTGGTCTATACTAAAAAAATAAGGCAGCCTGAAAAGCTGCCTTAAAGTATTTATTTTTTTGATTTGCGTCTTGCCCATCCTTCTTCATTGAAATCAGGCTTTTCGTCTCTATAAGTAGGTTTGCTATCATCTCTTCTTTTAGGGCCTCTGCTAGCAGCATATCCACGTTCCTCACGGCTTCTTCTTGGTGCGGCCGATGCTGGTCTGTCAGAATACTTTCTTGGAGCTCCTCCGCGGCTTTCTCTATTTCCTCCACGGCTTTCTCTGCTTCCTCCACCACGATTCTCTTCGCCAGCTATCTCAACAGAGATTGAACGTCCATTCAGAGAGGTGCTGTTCAGTGTTTCCATTACAGATTTTGCTTGAGCATCTTCTATTTCAAAGAATGAGAAACTTTTTAGCAAGTCGATTTTTCCTATCTGTACACGTTTCTTCATGTTTTTGTTAATCAGTTCGATTAACTGATTAGGATAGAAATTATCTGCTTTTCCGGCATTAATGAACATGCGTGTAAATCCAGGTTCAGCTCTGTGAGCTCCTCTTTCTCTACCTTCGCCCATTTCACGTCTTGCTCCGCGTTCTCCTCGGCCGCTTTCGCTGGTAGGAGCTTGAAGATCTTGCGCATCACGGTAGTATTCAAGGAAACGGTTAAATTCAAGTGAAACCACTCGCTTGATAATATCTTCTTTCTCCAACCATTCCAGTTTGCGGTAAATGTCTGGCATAAAGTCGGCTATTTCTTCTTCGTTAACCTTAACCTTTTCAATATCGTCAATAACCTTAATCAGTTGCTTTTCGCAAATCTGTTTTCCGGTAGGCATTTCTCCAATAATGAATTTCTTTCCGATCTTTCTTTCTATATCACGCATCTTACCCTTTTCGCGTAAGTTGATGATGGAGATAGAAGTTCCGGTTTTTCCTGCACGTCCTGTACGGCCGCTTCGGTGAGTATAAGATTCTGTTTCGTCAGGTAATCCGTAGTTGATAACGTGTGTCAGGTCGTCTACATCAAGTCCACGAGCAGCAACGTCTGTAGCTACAAGGATCTGAATGTTACGTACACGGAATTTCTGCATCACAACGTCGCGTTGTTGCTGAGAAAGTTCTCCATGCAGAGAATCTGCACTATATCCATCCTGAATCAGTTTATCGGCAATTTCCTGTGTTTCTTTACGAGTACGGCAAAATACAATACCATAAATCTGAGGATAGTAATCGGCAATACGTTTTAGTGCCAGATATTTATCTTTAGCCTGAACGGTAAAATAGATATGTTTCACGTTTTTTGAACCTTCATTCTTTGTGCCAATGGTAATTTCCTTGGCATTGTTGAGGTAGTTCTTAGAAATACGTGCAATTTCAGGTGACATTGTTGCTGAGAACAGCAAAGTGTTACGGTCTTTTGGTACTTCAGCCAGAATAGAATTAATACTTTCTGTGAAGCCCATATTCAGCATTTCATCGGCTTCGTCCATAATGACGTTGCAAACCGTAGCTAGTTTCACGGTTTTTCTTTCCATCAAGTCGAGCAGACGGCCAGGAGTGGCAACAATAATATGCACGCCATTCTTTAAACTTCTAATCTGACTTTCAATGGATGATCCTCCGTATACCGGAAGAATCTTTAACCCGTCCACGTATTTTGAGTAATCGTTAAGATCTCCTGCTATTTGCAGGCAAAGCTCACGTGTGGGGCAGAGGATAAGTGCTTGAGGCACTCTGTTACTAATATTAATACCTTGTATAATGGGCAGCCCAAATGCTGCTGTTTTACCTGTTCCTGTTTGTGCGAGAGCTACTACATCATTGCCTTCTCCCAGTAGATACGGTATTACTTCTTCTTGTACTGGCATGGGACTCTCATATCCCATTTCTTCAATTGCTTTAAGTATCTCCGGGGAAACGCCTAACTCTTCAAATGTCTTCATTAATTTCTTTCTCTTATTTCAATTCGGGTGCAAAGATACGCATAAAGAATGGATAATTAGTTATATTGCTGTAAAAGAATGCTTTTCAGCGATATATTTCACTTAAACATCTATAAAAATATCATAAATTCCCTTTTATTTGTATTAGAACTTTATTTTTTAAGAATAAGTTCAAGCTTCTAATTTGCAGTCTACTGATATTTTTTTGCGAAGTCTTTCGATACGGAATTACTGAAACTCATACATACTTCGGCTGAAAAGTCTTTTCCACATTGTACAATCTTGTCCCACATAGCTTCACTCATGTTGCTAAGTTCATGATAGCCAATATTGTATTTCAATAATCCAAAAATGATTCCTGCGTTAAAGTTATCCCCGGCTCCAATTGTACTTACAGCTTTGATAGGCCCCACTTGATATTCTTTTGTTACTTGCTTGGTTCGCAGGCTTATTGAACTGTTTCCTGAAGTGAAAAGGAAATTAGGACAATAGAACTGTATTTTGTTTTTGTAGATTTTGTCAACATCATTCAGATTATACAAGTTGATAAAGTCTTCATCCGACCCTCTCACTATATCCGCATATTCAAGGTTTTCAATAAGAGCAGGTGCCAGTTTCATAGCTTCATACTTGTGTGTGCTACGGAAATTGGGATCATAATAAATAATCGCTTTGCGTTCTTTAGCGTAGTCCAGCAATTCTATCATCTTATCTCTAAGAACAGGATTCAGTGCATAGTAAGAGCCAAATATAAAAATATCATCTTCATTAATCTGAGGGAAAGCAATATCCAGTCTCTGTTTGGGGTAATCTTTATAGAAAAGATATTCCGCATCATTGTCTTCGTTCAGAAAGGCCAGTGAAACAGGAGATTTACCGTCAGGGAAAATGTTGATGTGCTGAGTGCTCACATTATTCTCTTCCATAAATCTTTTGATAATGTTTCCAACTCTATCATTTCCTATTTCGCTGATAAAGCAAACATTGACATCCATTCTGCCAAGTGATACAATTCCGTTGAATACTGAACCACCCGGAACTGCAGCCGAAGGTTGTTCATTCTGAAAGATAATGTCGAGAATAGTCTCGCCAATTCCAATTACTTTTCGCATATTTTTCTTGATTTCTCTCCTAAATATCCACCGTGGTGGCGTTTGGAGTATTCTGTAATGGTAAAGCCTGTTTGTTTCATTGTTTCTACAACCAGAATATCACCAATAACTGTCATAACAGTCGTTGAAGTTGTGGGAGTCATACCTAACGCACAAACTTCTTTCGGATTTCCGGTGCAAAGGCATACATCAGATTCGTGTGCCAAAGGACTATCCTGATTACCTGTAATGACGATAAACTTCAAATTTGGGTTAAGTATTCTTGAAAGCTGAGTAAGCTCTACAATTTCTCTTGTTTTGCCGGAGTTGGAGATTAACAATAATAAGTCGTTCTCCTGAAAGATTCCAAGGTCGCCATGTTGCGCCTCGCTTGGATGAAGAAAAACAGACGGAATTCCGGTAGAGCAAAAGGTTGTTGCAATGTTCATTGCTATTTGCCCCGCTTTTCCCATTCCGGTGGTTACTAATTTTCCTCTTTTTATGTGTATTTGCTCTACTATTAGTTTTACAGCTTCTTCGTAAGCACCTGTTACCGGAATATTTTTTACGGCTTCAGCTTCTTTGTCTAATAAAGCTTTGATTGATTCAATCATGATTGTTGGGTTGTTTATTTAATAAGTTGGTTAATTCATTGAAAGTATTGGCCACATCGTAATAATGAGATAGTTTATGTCTGGTAAACTGTTTCTCTTCAAACATGCTTAGTATGGTCAACAATTCATTATAAAAACCGTTTATGTTATAAAATATTATCTTCTTTGAGTGATATCCGATGGATGCAGATGCCATTACGTGAAAAATTTCATCAAGCGTTCCTATTCCTCCTGGCAAAGCAATTAAAACGTCCGATTCAGCAAGTATCAGGTCTTTTCGATCACTTAAATTCTTTGTGTGCAGAAATCTGTCGGGGAGAGAGCTTACTCTTTCATTTTCTTCCAGTTTGGCTGGTATCACGCCAATAATGTTTCCACCGCCTTGTTTAACAGTCAGTGCTACACATTCCATCAATCCCATATTAGCACCGCCATAAACCAATGTTTTACCTTGTTCCCCCATCCATTTTCCCAATTCTTTGGTTTTTTGGAAATACACATCGTCAATTGTTTGCGAAGCGGAACAAAAGATTCCTATTTTATCCATATAAGAGTTTATCACGTTTAAAATACAAATATCTATATTTTTCTATAAACCACAATAAGTTTTATTGTATTTTTGCCTGATATAAAATTAAGAAACAAGAAAAGAATGCATTATAATCAACATACTTTACCTAACGGATTACGTATTATTCATGCACCATCATTGTCTAAAGTGGCTTATTGTGGATTTGCTGTAAATGCAGGTACACGAGATGAAACAGAGAATGAGCAAGGAATGGCCCACTTTGTGGAACATCTTAGTTTTAAAGGTACCGAGAAACGCAAGGCCTGGCACATTTTAAACCGGATGGAAAATGTAGGTGGCGATTTGAATGCCTATACTAATAAGGAGGAGACGGTTATTTATTCAGCCTTTCTTACAGAGCATTTTTCACGGGCCGTGGATTTGCTGGCAGACATTGTGTTTCATTCTACCTTTCCTCAGCGTGAAATAGATAAGGAAGTTGAAGTAATTATTGATGAGATAAAGTCCTATGACGATACTCCTTCAGAACTTATTTTTGATGACTTTGAGGATCTCATCTTTAAAAATCATCCGTTGGGCAGAAACATTCTGGGTAAACCTGAGCAATTGAAGAGTTTTACTACATCTGACGCATTAAACTTCATTTCTCGTTATTATCAGCCCACGAATATGGTTTTCTTTGTTTTAGGAAACTTTGATTTTAAGAAGGTAGTGCGGATAGTAGAAAAGTCAGTGGGGAGTGTTTCTTTTATTGAATATAACTATCTTCGTACTCCTCCGCCGATTTATGTTCCCGAACAACTAACGGTTCCTAAAGATACTCATCAGGCACATGTGATGATTGGGGGCAGGGGATATGATGCTTATGATGAAAAGCGCACTGCTCTTTATTTTCTAAATAACATTCTTGGCGGACCAGGAATGAATAGTAAACTCAATGTATCTCTTCGTGAAAGAAGAGCATTGGTATACAGCGTAGAGTCTAACCTCACTTCTTATACAGATACCGGAGTGTTTTGTATCTATTTTGGGACTGACCCTGCTGATGTGGATGCTTGTCTTAGGCTCACTTATAAAGAACTGAAACATTTGCGTGACGTTAAGATGACCTCTTCTCAATTAAATGCGGCTAAGAAGCAGCTGATTGGTCAGATTGGAGTTGCCTCAGATAATAATGAGAATAATGCGTTGGACATGGCTAAGTCTTTTCTTCATTACAATAAATATGACTCACCCGAATCCTTATTTCAAAGGATTGAAGCATTGACTGCTGAGGGTTTGCTGGAAGTGGCTAATGAGATGTTTGAAGAAGAAAAATTGTCTACACTGATATACCGATAGTATTGCAGAAAAATTGCCCAATGAATTGCAGATTATTGGGCTATAAATGAAAGCCATTGGTGAATAAATAAAAATCATTGGCGAATCATTTATTTATACACTCTATAAGATGTTTTTTTCTGCTTATCAGCTCAGATTTCAATAAATTACGAGTGTAAATCAAAGGTAATCAGTTGTTTGTATTGATATTCCATTTTTGAATAACCTTCTCCCGAAAAAACAGAATTATAATAGAAGTTTTTAGGGGGGTAACAAGGGTACCCGCTCTGAAACCATTTGGTAGTGGGGGTGACAGATTTTATCTCGGGACATATAAAAGAAGTTTTCTTTAAAGTTTGTCACCACACTGTAAAAAATATACACATCTAATGATCTGAATGCAGAATTAAATGTGTGCTAGTCTGATTCCGGCCAACTGATTATTCTTTATTTGTTTGCATCCCGCAGAACGAGCAAACTTTCTGGTCCCATATTAAACAGCAAATCAATAATGCTCAGATTGGGCAGAAAGCCGTGGCGAGCTTCAAAAACCTGGTAATAGGGTTGAGCAACAAAACCTGGTTGTGGAGCCTTCTTGGGATGGATCAGATCTCTGAAATCTGTCTCTTGGGGAAGAAAAGATTGTTTGTACTCAGAGGTACGTTCCATGCTAGGGTGGATATCTGTTAATTCGCAGACAAGATTACACAAAGCTTCGTTGAAATCGTATAAAAAAGCATGTTTCTGTTCGTAGAAGGGAGCAAAATCATCTCTGTAATATTCAAAGAAAGGAGAGCTGCTGTAAGCCGATTCAATGGCTGTCCAATGAAGATGGCGCCAGTTACCGTGGTCGGAAATACGAATATCTTTCATGGGACACTTTAGCGTTTCCGGTTTCTCGGTAGGGATGGAGAGCGTTAGCGGACCATCAGCCGAAGCAATGGTGCAACGGTTGCGATAAGTTTGTTTGATGTAGTTGTCGTATTGCTCAATATATGCCTTTTCACAGCTGTAAAGCCTTGCATAATATTCCACCGGAGCCAGATATGCTGAACTTAGATAAATAGTTTGTTTCATTATTGTACAGATTGAAAGAATCGCTTCCAGCGGAAGCCACCAAAAAGTCCGGCTTCACTGTCTTTGGAGAACCAGATAAGCGATGCCTTGCCTATAATATGGTCTTTCGGAACAAATCCGAAAATACGCGAATCATTGATATTTATGGAATTGTTGGATACCATCCAGTAATAGTCTTTCGTAAACACGAAAGAGGATACTTTCTGACCGTTAACATATAACAGTGTATCATTTAGAATGAACGCTCTTTTGCCTTCATGTTCGTTGATTGCATTTTTCAAAAAAGTAATATTCCAGCGTGTAACGTTGATGTTCCGACCTTTTCCGGGAACTACTAAAGAATGCACCTGCTCACATGTATCAGGGAGAATGGATTTTATCTGGAGATTCGGAATCTCTTGTCCCAGCAAGTAAATTTCATAGCGGCTGAAGCTGCGGACGTACCCTATTTTATTGTATCCAATAAGCTCATTCCTTTCCAGATCAAGCTTCTTAATTGTTTTTTCTATTGCGTTCTCTTTGTCTTTTGGATAGACATAGAGTTGTTTGTGATCGGGATTTATTTGAGTTCCCGGACATATTAATGAGTATTGAGAGCTCACCATTAATGTGTCACCAGGCAATCCCATGCAACGGCTAATAAACACTTCATGTCTGTCAGCCGGAATTTGGTGAAATTTGGTGAGAGGATTATTAAAGACCACAATGTCATTTTTGTGAAGAGGCTTTTCATTTATCCTCTTATAGCCAAATATTGTCATAAAAGGCACACGGAGTCCGTATGCCCATTTATTAATAATTATCTGATCACCTCGATACAAAGAATTTTCCATTCCCGATGAAGGAATGTAGCAAGAGCTAAAAGCAAAGAGTTGCAGGAGTATTACTCCCACAACTGCTATGGTTAATGCTTTTACCCAGAAAAGGAAATTCTTTGTTCCCGTTTTCATTATTTAATATTATCAACAAGCTTAAACAAACGATTCCATCGTATCTTTCCGCTAAACCATCCTCTGTCTTTGTCTAAGGATAACCATACGAGAATAGGCTTACCTACTACGTGGTCTTCCGGAACAAATCCCCAGTAACGGGAATCGGCAGAGTTATGACGATTGTCGCCCATCATCCAGTAATAATCCATTTTGAATGTATAACTGTTGGTCTGTTTTCCGTTGATATAGATTTTCCCACCTTTAACTTCAAGGCTATTACCCTCATAAGCACGGATAGGTCTTTCATAGATAGGGAGGTTCTCGGTGGTAAGCTTAATGGTTGCTCCTTTCTTTGGAATCCAGATCGGACCGTAGTTATTTCTGTCCCATTTGGTATATAGATTCAAAGGATAAAGCTGTCCGCTCTTGTCTTCTGGTTCCATTTTTATCTTTGCAATCAGCTTTTTATTTCCTAAAAGAGCCTGATAAGCACTTTTAGTCAAAGGAAGATGATATACAGGGTTTAGTTTACCCTGGCTATTTGTACTTGTAAATCCTAGACTAGATAATTCATTATCCATGTCGTTGGTCAGCAAAGCCTGATCATCAAGGCTAATGCCAAGTTCGCGGAACAGATCATCAGGAATATAAGAACCGGTTGTCTGTACATAGTAATTCATTTGCATGTTTTCCGGATTCTTGGAAGGAACATTATTTATGTATACCTGTCCATTAACTATTTTCAGGTTGTCGCCTGGTAATCCTATACAGCGCTTCACATAATTTTCGCGTCGGTCAACCGGACGTACCACAATATCTCCAAATTCAGCTTGGTTTGAAAGCACTAGTTTACGTCCTTCAGCATAATAAAAATCATAAGCAGTCTTTTGTTGTTCGCGTGTCAAACTATCCATGTCAACACTGGGACTGGTTCTTTTTGCAGCGTCATAGCAAAGTGTATAGAAATCTGTTACTTGCTGATATTTAATGGCTACAGTATCTCCTGCAGGGAAGTTAAATACTACGATGTCATTTCGTTCCACCTTTCCAAATCCTGGTGCACGTTTATAGCCCCATTGTGGGAATTCAATATAAGACTTGCAATTGAATACTGGCAAAGTGTGCTGAGCCAGCGGCATTGAAAGAGGAGTATTAGGTACTCTGGGGCCATAGCTCATTTTACTCACAAACAAGAAATCGCCTACAAGTAGAGATTTCTCTAGTGAGGATGAAGGAATCTGATAATTTTGAAAGAAGTAGATATTTACAAAATACACAGCTACCAAAGCAAATACAATGGCATCAACCCAACTCATCACACTACGAATAGCCTTGTTCTTTGATGTTCTCCAGAAACCCCATGGGATGAATTTGGTAATGTATGCATCAAAGATGAGCGGCACAATAATAAGTCCCAGCCAACTACTGACCCAAATCAGAAATAATAAGTATAATACAGTAACAATTCCACAGTTAACCCATTGTTTGCGCGTTGCTTGTTTCATAATCTGTGTTTTAGAATTTAAATAAATCGTTCATGCCCAGAAGACCTTGTTTGCCATGAGTAAACTCAGCAGCCAAAACAGCGCCAAGAGCAAACCCTTTCCGGTTCTTTGCATCGTGAGTAATAGATATGCTGTCGGCCTCCGACTCATAGCGAATAGTATGAATTCCGGGAACTTCTCCTTCACGAATAGAGTGAATAGGAAGTTCAGTAGTAGTTTTAGCTTCCTCTTTTACCCAGCTCTCTTTACGGTCCAGATTCTCAAGAATCTCTTCGGCAAGAGTGATAGCAGTGCCACTTGGAGCATCCAGTTTATGAATGTGGTGTGTTTCACTCATTGTAACATCATAGGTAGGAAACTGATTCATTATTTTAGCAAGATACTTGTTTACCGCAGAGAAAACGGCTACTCCGAGACTAAAGTTGGATGCCCAAAATAGAGTCTTGCCTCCTTTTTCGCATAATCCTTTTATCTCATCACCATGTTCATCCATCCATCCTGTACTTCCTGAAACAACTTTTACTCCGGCATTAAATGCTTTTATATAGTTGCTATAGGCAACGGTTGGAGCAGTAAACTCAATTGCTACTTCAGCAGATTTGAATGCTTCAGAAGCGAAATCTTCCTGATTACCCAAGTCAATGATACTAACAATCTCATGTCCACGACTTAGAGCAATTTTCTCAATCTCTTTGCCCATCTTTCCATATCCTATCAATGCTATTTTCATTTGAATCTTTCTATTTTGTTTAAATTTATACGAAAATGAAGAATAATAATGATGCAAATATAATTAATTTACAGTTAAGTTATTACATTTGCTAGATATTTACAGCTCATTAACAATGGAACGACTATTGCATTATATCTGGAAGCACAAAATATTTCCTTTAAAACAACTCGAAACCACTACGGGAATGCGTGTTGAAGTGATTGATGCCGGGTTGCTAAACTCTGATGCCGGTCCCGACTTTTTTAATGCAAAAGTAAAAATTAACGAAACCTTATGGATTGGGAATATAGAAATTCATACTAAAGCTTCTGATTGGTTCAGGCACGGACATAATAAAGATAAAGTGTATGATTCCGTAATTCTTCATGTGGCAGAAGATATTGACTGTGAGATTTCGAGGACTAATGGTGAGCAAATACCACAGATGCAACTTAGCTGTCCAATCTCTATTGAAAAGAATTATGAAACACTGCATCGAGCAGACATGCTTCCCCCTTGTTATGATATTATTCCAAAAATGTCTCAGTTTGCCATTCATTCCTGGCTTTCTGTTTTGCAGAGTGAACGGTTTGAGCATAAGGCAGAAGCTATTAGCACCCGCTTGAAACATTGCAACGGAAATTGGGAAGATGCCTTTTTTATTACTTTGTCACGCAACTTTGGATTTGGACTAAATGGAGATGCTTTTGAGAGATGGGCAAGCATGATCCCTTTCAGGGCAGTAGACAAACATCGTGATAGCTTGTTTAAAGTGGAAGCAATCTTTTTCGGACAGGCTGGATTATTGGAAGAGTCTTTGGATGATCCCTATTACTTACGTTTGCAAAAAGAATTTGCTTATCTGAAGCATCTTTTCCAATTGCCTGTGATGGATGCTTCACTTTGGCGTTTTTTGCGTTCGCGTCCTGGAAATTTCCCTCACATACGAATTGCTCAATTAGCCTCCCTTTATTCACGGGAATGGGGTGTCCTTTCAAAGCTCATGGAAGCAGAATCTGTTAAAAATATAATTGAAATATTGCAAACATCCACTTCCGATTACTGGGAGGAACATTATCAGTTTTATAATACTTCACCACGCAGAACTAAGAATCTAAGCGGGTCTTCTTTTAATCTTCTGATTATTAATACCATTGTTCCGTTTCTTTATGCTTATGGCAGGCATAAGGCTGATGAAGTTCTTTGTCAGCGGGCAAATAATTTGTTAGAGGAACTAAAAGCAGAAGATAATTATGTAACCCGAATGTGGAATGGAGTGGGACTGCCTGTAAATAATGCTGCTGATTCTCAGGCACTACTGGAACTTAAAAAGGAGTATTGTGATAAGAAAAAATGCCTCTATTGCCGCATAGGATTTGAATATCTGAAGCAGCCGAAATAATTTATCTCTTTTCGTTTGTCATATCAATTCTTCCTATATCTTTGTAGCTAAAATTATAAATATAATATAGCTCATACGAAGATGAAAAAGAACAGTTTGATAATCTGCCTATTATTTCTTTCTTTGTTTACAAATGCCTTTCCTGCAAATACAGTGTCCGGAGAGGAAGATTTTAGTACTTTCTTGAAAAAATTTACATCCAGTGCATCTTTTCAGTATTCCCGAATTAAGTTCCCGTTGAAAACAGACATAGTTCTTTCAATCGGAGATGGTGAAAATGAAAAAAGTTTTCCTTTTACAAAAAGAGAATGGCCTCTTTTGGACGATGAAGTATTTGTTGAGGAGCGCAATGAGGTAGAAGGAGAGGGCGTATATGTTTCTAAGTTCAAGGTAAAGGAGTCTGCTCATATGGAATTTGAAGCTGGTTATGAAGAATCGGAATTGGATCTTCGTGTTAGTTTTGATCTAATAAACGGCAAGTGGTTTCTTACCGATTGCTACACTGGATGGTATAATTTCAATGTGCTTGCCAGCGAATTAAATAAGACAGTGCTTGAGGTACAGGTTGAAAATAAAGATTTTGTAAAACAACATCCCTAAAAGATTAATTTAGATTTAGGCTTATTATTTATTGCTTTCCAATATTTATATTGTATTTTTGTGTGAATTTAGAAAATAATTTTAAATGCAACAGCTTAATATAAAAAAAATAGAAACAGAAGGTGTTTCGGTTGACGGTCTGTCTGCCTTGATGGATCAGAAAAAGATTGAATTTAATGTGATAGGATGCGTCAACTGGAACAATTACTCCTATAAACCGGAAGTGAAATTCCGTGTTGCGCACTCGGACAATGCTATATTGATAAATTATCAGGTTGAAGAAGATTCGGTCCGTGCTGCTTATGGAGAAGATAATGGTAACGTGTGGACAGATTCGTGTGTTGAGTTTTTTGTTATTCCGGCAAATGATGGGATATATTACAACATAGAGTCTAGTTGCATAGGTACTGTGCTTTTGGCAGCCGGAGAAAACAGGCATGCTCGTGAACGAGCATCTTCTGAGGTATTAGCAGGAATTCAGCGCTGGGCGAGCTTGGGGCGAGAGTCTTTTGAAGAACGTACAGGTAAGTGCTCATGGGAACTTTCATTGATAATACCATATACTGCCTTTTTTAAACATTCTATTAAGTCTCTTGATGGAGTTTCAATCAAAGGTAATTTTTACAAATGTGGTGATCAGTTAAAAACTCCTCATTTTCTTTCATGGAACCCAATAGAGACTGTGAAACCGGATTTTCATCGCTCTGAATTTTTTGGAGAACTATACTTTGAGTAGTGTTTTGGCATTAGCAGAGAGATAACACTCTGCAATTTTGTATATTTTATGCCAAAGTATGCTATTAAGTTGTAGATAACATTTATTTTTGCAACATGGTAAGTTTGAGAAATCATAGATTAAAGCATACTTTTTTAAGTGCTTTGGGTGCTGGTGTTTTAACACTGGCAATGTATTCGTGTGCAAATATGGGAAATCCAAAAGGTGGTCCAATTGATGAAACTCCTCCTAAATTTGTTGGGAGCACGCCTGGTATAGGAGCTTTGAATAACAATAAACAAAAAATAGTTCTTGAATTTGATGAATTTATTAAGATAGAGAAGGCCTCTGAGAAAGTGATAGTTTCTCCTCCACAAGTGCAGGCTCCCGAGATTAAACAGAGTGGCAAGAAGGTTACGGTTAACCTTCTTGATTCTTTGAAATCTAATAGGACTTATACCATTGACTTCTCTGATGCCATTGTTGATAACAACGAAGGGAATCCATTAGGTAATTTTACATATACTTTCTCTACCGGAATGGCAATAGATACACTGGAAGTTTCCGGTTATGTACTTGATGCCTCTAACCTGGAACCGGTAAAAGGAATATTGGTGGGACTTCATTCCAACTTAGCAGATTCTGCTTTTACTAAGTTACCTTTTGACAGAGTTTCACGTACTGACAGTCGCGGACACTTTATCATTAGGGGTATTGCTTCAGGTACATATCGTATATATGGATTACAAGATGCCAATCAGAACTTTGCTTTCGATCAGAAAAGTGAAGTGGTAGCAGTTTCCACTACTCCGATATCCCCGCATTTTGAGTTCCGTACAAAACAAGATACTATCTGGAAAGATTCTATAAAGGTGGATACAATCAAAACAAGGCAATATACTCACTATTTGCCAGACAATATTGTGCTTCGCTCTTTCAAAGAGAATGCAAAATCTCAGTATTTAATAAAAAGCGAAAGGCTTACGCCTCATAAGTTTTCTTTTTATTTTGCGGCTCCGGCAAGTGGATTACCCAAGATTAAAGGGCTGAACTTTGATGAAAAGAACGCTTTCATTATTGAAAAGTCATTAAAGAACGATTCCATCAACTACTGGATAAAAGACTCGTTAGTTTATAAAAAGGATACGTTGAATATGACATTGGGTTATCTTTATACAGATACTCTGGGTAAGCTGGTTCCCAAGACAGATACTCTTAATTTGGCTGTGAAGAAAGTCAAGGGTGCAACAGTGGCTCCTAAAAAGAAAAAAGCGGGTGAACCAGAACCAACAAAGTTCCTTCAGATGAAGTCCTCGGCTTCTTCAACGATGGATGTATATAGTAACATAAGACTTGAGTTTGAAGAACCAATAGCTCGCTACGATAGCACTGCCATCCATCTTAAACAAAAGGTTGATTCATTGTGGAAAGATGCTTCATTTATTTTCAGGCAAGATACGCTTCATCCCCTAAAGTATGAACTTCTGGCCGATTGGGAGCCAGGGAAAGAATATACGTTTAGTGTTGACTCTACCGCTTTCCATGGGCTTTATGGGTTGTCTACAAATAAGCTGGAGTCAAAGTTTAAAGTCCGTTCCCTTGATGAATATGCTACTTTATACATGAATGTATCAGGTGTAGATTCCACTGCTTTTGCCGAATTACTCGATGCACAGGATAAAGTTGTCAGAAGAGTAAAGTTGGTTGATCATAAAGCAAGCTTTTATTTTCTGAATCCCGGGAAATATTATGTTCGGTTAATCAATGATACAAATGGTAACGGAGTTTGGGATACCGGAGATTTTCAGAAAGGGATTCAGCCTGAAGAAGTTTTTTATTACCAACAAGAGCTAGAACTTAAGGCCCTTTGGGATGTTGAACAAGACTGGAATGTTCGGGCCGTATCTTTAGAAAAACAGAAACTGGATATACTTAAAAAACAAAAGCCAGATGAAGATAAGAAGAAAAAGAAGAACCAGAATAGTAATACTAATTCAAGTACTAGGAAAAACTATTAAGTCTCGTTGCATTACGTTTTTACTTTTGTTGATGTTCATCAGCATTAGTCCTTCTGCTCATTCCCAATGTGAGGCAAATAATGATGCCTTTCAGTCGGGTGAACATGTTATGTATGATCTTTATTTTAACTGGAAATTTATTTGGACCAAAGCCGGACTGGCCAGCCTCACTACTAATGCCATGCATTATGGTGTAAAGCCTGCATATCGGATAAATTTGCTGGCTTTTGGCAGTAAGACTGCCGACTTCTTTTTTAAGATGAGAGATACCTTGACTTGCATTGTTGGTGACCATATGCAGCCGTACTATTTCCGAAAAGGAGCTGAAGAAGGAGGTAAGTATACAGTAGATGAGGTTTTCTTCTCATATAAAAATGGAGTTAGCTATGCAAAGCAGAAGCGAATCAAAAATAACGGAAATCCTAAACTTTCATCTGCAGAGGATAGCCGTTGCATGTATGATATGCTCAGCATTCTGGCTCAGGCACGTTCGTTTGACCCTACTGACTATAAGGTGGGGCAACACATTAAATTTCAAATGGCTACTGGCTTAAAGATTGAAGAGCAGACACTTATATATAGGGGAAAGCAGATCACGGAAGTTCAGAATGATGCAAAATATCGGACCTTGGTCTTCTCTTTAGTGGAATATAAAAAAGGAAAAGAGAAGGAGGTGATAACCTTCTATATTACTGATGACAAGAATCATTTGCCTGTACGTCTTGATTTGTTTCTGAATTTTGGCTCAGCAAAGGCTTTTCTTAAAAGTGTAAAGAACAATAAGCACCCGCTGACATCTATCGTTACAGGTTAAAGGGAAGCTTGTTATCTTTGCGGTACATTGTAGCTTCAAGGTCGGCAATCAGTTCTCCTTTCTGGTTCGTAATGTCTACATGATAGTGGCCAGTGCGCTTATGTAAGAACCTTTCAGTGGCTTCAGCAAAAAGAGTGTCTCCGGGACCACTTGTACGAAAGAAATTGATAGATGAAGTAAGAGACAAGGCTAAGTTCCCATGAGAATTAGCAGCTGCAGCTAAAGCCAAATCTGCTAATGTAAAGATGGCTCCGCCTTGCGTTGTATTTCCTGCATTCAGGTGTTGTTCAGTAATAGGCATCATCACTTTCCCGTATCCGGGTTTAATTTCCATAAGTGTGATTCCTGCCTGTGCAGCAAAACGGTCGTCTTTAAAGAAATCTTCTGCAGTCATTGTAGATTGTTTATATAGAAAGAGTGAAAAACATATTCACATTTTCCACTCTTCATTGCTTTTATTAATATCATTTATTGAGTTTCCACTCAAAGCCTTCTTTGGTATCTTTAATCTCAAATCCTAAAGCTGTAAGCTCATTACGAATTTTATCTGCAGTAGCCCAATCTTTATTTGCTTTAGCCTGAATACGTAGCTCAAGTAACATATCTACTACCTTGTTGTAAGTCTCAGCATTACTTTGAGCAGCCCCGGCTTCTTCTTTCAGTCCAAGGATATCAAACATAAATAGATGGAATACACCTTTCAGCTCTTCCAGATCTTCTGCCGAGATGGTATTGTTTCCGGCCAGAATATTATTAATGATCTTAGTTGCGTCGAACAAATGAGAGATTACAATCGGTGAGTTCAAATCATCATTCATCGCTTCGTAACATTTTGCACGAAGAGACTTAACATCAACTGTTGAAGCAGCAGATGGAGTAATCTTGCTCAGGTTAGCTACAGCTTCCATTAAACGTTGAAGTCCCTTTTCTGAAGCTACAAGCGCTTCGCTGCTGAAGTCCACAGTGCTGCGGTAATGAGCCTGAAGAATAAAGAAGCGGATAGTCATGGCGCTGAATGGCTGCGTAAGCAGTGGGTGAGAGCCATTGAAGAACTCTTCCAATGTGATAAAGTTTCCCAAAGACTTACCCATCTTTGTACCGTTGATGGTAATCATATTGTTGTGCATCCAGTAGTGAACCGTCTCTTTGCCCAGAGCAGCAACCGATTGTGCAATTTCACATTCATGATGAGGGAACAGCAAATCCATACCTCCACCGTGAATATCAAATTCTTCGCCCAGGTATTTTGTTCCCATAGCCGAGCATTCCAGATGCCAGCCAGGGAAACCTTCACTCCATTCAGAGTGCCAGTGCATGATATGTTCCGGAGATGCCTTTTTCCATAAAGCAAAATCGGCAGAGTTACGTTTCTCGCTCTGTCCGTCAAGGTCACGTGTTGTGCTAAGCAATTCTTCTACATTTCTTCCCGAAAGCTTTCCGTAACGATGATCCTTGCTATACTTTTCAATATCAAAGTATACTGAACCTTCACTTTCGTATGCGTAGCCAGCTTTTAATATCTTGCGAACAAATTCCATCTGTTCAATGATGTGTCCTGAAGCCTGAGGCTCAATACTTGGAGGAAGAACATTTAGTGCTTCCATAGCATGATGGTAACGAGTCAGATAATACTGAACAACTTCCATAGGTTCCAGTTGTTCCAAACGGGCTTTTTTTGCAATCTTATCTTCTCCTTCGTCGGCATCATGTTCCAAATGGCCCACGTCGGTAATATTACGAACGTAACGCACTTTGTAACCTAAATGCTTGAGGTAACGGAATAATAAATCAAAAGTGATGGCAGGTCGTGCATGGCCTAAATGTGCATCACCATATACTGTTGGTCCGCAAACATACATTCCTACATGAGGCTCGTTCAGAGGAACAAAAAGCTCCTTTTTTCTATTTAATGTGTTGTAAATCGTTAGTTTATGTTCCATAACTCATTATATTTTGAAAATACAAAGGTACAATAAATTATCTACAGCTCATTCTATTTGATTACGTAATTTGGGGATTTTATTTTCACTTTTGATGAATTTAAGGACTTTTTGAAAAGAAATTGTTCATGTCTGACCTTTTTTTTATTAAATCCTTATGTGTAATTGAAAAGATGGGTTAATTTTGCAATCTGATTTAGTTTAAAACATGGCAGACGATTCTTTATTTCTATTAGACATAGACAGCGTGCTTCGAACGAAAGCTCCGGGAAAATTCAAATATATTCCGAAGTTTTTTATTTCTTATCTGAAGAAAATTGCTCATCAGGAAGAACTGAATGTATTCCTGAAAAGTTCCAAAGATAAGGTTGGAGTTGATTTTCTGGAGGCTTCGATGGATTTTCTGGATGCAAAAATAGAAGTAAGAGGAGCCGAAAATTTTCCTGAAGGAGGATTTTGCACTTTCGTCTCCAATCATCCGCTGGGTGGGCTTGACGGAGTGGCTGTAGGTTATGTGCTTGGAAAGCATTACAACGGAAAGATTAAGTATCTGGTAAATGATCTCCTGATGAATCTTCGTAATCTTGCTCCGCTTTGCATTCCGGTAAATAAAACAGGATCGCAGGCAAAGAACTTTCCGGCTATGGTTGAAGCGGGATTTAAATCAGATAATCACCTGTTAATGTTTCCTGCCGGAATGTGTTCCCGCTGTCACAACGGTGTGATCAGAGATCTTAACTGGAAAAAAACATTCATTGTTAAGAGTGTGCAGACACAACGGGATATTGTTCCTATGTATTTTGAAGGGCAAAATTCTCGTTTTTTCTACAATCTGGCTAACATTAGAAAGTTTTTAGGAATTAAGATAAACATTGAAATGCTCTATCTGGTAAATGAGATGTTTAAAAATAGGCATAAAACATTTACGCTGACAATAGGAAAACCAATTCCCTGGCAAACTTTTGATAAAACAAAGTCGCCGGCAGAGTGGGCTGATTATGTGAAAGAAATTGTTTATAAGCTGAATACGCAAAAAGTACAAAACACAAAATAATGGAAGATATAATAAAGCCAATTAGTAAAGAGATTCTGAAAGCGGAACTGACTGATGATAAGCGCTTAAGGATGACTAATAAAAGTAATAATTATATTTATATCATTACACATCAGGATTCTCCTAATGTAATGCTTGAAATAGGACGCTTACGGGAGATTGCTTTCCGTGCAGCGGGAGGAGGTTCCGGCTTGTCGACTGACCTCGATGAATATGATACAATGGAGAATCCGTATAAGCAATTAATCGTTTGGAATCCTGAGGCTGAAGAGATACTTGGAGGCTACCGCTATATACTTGGAACAGATGTTAACTTCGATGAAAAGGGACATCCTATATTGGCAACATCTCATATGTTTGATTTCTCGGAAAAGTTCATTAAAGAATATCTTCCTACAACCATTGAACTGGGACGCTCGTTTGTTACACTCGAGTATCAGTCTACCAGAGCCGGTTCAAAAGGCTTGTTTGCCTTAGACAACTTATGGGATGGGCTTGGAGCTTTAACGGTAATAATGCCAACAGTAAAGTTCTTTTTTGGAAAGGTAACCATGTATCCTAGCTTCCATCGTCAGGGACGGGATATGATTCTTTACTTCCTTAAAAAACACTTTGGAGATAAGGACAACCTGATAACTCCGATGAAACCCCTGAAACTGGAATCTGACGAGGATGAACTTGCTGCAATCTTCGACAAAGATACTTTCAAAGAAGACTATAAGACTTTGAACACCGAGGTTCGCAAGTTGGGATATAACATTCCTCCGCTGGTGAATGCCTACATGGGCCTTTCTCCCACAATGAAAATGTTTGGAACAGCCATCAATTATGGCTTTGGTGATGTAGAGGAAACCGGTATCCTGATTGCTGTGGATGAGATTCTGGAAGATAAACGTATTCGTCATATTGATTCTTTTGCTAAAAAGGATCCCCGAAATTGCGTGATTACCTCTGGTGCAAATAAGATTATTTTTAAAGCAGACTAATTTCCGCTAAAAAACATAACGAAAAAAAGGAGAGGGAAACCTTTCCTTTCTTTATCCCCTTGTACAAAAGAAAACAATCTTTTGTACAGAACAATGTATTCTTTTGTACAGAAGAATACATTGTTTTGTACAAGATAAAATAAAAGTATAAAGTCTTATTATTATTCCCTGGAATTAGCCTGATAAAATACCCTGTAGACAAACAGTTTCACCTGTTCTTTGTTATAATGTGTTCGTGATTCTTCGTCTTTTCGTCTCTGTTTCTGACTAAACAACAGCCTTTGATCGCTTTTTTGATGAGATTTTAGTGATAATCAATAGGTTCCCTCGTTAATAATTAGTGTCTTTGCATGATTAGATGATAATTTTACGTATTTTTGCGCGATTATTTTAAGGATATAAAAGGATGAAGCAACAACACAAAGTGCCCTTTGGGATTATGGGCATATTTATGGCTATCGGGATAGTTTACGGAGATATTGGTACATCTCCTTTGTATGTAATGAAAGCTATCATTAATGGAGCGCCTGCCGGATTACGCTCAAGCCCGGATTATATTATCGGGGCTATTTCATGTATAATCTGGACTCTGACACTGCAAACTACAGTAAAGTATGTAATTGTGACTCTTCGTGCCGATAACAAGGGTGAAGGAGGTATTTTGTCACTGTTTGCCTTAATACGTAAGAAGTATAGATGGACATACGTTATTGCTACTATCGGAGCAGCCACGTTACTGGCCGATGGCGTTATTACTCCCGCCATTACAGTGCTTTCCGCTATTGAAGGATTGAATGTACTGGTACCTGCCATTCCGGCCATTCCAGTTGCATTGGCCATTATTGTAGCTATCTTTCTCATTCAGCCTTTAGGAACGGCACGTCTGGGAAAACCCTTTGGAAGAATAATGTTTCTGTGGTTTGCAATGATTGGTATTTTAGGATTCCTCGCCTTTGTTCATTATCCAATGGTCATAAAAGCGTTTAACCCTGTTTATGCCATTAAAGTATTGGTTACTTCTCCTAACGCCTTTATTATTTTAGGAGCAGTATTCCTTTGTACAACTGGTGCGGAAGCACTTTACTCAGACCTCGGACACTGTGGATTGCATAACATTCGTGTATCCTGGGTGTACGTAAAGGCAACATTGATTTTAAACTATCTGGGACAGGGTGCATGGATCATTGCCCATCCGGCTCAGGTTGTAACAGATATTAATCCTTTCTTTGCTATTATGCCAGGTTGGTTCTCATTCATTGGTGTTGCAATGGCTACATTGGCTGCAATTATTGCCAGTCAGGCATTAATTAGCGGTTCATTCACAATTATCAGTGAAGCTATTTCGCTGGATTTGTGGCCAAACATTAAAATTAAATACCCTACTGAAATCAAAGGGCAGATGTTTATCCCTCAGGTAAACTATGTGCTTATGATTTTATGCTCACTTATTGTATTAGCATTTGGTTCATCATCCAACATGGAAGCCGCTTATGGTCTTTCCATCACTATTACAATGTTGATGACCACTCTGTTGCTCTTTATGTATTTCCAGTTCAAGAATGTGCCACTGTTTGTCAGTATTCCGTTAACTTCGTTCTTTATCACGATAGAGAGCAGTTTCTTTATTGCAAACATGTTCAAGTTTGCTCATGGCGGTTGGGCAACCATACTTATAGCCGGCTTCATTTTTGGTGTAATGTATGTTTGGTATAATGGCCGACGTATTAAGAATCACTGCTCTACTTACGAACCCATTTCCCCAATTATTGATTGTCTTCAGGAAATCAGCGTGGATGAGTCAATTCCAAAATTTGCCACCCATCTGGTTTATGTAACCCGAGCTAAATATCCTACTGATATGGAAAGTAAAATTTACTATTCACTCGTCAATAAACAACCTAAACGGGCTGACACCTATTGGTTTGTTTATCTTCACCGCAGTGATGAACCATATCATTTTAAATATGATGTAACAACCTATGTTCCCCAGAAAATGTTCAGACTTGATATCTATTCAGGGTTTAAGCAAGGTGCGCACATGGATAAGTTTGTTCACCTTATTTGCAAAGAGATGGAAGAGAGCGGACAGGTTGACTTATTAAGCCGTTATCCGTCTTTGAGGGAAAGAAATATTGAAGGAGATTTCAGGTTTGTTGTTGTAGAAAGAATTGCCCGTAATCTGGCTATCTCTCCAATAAAGAAATCGCTTTTGCTAATATATTATTTGATAAAGAAGTGCTCTACTTCCGATACCCAGATTCTGGATCTGGACCCATCTGTTGTAACACTGGAATACGTTCCTTTAAAATCTGCACAAGGACTATAATAGGGAAGAAGTTATTCAAAATATATAATCCAGCTTTTGATAGCTGTTCAAAGAGGATGTCTGAAAAGGCATCCTCTTTGTGTTAGTGGCATTTATACCGCTGGCAAACTGTTCCCTTTTATTTTCCGGTAAAGATCCAGTGCATAAACATCTGTCATGCCCGAAATATAATCAAGTACTGCTTGTATCTTGCCGTAAAGAGTAGGTGCATTTACATTATACTGGCTCGACATCCGGTTAATCAATAGCTGCGAATAAGCCTTTTCCGGTGAGCTTACCGCGTCAATCAATAAATCAATCAAAGTGCTTATCACATGGAAGCCGGCCAGTTCAATATCCAGAACATCTCCCGAACGGTAGATCTTTTTTAGTGAGATAGCTTCACAATGCTTATATGCCTCTCTTGGCAGTTCGGAAATATTCTTTATCAGACTCTTTTCAAAAGTCCCAGCCAGAATTGCCTCTTCATTTTCAATGAATACACGAGTACATTCTTTGATCAGCAGACCAATTACCGACGACCGGAGATAAGCAATCTGTTCATTGGTGTCGCTCACAATCTTCATTGTCTCATAGATATGAGCCCGGCGGCTTTCTCCAAAATACCCAATAAGTAATTCCTTTGTTTCCTCGGTAGTTAGTATTTTTAATTTGTGAGCATCTTCAATGTCCATCATCTGGTAGCAGATGTCGTCTGCTGCCTCTACCAGATAAACCAACGGATGACGGGCAAACTGAAGAGGATTCTCACTCATGCAAATCATTCCAAGCTCAGTGGCTATTCGTTTGAAATCTTCTTCTTCGGTAATGAAGAAACCGAATTTGGATTTCTTTCCGGCTAAAAGCGATGAAAAGGGGTATTTTACAATAGAAGCCAACGTTGAATAGGTCATGGCAAATCCACCTTTCCGTCTTCCTTCAAACTGATGAGTCAGCAGCCGGAAAGCATTTGCATTTCCTTCAAAGTGAATAATATCCTCCCATTCATTGACCTCCAGCTTGTCTTTCAGATTTATCCCGTTTCCTTCAGAAAAGTACGTTGAAATGGCCTTTTCTCCTGAATGTCCAAAGGGAGGATTGCCAAGATCGTGTGCCATACAGGCAGCCGAAACAATGGCCCCAATTTCAGAAAGAAAAGAATTCTGCAGCTCCGGATGTTTGGAAAGAAGTTCTTTAGCCACATCATTTCCTAATGAACGTCCCACACACGAAACTTCCAGACTATGTGTCAATCGATTGTGAACAAAAATACTTCCCGGAAGAGGGAAAACTTGTGTCTTATTTTGCAGGCGACGGAAAGGAGCAGAAAAAACCAATCGGTCATAATCCCGTTGAAATTCTGAACGGTTTTCTTCCCGATACTGGTGGAACTCTTCCATTCCAAAACGCTTAGCTGAAATTAAATCTCTCCAGTTCATTTTTTGTATACTATTTATTTACTACAAAAGTATAAAAAAGCCTTTAATAAAGCAGTTAATTGATACGAAATACGTATTTTCGCAATTTAATTAGTAAAGAACCGATTATGAAAATACAAATTATAAATAAGTCAAAGCACCAGCTTCCTGCCTACGAAACAGAATTGTCAGCAGGAATGGATATTCGTGCCAATATATCTGAACCAATTACACTTAAACCTTTGGCCCGCTGTCTTGTTCCTACCGGACTTTACATTGCTTTGCCCGAAGGGTACGAAGCTCAGATTCGTCCTCGTAGCGGATTGGCCATAAAGAAAGGTGTTACTGTTCTTAATTCTCCCGGCACCATCGATGCCGATTATAGAGGAGAAGTCTGCATCATTCTGGTGAACCTGTCTTCCGAAGAGTTTGTCATTGAAGATGGCGAGCGTGTGGCGCAGATGATTATTGCCCGTCATGAACAAGCTCAATGGGAACAAGTGGAAGTTCTTGATGAAACGGAACGTGGAGCCGGTGGATTTGGTCATACAGGAAAGAAATAAGGATCGTTTTAATTATTAAAGCATAGATATGGTTGCAATATTTGATTTTTCTCAAAGATACAGGCTAAAGCCCATTACTGCAGGTTTAGCTCCATGGCACATAGGAACACTGTCCGCTTTGCTAATGTTCTCTTCTTGCGGATCGTCCACTAAGGTGGCTCAGCAGGTAAAAGAACCATCTCCGGTGATAGTTGCAACTCAGTTGTCTTCCGATTTACAACGAAAATATGATTACTATTTTCTGGAAGCAACCCGGCAGAAAGCCAAAGGCGAACTTGATGCGGCATTTGAGCTTTACCAGCACTGTCTGACTATTGATCCTAATGCAGCTTCTTCCTTGTCTGAAATCTCGCAGTTCTATTTCTTTTTGAAGCAACCGGAAAAAGGACTTGTATGCATGGAAAAAGCCGTGGAGAATGCTCCCGATAACTATTGGTATAATCAGAATCTGGCAACCGTTTATCAGCAACAAGGAAAAACAGATAAGGCTATTGATGCTTTTGAAAAGATGTCTGCTCAGTTCCCCGAACGTCAGGAACCACTTATGGCCCTGATTGATTTGTATAATCAGGCAAAGAACTATGCTAAGGCAATTAAAACGCTTGATCGTTTTGAACTTATGAATGGAAAAACAGAGCAAATCAGTATGGAGAAGTTCCGTATGTATCTGCTGATGGAAGATAATAAAAAGGCCTTTAATGAGATTGAAAGCCTTGCCAAAGAATATCCTAACGATATGCGCTATTTGTGTGTGTTGGGAGATGTTTATTTAAATAATGGGAAGCCGAAAGAGGCATACGAAACTTACCAGAAAGTGCTTGCCGTTGAACCCGGAAATGCACAGGTCCTTGTATCTTTGGCAAATTACTATGAGCAGACAGGGCAAAACGATCAATATGAACAACAGATTGATTCTGTGCTGCTTAGTAAAAAAGTGGAGAGCGATATAAAGACGGACATTATGCGCCAGATGATTGTTCACTCCCAACAATCAGGAAAAGACAGCACTCGTATTATTCCTCTTTTCAAGAAGATGATGGAAGTTGAACAGGAAGATGCACAGATACCAATGCTTTATGTTCAGTATCTGCTGGCTAAAGGCATGGACAAAGAAGCGGAACCGGTTTTGAAGCAAGTGATTGAGCTTGATCCTGAAAACACCCCTGCTCGTTTGCAATTGCTGAGCTATGCAATAAAGAAGAATGATTATCAGGGAGCAATAAAGATTTGTGAACCTGCTATAGAGATTACTCCTGATGCACTTGAGTTTTATTATTATCTGGGGCTCTCTTACTATCAGGCAGAACGCGTAGACGATGCACTGTCTGTTTTCAAGAAAGGAGTAGCTCACGTTAATGAGAAAAGCGATAAAAAGATTGTTTCCGATTTTTATAGCATGATGGGAGATATCTATCACACAAAAGAACAAGGAGCAATGGCCTATGCTGCTTATGATTCGGCATTGGTTTATAATCCAGATAATGCAGGGGCACTTAATAACTACGCTTATTATCTTTCTGTGGAAAAGAAAGACCTGGACAAGGCTGAAGAGATGAGTTACCGAACCATAAAAGCTGAACCGGACAATAATACATACCTGGATACTTACGCTTGGATTCTTTTTATAAAAGGAAAATATTCCGAGGCAAAGGTTTATATGGATGATGCCATGAAAAAAGGTGGCGATAAAAGTGATGTAGTGACAGAGCATTGCGGAGATGTTTATTACATGGTTGGTGAAAAGGCCGAGGCGTTGAAATACTGGATTAAATCTCGTGAAATGGGGAATAAATCGGTGATATTGAAGAAAAAGATTGAACAAAAGAAATATATTGCAGAATGAGAAATAGTGATTTAGTGTGCCGCTGTAAAAATATGGCCGCATTTGGATTCGGCTTTATCTTTTTAGTTTTATTTTTGTCCGCTTGTAAATCCGGACAAACCATAAGTAAACCAGTTGTTCCGGTGGCAACCGAGGACTTAAATTATTTGGGAAGCGTTACTAATAATACTCCTGTAATAACGAATCTTTCTTCAAAAATGAAATTGACAGTCAATTCCAACGGGAAAGATATTTCTGTCAATGGCACATTGCGTATGAAGAAAGATGAAGTAATACAGTTGTCTATTACTCCCTTTCTGGGAATTGAAGCCGGAAGAGTAGAGTTTACACCCACAAAGGTATTGATTATAGATAGAATTAATAAGCAATATGTAGAAGAACCTATTTCTGAATTGTCAGCAATGGCAAACACAGATATGGACTTTTATACTTTACAGGCTCTTTTTACAAATGCGCTTTTCTTGCCAGGTAATAAGGAACTAAATAATAAATTGCTATCTCAATTTACCGTTCATTCCAGTGTAGACAATAAGACTATGGAAATTAAGAAGAAATCGAAAGAGTTCTTATATAGTTTTTCTGCTACTCCAAATACGGGGCAGCTTGTGGAAAGCTCCATCTCAACGCTTTCGGCTCCATATCAGCTGAACTGGAAGTATGCCGATTTCCAACCATTTGGATCGAAAAATTTTCCATCCAGAATGGATATCTCCTTCGAAGGAGGAAAGAAACCATTTTCTGCCGAGATAGACCTTTCCAAGCTAACCGAGAATGGAGATTGGGAATCTCCCACAAGTGTCTCGGCAAAATATAAAAAGATGGATTTTAACGAACTATTAAAAGTGTTATTAGGATTATGAAACGTTTCTTACTCTTATTGATAAGCATCCTGATAGCAACAACCTTTTCTGCACAGACAAACAGAAAAATTAAAGAACTTCAGAGCAAACGTGGCTCTATCCAGAAGGAGATATCCAAAAAAGAGTCTCTTTTAAAGTCTACAAAGAAAGATGTGGGTAGCCAGTTACGGGGGCTAAATACCCTTACCGGTCAGATTGAAGAAAGAAAAAGATACATTACGGTCATTGGAAACGATGTGCAGACTATTGATCAGGAGGTAGGATCTCTTTCTCAGCAATTGCGCAACCTGGAACTTGATTTGATTGACAAGAAAAAGAAATATGAATCTTCGGTGAAGTATCTCTATAAGAATAAATCTGTTGAAGAAAAGCTGATGTTCATTCTTTCGTCAAATTCATTAAGTCAGACATATCGTCGCCTTCGTTATGTAAAAGAGTATGGAACCTATCAGCGCATACAAGGAGAGGAAATTCTTAAAAGACAAGCACAGATAGGCAGAAAGAAGTCTGAAATGGAAGAGGTGAAGAGCGCTAAGGAAAATCTGCTTACTGAAGGACAAAGAGAAAAGCAAAAGCTTGAATTACAGGAACAGGAAAAGAAAACGATAGTTTCCAGTCTGCAGAAAAAACAGAAAGGTTTGCAGTCGGAGATTGCCAAGCATAGAAGAGATGCCAATCAACTGAATGCACAGATTGACCGATTGATCAATATTGAAATAGAAAAAGCCCGTAAACTTGCTGCTGAGAGAGCCCGCAGGGAAGCAGCGGCAGCCGAAGCCGCCCGCCGTAAAGCTGAAGCAGCTGCTTCAGCACGCAGAAAAGCGGAAGCTGCAGAAGAGGCAAGACGAGAAAAAGCTGCTGCAGAAAGTAAGTCGGAAAAAACAGAAAAGAGCAGCCGGACTGCTAAAGTTGAGAAAACAGAAAGGGCGGTAAAAGCAGAAAAAGTTGAAAGAACAGAAACCAGAAAGAGTGAAAAAGTAGCTTCGGCACCGGTTTATTCAATGGATAGCTCTGACAGGCAACTTTCAGATAACTTTGAGCGCAACAGAGGTTCTCTGCCATCACCTATTTCGGGTTCGCATCTTATTGTGAGCCATTACGGACAGTATGCTGTTGACGGACTGAAGAATGTAAAACTGGACAATAAGGGAATTGACATCCAGGGGCAACCCGGAGCACAAGCTCGTTCTATCTTTAACGGTGAGGTAGCTGTTGTCTTCCAGGTAAACGGATTGGTAAACATAATTATTCGTCACGGAAACTATATTTCTGTTTATTGCAACCTTTCTTCAGCTTCTGTAAGTAAGGGACAGAAGGTTAGTACCCGACAAACAATAGGACGTGTATACTCTGATCCTTCGGATGGAAACCGCACTATCCTGCATTTCCAGTTACGTAAAGAGACATCAAAACTGAATCCGGAGGCATGGATAGGCAGATAAATACATAATGAAAGAATTTGTAAGAAACAGTGTGACCCTGCTTTCAGCAAACGCAATCTCACAAGGGATTGCGTTTGTTGTTTTGCCGGTTATTGCGCGCCTTTATTCACCTGAAGAGCTGGGCATTCTATCATTGTTTCTTGGGATAGAAGGTGTTCTGTCAGTTGTTGCCAACGGAAAGTATGAATTTGCAATCATATTGGCAAAAGAGAAGCAACGGGCAGCAGATACGTTTAACCTGTGTTTTCTGATTAATTCTGCTTTTTCTTTGCTTCTTATGACAGTGCTACTATTTGGAGCACCTAGTATTCTCAAAGTACTGCATTATGAAAGTCTGAAAAGCATTATCTATTATCTTCCTTTCTTTGTCTTTATTGTTGCTTTTGCGCAGGCTTGCACCTTCTGGTTTAATTATAACAAACGATTCTCTTTTACTGCAAGATATACGCTGGGACAGGGACTTATTAACAATGGATTGAAAGTTGGCTTTGGTTTTATAAAGGCAGGACTTACCGGGTTAATCTGGTCCAACCTCTTCAGCCATGTATTTTCAATATTATCCTGCTTTACCCGGAAGACAACCTGGTCTGAACTCTTTCATTTCAATAAAAAGAGCTTATTATCTATAGCAGTGGAGCACCGCAAATTTCCTCAATATACGCTACCTCACTCATTTATCAATTACCTGGCGGGCAACCTTCCCATATTTCTTTTATCCGGTTACTTTGGAATGGCTGAAGTAGGTCTTTTCTCTATGGGAATTACACTCGGATTCCGACCGATAAGTCTTTTAAGCAACTCTCTCGATCTGGTTATTTCGCAGAAAATAGCAGAAAAGGTAAATAAGCTAGAGCCAATATGGACTAATCTTTTCCAGTCTCTCAGAAAAGTTTTCCTTGTTATGCTCCCGCTTTTTATTCTTGTCTATTTTCTTGTCCCTATCATTATTAAGTACGTATTAGGAGAACGATGGGAACAATCGGCTTTCTACATTCAAATTCTGATGCCCTGGTTCTTCTTCGCCTTGTTTGCAGCCTCTTTGTCGTCCATGCCCTCCATCTTTGGTAAGCAACGCATGGCTCTGATCCTGGAAATTCTATTGATTGCACTTCGCTTCATAGCTTTGTGTACAGGCATTTATTTAAATAGTTTTGTTTGGGCTATTATTTTGTTTAGTTTAGTCTCCACCATAGTAGTAGCCGCACAATTAATCTGGTATCTATTGTTAGTAAAAAAGTATGAGCAATCCTGTTAAACCATATAGAATTCTACAAATTCCTTCCTGGTATCTTCCGGAAGGCGGACAGTTCTGCAAGGATCAGGCTATTTTTCTGAAGGAAAAAGGCGTTGAAGTACATATTCTGGCCAATGTTATGTTGCCTTGGAAGAAGTACAGAAAAAAAACACTTACACTGCCTTGGAAATCATTTACATCTGTCGAGGATGGGATACTTACTTACCGCTATTACTACCGCAGGCTGCCTGGGCAGAATAAAGCAAATATAGTATGCTGGTGCAGGCGGACAGTCAAATTGTTCGATGAATACGTCAAAAAGTATGGCAAGCCCGACCTGATTCATGTTCATAGTTCTACCTGGGGCGGTTATGCTGCTTATCTGATAAAGAAGAAATACAGTATTCCTTATGTGATTACTGAGCATCGGGGCATCTTTGGCATGCGCTCTTCCCTGGCCAAAGATTCTTTTATCCCCATGTACACCCCCTTTCTAAAAAAAGGATTTTCAAATTCATCCTATATTATTCCTGTCTCTGACCAACAGATACCCAAGATCAAGGAGCTTCTTACAGCGGATGTTCCCATAAAAACAATATCTAATATACTGGATACGGCATTCTTTCATTATCTGCCCCGTGAGCCCAGAGAGAACTTTACTTTCGTCACTGTGAACGGATATTATGAAGTGAAAGGATATGATATTCTTCTTCCGGCGTTCGATCTGGTTTGTGATAAAGTGAAGAATGTTTGCCTGCGAATGATAGGAGAGAACTTCGGACAGGAAGGCTTTCAGGAGATATTGTCTCAATGCAGGCATAAAGATAAGATTACTTTTACCGGATGGCTGGAGCCGGAAGGAGTACTTAAGGAATTACAAGGTGCTGATGCTTTTGTAATATCCAGCAGAGTAGAATCTCAGTCCATATCAGTTCTCGAAGCCATCAGTACCGGATTACCGGTTGTCTGCACTGAAGTTGTGCCAGAGGCTGTTGTTTCACAAAATGAAGGATACCGTGTACCAGTAGAATATGTGCAGGCTTTAGCAATTGCCATGGTGAAGATGATTACTAACCGCGATAAATTTGATTCAAAAGCTATTTCCGCTCATGCGGCTTCAGTAGCCGGGCCGGATGTGGTGACGGAAAGTCTTATATCTATTTATGAAAGTGTGCTTCAGCTTCGTTCTTTATAAATGGAAAAAAGCAGCCTGAATAATCCCGAATAGTACTTTTCAATAAGGAAATAAGGCTTCTGCGTTGTTGCAAACTGGCGGTAAGAGTTCTCAATCCCTTCAACCATGCTTCCTTCAAAATCGAAGCTCCTGGTTTTGTTTACAAGGAACTTTATTGCTTCCCATATCACCAATGTAGAAGCCCCCGAAGAGGCATACTTTTGTGGTATGGAGTACAGCAGAGTATAGGCCGATGCTTTGTCCCACACTACAAATAAACAAGCATGTATATCGCCCTCGCCATCCTTGATGGCAAATAGCTGCCCCGCATTATTGTTTTGAGTTGCTTTGTAAATGCGCAGAAAGAGCTCGTAAGAATAACTAATCTCCTCGCCACGTTCTTTCAGCGATTGCTTATGATGGCTGTAGAATTCGTCAGGTCTCATTTCGAGAGACAAATGCAGCTTATCCTCACACTTCCTTATCTGCCTTTGCTTTGCAGGGCTAAACCGGCTGAAAACCTTTTCCGGATTACCGATGCTGCTTATTACATACGTGTATCGTGTAGTTTGCCTGTAACCCCGCCAGTAAAACGGGAGCCAGTTGGTAATGCTCAGGTGGAAACATTGCTGATAGAATGAAAGCTTTAAATTCTCCAGCTGTCCAATCAGTTCATTGAATATTTTCTTTTCGAAAGATAAACGTTCATTGTCTGTGGCAGCAGGTTTACGTTTAATCCAGATTCCATTATATTGCGTCAACTGAGGCTGAAGCACACATCGAAATCCCAGTTTCTTCCTCAGATGATAGGGTAATGCCCCAACAATTTCCTCCTTTTCATCGGCCAAAAGAACATCCCATTCATCAAAACATACAGCGTCCATCCACCAGTCTTGGCAGAAAAGAGGAATTGTGTTTTCCTCTTTGCATAGCTCCCTGTATTGTTCCTTGGCAGTCATTCTTATTATATTTTGAGTCCGTCGAGCAGCTTCAGGTAAAGTTCAATGGCTTCCTCTATTTCACTGACCATAATATATTCGTCGGCAGTATGTGAGCGGGATGATTTTCCCGGGCCCATCTTTACGCTTGGAAAAGGCATCAGTGCCTGATCTGAAAGAGTAGGAGATCCGAATGGATTTCTTCCCATTTTAACGGCACGTTTAATGAAAGGATGATCCTCAGTAATCCGCGATGAATTCAGACGGAATGAGCGTGCTTTAGCCTCACTTTTTATATTCTTCTTAATGACAGCAAAGATCTCCTCATTAGAATAAAGCTCGTTGCTACGGATATCCACCACAAAAGAACATCTGTCGGGAATCACATTGTGCTGTGTTCCGGCATTTATCTGAGTGACACTCATCTTTACAGGACCCAGCATAGGCGATTCTTTCTCAAACTTAAAGTCTTTGAACCAATTGATATCATCCAAAGCCCTATAGATGGCATTTACTCCCTCGTTACGGGCCGCATGTCCGGCTTTACCAATACTGGTAACATCAAGTACCATTAACCCCTTCTCGGCAATTGCAGGCTGCATTTCGGTAGGTTCGCCAACAATACCCAACGTAATGGGCGGAAGTTCGGAGAGTACACTCTCTATTCCCCCTTTTCCCGAAACCTCCTCTTCGCAGGAAGCCAGAAAAATCAGGTTGTAACTTTGCTCTGTTTTAGACAATTCCTGATACACCTGAAACAGTGTAACCAGACTTGCCCCCGCGTCATTGCTACCCAATCCGTATAATTTTCCGTTCTCTTCAGTCGGTGAAAAGGGATCTTTTCGCCATCCGTTCACCGGTTTCACCGTATCAATGTGCGAATTCAGTAAAATGGTAGGCTTCTTCAAATCGAACATCGGAGCCACACAAATAACATTATTTCCCTTTCTGCGAGTCTCAATGCCGATGGATTCTATGTAATTCTGAAGATAATCAGCGGCTGCTTCCTCTTCTCTGCTGAAAGAAGGGATACTTATCAGTGATTTTAGCAAGCCCACTGCTTCAGATAAAAGATAATCTGTATTCATTAATTTTAGCTTTTTGAAACACAAATATACGCATTATAATTTATCTGTATTTATATATGTTCGTTTTTGTTTATACATGCGCTGATTAATAGTTTATTATAATTAATGATTTATCCTGACTAGTGGGTGGGCTTGCTTTTATCTATTAATAATCAAAAGTCTATTAAAGCATTGATTTTCAATAGATACAGTTCCTCCTAAAATGTTAGAATCTGTTTAAAAAACTATTAAGTATTCCTTTCGGATTTATTCGCCAATAATTTTTATTTATTGGTGTTTGGATTTTATTTATTGGCGAATGAATTAGACATCAAACCTGTATAAAAAAAGCACGGGCTTCACAGCCCATGCTAATTATAATTGTTAACTAAAATATTAAACGCAGGAAGCTATTCCTTTATTTAATTCTTTTTAAGACCTTTAATTGTGTCTTTATTACCTTCTTTTATACTAATAGCAACTCCACCACTTGGGGCGAGTTTCTGTTTCAAAATACTTTTGCTGGTTATAATAACTTTACGAATATTATAACTTTGTGGGTTCTTTTCCCAATCAGCATTTTTGCCATCTTCATAGATAGTGGCAATGTATTTTTTGCCTGCAGTAAGATATGAGAATTCAATATTTGCTGTACGTGGATTTTCATCCGTAATAGACCCAATAAACCATTCTTCTTTACCTTTTGCCTTACGGGCAACAGTTATATAATCTCCAGGTTCTGCCTCTAAATACCAGCTATCGTCCCAATCAACAGCTACGTCTTTGATAAACTGGAATGCATCCATAAAACGTTTATAATTGGCAGGTAAGTCAGCCGCCATTTGCAATGGCCCAGGCATTGTTACATACAATGCTAATTGTTTTACCAATGTTGTATGTACTCTCTGATCCATCTTTTCTCCCTTATAATAACTCAAGTCAGTTTGAAAAATACCGGGAGTATAGTCCATAGGGCCTCCCATCAGACGAGTAAAGGGAAGAATCGTTGTATGATCACAATCATTACCACCCATTGATTCAAATTCTCCTCCACGAGCAGATTCCTGAGCCAGCCAATTAGGATAAGTGCGGCATAAGCCTGTAGGGCGAACAGCTTCGTGGCTATCTACCATAATCTTATAATCAGCTGCACGTTGAGCCACATGGATATAATGATCGTTCATCCACTGCGAAGAGTGATATTCGTTTCTTGGAATAATATATCCTACATATCCTGTTTTTACAGAATTGTATCCATTATCAACCATAAATTGAAAAGCTTTATCTAATTGACGTTCATAATCAGACGCATTAGATGCTGTTTCGTGATGCATCATGATACGTACATTCTTTGATGCAGCATATTGTTGCAACTCTTTCACATCAAAATCGGGGTAAGGCTTAGTGAATAAGAACTGGCGCTCTTTGCGATAAGAAGCCCAATCCTCCCAACCTTCGTTCCAACCCTCTACCAAAACAGCATCTATTCCTTGTTCAGAAGCGAAATCAATATATTCTTTCACATGAACAGTGTTTGCAGGATGGCGACCATTAGGTTTCAATGAAGCGTAATCAGTTTTTCCCGGTTTGGCTTTATAATAGTCGCTATATGCCCATGTTTTTCCATCTCCAGTAAACATCTCCCACCAAACTCCAATGAACTTTTGCGGTTTTATCCAAGAGGTATCGGTAAACTTACAGGGCTCATTCAAGTTTAGAATGGTCTGTGAAGCTAAGATGTCACGCGCATCATCGCTTACAATAACTGTACGCCAAGGTGATTGGCAGGGTAATTGCAAATATCCCTTTTTCCCTAATTTATCGGGGGTCAGATGTGCACTAAGATGGAATGTTTTATCATCCACATTAAGTAACATAGCTGAATAATCAACCAATGCTGCTTCGTGAATATTTATATAAAGGCCATCTTCAGTTTTTAACATTAATGGAGTCTGTACAGAGAAAGAAGTTGCTTTTGACTCATAACCTTTTTTACGTAAGTTTTTTTTCATGCCCTCTCTTATTTCTGAAATAGGAGCGGTTGTGTAGGCAAATTCATTTGTATCATAATCTCCCGGAATACAGAACGCTTTATGATTTCCTGATAAATTAAATTCAGTAATCTCATCACTTACAGTTAGGTAGTTTAAGTCATCTTGTACCGGAAGTTCATAACGAAATCCTAAACCATCATTGAATAGTCTGAATCTAACGATAAGAATTCTGTCTTTCTTTTCTTTCTGAACCAAAGTTATAGCTAACTCATTATATTGATTTTGAATACGGCTATATTGTCCCCAAACAGGTATCCATGTTTGATCGAAGGAGCTTTTCTGAGTCTTTGTTTCAGTAAAGCCTGCTGATAAAGAAGCTTCTTCAGTTTCTAAACCAAGACGGCTTTGTTCTATTACGTTCTTATTTTTATAAATCAATTGATAAGAGGGAACTCCCTCTTCTACTTGAACCTTTAATGTTATGTTTCCATTTGGAGATGATATTTGCTGTGCCCTAATAAAAGTTACTGTTAGAAACAGTAATAATAGTATGGTTTTTCTTTTGTTCATTTGTGAATCTATTTTAGTTATACATCTTATTTTACATATACAGCATACCCATTGGCTGGAAGAGTGATCGTTGTCTGAGAAGTGAATTCCAGACTCTCAGTTTTCAAATAGTTAGAAAAACTACCGGATGGTGCCTGACCATTGAAACGGACATTGACTGGGGCAGTTGAAAAATTAAGCATAACCAACACCTCATTGCTTCCTTTTTTTCTGGAGTATGCAAAGACTTTATCACTTGTCATTTGATAGGTTGTTAAAGTCCCTCTTCCTGCTCCGCTTTCTAATGCAGATTGAGTCCTTTTTAACTTAGTAAGCTTCTTAATCAGATTATTTACAGTCTGGTTAACAGGAGACCACTGTACTTTGCTTACATCAAATAGTCCCATTGATTTATTCATCCCAACCTCTTGACCATTGTAAATTAATGGCATATCATAGACTGTAAATGAAAGTACTGTCAATGGCAGTAAAGCATCTCCGTAACGTTCAAACTCAGTTCCGGAATAGGCATTTAAGTCATGATTTGTAAGAAATACCATTCTTCCTTTAGAGGAATAAGCGCTGTTATTAAATAACTTTTGACATGAACTGATGAGCGTAGCTACATTCTTTTCTTTGCCAAAAGTGTTTAGGTCGCTATTAAACTCCCATGCATAGTCATAATCAAAGACTTCCATATATTCCGGCTTATCGGCTTCGGCCAGCCAAGTAATATTTTTCAGCTTATTTACTTCAGTGCGTGCCTCCTTCCAGAATGAGAGAGGAATAAATGATGCTGCATCACAACGGTATCCATCAATATCTGTTTCCGACACCCAGTATTTCAAAGCGTCTATCATTGCTGTGCGCATAGCTGCATTGTTGTAGTCCAACTGTATAACATCAGCCCAATCATTCGGTGAATAGGGGCGTATCCCATTCTTCTCTGCATAGTAATCCAGATGATCTTTTATCCAAACGTGATCCCATGCTGTATGATTGGCTACCCAATCGAGCCAAATTTCTATACCAACAGTATGCGCTGCTTTTACCAAAGATTTCAAATCGGCTAATGTTCCAAAATTAGGATTTACGGCTTTATAATCTTTGACAGCATATGGGCTACCCAAAGTTCCTGCTTTATTTTTCTCTCCAATTGGATAAATAGGCATCAGCCAAAGGATGTCAACACCTAATTCTTTTAGTCTTGGAAGATCTTTTTCTACTCCGGTAAAAGTCCCTTCTGTTGAGAAATTAAGGACATTTACCTCGTAGATAACTCTATTGTTTTTGCTTATTAAGGTGGTCTCCTGATTGTCAGGAGTATCCGGATTTATAATATCCGGATTACTACTGCAACCAATTAGCCCAATAAATAGTAATATAAATATTGTTCTAAAATTCATTTCTTTGGTATTACTATATAATGACCTGTCAGGTCGTTAATTTTCACATAATATTCACCTAATTCAGTGATGCTAATATTATTGTCTTGAGAACTTGGACTATATTCTGCTAGTCCATAAGGTATATCATCGGGATTCTTTGGACACCATCTATAATCCCATGTGTGGTTGGCACGGAACTTTACTCCGTATTCAATATTGTCTAAATTTATAGACAGACTCCAAATGTGTGGATCGTATTCAGAGCGAATCATGTCTGGTTCTGTTGTTCCCCAACCGCAGAAAGCGCCAACAAAATGCATGGTTTCCCAATTCTTAGCCTGAGACATGTCATAATCTACAATTGTGTAAGTCATATCTTTCAGATTAAGAGTGATTGTTTTGTAGCCCTCTATTTCATTATAGAATGCCCCGTCTCCCTTGTTCTCATAACTAAAGACTCCATTGCCAGCATTGCAGTACATTTTATAAGTACCTAATGATTCTTCCGGAACGAATTTGAAATAACAATTAGCTCCCAATCTACCAGTATAGGTGTAGATCTGATTACTAGTATCACTATTATCACGGAACATCATAAAGTCTGTATTTGCGTTGTTCCATCCGTTCATATCTCCGCAAATATAAATAGCACTTAAAGCTGTGGCTTCTTGTACCTCAAGATAAGTTGTAGCACTGAACTTAACTGTATTTGACGATACCTTTGTTTTTGCTATTCCTTCACCATAAGTTGCTACTACTCTTAATTCTGCATCGAATGGTTCGCCCGGCACTACTCCAAACTTTTCAATCAGCAATTTGTTAAAGTCTGCTGTCAGTAAATCAGTATACAGCGAGCTTGTAACAGCTAATGTCTGAGCATTCGAAAAGTTTTCGTTAGCTTTTGCTATTTCTAATGTATAACTTACCGGACCTGCTGGCAGTGGACTTGCTGAGCCGTCAAAATAAAACTCTGTTTCTGTCCAGCTAACGGTACACAATAGTTTGTTATCGCTTTCTTTGGGCTGGTTCATTTTCACTTGTTGAAAGGGCAGGGCGTTCAGTACGCTTGGATCAATGTTAGTTAATGCAGGTACAGCATCCTTCTCGCTGCACGCACAGAAAAGCAGCGTGCAGACTAATATATTTAAAAGAAATCTATATGTCTTCATAATTTTATAATGTTGAATTTTAGATTAGAACCCTGAATTTTGCTTTACGTTCGGGTTGGCTACCAGTTCTGCTGCTGGAATTGGGTACAAGTTGTACTTGTCATCTATGTTAGCAGTTCCTGCGTATACACCATTTTTCCATGGCCATGCATAATTTTTTGTGAATTGATTGAATCGTATTAAGTCTGTTCTACGATGTCCTTCCCAATAAAGTTCTCTTGCGCGTTCATCGAGAAGAAACTGAAGTGTTAAGTTTGACTCGCTAATAATAGCAATCTTTGCACGGGTACGAAGTGCATTAACATAAGCCAATGCTTGTGATTTACTTCCGCCTTGTCCACCTCTAAGTACAGCTTCAGCATACATCAAATAAGCATCGCCAAGACGAAACATCGGGAAATCGGTATCAGGAAATACATTATCAGAACCTGGTGTGCCATCACTTTTCAAGTTTGTATATTTAACAACTGCCCATCCCGATTTATAATCGCTCCATTGAACAGTTTCCTGAGTTCTTTTATCCTTCCAGAATAAAGCACGGCTATCTGTTGCGTCAAATAGTGTCGTTAATGCCTCAGTAGAACGTACTCCCGACCAAGATTGTGATAATCCAAAGGTACTTCCAGGTTCCATGTCTGAGCCATAAGCTGCAGCCATCAAATAAGTAGTACCACCATAGGTCGTTGCAGATTTTCCATCAAATACTATAGGAAAAATAATCTCAGATGAAAGATGATTGTCTGCTCCAAACATATTCTTATATGTTCCATCAAGAGTATATCCTGCACCTAATATTTTATTTAGATAAGTGATACAGTCAGTATAGTGATTTGCTCCAATATACACTTCAGCATTCAAATACATTTTAGACAGAATCATCCAAACAGTAGCATCATTTACCTTGCCATAGTTAGCTGTACTTTTTGCCGGCAAGTTGCCTTCACATGCTTTTAATTCTGATTCTATCCAGCTAAATAAGAATGCGCGGTCTTTTTGTTCCGGTAAATAAGAACCAACGCCGTCACTTTCAGTTATAAAAGGAACATTTCCATATAAATCCATTAATAAATAGTAGCTCATGGCACGTAATGCACGTACCTCATTTCTGAATACCTCAATTTTACTTTTCATCGTTTCATCCAAACCTCTGTTGTTTAGATTCTCAGGAGTTGTTTGTCTTAAATACTCATTACAATAGGCAACAGTTAAAAATATACGATTGTAAGTCAATTCACAGAAACGGTTACTTGATGTCCATTGATTAAACTGCAGTCCATTTAATCCATCATCGCTCCAAGCAATTAAAGCTTCATCAGTTGGTAGTTCTTGTAAATTCCAATATGAACGAAGAAAAGTAGCTTCACCTTGATCGCCTGCTACAATATCAGACATGCCTGATGGGCCTTCATTACCCGAAATGGCAAAACCTGCATAAATTTTGGAAACAAACTGTTCGTAGGTTGCTTGATTATTCCATGCTGTTTCTGGAAGTAGAATATTATCAGTCAACGGAACTGTATCCAAATCACCTGTGCATGATGTAAATAACAGCATAAAGCCACAGATTATAGTCGTTATTTTGTTATATATTTTTTTCATAATCTTTGCTTAATTAAAAGTTAATATTTACTCCGAGCATCATAGTCAAAGGCCTCGGATAGAAATCGTTATCTACGCCTCCGGAAACCTCAGGATCAAGCCCATCATATTTGGTAAATACTACAGGATTCTGTACTGCACCATAAATACGTCCTTGAATAGGCTTTTTAGCTATACTTTTAAAGGACCATCCTAATGTGATATTGTCAATCCGGAAGAAAGAAGCATCTTGTACATAATAGTCAGACAATACCTTTTTTGTTTGGAAACCGGTATTAAATGCACTTATTACTCTATTTGACAAGAATTCATTGGCATATACACGGGCGGAACCTAATTCTGCATTATTAGCTGCTATGGCATTGTAGTTATAGTTTCCTGTACTTCCATGTCCTGCTATTGATAAATCCCAAGCTTTCCAAGTAAGCTTTGTATTTAGACCAAAAGTCCAGTCGGGAGTAGGTTTATGATAAAGATACAGATCTTTTTCATCTATCTGTCCATCATTGTTGCGGTCTTTATAAAAACCTTCAATCGGACTACCGTTTGTATCATAAAGTTGTTCGTATACATAATACATGCCCGATGGATTACCTACAGTATGTGCCAACAATTGGAAACCTCCATCACCTCCTGTATTTCCGTAACGACGAATCGCATTTTTATTATCTCCGTAACTAAGTTCTGTTATTTCATTTTTATTATATGCAAAGTTTGCACCTACTTCCCACTTCCACGATTTACTTTCTATCGGAACAGTGTTAATAGCAAATTCAATACCAGCATTTTTCAAGGAACCAATATTTGCAACTACATATTCGCTGAAATTAGTTCCGGCAGCTACTTTTGTTTCTGCATTAATCAAGTCTTTAGTTTCACGATAATATAAATCGACAGAACCATTAATACGATTCTTTAAGAATCCGTAGTCAATACCGGCATTATAAGTTGTGGTTGATTCCCACTTTAAATCAGGGTTAAAAGATGTTGGGCGAATCAATGACATCCAGTTTCCATCACGAAGGTAGCTTGCTTGATTACCAACACTATATTCATAGCGTCCCATATAAGGATAGTCTCCCTGGTTTATTTCCTGTTGACCGGTTACACCCCAACCTAAACGAAGTTTTAAGTCGCTGATTACATTAGATCCTTTCAGAAAATCTTCATTTATTACTCTCCAGGCTGCAGCTACAGAAGGAAATAATCCCCAACGATTGTTTTTATGAAAACGAGAAGAACCATCATCGCGTACTGTAAATGTAAGTAAGTATTTATCTTGAATACTATAATTGAAACGGCCAAAGAATGAAATGAGATAGTTCTCGGTTTCGTAGTTATTGATACTGATAACTTCAGGATTACCTTCTGAGTCAAGTTTAGAAATACGATAATCATGATTGTTCCCTTTACGCCAATAATGTTGCCAGGAGTAACCACCCATAATATCAAATTTACTATCCAAAAAGTTTAGATTCTTGCCATATTGAGCGTAAAAATCCAGCAAACTATTGCGACGAGTCTGCTCCCAGTTACCATCATATCCACCATTCAAATAATCAGAAGGTGCGAATTCTGAGGTATATTTATGTCCGGTACTATTAGAATAGTCTATTCCTGCATTCAAATTAAGATGTAAATCAGGTAGGAAATGTACCTTATAATCTAATTGAGCATTACCAATAAAGTTAAATACTTTAGAGTTATCATTAGTCATATTAAGCAAAGAAACCGGATTCTTTGTAGCTACACTGAGAATATTGCCGTCGGCACCAGTCCAGGTAAAATAGCCACCATAAGGACTATTTGTATCATATACTGGCTTAGTAGGATCCATTGATACAGCGGAACCAATAGAACCTTGATTAGCAAAACGGTTCTTTATATACATTCCCTTTCCGTTTAAGTTCACTTTCAAATGATCCTCAAACAAAGAAGGGGTTAAAGAAATGCTTCCTGTATAACGTTCCATATTAGATGTTTTCAATATACCATTTAGATTATTATACCCTAATGATACGCGATAAGGGAGTACATTTTTTACAGAACCATATAAACTTAAGTTATGCTCTGTGCTAACGGCAGTACGGAAAATCTCATTTTGCCAATCTGTATTTGCCTGGCCTAATTTTCCGATGACTTCATCTTGATTTGTTAATCCGGTAAACGTCTCTTTTACAAACGAACGGAACTCGTCTCCTGTAAGAACCTCTACTTCATTGGTGCGAGTGCCTACAGATACGTTTCCATCATACGTTACCCGAATCTTACCACTGCTTCCTTTTTTTGTTGTAATTAGAATTACACCATTAGAAGCACGTGAACCATAAATAGCAGTTGCCGACGCATCTTTAAGTACTGTGAAAGATTCAATATCCGTTGGGTTTACTGTACTTAATAGATTACCTACTCCACCAATGCCAGTATTATCAAGAGGAACACCATCTATAATAATCAAAGGGTCATTACTTGCTGTTAGAGAAGAGCCACCACGGATACGGATTGTTGCACCACCTGTAGGAGAACCTCCGGCATTGGTAATATTAACACCTGCAACCTTGCCAACCAGCATATCCTGTGCATTTGGAGCTAAACCACGTACAGATGGATCAGCTTTAATTGAAGTTAATGAACCTGTTGCATCACTTTTGCGAACTTGTCCGTAACCGATAACAACAACTTCACTAAGAGCTTGAGCATCTTCTACCAATGTAATGTTGAGCTCATTTTTCCCCAGGCAAGGTCTTTCTGCATTCTTGTATCCGATAAATGAAAAGACCAATACGCTATTCTTGGTATCTACATTATCTAATGAATAATTTCCATCGATATCAGTCACGGTTCCATGAGTGGTTCCTTTGACCAATACATTGGCTCCGATAATAGGTTGTCCAGTGACATCTATTACTGTTCCATGAATTTTTGTTTGTTGTGCAAATGCACTCACTGCGAAAAGCAAGCCAATAAGGAGAAGGAATTGCTTTTGAAAATTCTTTTTTCTTTTTAAGATTCTCATAACTATTAGATTTTAGTCAATAAACATTTCGTTGCTTCTATTCTGAAGAACAACAACGCAAATATCAATGGAAAAAGGATAATATATTTGCGTAATAAAATAAATCTAAATAGCCCTGAATGTTATTGCGTTGATTTACAGGTTTATATCATGGTTCTTAACTATATAAAAACTAAATACAATAGATATTTAATATTGTTGAAAGGTATTCTTTTATGCTTTAAAAGAACCAATTTTTATTACTTGTTCTTCGAAATGTTCTTTGTGCAAAGATTTATTTCGTAGTTTGGACCGATAGGTATAAATAGTGGTGATAGAATAATGAAGGAAACTTGCAATTTTTGAACTGTCGTTAATCCCCAAGCGAATGAGAGCAAAGATTCGGAGTTCTGTTGTCAAGTGTTCATTTTGTTTAGGCACAATTTTGTCCTCTTCGGGTAATAATTGGTTAAAGCTTTCTACAAAATTAGGGAATATATTTAAAAATGAGTTGTCAAAATTCTGATAAAATTCATTCAGCTCATCCTCTATGAACTGCGTGGATTTTAAAGTCTTGTATAGTTCTTCGACCTTTCCAGAAGATGCTTTCTTATTCAACATTCTACGGTAAGTCTCTAATTTATCTATATAAGTGGAACAAAGACTTAGGAAACGACCAATGTATTCTTCCTTGATACAGTTGGCCTCCGTCAAGGAATTATTAGTTTTTGTTTGTTGATTGTATGCCTCTGTCAGGTCATTATTTAACTTCTGCAGCTCTTGATTAGCAATGACTACCTCTTTACGGGCCTTGGCTAATCTTTTCATTTGACGAATAACATAAGCTATCGCTATTAATAAGAAGAATGAAAGTAAACTAATAACAATAAGTGAAACCTGCAGTTTTTTTTGTTGTGCATCTTTCTCTAACTGATAGGCATTGTCGATGATAGGAAGCATTTTAGAAGCTTGTAGGTTACGTAGTCTGGCATTGAAAACGTTTGCATCTTCCATGCTAACCTTAACATAATGATCTGCCCTTTTTATTTGTCCTTCTTTATAAAGTATTTCTGCCAATACACGAAGAGAATTATTCTCTTTCACTACGGCTTTAATATCCGCTATTGCGCTTTTAATAAGGTAAGTTTTTCTATCTTCTTGTTTGCCATCGCATTCATAAACAAAAGAGAGAATGGATGTTAAAACTGCATATTTTCTAGTAGTTGGAGATGTTTGGGACAAATACGTCAATAACAGCTCTTCAGCATCTTTAAATTTATGTTTATCGACCAATATTGGTGCTTTTGTAATAATATATTCGTAAGAACCTTTAGGAACTATAGCCAATATAGAGTCACGATACAGATTCATTTTTTCTATGTAGCTGTACATATATTCATCGCCAGAGGCATATTCTGCTTGATATAAATATATATTCTGGAAAGCTATATAATAATCAGCAATATCTTTTTGAGATAAGGTCTTTTTATCAATTGTTTCCAATATTTTCATCGCTTCTTCATATAATCCAGATGTTGCTAAGATGTTAACTTTCATCAATTTTGACTTATTCAACCAAACTTTTTTATTCAGTTGGGTAGCAAGTTCAATGTTCCGATTTATATAGTAACGAGCCGAATCACAGATATATGATTCGTATTCTTGATAGAGCTGAGTATTTATCCAATATTCTTCTTCTTTGGAGAGTTTAGAACTTTTTAAAGTTTCCTTTATCATACTGATATGTTGAACTTTTGTTTTTTCGTATTCTTCGCGGTTATTGATGGTGAGATCAAGAATTGTTAACAATGAATCAAGTCCCGATTGAGCGCAAACTGACAAGTTAATAAAAAAGAAGAATAAAAGAAGTATGTAATATTTCATAAGTACTTGCTCTTAGGTATAACAAACACAAAGATAATCTTTTATTCTATAAAGTACAAAATATCCTGTTTTTTCCTGCATGGCATATCCCTGACGAGATTCAATGCCACTTTGTAATACAACAGTACTATGGAAGTGGCGGATTAACCGGAAACTAATCATTTTATAAGGTTAAGTCAATCCAAACATGTACAAGATTGAAGGCCAGCTTGTACAAGCCGGCATCCAGTCTTGTACATGTTTGGGTTATACTCTCCTTTTATTATTGCCACTTTCCCCTTTATAATATATTAAACTACAAAACCGAATAATATAATGGTTTGATTTTCAATATTATATTAAATGTACATTACTGATTGGGGTGGAGAGGGTGGAGATAAAATCTTCTTTTTCCGTTCTGAGAAATCAAATTTCAATAATTCTGCAAATTGCGGAATTATTGAAATTCATTTTCTGAAACCCCCAAAAACGGTTTTTTACTCCACCCTCTCCACCCACTTTTGCTCGTTTAATGCTATTCTGTAATTAGTCTATTTTGCAGCTGCCTGATAATTAGTATTATATGAGATGATAGGTGGCAGAGGTGGCAGCAAAATAATACTTTTTTTCGTTCTAAAAAATAAAATCTGAGAATTCTG
>Ga0183099_1000174_pt1 | contig 57117 bp, 64 predicted proteins | sample Biomet1_FD_127788 | JGI IMG/M metagenome (GOLD analysis project Ga0183099, IMG submission 127788) | Microbial communities from bioreactor (seeded with anoxic lake sediment) at LBNL, California, USA - Biofuel metagenome 1 | ecosystem: Engineered > Bioreactor > Anaerobic > Unclassified ... | reverse complement strand
GTCGGTTCACCGGAACTGCGGTTTGGCAATTCCGAGTCGTTGCCCCACAAAACAGGCGCGCCGCTATGAGGCGGCCTTGCCCTTAAGTGCCTTGTGCTCGCAGGCATCCTGGAGCTTGAACACAAGCTCCTCAATGTCCACGGGCTTCATCAGATAATCAAAAGCGCCCAGCTCCAGGCCCTTCATGGCCGTCTCCACATGGGCGTGGCCGGAAAGCATGAGCACGGCAACGCCGGGGTGGCTGGCGGCGATGTGCTTCAGGGCCTCGATGCCGTCCATGCCCGGCATCTTCACGTCGAGCACAACGGCGTCCACCCCGGAAGACTCCTTGAGCCAAGCCAGGGCCTCAACCGCGCTGCCAACCGTGGCCGCTTCGATGTTGCGGCGGCCCAGGCGCTTGGCCAGGGTCTCGCGAAAATCCTGTTCGTCATCAACCAGAAGCACCTTCATGCCCGCTCCCGCGTTTGGCGCAGCCGTAATGCGTCGTCATCCTCAGAAAGCCGGGAAATTTGCGCGGCCAGGGAGGCCAGGGCTGCCTTGAGCGCCCCCATGTCCGGCTGCTTCTCCACCACAAGCGCCCCATCAAACCCGGGCTGCGGATCGGCGCCCTCAAACACGTGCAGCACAACCGCCACCTGGCCAGCGCGGTCACGAAGGCGTTTGGCGACTTCAGTCAAACGGGCCCCCGCCGCCTCCGGGTCGAGCACCAGCACCTGCGGCGGATTAGGACCGCACAGGGCCTCCAGCAGACTGACCGTGCTCGGCAAGGCGCTCGCCGCATGTCCCAGCCCGGCCAGCTCGCGACAGAGAAACTCCCGAACGTGCGGGTTCCTGTCCATGATGGCGATGTCGAGGCGGGTGGCAACTGGCATGGGGACTCCTTGTTTCCATAAAGGCAATTCCCATGCCAGTGGGGAGGCGTGTGCAACATGTTTAAATCATGACGATTACATCTCTGGTGTCGGCGCAGACGACACCCTTGGGCCTCGAATGGTGTCAGCTTTCTTTACAGTCCGTTAAGCACACCGTGCATCTATTGAAAACAGACAGGAAGAAGGGAAACGAAGTGATGGCAAAAAGGCGGGAGAAACTGGTGGGATGGCGCGAATGGCTGGCGCCCAGGCCTGAGGTCACTCCAGCTTGAGGCTGTACTGGGCGAGCTTGTGCCGCAGAGTGCGCGGACTGATGCCCAAAAGCTCGGCCGTGCGCTGCTTGCTGCCGCCCGCGTGCTTGAAGGCGCGCATCATGGCTCCAATTTCGGCGCACCGGACCACGGTGTCCAGATTCAATTCCTCCGGCTCCGGGTGGTGGTGGTGCGGCGAGGCCGGGTGCAGGTTCGGGTGCAGTTCGTGGCCCAACTCCAGCCGCATCTCCAGAGGCAGATCCTCCGGCCGCACGGGGTCTTCGGTCTTGTGCAGCAGCGCCACGCGCTCCATCAGATTTTTCAGCTCGCGCACGTTGCCCGGCCAGTGATGCCGGCCGAGCAGCGCCATGGCCTCCGGCGAAAGCTGAAGGTTCGGCCGGTGGTAGTGGTGCCCGAAAAGCCAGAGAAAATACTCGGCCAGGGGGGCGACGTCGTCGTTGCGTTCCCGCAGGGAGGGCAAGGCGATGGGGATGACGTTCAGCCGGTAGAACAGATCCGCCCGGAAGCGCGAGGCGCGGACCATTTCAGGCAGGGAGCGGTTGGTGGCGGCAACAATGCGCGCGCGAAAGCCGAGGTCCTTCTCTCCGCCGAGACGCTTGAAGGTACGCTCCTCCAGCACGCGCAGAAAATCCACCTGGTTGGTGAGCGGGATCTCTCCCACCTCGTCGAGAAACAGCGTGCCGTCCGCCGCCAGCTCAAAGCTGCCCTTCTGCAGCCGCGTGGCCCCGGTGAATGCGCCGGGCTCGTGACCGAAAAACTTATCCGCGAAAAGCTCGCCCGTGAGCACGCCGCAGTTCACCGGCACGAAAGGACGTCCGCTGCGGTTGCTCAGGGTGTGCAGCAGCCTGGCGAAGATCTCTTTGCCCGTGCCGGACTCGCCCGTCAAAAGCACCGGGGCGTCGCTGCCGGCCACCTGTATGGCCACGCGGTATAGCGCGCGCATGGCCTCGGACCGGAAGAGCAGCCCGGCCTCATGCATGGCGGCGCTGGCCTCGGGGTCTGCCTCCAGCATCTGCGGCAAGATCTTGCCGCCGTAGGCGCGCGGATCCATCATAACGAACTTCCTCGCACTTTTTGCGGATATCCGCATAGTGTGGGCGTTTCCGCCAATCGCGACACGGGCGTGGCGACCCGTTTACGCTTTCCAGGCTGCCGCTGCGGTCACGCTTGACCGCTGTCCGGGCCTTCTTCGCCGCCAAGCACGCGCTTCCGGCACATCTTTGCCGCCCAAGCGGCAAGTTCTTGCCGTTTACATGCTTCTGTAAATGGAGTCAAGCATGTAATTTCAGTATGTTAGCCATTGGCCCGCTTCTTGATAAAGAGGGGGCGTCCACTGCGCGGGCCGAGGGCCGGCGAGGCAGGCTGGGCAATCCAGAGATGATTCAGAGGAGCGGGAATGAAGATGGATCGACTGAGTCTCCCGGCGAAAATCGCCCTGTTCGTGTTGTTCGGCGTGCTGCTCTTTGCCGTGGCCGCCTTTGCCTCCGGCAATGAAGCTGTCTCCGGCGCCGTGGCCAATGCCGGCGCCGAAGTGGCTCAAAGCGCGGCCCACCTTGGCGCCGAAACTGGCGTGGCCTGGTGGGTGTGGCCCACCGTGCTGCTGTTTTTCTGCTTCATCCTCGGCATCATCGCCGTGCTGGCCGGTGTCGGCGGCGGCGTTTTGTACGTGCCCCTGGTGAGCGGATTTTTCCCCTTCCACCTCGACTTCGTGCGCGGCGCGGGGCTCATGGTTGCCCTGGCTGGCGCCCTGGCGGCCGGTCCCGGCCTGCTGAAGCGCAACTTCGCCAGCTTGCGCCTGGCCATGCCCGTGGCGCTCATCGCCTCCAGCTGCGCCATCGTGGGCGCATATCTCGGCATGGCGCTGCCGACAAACGTCGTGCAGCTCTGCTTGGGCGGCACCATCATGTTCATCGCCGTGCTGCTTCTGGTGTCCAAAAACACCGCCCACCCCGTGGTGACCAAGCAGGACGCTCTAAGCATGGCCCTGGGCATGGATGGAGCCTATAACGACCCCGCCACGGGCGAACTGGTGCAGTGGAAGACCCACCGCACCCTGACGGGCCTTTTGCTGTTCGTCATCATCGGCATCATGGCCGGCATGTTCGGCCTTGGCGCCGGTTGGGCCAACGTCCCGGTGCTGAACCTGCTCATGGGCGCGCCCCTGAAGGTGGCCGTGGGCACCAGCAAGTTCCTGCTCTCCATAACCGACACCTCCGCCGCCTGGGTTTACCTGAACAAGGGCTGCGTCATCCCGCTCATGGCCATACCCTCCATCATCGGGCTCATGCTTGGTTCTTTTGTCGGCGTGCGGCTCTTGGCCAAGGCCAAGCCCACCTTCATCCGGTACATGGTCATCGGCGTGCTGCTCCTGGCGGGCGGCAAGGCCCTCATGAAGGGCTTGGGCATCTAATCCGCGCGCGGCGCGCATTCCTTCACGACAATTCGCGGGCCGGCGTATTCGGCCCGGCAGCGCATCCATAAGGAGAATGACGATGAGTGAAATGATGAAGCACGACGGCAAGGCCTCGCCCGCGCAGATAACCTACGCCAACATGCTGTTTTACGGCTCTTGGAGCGGCCTTGCCATCATGGCCGTCACCTACCTATTGTATGTCACGGGCATCCTCACGCCCCACGTGCCCTTGAAGGAGATCCCGCTGCTCTGGTCGCAGCCGGTGAACACCTACCTTGAGCTCGGCCATGTGCCCCACGGCTGGGGCTGGGTCGTGCTTATCGGAAGTGGCGACTTCCTCAACTTCGTGGGCATAGTGCTCCTGGCGGCCATGACTCTTGTTTGCTACATTCCGCTTATTCCAGCCATGCTCAAGCGTGGCGAAAAGGGTTTCGCCTTGATGGCTCTGGCCGAGATCCTGGTGCTGGCTTTGGCCGCATCCGGCCTCGTCAACAGCGGCGGGCACTAGCCTCCAGTCCTTCCGGACAGGGGGAAGTGCGCCCGCACACAAGCGCACTTCCCCCCTGGAGGAGATGAACGTGGAGAATACATTGGCATCAAGCGTTCCTTTGGCCTCCTTTGCCGGGCTCATAGCCGCCGGTTTGGACCGGGCCGATTTGCCGCACATCCTGCGCGCCCTTCCTTTCGGAGTGGCCGTGCTTGACCGCGAGCGGCGCACGCTGTTCATGAACAGCGTGCTGGAGCGCCTTACCGGCTACACCAGCGAGGAAGTGGCAGGCGTGCCTTGCCGGCATGTGCTGCGCGGCAGCTTCTGCCTGCATGCCTGCCCGCGCGTAGCCTGCGCCAAGAGCGAACTGCCCGTGTGCGAGGCGGAAAGCCGCGAAGGCACGCTCATCAACCGCCACCGCCGCAAGGTGCCGGTGCGCCTCACCAGCGTGCCCGTGCTCGACAAGGGCGGCGACCTGCTGTGCACCCTTGATGTCATTGAAGATCTGACCGCGCTGAAGGAGCTGGAGGCGCGGCTCACGCGCACGGCCGGCCCCGGCGCCATAGTTGGCCGCTGCTCCGCCATGGAGCACCTGCTGCGCATTCTGCCCGCCGTGGCCGCCAGCGACGCCACCGTGCTTCTGACGGGCGAGTCCGGCACAGGCAAGGACCTGCTCGCCGAGGCCCTGCACCGGGCCAGCCCCCGCGCCCGCGAGAGCTTTGTGCGCGTGAACGCCACGCCCATGCCCGAGGCCCTGCTCGACGTGGAGCTCTTTGGCCAGGCAGGCGGATCGGGCGAGAACAACGCGCCCAGGCCCGGCAAGTTCCAGCTGGCCCAAAACGGAACGCTCTATCTTTCTGAAATCGCCGACATGCCCCTGGCCCAGCAGGGCCGCCTGCTGCGCCTGCTGGACGAAAAGGCCGTGGTTCCCGCCGGAGGCGAACGCCCCATGCGCCTCAACGTGCGCGTGGTGGCCGCCACCGGGCGCGACCCCGAAGCCCTCGTCAAGGCCGGACTGTTGCGCGAGGACCTGTTCCACCGGCTCAACGCCGTGCGCCTGCACCTGCCCCCAGTGCGCGAGCGCGGCGAGGACGTGCAGTTCCTGCTCACTCATTTCCTGGGCATCTACGCCACCAAGTTCCGCAAGCAGGTGCTGGGCTTCTCGGCCGAGGCGCTCTCGCTGCTCTCGGCTTACGACTACCCCGGCAACGTGCGCGAGCTGCGCAACATGGTCGAGTACGCGGCAATGGTCTGCGCGGGCGACATGGTCCTGCCCGACCACCTGCCGCCGCACGTCCGCTTTCCGCAAGCCGCGCCGCCCGCCTGCGACCCGGCCGCAAATTCCTCCGCCGCGCGCGTCAAGCACGCCCGGAAAAAGGTCTAAGGGGAGGCGCGCGTCATGGCGAAGAAAATCCTTGTGACCTTGTACCGCAACGAAGTGGCCCCGCGTTTCGACTTGGCGAGCGAAGTGCTCCTCGTCACCGTGGACGCCGACAACCACGAAGTGCGCAGACAGGAGCTTGTGCTGGCCCACGCCAGCGCCGACGACCTCTGCGACCTCATTCTGGACCGGGAAGTGGCCGTGCTCATCACCGGCGGCATGGAGGAAGAGCATTACCACTACCTGCGCTGGAAGCGCCTGGACGTGCTGGACGGCATTGCCGGACTGGCCGAGGACGCCCTGGCGCGCCACCTGCGCGGGGAGCTGGAGTCCGGGGCCATCCTTTTCCCGAGGGGGGAGCATGCGTAATCTCGCGGCGCTCATCAAACATCCCCTGCGCGAACTGCAAAGCGACGTGGACGAGGCGGTTTCGCCGGAGCGCTACACCATGCTCCGCCGCAAGATCATCGCCCTCATCGTGGCGGCGTCGCTCATTCCGCTCTCGGTCATGGCCGTGCTCAACTATTATGAGCACCAGAACGCCATGACCAAGGAGATCCAGAACCCCCTGCGCGTGCTGGTGAACAAGACCAAGAACTCCTTCGAGCTGTTCCTGGCCGAGCGCACCTCCACGGTCAGCCTCATCGCCTCGGCTTACAGCTACAGCGAACTGGCCGACGAGAACAAGCTCGCGCGCATCTTCACGGTCATGAAGAAAGAATTCGACGGCTTTGTTGACCTGGGGCTCATCGACGCCCACGGCAACCAGATCAACTACGTCGGCCCCTACGCCCTCAAAGGCAAGAACTACGCCGAGCAACGCTGGTTCCAAGAGGTGCGCCTCAAGGGCAAGTACGTGAGCGACGTGTTCATGGGCTACCGCAAGTTTCCCCACGTCATCATCGCCGTGCAGCACATGACCGAGGACGGCCGCGTGTGGATTCTGCGCGCCACCCTCGACACCCGGCAGTTCGAGCGCATCATCGCCAGCATGAGCCTGGAGCCCGACGCCGACGCCTTTCTGGTGAACACCCAGGGGTTGATGCAGACCAGCTCCAACAACTACGGAAAAGTGCTGGAGAAGCTCTCCTTCCCTCTGCCCCCGCAGACCTATGAGCCCACTGTGCTCCAGATGATCGACCCCTTGGGGCGCGATGTTTTCCTCTCCTATGCCTACTTCCCGGAGGCCGACTTCGTGCTCATGGCCGTGAAGCCCAAGGCCAGCGTGCTCAAAACCTGGTACACGGTGCGCGGCGACCTGCTGTTCATCTTCGCCGTGGGCGTGGCCCTGGTGCTTCTGGCCGCCGTCGGCGTCACCGACGCGCTCATCCGGCGTATGAAGGAGGCCGAGGACCGGCGCGAGCTGGCCCTGCGCGAGGTGGAGCACTCGCAAAAGCTCTCGAGCATCGGCCGCCTGGCCGCGGGCGTGGCCCACGAGGTCAACAACCCCCTGGCCATCATCAACGAGAAGGCCGGGCTCATGAAGGACATTTTGTCCCTGCAGGGCGAGTTTCCGTCCAAGGGCAAGATCCTGGCCCAGGTGGAAAGCATTTTGCGCGCCGTGGACCGCTGCCGGGGCATCACCCACCGCATGCTGGGCTTTGCCCGCCGCATGGACGTGACGAACGAGGAGCTGGACCTGGGCGAGCTCATCGCCGAGACCGCCAGCTTCCTGTCCAACGAGGCCATGCACCGCAAGGTGGACGTGCGCCTGGACATCGACCCGCTCCTGCCGCGCATCGTTTCCGACCGCAGCCAGCTCCAGCAGGTGTTCCTGAACCTCTTCAACAACGCCCTGGCGGCCGTGCCGGACGGCGGCGTCATCGAGGCCGCGGCCAGACCCGAATCCGATGGCGTGTGCGTGACCGTGAAGGACAACGGCTGCGGCATGAGCGACGAAACCCTGAAGCACATTTTTGAACCTTTTTTCACCACCAAGAAGGGCAAGGGCACGGGCCTCGGCCTGTCCATCACCTACGGCATCGTAAAGCGCCTTGGCGGCGAGATCGCCGTGGAGTCCACCACGGGCGTCGGCACAACGCTCACCATCACCCTGCCCATAGGGCAGCGCGAGGCATTGGCATGAACACGAAAGACTGGAAGATTTTGCTCGTTGACGACGAGCACGAATTCATCACCACCCTGGCCGAACGCCTCGAACTGCGCGGCATAGGCGCGCGCGTGGTCTTCGACGGCGAATCCGCCCTGCTGGCCGTTGCCGAGGACGAGCCCCACGTCATGATCCTCGACGTGCTCATGCCCGGCATCAAGGGCCTTGAGGTGCTGGAGCGCGTAAAACGCACCAACCCGAACGTGCAGGTGCTGCTTCTGACCGGCCACGGCAGCACCCGCGACGGTATTGAGGGCATGCGTCTGGGCGCCTTCGACTACATGATGAAGCCGCTGAACATCGACACGCTCATCGAGAAGATGGAGTCGGCCATCGACTACGCCAGCAAGGCCGCCAAGCTCGGCCAATAGGGGCAAGACCATGCGCGACGCGCTATTCATGGGCCGGCTGACGGCACACGCCACCCACGAGATGCAGAACATCCTCGCCACCATCCGCGAGTCCTCCGGACTCATGGAAGACCTGCTGGCCATGGGCGGAGAGAACTTCGCCCACGCGGAGCGCTTCAAGCGCGGCCTCGGCGTGCTTTCCGAGCAGGTGGAGCGCGGCATGCAGCTTTCCGAGCAGCTGAACTACTGCGCGCACTCCCCGGAGCCCAGCCCCACCGGCTGCGAGGTGAACGACGCCCTGCGCGCCCTGGTTGGGCTTTTCCGCCGCACGGCCGCGCGCTTCCGCGTAAGCCTGTCCCTTGCCCCGGGCCGCACCGGCCTGCGCACCTCGCTGCGCGCCGTGGAGGTCATGGACCTGGCGGGACTCGCCGTCGACTGCGCCCTGCCGCTGCTCCCGCGCGACGCCCAGCTGACGCTCTCGGTGGAGGAGCAAGGCGGACTCGCCGTGGCGCGCGTCGGCTCGCCCGCGTTCGAGGCCCTGCGGCGCCAGCCCGAGTATGCGGACCTGGCAGCCTGCGCCAAAACCCTTGGCGTTGGCCTGTGCCCCGGCCCCAATGGCGAGGGAATCGTGCTTTCGCTGCCCAAGGCCCAGGCTTGAGCCCCTTGATTTCTGGTTAAAGAGGAGTAGCATTCCAAGGTAGCAGCTTGACTTCACATTGCCGCGGGCGCGGAGTGCACGCCATAGCCCCGGCCAGAAGGAGGACGTTATGCTTGGAATGCTCAAGAGACTTGAGGACAGCTTCGCCGGAATGGCCTTTGCCGAGGCCGGTGAAAACGAGACGGCCATGCAGTTGGCCGGTGTGACGAACTGCGGCGCCAGCGTGTCGGATGTATTCGCCGCCGCCGCCTTTGCCGAGGCCGATTGCCACGACGTGGCCCTGGAAATGCTGGGCTGCGCGCCGAGACGGCACACGCCTCCGGTTCAAGTCTGCGGGTTCCTCGAATCCGTGGGGCTTAGCGGAGTGCATGTGGCTTACGGCCTGGCCGAAGCCTAAGCCTTAACATGCCAAAACCGGGGGTCCCGGGTCCGCCCTGGGCCCCCGGAACCGGGCGCGCACCCCGCGCCTAAACAAGGAGTGCACATGAGCAAGAAGATCAAGCTGCTGCTGGTCGACGACGAGGAGAATTTCGTCAACACCCTGGCCGAACGCATGAACATGCGCGACATGGGCTCTGAAGTGGCCCATGACGGCGAAACCGCTCTGGAGATGGTCAAGGACGAGGCCCCGGACGTCATGGTCCTCGACCTGCGCATGCCCGGCATCGACGGCGTCGAAGTGCTGCGCAAGGTCAAGAAGGCCCATCCTCATGTCCAGGTCATCGTGCTCACCGGCCACGGCTCCGAGCAGGACCAGGAAATCTGCATGCAGCTCGGCGCGTACGAATACCACAAGAAGCCCGTGGACATCGACCGCCTGGTGAAGAGCATCAAGGGCGCCTACCGCCAGAAGATGGAAGACATGATGGTGGCCGCCACCTTTGCCGAAGCCGGCGACTTCGATGAAGCCGACAAGGTGATGAAAGAGGGCAGCAAGAAGTAGCCGGGGGACGCATGAACGCCGTCCTTCTGGTGGATGACGAGCGCGACTTTGCCGATCTGCTGGCTGAGCGGCTCCAGGCGCGGGGATTCCAGGTCAAGACCGCCTACGATGGCGAGGATGCCCTGCGCCTGGCCGCCGAGCTGGAACTCGACGTGGCCGTGCTCGACGTGAACCTGCCCGGCATTGACGGGCTCTCGCTGCTGCGCGAGCTCAAGAAGCTCAAGCCGCAGGTTGAGGCGCTCATGCTCACGGGGCAAAACGACTTGGCCACGGCCGTGGCCGGCATGAAGCTCGGCGCCTCGGACTACCTGGTGAAGCCGGTGCCCATCGAACGCCTGGCCGAAGCCATTTTGCGCGCCCAGGACCGCCGTGAGGAACGCCTGGAAGGCCTGCGCATGGCCGAAACCGCAAAGATGGCCGCCCTGGGCCAGATGGCGGAAGGCGTCGCCCACGAGATCAACAACCCCGTAAACACCATGGTCCACCTGGCCGGCTGGCTGGAAGACCTAGTGGGCGATCTGCGCGCGGAGTTGCAGGCCTCAAGTCAGTTGCCCAAGACCGATACCCTGGGCGAGATGCGGAACTCTGCCCGGAAAATGCGTGAGCACGGCCAGCGCTGCAAGGAAATAACCGCCAAACTCCTGTGCCTGTGCCACAAGGACGCGACCCCGGCTCGGGCCGGCACGGCAGAGGCCTCCCTCGACCTGCGGGCATTGCTGAACGGTCTGTTGGCGCAACGCGCGGAGCGCCTGGCGGACTCCGGCGTGCGGCTACAGGCGGAGATCTCGCCGGACCTCCCGCTGCTCACCCTGCCCACGGCGGGGTTGCCCGGCACAGACCTTTCCACCGCCCTCGGCAACATTCTGGACAACGCCCTGGACGCCATGCCCGGCGGCGGGGTGCTCACCGTACGCACCTCGGCCCAGAACCGCGAGGCGCGCATCGACATCGAGGACACGGGTTGCGGCATCCTTCCCGCGCACCTGCCACGCGTGTTCGAGCCCTTCTTCTCCACCAAGGAGGTCGGCCAGGGCACCGGGCTCGGCCTGTCCGTCAGTTATGGCACCTTGAAGGCCCTTGGCGGCGACATCGACATCACGAGTCAGCCGGGACAGGGCGCAAAGGTGCAGGTCTCCCTGCCGTGCTAACCACGCTTGCCTCTGCCGCCGCCGACCGATCTCATGAAAAATCCGTATTTTTGCGTGTTGGCCTGATCCGGCATTTCGCATAAGAATTCATGCGAATCATGCTGGAGGACCACATGCCCTTCAATTCCCTGCCGCCGTCACGTTCCGAGCTTCTCCGCCTTGTGGCGCCCTGCGGGTTGTACTGCGGGGGCTGCTTGGCATTCACCGGCGGCACCATCCGCAACCATGCGCGCGCCCTGCGCGACCTGCTCGGGCCGAATTTCAGCGCCTATGCCGGACGCATGGCGGCCATGAACCCGGCGTTCGGCCAGTATCAGGAATTCTCCAATCTGCTGGAGTTCCTGTCGCGGGGATCATGCAAGGGCTGCCGTGACGGCGGCTGCCTTCTAGGCAACTGCGGCGTGCGCGAATGCGCCATGAAGCGGGAGCTCGACTTTTGCGGCCTGTGCCCGGACTTCCCCTGCGAAAACCCGGGGCTGCCTGCGGGGCTTGTCGCGCGCTGGCGGGTGAACGGCGAAATACTCCGCGACAAAGGCCCGGCCGAGTATCTGGAGCTTGTGCGCCTGCGGCCCAGGTATCCTTAAGCACGGCAGTGCCCGGCTCCGTTCCTCCTCAGCGCCCTTTCACGGCACGGACCCGTCCGCCCGTACCGTACCCGGCGAACATGCCGTCATATATTTCGTTGTCGCCCGGCGTGGTGAAGTATCCTTCATCCACGGTCTCCGCCGTGCCTGCGGCCAATAACTCGCTCACCGTGGCCGTGGCATAGCCCCTGGCCGCCAGAAGCGGCAGTAGATGCCGCACCAGCTCCGCCGTATCTTTGGGCACGGCGTTGGCGTGCAGCAGCACGATGGAACCCGGCCGCACGGCACCGGCCAGCGCGCGAGCCCGCGCCTGGGCATCGCCACAGCCGCCCTCGCCGACAACATCCCACTGGATGACCGCGTAACCCTGGGCGTTCAGCTCCTGGGCGATATCCGCCCCGCCGCGCCCGTAGGGCAAGCGGAACAGCCGCAGCGGGCCGCGGCCGGAGGCGGGCAGCCCATGCATCCGAAGCCTGCGGTCCAATTCCTCGCGCAGCAGCTCAAACTGACTGCTGGTCCACTCCACCTGTTGGCGGCGGAAGCTCACCGGAGCCACGGCCATGTTGGCGTGGGTCCAAGAGTGGTTGCCAAGCTCGAAGCGGCTGTCGGCCATGAGCTGCATGGCGCGCTCCGGATGTGACCGCAGCCACTTGCCCCCGGCGAAGAAGGTCGCCTTGGCGTTAGCGGCGCGCAGGGCGTCCACCAGCCGGGCGTCATAGCCGGTCACGTGGACAGTCCGCTCGCAAAGGTCGAAGGTCAGCGCCACGCGGCGGTCGCCCTCGGGCAAGGCCACGCGGCGGATGATGCCGCGCTGGGCTTCAGGCAAAGCTGGCGGCGCGGTCCGGGGGTGGTGCGCACGGGAGCGGTCGCGTCGGCTTTCGGCAGATGCCTTATGGCGCGTTCGGCGCGTATTCCTGCGGGGTCGCGCGGTTCCGCCAATTGCCCTGCAGTCCAGAGCGTCAGCGGGCTCCTAGCCTCCGAGGATACGGTTTCGCCGGCGGCAGACGGTGCAGGGCAAAGCAAGACCGCAATCGACACCAACAACAACGCCAAGGTCGTTACACGCGAACCCATCGACCCTGCTCCTTGCGCCCTGAACGCGGCGCGCAGTCCCGCGCCTCCAGCCGCAGGACCGCCGGAACGCCGGATGGCGCGGTGCGGGCTGGGGCTGGAGGCGGAGGAATGCATTTTGTGGAACGGCGGAAACGCCGCAAAGAAGGCGGGATTACTCGGCGATGGTGATGGCCGGGCCGTTGAAGGCGATGCTCAGAACCTCGTACTCCACACGGCCGCGCGGCACGATGATGACCACCTCGTCGCCCTCGCTCTTGCCGAGCAGGGCCTGACCCACGGGAGACAGGATGGACACGCTGCCCTTGCAGAACCCGGTCTCGTCCGGGCCGAGCAGGGTGTACAGCTTCTTCTCGCCGGAATCCACGTCCTCAAGCTCCACCGTGGCGCCGAAGCTGATCTTGTCGCCGCCGAGGGTCTTCATGTCGATGACATTGTATTTGTGCATCCGGCTTTCGATGAAGTTGATGCGCGCCTCCATCAAGCCCTGACGCTCGCGCGCGGCGTGGTAGCCGCCGTTTTCCTTCAGGTCGCCTTCCTCACGGGCCAAGCGGATGGCCTCGGAGACTTCGGGACGCTGCTTCTTCAGGCTCTCAAGCTCTTTTTTCATGAGCTTATAGCCTTCCTGGGAAATGGGTAGACTCGACATGTGCTGCCTCTCTTGCATCACGCGGCGCAATGCGCCGCAACTTTTGTCCGGACAAAACAACAAGAAGCCTGCGAGGACCTCCCGCAGGCCGCCTGCCAAATACATTTGTCACATAGAACAACAAAAGCCGAGGGTCAAGCCGCGCTTCCCCGGGGGCCTGGCGGCGCCCACGGCCCAGGCCTAACGCTTGCGGCGGGCGACGATAAAATCGAAAACCTTGCCCGCCAGCCCCAAGCCAAGGCTAATGCCCGAGGCGGCCCGGCGCACGCGCGAACGCAACGCCAGCACCTCAAGCTGAATCACCTGTCGGCGCAGGTCGGCCTGCACGGCAATCCGCGCTTTGGCCTTGGTCACGCCTTTGAGCTCCGCGTCTAGAAACATGACTTGTCCTTCTCCAGTTCCGCCAGGGTCTGGGCGAACATGTGGTTTCTGCCCTCCAGGCGCCGCTTGATGCCCACAAAGGCCCACGCGGCCGCGGCGAAAAAGATGCCTGCAAGCATCCCCATGCCGACCTCGCGCCACTCCACGGGAAGCAGCGCCAAGAAAGTCAGCACGCCAAGAATGAGTCCCAGAAGGGCGAAGACCACCCCGCAACACGACAGGATCAGGATCTGCACAAGGCGGATCTTGTCCTCGCGCAGTTCAAGCCCAAGCAGCTCAATGCGGTCTTTGACGGTCTGCGCCAGGGCCGCGGCGACACGCCCCGTGGTGCCGCCGAGGTCCAGGTCCTCCAGGAGCAAGCCCATGTCGCGCCTACTTCCGGCCCATGAGCCAGCCGAGCATGAGCCCGACGACAAAGGAGCCGCCGATGGCGTAATACGGCTTCTCGCGGATGATCTTGTCCGTGTCCTGCAGACGGTTCTTCAGGTGTCCTTCCAGCTCGCCGCACTTGACCTTGGCCACGGCAAGACGCTCTTCAAGCACGGCACGCGCGGCGCGGGTGCGATCGTCAATCTCGCCGGCCGTGGCTTCGATGAGCTTCTGGGCGTGGCTGATGACTTCGCGCAGTTCCTGAGCCATGTCCTCGCTGTGGGCGCTGTCCTTAAACATAAGGGCCTCCTTCCGTCGGTGGATTGTGTCGCTGTTTGTAAGACTGTTGGATAATCACCCGCTCAGGCGGGATCTGTCAAGGCTTGGCATGGCTATTGGCAAAAGATTGCAAAGCGTTTTGCGCCCCTCCGGTCTAGCCGATGCCCGGCTCCGTGTTCCAGGCGTAGATGGGCGTGAGGGGTTGGTAGCCCACCAGGTCTACACGCATGGCGCACATGGCGCCGAGCATGGGGGGAAGCACCAGATTGTTGGCGAAGCGCCACGGCTGCACATTTTTCCAGGTGCAGGGGGGCCCGGGCAGGACGGAGCGCGTGCGCGCGGGCGTTTTGCCCGTGTGCACCAGGGCCAGGGCCCGCATTTCCGGCCAGGTGAACCAACGCGCGCCGCAGAGCAGGTGCCCGCGATTCCATGGCCATGCGCAGCCCCGCGCCAGCCAGTACGCCGAGTGCCGGTTCAAAAATCCGATGAGCAGGCCCTTTGAGGCCACCCGCGCCGCCTCGGCCAGGGCTTTGCCGGGGTCGTCGCAAAATTCGAGCACGGTCCACAGCACGCAGAAGTCATATTCGTTGTCCGCAAAGGGCAGGGCTTCGCCGTCGCCCACGTAGAGCTCCGCGTCCGGGCCAAGCCTGCGGCGCGCCGCGGCGATCATGCCGGGGGATTTATCCAGCCCGGCCACGGAAAAGCCGTCATCAAAAAGAATGTGCTGGAACAGGCCCGTGCCGCAGCCGATTTCAAGCACGCGCTGATTGCGGCGCGGCCACTCGGCCACCACGCTGTCCAGAAGACGCCGCTCCGCCCCAAGGGCAAAGCGCCCCTCTGGTGTGGCGAACCACTCTTCATAGTGGGCTGCGTCCCAATCCATAAACGGCCTGCCAGCGCCCCCGCTGCCGGGAGCTTCACAAAATGCCCCGGACCTCAGCAGGCCCGGGGCTTATCAAACGCCGTCGCCTATTTCTCGTTCAAGGCCTCATAGACCTTGCCCACCATGGATTCGGAGGGGGTCAGGGTCTTGGCGCCGGGGGTCCACTTGGCCGGGCAGGCCTCGTTGGGATTCTTGATGAGGTACACGTTGGCCTCAAGCTTGCGCACAAGCTCGTCCGCATTGCGGCCCACGTTGTAGAAGTTCACCTCGCTGGAGGCCAGCACGCCATCGGGGTTGATGATGAAGGTGCCGCGCAGGGCCAGACCGGACTCCGCGTCCCACACGTCGAAGAAGCGGGACACGTTGCCATTGGGATCGGCGCCCATGAGGAACTTCACGTCCTTGAGCAGGCGTTCGCTGGTCTGCCAGGCAAGGTGGGCGAACTTGGTGTCGGTGGACACGCTGACCACTTCCGCGCCGAGCTTCTTGAGCTTGGCGTGCTGGGCAGCCAGGTCGGCCAGCTCCGTGGGGCACACGAAGGTGAAGTCCGCCGGGTAGAACACCAGGACCAGCCACTTCTTTTTCTTCTGGATCTTCTCGGAATCAACCACCGTGAAGCCGCCCTCGCTCGGATCATAGGCCTCAAGGGTAAAATTGCGGATTTTCTGGCCGACCTTGGCGCATTCCATGAACTCGTAATCGTCGTGATCGTGATCGCAGCATTCCATGCGGGCTTCTCCGTTGTGTTTTTTGTTGTTGCGGCGCAAAAGCGCGCGCCAGGGCGCGGCTCTTTCCGTATCTCAGATAAATAGGGATTCGCACCCGGGGAGTCAAGGCGCGCCCCCCTTCCCTCCCGGGCCATCGTGCTATATCTATGGCCCCACCAGCGCGGCGAATAGCACCCGCGCGAAAGACCACACCACACCAAAAGAGGTCCCATGACCAAGCTCATCCACGGCTTTGCCCTTGAACGCGAGCAGGAAATACCCGAACTTGCCGCCACCGCGCGCATTTACCGCCACGCCAAGACCGGCGGCCGTCTCCTTTCGCTCATCAGCCCGGACGAAAACAAGGTCTTCGGCGTCGCCTTCCGCACACCGCCCACGGACTCCACCGGACTGCCGCACATTCTGGAGCACAGCGTGCTCTGCGGTTCGCGCAAGTACCCGGTCAAGGAGCCCTTCGTGGAGCTCATCAAGGGCTCGCTCAACACCTTCCTGAACGCCCTCACCTTTCCGGACAAGACCTGCTACCCCGTGGCCAGCGCCAACTTGCAGGACTTCTACAACCTCGTTGATGTCTACCTCGACGCGGTGTTCTTCCCCAGCCTGACGCCCAACACGCTGAAGCAGGAAGGCTGGCACTATGACGTGGAGCGCGCCGAGGACCCGCTGGCCTTCAAGGGCGTGGTGTTCAACGAGATGAAGGGCGTGTACTCCTCGCCCGACAGCCTGCTGGGCGAATACTCCCAGCGCTCGCTCTACCCGGACACCTGCTACGGGCTGGACTCCGGCGGCGACCCCGAGCGCATTCCCGACCTGACCTTTGAGCAGTTCATGGACTTCCACAAGCGCTTCTACCACCCGTCCAACGCCTATGCCTTCTTCTCCGGCGACGACGACCCGGAAAAGCGCCTGGCCATGCTGGACGAGTATTTCTCCCAGTTCGACGCCCCGGCTCCGGGCCAGCCCGCCTCCGAAGTGGCATTGCAGTCGTCCTTCGACGCACCCCGGCGCTTTGTGCATCCGTATGCCGCGGACGCCGTGCTTCCCGAACCCGTGGCGGAGGGAGACGACGAGGGCGACGAGGACAATGGAGAGGAAGGCGGCGAAGGCGCGGCCCGGGCCATGTGCACGGTCAACTTCGGCCTGCCGGACACGCAAAGCCCGGACCTGAGCCTGGCCTTTGAGGTGTTGGAGCATGTGCTCATCGGCTTGCCGTCCTCGCCCTTGCGCAAAGCCCTGGTCGATTCCGGCCTGGGCGAGGACCTCACGGGCGGAGGCCTGGAGACGGACCTGCGCCAGATGTCCTTCTCCGTCGGCCTCAAAGGCCTGGCCACCGCCAACAACGCGGCCGAGTCCACAGCCGACAAGGTCGAGGCCCTGGTGCTCGGCACCCTGAGGCAGCTCGCGGAAGACGGTCTGCACCTGGACGACATCCGCGCGGGCATCAACAGCGTGGAGTTCGACCTGCGCGAAAACAACACGGGAAGCTACCCGCGCGGGCTGGTGGTCTTTTTCGAGGCCCTGGCCACCTGGCTGTACGACGGCGACCCTCTGGCGCACCTGCCCTTCGAGGGTCCCCTGGCGCGGCTCAAGGCCCGGCTGGACAAAGGCGAAAAGGTCTTCGAGGACCTCATCCGCACGCATTTCTTGAACAACACCCACCGCACCCTGGTGATTCTTGTGCCCGACACCGCCCTGGGCGCCCAGCGCGAGGCCGTTGAACAGGCGCGCCTCAAGGCCGTGAAGGACAGCCTTTCCGCCCAGGATGTGGAGCGCCTTGTGGCGGAGACGCACGAACTGCATGCTTTGCAGGAGGCCCCGGACGCACCGGAGGATCCTGGCCCGCACTTCCCCGCCTGACCCCCGCCGACCTGCCGCGCGAAAACGCCGCCATTCCGCATGAGGCGGTCGCCCTGCCCGGCCTGTCGGATACCGGCGGCAAGACCTTTGTGCACGACCTGCCCACCAGCGGCGTGGTGTACCTGGACCTGGCCTTCGACCTTGCGGGCGTGCCGGACGAACTCATCCCGCTGGTGCCCATCCTGGGCCGCACGCTTCTTGAAATGGGCACCAAGCGCTCCAGCTTTGTGGACCTCTCGCGCAACATCGCCATGACCACGGGCGGCCTGTGGGCGCAGACCTTCGTCTCCTCCGTGCGCGGCCAGGGGCCGAACGCGGCGGCCCAGCGCCTGTTCCTGCGCGGCAAGGCCACGGCCGAGAAACTGCCCTCGCTCCTTGGCCTCATAACCGAAGTGCTCACGGAAGCGGACTTCAGCGATGCCGAGCGCCTGGGCAAGATCATCCTTGAATCCAAGGCCCGGCGCGAGCAGCGCCTCATCCCCTCGGGCCATGCTCTCGCCTCCACGCGGCTCAAGGCCCGCACGGGCGTTGCCCAGGCCATGAACGAGGCCATGGGCGGTCTGACCGGCCTGAACTTCGTGCGCGACCTGGCCCGGCGCATGGACACCGCCCCGGAAGGCGTGAGCGAGGACCTGCATCGTCTGCTCTCCCTGCTGCTCTCGCGCCGGGGGCTGCTGGTCAACCTCACCACCGACGCCAAGGCCATCAAGGAGGCGCTCCCGCGCATCGCCGAAGTGGTTGGCGGCCTGCCGGACGTGTCCTGCGCCGCCGCGCCGCGCGCAATCCCCGACCTGCCCCTGCGCGAAGGCCTGTGCCTGCCCGCGCAGGTGAACTACGTCGCCGCCGGCGGCAACGCCCGCGTCTTGGGGCAAGAGCCCGGCGCAGCGGCCTCGGTCGTCGCCAAGTTCTTGCGCGCAGGCTACCTGTGGGAGCGCGTCCGCGTGCAGGGCGGCGCTTACGGGGCCTCCTGCGCGTACAGCAGGCTTTCCGGCAACCTCGTCTTCGCCTCCTACCGAGACCCCAACGTGACCCGGACTCTGGATGCTTACGCCAGCGTCGGCCCTTACCTCACCAGCCTGCGCATCGACCCCTCGGAACTGGAAAAGAGCGTTGTCGGCAGCATCGGCGACATGGACCACTACATGCTGCCTGACGCCAAGGGCTTCACGGCCCTTGCGCGCGAGCTCACCGGCGAGGACGCGGAATACCGCCAGGCCTCGCGCGATGCTGTGTTCGCCACCAGCCAAAAGGACTTTGCCGCCTTTGGCGAGGCAGTGAACGCTGTGCTGGCCAACGGCCCCATGGTCGTGGCGGGTGGACGCGAAGGATTGGAGAAGGCCAATCTAGACTTTATCTTGACCAAGGTTCTGTGAAACCGTATTGCTTATCAGGACGTCATGCATTTGACGTCCTGATAACAGTACCAGCGCGAACCTAAAGGCAAGTCCATCAGAAGCATGCGATTCTTCCTCTGGCCCCGGTCTTGCATAAGTAGCGGCATGGGTAGAAACCGCCGCCAGCCCCTGCACAACCGCACCCTCCGCGCCATGGCAATGGCCGCGCTGGGGTTTTGGCTCTTGTGCGCCGGGGGCTGCGCCATGCTGCCCTTCGCCATCACCACCACGGCCTCCCTGGCCATGCCGCAGAACAGCTCCCTGGCCATGACCGGCGTCAAGGGCGTGTACAATTCCGCATACATCGCCAGCGATGAGCGCGACATGAACACCATCATGCGCGACAACATGCTCTCCCTCAAGGCGCAAAGCGCGCTGCTCACGGCGCACGGCTCCTCGGACGTGCAGGTGCATGCCTACAACGGCGAGGTCTTTGCCGTGGGCGTCGTTGAAACCCAGGCCGACCGCGACCGCGTCATCGTCGCCATGCAGAACGTCAAGGGCGTGGGAGCCATCAAGGGCTACATCCGCCTGCGCGACGTGGAGGCACCCATCAACCGCAGCGCGGACAGCGGGCTGGAAAACCGCGCCCGCCTCGCTTTGAGCCGCCACCTGCTGCACAAGAACGTCGGGGTCGACATCCAAGCCGTGGACGGGCAGCTCTGCCTCATGGGCGTCGTCGGCACCCATGCCGAGGCCCTGGACATCATCCAGTACGTCGAAACCGTCACGGGCAAGCCAGCCCTTTCGCTCCTGGCCATCCGCGACGAATACGCCACAGGCCACACGCAGACCAACCGGCTCTATCTGCTCAAGCCCGGCGAGGAGACCCCGCGCGGCATCACCCTGCAGGATGACCCGCAGCCCCTGCCCGCAGCTCCCATCCATTTCGCACAATCCGTTAAAGGCGCGCCCACGTATCGCGCTGCGGTTACACCCGCGCCCGCCGCCATCGCCCCCGCAGCGAACAAGGCCCGCGCCCATATGCAGCAGAAGCTCGCCACCCTGGCCAAGCACGAGGCCAATCCCATCGCCCGGGCCGAACTGCTCACCCTCGCCACCCAGGTCGGCCAGGACCGCGACCTCTCCATTTCCGACCGGCTCTCCGTCGCGGCCGATAGCGCCACGCAGCAGCAGGCCAAGGCAAAGATCCAGTCCCTGCTGGCCTTGTTCTAGCGCAATAGGCTGGGGCTGCGTCCCGGTTCCCGGTCCGGGGAACAGTTCAGCTTCCCATCTCGCCACAGGTCCGAAAGCATGCGCCTCCGGCCGCGTTCGACATCTCCATGCCCCACTTTGCCCTGCCCAAAGCCAGAGCCTCGTTTTGCGCGCGGCCGTGGCTTGCGGCTGAGGCTGCACCGACGACGGAAACAGAGGCCGCTGACCGGGACAACGAGAAAGGATCAGGGAGCGGAGGCTCTTCAAAAGCCGACAGAAAGGCGGATGTTTCGTGTCTGCGGGCCGTCAAGAGGGCTGAATGCCTTCAGCGCTCCTCTGGCCGGATTCCGGGGGGCATCATCACCCCCCGGAGGAATTCTGTCTCTCGTGCAAGCGCCAGCCGGAGCGCCTCTCCCACATGCGCCACCAGTCCGGCCACAGGCGTGGCTGGCGTGGGGCACGCCAACTGACCAAGCAAACGGTTGGCCAAAGCTGCAACAGCGCAGGCCTCGGGGATGGCGCGGCCGCTCATGAGCAGGGCTGTGATCATGCCGGTGAGCGTGTCACCCGTGCCGCCTATGGCCTCCATGGCGGGCGTCTGCGGCCCGGCGATCTCTGTCAAAATACGCCCCTGGCGCACAACCTGGTCGCTTCCGCCTTTGACAAGCATGTGCTTGGCCGCGCCGCCGGTATCCCAGGCGCGGCGGATGAGCTCGGCCGAACCCACGCCCGCTTCCAGCAAAAATCCGCGCGTATAAAAGGGGTGCGGGGCCGTCTCGTCGGCAAGAAAAGCCAGCTCGCCCGCGTCCGGAGTGAACAGATCATATTCGGCTGCCTGCCCGCTCATTTTCGCCACGTACATGAAGCCCGCGTCCGCCACGAGCAACGGGCGCACCGGCAGGACCAACGCGGCCAAGAGCACTTGATCATGACCGGCGAGATCCGGAAACAGATAGTGGAAGGTCAGGCCGCGCGGGGCCAGGGATGGCAGGGCGCCACGCAAGTGGTCATAGGCCAGCCGGCTGCCGCTGCCGCGCCCGGCGTCGCCAGCGAGCAGCGCCTGGGGCGGTTCAAGGCCGAGAACTGCGCAGGCCGCACAGGCTGCGGCCAAAAGCGCTGGCGTGCCGCGCCACACGGGCAGGCGCGCGCTGTCCACAACTAGGCCCGCGCGGTCCAGGGCGCAGGGTCCCTGCAACAGGCCCACGGATTCGTCGGGCACTGTGCCCACAATCAGCCAGGGTGGAGTCATGACTGTTCCGGCCTCGGGTGTTCCGGCTGCGGATGTGTCGGCTGCGGATGTGTCGGCAATTGGCGCTGCGCCTCGCGGAAAGCCAGCTCCAGGGCATAGGCGCACAGCGTCTGCCCCGTGGCAAGGGGCGACGGAGCCGCGTCAAGGGTCTGCCCCACAAGCAGTTCCGCCAAGGCGGGCACGTCCGGGCAACCGCCGCCGGAAATATTCACGATGACGCGCGTGTCCTTGTCCACGGTGAGCTTCATGTTGGCCGCGCGCACCATGAGCCACTGGCCGAAGTCCTTGATCTGATACAGGGACACGGGTTCAAGCATCCCGGCGCGCACCGGGGCCACGGCCAGGGGCGAGAGCTTCGCCTCCGCGAGGACGCGGCGCGCCAGGGGCTCGCGCACGAGTTCGAATTCCACCACCATGTCGCAGCCGGTGCGCATGTCCGGCGGCGGGCCCATGACGCGCACGGCAAGGCCCGCGGCCTTGAGCGCGGCCTCGGCGCGGATGACCTCCGCCGTGTGGGAGAAGGCCATGACGCCGCGGTCGTGACCCTGGATCCGCGAGCCCTCCTGCCCACGCCGGGGGGCCTTGGCCCTCCAGCCAAACGGCAGCTTCACGGCTTTTCCAGCACCAGGCGCACGGTCCCTTTGTCCTCGCTGGACGAGACCAGCCGCCAGCCCGCGGCCTTGGCCGCACGGCCCACGTTCTCCGGGCTTGCGCCGCAGTCGGTAAGCACCTCGATGCGTCCCGTTTCCAGGGCGGCCATCTCGTCCGAGGCGATGAGCACGGGCTGCGGGCAGGAAAGTCCACGCGCATCCACAATCTTCGTGATTTCAGCCATGATCTCCCCCTACGCCTTCTTGAGGTTCATGACGCCGACCAGCAGGCAAAAGCCCAAGGCCACAAGGGTGGCGGCCATGCCGTTGGGTCCCAGGCCGGCGGGAGAGCTGGCCCAGCCCATGGTGTGGGCCAAGCCCGCGGCCACCAGCATGCCGAGCACAAATACGGCCGAGTCGCCGTCGCCCTCTCCCGCCAGAATGAGCTGACGGCCAGGGCACCCCCCGGCCAGGGCAAAGGCCAGACCAGAGGCAACCATGCCCAGGAAATTCCACAGACCGTCCGTATGCGCGATGGGCTGCCCAGTGAAGCCCGGCTTGAATTGCCCCAGGACCAGGTTGGCCGCAAAGGCCACCACGAGAAAGGCCAGAACGCCGCTCAAAAGATGCGTCTGCTTGAACAGGAACAGGTCACGCAGGGCGCCCATGGTGCAGAAGCGGCTGCGCTGCGCCAAAACGCCGATGAGCAGGCCACCGGCCAAGGAGATGAACAACGGCGCATGGGCCGCGCCGGGCCCCTTCACCGAGGCCATGAGCCAGCCCAGGGTGCCCGCCACAGGGTCGGGTGAGAGAAAGAAGCGCGCAGCCAAGAGAACCAGCGCCGCCAGGGCGATCATGACGCCTGCGGACCAGGATTGTCCCTGGGCGCGTCCCAGGCTGAAGCCGCCTTTGAAGAACCGCGTTCCGATGAACACGCCCACAGCCAGTCCGGCGACGCCGAAGAGGGCGTTGCCGTCGCCGCCGGCCAGACGCAGAAAGGCGCGCCACGGGCAGCCGAGGAAGACCAGCGCCCCAGCCATGGCGCACATGCCGAGAAAAAAGCGCGTGGCCGGGGCCGAACCCGCCCGCGCCCGGAATTCGCCGGTCATCAGCGCGGCGACGAAGGAGCCAAGGATGAAGCCCGGGATCTCCGGCCGCAGGTACTGCACCACCGCGGCCTGGTGCAGCCCCAGGCTGCCTGCGATGTCGCGCAGGCGCAGGCCACGCAGATCCCCATATTGGCGGGATTGCCTGCAAACTGCAGCAATGCGGCGGAAAGCCCGATGATTCCGCCCGTTGCGAGAATGCCGGAACGCCCGGCGAAGACATTGGCCATAACCACCCCCAAATGTTCTGGTAAGCAACTCTGCCCGAGATGAATACACGGGAATGTCAGAGCGTTATATCAACTTCAAGAAAGAGGCAATCAATATGAGAAATAGAAGAGGTTGATACAAAAGTATGCATTGCGCCGAAGGCCATTCGCCCCCGCAGAACGCCACGCGAAAAAACCGCCAGCCCAAACGGGACCGGCGTCTTTCAGAACAATCTGGCTATGGAAAACGCGGGCGTTGCGCTACTTCGGGAACTCGAAATTGATTTTATCGCCCCGGCGCTCCACACGCAGGACAAGCATGCGCTTTCCCGCGCCCTCCTGACTCCGCAATGTGGCGTAGATGCGCAGATGGGCTGGATCGGCAGCTTCAGCGTCAATGTCACGCGAACCGGCCGCCGGCTTGAAGGCAAGGCCCTTACCCGCCTCAAGCACTGTCGCCCCGGCGAAGGATTTGCCCTTGGAGTACACGTCCACGCGGTAGCTTGCGCCCTTGGGGCAGGGAATTTCTTGCCGGTAGCCGGGGTAGAGCCCCCAGCGCGGCGGCGGGTCGGTCTCCCAGGTCACATCCACCCGGTCGATGCTTGGCGTCCCACAGCCAGCCAACAGCAACGCAATCAGCAGGACTGACGCGACAAAGATGATCCGCAAACCCGACCGCATGGGTAGCCTCCGCAAAAGGGGTTACTGCACTGGGTCTATGCTAGCAGGCTTTATGCCAGCAGGCCAACGAAGGCAGCCCGATGCCTCTGAATACGTAATCATTGGGCACAGGGGCGTAACCGTCGCGCGTCCGCCAAGGGGGGAGTGTTGACACACCGGTGGCGCCAGGGCAAACCGCAGCAATGCGCTCCCCCAAGCCCGTCGTGTTCATCGTGGTCGCCATCGTCATGGCTGCCGCCTTGCTGCTTGCCTCCGTCTTGCCCGGCATGTCGGCCGAGCCAGGGGCGGAGCCTCCGGACCCGGCCTCCACCTTCATCATAACGGAAGAGAACGACTTCTTTGCCGGCACGGACGAGCACTACACCAATGGCATCAAACTCGCCTGGGTTTCCGGCGATCTCAAACGCTATGCCGAGGACGACCGGCTGCCGCACTTCGTTTTGCCCTACCTGGCCATGCTGCCCTTTGTGAACGAGCCCGGCCAGCAGTACAACGTGGCCCTGGCCCTGGGGCAGAACATGTACACCCCGCAGAACACCGCCACCACGGCCTACCAGCCCGGCGACCGCCCCTACGCGGGCTGGACGTACATGTCCCTTGCGCTGCACGCCAAAACCGCCTCGCAGCTGGACACCTTCGAAACCACCCTCGGCATTGTGGGGCCTTCGGCCCGCGCGGGCGAAACGCAGAACAACTATCATGTGCTCATGGGCTTTAAAAAAGCCAACGGCTGGAGCAACCAGATCCATGACGAGCCGGGGCTGCTGCTGGCCTGGCAACGCACCTTGAGAGCGGCGCGCGCGGATCTGGGCCGCGACGTCGCCTGGGACTTGCTGCCGCATTTCGGGGTCACCGCGGGCAACGTGCTCACCCAGGCCAATGTCGGGTTCGAAACGCGCCTTGGCTACAAGCTGCCCTGGGACTTCGGCACGTCGCTCATCAGTCCCGGCGGCGGGGTCTCCGCTCCCGCGGATGCGAACGATCCGCGCCTGGGCAGGGAATCCGCCTTCGGCGTGCACCTGTTCGCCGGAGCAGAGGGTCGGGCCGTGGCGCGCAACATCTTTTTGGATGGCAATACCTGGGAAAGCAGCCCCAGCGTGACGAAAAAGAATTTCGTGGGGGACCTCTCAGCGGGAATCGGCCTGGTCATGGGCGCAACAAAGCTGACCTATACCCATGTGTACAGGACGGAAGAATATGACGGGCAAAAACACCCGCAAATGTTCGGTTCCATCAGCCTGTCGCTGACGTTTTAGACAGGCGGAAGCGTTAGGGCTGCGGCGGGGCTTCGCCTTCGGCGGCCGGGGCTTCGCCCTCAACGCCGTCCGCGGCGCCAGAGTCGCTCACGCCGCGCTGTGCATTCTCCTGCTTACGGCGCAGCTTCTCTTCCTTCTTCTTCTTCTTTGCCAGTTCCTTGGCGCGCTTTTCGTACTGATAGTTCGGCTTTGCCACGGGCCTTCCTTTGTATGTGCGTTGGACGAGGAGTATTCCAGCGTCTTGGAGTGCGATCTTACGCTTTCGCCTTATCTCTGGCAACGACTTTAACTTGAATGGGTCTTTGCTTGGCCCAGCCGTCCGGGCCAGATGGTGTCAACAGGGGAAAAACGCCTTTTCCCCGGCCAAACACCGGTGATTTTCATCTCACCCGGGATCGCCGTGCTATAATCACCACCGAAAAAAAAGACGGGCCCCAGGGAATCCCCGGAGCCCGTCAAAAGGCCTTTCGGCAAGGCGAAGACGCCGCAATCAGATTGATGCGGAGCCTCCCAAAGGAAGGCTAATTACTCGGCCTTCTTCTCTTCAGCAGCGGCGTCCTTCTTGGGGGCCTTCTTGACGGCCTTCTTGACGGCCTTCTTGGGGGCCTTCTTGGCAGGAGCAGCGGCCTCAGCGGCGGGCTTCTCGGCCGGGGCGGCGGCGTCAGCGGCGAAAGAAACGCCAGAGAAGGCGAGAACCAGGGACATGGCGATAAGAGCTTTCTTCATGACTTCATCTCCTTAAGGTGCAGACACTGAGGGTACAACGGGAAGGCCCATCCTTCCCATGTGTTCAAGCTTGTACCACTGCCCCCAAAGAGTGCAAGACAAATATATCCTGTAAAGTTGGAGTATTGAGATATTTCTCTAGAATTTTTCTCAAATGTTTCAAACTACTGCGAGCAGATCATCGCGCTGGAGCTTCGAATGAACCCCTTCCAATTACTAACTTTTCGGCTTGTTTTAAATGAAACGGGCTGCATTGCGGCAGCCAAACGGGCTGCACAGACAGCCTCACCTTGTGCAAAGTTACGCCGGGTTGGAGGACAAATGAAGAGGCAAAACAGCATTGCCCAATCGCAACAGCGTACGCAGTGTTCCTCCAAGGTTGGTCTCGACGACGCCATCGCCGCGCTGGAAACGGAGGCCGTCCGTCGAGCCCTCAGCGGGGTCAACGTGCCGGTGTTCCATCAAGGCCGCGAGTGTGGCAGCACTGTCAAACATTCGGATCAGCTGCTCATGTTCCTTCTTAAAACACTGTGCCCGGAGCGTTATGGCGCGGCGAAGGAGCCCGCGCAGCCCCAGGAGCGCAAAATGGTGACCCTTGACATCGATCTTTCCGCCGCGCAACAGGAAGTCGAACAACAGGAAGCTAAACTGGAGGAAGCCGAGCAGGAGCAATAAGAGCAAGGGGGGGGCTTTCCTCTTCATATGATGCACGAAAACAAGCCCGCCAGCTTTCTAAAAATTTCCAAGATAAAGTTATGAGAATACGCGGGACTGATGCGGGTTGAGCACCGCCCCCCCCTCTTGCCCCTTGCTGCAAGCGGGTGTAGTCCCCCGCGCATGAACACGCGCGCTCCTCTTTTGCTACTGGCCCTGGCGTTTGTCACCTTGCTGCTTGCCGCCTGCGCGGACAAAACCCCGGCCCCTGTGCCGCCGCCCGCGGTGCAGGCTCCGCCCCCCCTGGCCGCGCAGGACTGGCGCCGCCCCGTGTTCTATTACGCCACCAACCGCAATGCGCTTGATGTCGGCCCGAACGGCGCCCGCTACGGCGGCCAGCGCTCGCGCGAGATGTCCTACGGGCAGTTGCTCGTGGGCGCCACCGGCGGGCAGGCCGACGGCTCGGACCTCTACCGCGTCAACATCAGCCTGGACCGGGTGACGCGCATGACGCATTCCCGCGCGTTCTCCGACATTGAGCGCGCCGCCGCGCGCACGCCGGGACGCGAGGTGCTGCTCTTCATCCACGGCTTCGACAACTCTTTTGACGACGCCGCCAAGACCAGCGCGCGCATCGGCGTCGGCATCGGCTTCACCGGCGCCATGATGCTGTACAGCTGGCCCAGCGCCGGCAGCCCGGCAAGCTACCTGGCCGACCGCAACAACGCCTACTGGGCCGTGCAGGGTTTGAAGGACCTGCTGACCGACCTCACCAACAGCCCGTGGATCGGCCGCGTCAGCGTGGTGGTGCACAGCATGGGCAACGAGGTGCTCATCCGCGCCTACAGCGAGCTGACTGGCGAATGCGCCAGCACCCGCGGCGGTTGCGGCAACCTGCGCAAAGTGCGGGCCATCGTGCTTGCCGCCCCGGACATGGACCGCGAGATCTTCCTCGACCAGTACGCCGCCAAGCTCACCCACCTCGACGCCCGCGTGGTGCTCTACACCTCCGGCGGAGATATGGCGCTCACCGCCTCGGCCCTGGTCCAGGGCGGCGACTATGAACGCCTGGGCAAAAACGTGCTTTGCATCCCCGGCGTGCAGGTCACCGATGTCTCGGATGTCAAAACCGACGTGCTCGGCCATTCCTGGGTTTCGCAAAGCCGCGCCGTGCTGCAGGACCTGCGCTGCTCCGTCACCGAGAATTGCAACCGCTACAGCACCGGCCTGCTGCAGGAAATGATCTGCCCCGCCAGCATGCGCTACGCCCTGCCCGGCGTGGGCAATCCGGCCGACCGCGCCACAAACGGCGCCTCCTTCTGGCGCCTGCGCGTGCAGCAAAACGGCTCCAGCACGCCCACAAGCGCCGGCTTCGGCTTCAAAATGCCCTCCTTGCCGTCCTTCCTGGGCAACTAGCAGCCGGAAAACGCCTCCCAGGGAACAATGTTCCCCCTCCCAGAACAACCAAAAGGGCTTGCAGCGCGAAAGCATGCAAGCCCTTTTGGTTGAGCCGCCACGCGGCATGGCGACGCCTCTCTTTTTCGACGTCCGCTTGAGGAATTCTCAGGGCGTCCTCCCTGGAGGAAAACGCAGGCGTCCCCCTCGCCAACCGGGTGTCGCTGACTCCGGCGACACAGCCCCTCCAGAACAACCACTACAGCCCCCAGTCCAGCCACACGCGCCACGCGCTTACGCGGCCTTCACGCAGCCAGAGCACGATGTACTTGTCGAAACCGGGCGTCGGCGAATAGCTGGTGCCGGGAATGGGCTTGTGCTCCACGCCGGGAAAGCCCCGGCGCGTGGCCTCCTCGCGGCTCATGGCCACGCTCACGCCAGCGGCATAGAACCACATGGCGCCCTGCAAACCCTTCTGGGTGTGTTGCGGCTTGCCCAGCACCGCCTCCACCTCCGCGCCCGTCATGCCGAGCTTGAGCCCGGACTCGGTGGCGATGCCCGCGTGCACGCCCGGCACCTTGGCGCACTTCCCGAGCACGCGCACCTCGCGCTTACGCGTCCGCACCTGAATCTCGCTCACGCGCTGGCAGTTCTCCGGGCACTTGGAAAGCGTGAAAAGCGCCACGGTGTCGTCCCCGGGGCGGGAGGACGCGTAGCAGAGCACACGCTCCTCGTAGCCGCCCACGTTCAGGCGCGTGGTTGTGCCGAGAACCCTCTCCACGTCGGCGCGCAGGCTCTCGTCCACAGTGAGCGTGGCGTTGCCCTCCGGCCCGAAGCCGACGAAACGGTCGTGCCGTTCGTCGAAGATGCGCTCGAAGACCTCGTCCGGGATGAATGTGTTGTACTGATAGAGTCTTTCCCCGCCTATCAGGGCATAGTCAGAGTCAATTGATATGTGCTCATGCTCCATGCGGCCATCGTATTCCGACCCGTGCGCCCAGAGCTCGGCCCAGGCCGAGCCGGGGCAAACGCACAGCGCACAAAAGACCACCAGAAGGATTCGTCTAGCGCACCACACGTATTTTCGCTCCTTGGAGTTCGCGGAGAGCTTTCCTTTCAGGTTTCTCCATGATGATGCAGCCCTGGGAAGCCGTCCTCTCACCATTGATTTTCCCCGCATGGAGGTAAAATGTGTTCGGGTCGCGGCCCATGGCCCGCACGCTTTCGGCCGTGGCCGCGTCCGGTTCGAGGTGGATGAGGTTCTCGCCCTTGCCGCGTGTATCCTTTGAACTCTCCGTGACCCCGCCAATGGTCCATGTGCCTTCGGGGATGACGCCCTGATCCTTTTGGCCCTGGCTGGCCGGGTCGTTCACATGGCCCGGCGCGCCGGAGTAGCCCTTGCCCACGAGCCTGTCCTCCATGTCCAAGAGCGTGCCGTCCTGCTGGCTGTACACCAGCGCGATGCGCTTGTTCTCCTCGATCACGTTCGGCGGCAGCACGTAGCGCTTGCCCATCTCCTTGCCGCGCTTGGTGCCGCCCAGCGGGCTCCTGCGCGGACCGCCGCCAGCGTCCGTGGCCGTTTTGGCGCGGGTATTAGCGGCATGAAGCGTGCCCATGTATCGCCCACGCTCGTCATAAGGTTGCAAGCCACCGCCCGCGCCAGGCTTCGCGCCTGCACCGGCAGCGGCGGACTTGCCGTCCGGGCTCACCCTGGTCCAGATGCGCGGCTGCTCATTATTCGTCTCCATAGCCTACCTCCTTCGGCTTTTCAATTGAATATCGCCTCACAACTATGCGGCAAATATAACACTTGTTCGACAGGGGGCGCGCCCCATTCGCAAAAACAGGTGGCCGCCTTGCGGGCAGCCACCTGCGTGTCGATGCGTTGCGTATTCGGCCAGGGCTGGGCGTTCTGCCCCGGGCTCTCCTCCTAGGCCCGAGAGCTCTGCGGCTGCTCCCCGGGGTACAGCGCGTCAAAGCCGTCCCTAACCTGGCGCACAAAGTCCTCGTCCCGGCGGGACGGGTCGAAGTAGCGGGGGTCGCGCATCATCTCGCGCAGCCGCTGAGGGGTGAGGCTCTGGGCGGGAGCGGCGTCGCGCCCCTTGAGCACGGACTCGCTCACCATGGGCGCCATGCGGGCAAAGGCCTGGATCACGCGGGCGTCGTCGGCGGCGCCGTTGGCCTCCAGGCGCTCCATGAGCTCCTTGCCGCCAAGAGCCAGAACGGCCTTGCGCGCGGCCTCCAGCACGCCCGTGGCGGCCCCGCCGTGCACCTGGCGCAGCGCGGACAGCTCCCGGTCGCGGGCTCTGGAGCGCTCCGCCTGGTCCTCCTGCGTCTTGTCGATGAGGGCCTGCACGTTCATGGGCACGAACCAGGCGTAGAGTCCGCCAGCCTGGGCGTCGCTCAGGCCCAGCTCATGGGCCTTGGCCAAAAAGGCCTCGCGCAGGTTGTCGTCCAGGTTGAACTCTTCCGGCAGCTCGATCTCGGGCAGTTGATAGTCGGCCGGGCTGGCGGGGCAGTTTGCGCCCGCGGGGCAGGCGCCGAGCGACAAGAGCGACTCGCCGCCTGCGTCGGAAATGGACTCGCTCTTTTTCCCCAGCAAACGCTGGGCATGCACCAGGGCCTTGATGGCTTCGTCCTTGGAAGCATACTTGGCCAGGGCGGGGTGCTCGCGCAGGGGCACCTGCACTTCCGCGCCGGTTGCGTCGCGTCCGGGCGCGGTCCAGTCTTCCGGCAGGGTCTGTCGCCAGTCGTCCATGGCGGGCGGAGGAGTGGCGGACAATTTCACATTGCGGGGGCGGGCATCAGGCATGATGGTCTCCTTGTGCTTTGAGGGTGGCGTGGCTGGAAACCCGGCCCTGTGCCGGACTCCAGAGATCCGCGCCAGTATACCGCCGCTTTTCGGCCCGGATGAAAATGCCCTGTTTTTGGCCGCGAAAAGGACAATATTAGCGCCTTGACAGGGAATCTACTCCAGCCACATTTCCGCCGCCTGGTAGATGCGCTGCCCGGTGAAGCCGAGCAGCCGGGTGAACTTGGGCCAGCGTGCGTCCGCCACTGGCCCGGCCTCCACCTTGAGCCCCACGATACGGTTCTTGCCAAGGCGGCGAGCCATGCGCTTGAGTTCTTGCGCATCGGCCCGCAGCGAGCGCAGCACGCCCGGCCCAAAGCGGAAAATCTCCAGGTGGACTTCGAGGCAATCCTCGTGCTCCGCCAAAGCGCCAGCCCCGTAGAGTCCACGGTCGTCCGCCAGGCTGACGAAGCGGAATCCCTCCTTCTTGTCCACGTACGCCAACGCAGGATGTGCGTTTTTTGTAGGTTGGATGCCCATCGTGTTCTGCCTCCTTCTTGCTTTACCCTCCCCGATCCCTTCAGGGCGTAGGTTTAGCGCGTTTGTTCCGACGAGAACTTTCCCGGATTTTTCTGTTGCCAACCGCATTCAACGGGTATATTGAGGGGCGCGTGAGGGGTTGAACCGCCCTGTGCGCGGGTGTTCCGTGTATGGGTTCTGTTTCTGCCCTTGCTCCCGGGCTTAAGACCAAACGCCGCAGGGTTTCTGGTCAAAGGCAAAGGTCCCATGCGGGACTTTCCGGGGAACGGAATTTCTGTTTTGAGTTGTACCACCACAAATAGAGAGGAAGAGTCCCATGAAAAAGCTTTTCGCTGTCATGATCGTTGCTGCCCTGGCCCTTGGCGTTTCCGCTTGCGGTGAGAAGAAAGCCGAAGAGAAGAAGGCCGAGCCCGCCGCTGCCGCTCCGGCTCCCGCCGCCCCGGCCGCTCCTGCTGAAGCCAAGCCCGCTGACGGCGCTGCCAAGCCCGCTGACGCCGCTGCCGCTCCGGCCGCTCCTGCTGAGACCAAGAAGCCCTAAGGCTTTTAGTCTAGCTATTCGAGAGGGGGGCCTTCGGGTCCCCCTCTTTTTTTGTGCCTACGAAATGCCCGGCAGGGCCTCGCCAGGGGGTCGAAGCCCGGCATCACAGTCGAGCATGCGCCGGATGTGCAAGGCCAAACTGCGCCTGCCTTCGTTAAACGCGGTTCGCTGCGGGTCTGGGGTGAAGCTGGTGTCGCGCACATAGGCCCGCGCTTCAATGTCGGCCAACACGGCCTTTCCCGCCTCTCCTTCAAAGACGTGCAAATAACACTGGTGCAACATGTTCCTGTCGTGCATGGCTGTGTATCCTCCAACGCGAAGCATAGCACGGGCCTATGGGGTAGGGGAAAATTCCCCTGGTTTTGGCCGGTAAAAGGAAACATTTTACCTATTGACAGCATTCAGGACGGTCCTGCTTCACGGATGCGCGGAATCAGGCCCTAAATGTCCGTCATCCCCTTGACTTTTTTCTCGCCGCTCTTGATTGTGAAATCAGTCACGTTCATTCGATTCCCCCCTGCCGCGGCCGGGAGTCGGCACGTTAAAAAGGATGCACATGCCCGAGACCACGGAACAACGCGCCCGCCAGGACGTCGGCTTTGCCGCAAGACCGAGCCGGGCATATTTTGACCGCAAGGACTACGACCTGCTGCGCATCGTCCGCGATGTCATCGACCGGGACGACGCGCCGAGCCACAAGAAGCTGCTTGCGCCCTACATGCACCCGCATGGCATCAAGGAAATGGCGGCCACGCGCGGCCTGCGCATCGCCTACGCCGTTGTGCACCTGCTGGGCTCACTGGAGACCGGCAAGGCCGAGGACCGCCTCTCCGCCCTGCGGTCGCTCCATGCCGAGGTGCTGACAACGGCACAGAGCGGTTTGCGCCGCAACACTGCCCGCGTGCTGGTACAGCTCATGAAGGACATGGTGCGCGCCAGCGGCGACACCCTGACCCAGCTCATGTTCGCCCGCGACTTCCGCGAGGCCTGCTCAGGGAAGCCGCGCGTCATCCGCCGCCATCTTTCCAACTATCACTTGCTGGAGATGCCCGAGGATCAGAGCCAGGTCGCCTTTGACGACCATGTGCACGACGCCAACACCAAAGGCCGCAAGTCGAGCACGCATTTGGTTCTCGACGCCTGGATCAAGGGCATCAAAACGCTGACGGTGGTATATTACAACTACGTGCCGCGCTCGGCCGCGGCAGAACTGCTCGAAGCGGCACGCGTGCTTGAGCTCAAGGTCCGCATCGGCATCGAGTTCACGCCCCGCTTCCGGGGGCGCTATCTCAAGGTCATCTGGGTTCCAGGCGGCTTTGCGACCCCGCTGGAATTTCTTGATTTTCTCGACCAACCAGCCACGGCGGACTTCATGGCCGAAGGCCGCATCGTTTCACAGTTCCACCAGCGGTATGTCGCGGATGCCTTCAGCGTCTTCAACAACGTTCACCGGCTGACCCTGAAACGGGATTACGCCCTGGACCTGCCCCCGCTTTCCGTTGAGCAGTTCCAGCGCTTTGTCGGCGCAGGACAGGCCTCGCTGCAGCACTTGGGCAAATTCATTCACGAAGGGCTGCTTCCCCTCATGCAGCGCCAAGCCGCGTTCCTGCGCCACGAACTCGCCAGCGCCACCGGCCCGGAACGCGAAGAGATCCGCCAACAGCTCAGCCGGCTTTGCAAGCTCGACACGGACGAGATCATCGACCTGTTCCTGAAGCCCCTGCGCAACCCAACGCTTCAGAACCCGGACATTCCCAGCGACGCCCCCACCGCGCCCGCTCTGCTGCGCCTTTCTCCCCAGGAACTGACCCGTCGGCTGCAAGACATCCATCCTGCCGGGCGCATCACCCTGAGCCTGGGTAATCTGCGCGTGGAAGAAGTTCTGGAGATCCTGTATGACTGCCGGGGCGCCATCACGCATCTGGAAATCGTCAACATGAAGGACCGCGCCCTGGGCCGCGAAATCGACAGAGTGCGCATCAACGCCTTGCAGGAGGCCTTGAACACTTCCAACATCATCAAGCTCAAAAAGCTCATCCGCGACATCATTGAAGCTGTTCCGACTAAAAGCGTGCGTGAAAAGCTTGAGGAAATACTTTTCGACATCGCCACCCTGCACGCCTGCTACCGCAAGACGCCCCTGGCCTCGTGCATCGGCACGGACTCAACAGGCCAGTCGAGCCGGCTGTACGGCATGGGCATGGTGGTGGACGAAACTTTGCCCGGACGGGCGCGCCGAGCCCTGCGGAACATGCCAGAGGCCGCCTCGAAGCGCCTGGAGGTACAGGCCGTGGCCCGCAAACGCGTCACGGAACTGCCCGATGACGACCGCGAACCCGAGCGCGGCTTTTTGCACGCCCTTGCGGATGCTTTCCCTCGTCTGCGCTTTCTGGTGCGCCGCACCAGCGTGGAATGGCTGGCTGAGACCTTCCACCTGACCCCAGGAGTGCCCGGCAACGTCTCGCTCATGGGCGGCATTCAGCGCGAGCACGGCGCCGATTCCGGGCTGGGCCTGGAGCCGCCAGCCGCGCCTGCTCAGCCGCGCCTGCTGCACCCGCGTTACCTCAACTCCACCCTCAAGATCGTGCTCAAGGTGCTTGGCGGGTTCATTCCCGCCGCCCTCACCTTCGGCCTCACCAAGGACTGGTGGGTGCTGGCGTATTTGGGCGCATTCCTCTGGTTCGGCATCACCGGCGTGCGCAACATCATCCAGATGGTGCTCTCCACCGGCGGATTCACGCGCTCGTCTTTGCTGCGCTGGAACGACCTGGTCAGCTGGGAACGCCTGGCCGACTCCCTGCTCTACACAGGCATCTCCGTGCCGCTGCTGGATTACGTCATCAAGACGCTGCTGCTCAACAAGGGCATGGGCATCACCCTCTCCAACGCGCCGCTAACGCTCTACACCGTGGTGGCCCTGGCCAACGGCCTGTACATCATGGGGCACAACGTTTTGCGCGGGCTGCCCAAGGGATCCGCCCTGGGCAATCTCTTCCGCTCCGTGGTGTCCATCCCCCTCGCCCTTGTGTACAGCGACGCCCTGGTGCTTTTGCTGCAATCCGCGGGGCACCAGGATGCAGCGCTTTTGCTCGAACCGTGGGCGGCGGTTATCTCCAAGCTGGCCTCGGACACTGCCGCGGGCGTCATCGAAGGCTTTGTGGACCGCGCCCAGGCAACACGCCTGCGCGAGTGGGACTACAAAGGCAAGCTGGCCCAGCTCTTCGACACCTTCCAGAAGCTGGAGCTGCGTTTTCCGCAAGAGGACGTGCTGGCCCTGCTGGAATCGCCCAAGCAGTTCATGCTCACCATGAGTTACGAGAACAAGGGCCTGGAAAACATCATCATCGTCAATGCACTAGATTTGTTATATTTCTGGATGTATCAACCGCGCGCCCGTTCCGTCCTCACCAAGTGGCTGCAGGAAATGAGCGTCGAGGAACGCAAGGTCTTTCTGCTCTCGCAATACGTGCTGCTGCGCGAACGCGAGATCAGCCAGTTGTTCCTCGACGGTCTCGTGGGCAAGAACTTCGCGCGGGCTTTGGCGTTCTATCTCGATACCAGCCGCGAATACCTTGAGGACATCCAGGCCTTGGCCGCGCGGCTCGAAATCTCCTCCGGGCAGGAGGCCGCTGCGGCATAAAAAAAGGGCGGCGCCGAAGCAACCGCCCTTGTGTGGACCACAAACTCCTGACGGTTCAGCCGCCGGTCAGCAGCAAGTCGGCCATGAGCACCTGCCGCGCGCGCCGCTCATCCAGCTTCTTGCCCGTCCAGACCTCGAACTGCGCCAAACCTTGGTGCAGAAACATGGACAGGCCGGAGAGGCAGGCCACGCCAGCGGCCTGGGCGTCTTCAAGCAGCTTGGTGCGCACGGGGTTATAGACCAGATCGAACACCAGGGACACGCCAGCGAAGCCATCGGCGGGCCAGGGCGATTTGCCCAGGTTGTCGCCCAGCATGCCCAGCGGCGTGGTGTTGAGCACCAGGGACCAAGTCCCGACGCGCTCTTCCCACGCAACGGCCCGCAGACCGAAATCCGCAGCCAGCTTTTCCGCCTTGCCCGCCGTGCGGTTCGCCACTGCGATGTCCGGCACGCCAAGCTCTTTGAGCGCCGAGCAGGCGGCCCGGGCGGCACCGCCCGCCCCCAGCACCAGGGCGTTCTTCAACGCGTCCTTATGGGGCAGCAGCGGGACCATGAGCCCCCACACGTCGGTGTTGTCTCCCCAGAGCTTGCCGTCGCGCCAGAACAGCGTGTTCACCGCGCCCACGGCCTTGGCCCTGTCGGTCAGCCCATCCAGATAGGGCATGACCGCCTGCTTGTGCGGAATGGTGACGCTGACGCCACGGATGTGCCGGGCGCGCACCTCGGCCATGAAGGCCTTGAGCTTGGCCGGCTCCGTGGGCCAGGGCACATAGGTTCCCGGCAGCCCGGATTCCTTGAGCCCCCAGTTGTGCAGCAACGGGCTTTTGCTGTGCCCCAGGGGCCAGCCGATGATGCCGTACTGGCCCTGGGGCTTTTTCTTCGCGTTCAGCTGCACGCTATTTCTTCTTTGCAACGGGCTTTTTCGCGGCAGGCTTCTTGGCCTTGGCCGCAGCTTTCACAGGCGCCTTCGCAGGGGCCTTGCCAGGAGCCTTGCCCGGAGCGTTTTTCGCGCCGGGAGCGGCCGCAAGCTGCTTTCTGGCGTACTCGGCCCCAAGGCGCAGGGCCCTGACGTTCAGCTCCACAATCTTGGCGGGCATGACTGCGGAGAGGCAGCCTTCCACCGTCTCCAGCTTCACCATGCCCGTGGCCGCAACATATGCGCCCAGCATGATGGTGTTCACGGCGCGAGCGTTGCCCACCTGGTCGGCCAACTCGTTGGCCGGCACCAGCACGGTGCGGATGCGCCCGCCCTTTTCCACCAGCTCCGGGTCCACCAGGGACGAATTGACGAGCTGGATGCCGCCGTCGACCAGCTTGGGCTGGAACTTGTCCAGGCTGGGCCGGTTCATGACGATGAGGCTTTTGGGCGTGTTGATGATGGGCGAGCCGATTTCCTCCTCGGACAGGACCACGGTGCAGTTGGCCGTGCCGCCGCGCATCTCTACGCCGTAGACGGGAATATAGGTGACGTTCAGCTTCTCGCGCATGCCCGCGTAGGCCAGCAGGTTGCCGATCAAGAGCACGCCCTGCCCGCCGAAGCCGGCCATGATGACGTCGATGTAACGCTTCATTATTCGCCTCCCGAAACCAGCGACCCGCAGGTGCCGTCCGCGACAACGTCCCGGTACACGCCCAGCGGGAAGTACGGGATCATTTCGTCGGTGATGCGCTTGTTGGCGGCCACAGGAGACATGCGCCAGTTGGTGGGGCAGCCGGACAAGAGCTCCACGAAGCCGAAGCCCAGGCCCTTGGTCTGCACCTCAAAGGCCTGGCGCATGAACTTCTTGGCCTGGCGGATGTTCTTCACGGAATCGAGCGAGGCGCGCGCGCAAAAGGCCGTGCCGCCCAGCTGGGCGATGATCTCGGCCATGCGGATGGGCGAGCCTTCGCGGTCCTTGCAGCGACCGCCAGGGCAGGTGGTGGTCTTCTGGCCGATGAGCGTGGTCGGGGCCATTTGGCCGCCGGTCATGCCGTAGACCGTGTTGTTGACGAAGACCACGCTGATGCGCTCGCCGCGGTTGGCGGCGTGCATGATCTCGGCCATGCCGATGGAGGCCAGGTCGCCGTCGCCCTGGTAGGTGAACACGAACTTGTCCGGCCGGGCGCGCTTGACGCCCGTGGCCACGGCCGGGGCGCGGCCGTGCGGCGACTCGACCCCGTCGGCGTCGATGTAATTGTAAAGGAACACGGAGCAGCCGATGGAAGCCACGGCGATGGTGTTCTCGGCAAGCTGCATTTCGTCCAGCAGCTCGGCCACCAAGCGGTGGGCGATGCCGTGATGACAGCCGGGGCAATAATGCGTGGCGCGGTCCACAAGGGAGGCGGGCCGGGTGAAGACCAGCTCTTCCTGTGCCGCCGCGGCGGAAGTGGGCTTGGACATGTTATTTCCTCCCCAGGGCGCGCAGAATGGGCGCTTCGAAATCGTCCGGGCTCGGCATGTTGCCGGGGTAGACGCAGAACAGGTCCGAGTCGGCGTGCCTGCGCACGGACAAGCGGACGTCCTCGACCATCTGGCCCAGATTGTGCTCGATGGTCAGGAAGCGCTTGCCTTCTTTGGCCAGCTTTTCCAGCGCCTTTTCGGGGAAGGGGTACAAGGTCTTGGGCCGGAACAGGCCGACCTTCTTGCCCTTGGCGCGCAGAGCGCGCACCGCGTTCTTGGCGATACGGCCGATGGAGCCGTACGCCACCACCACAAGCTCCGCGTCCTTGACCTCAAAGGCCTCAAAGTCGGCGAGCTTCTTCCAGGCATCGTACTTGGCCTGCAGCTTCATGTTCTGCCCGGCCAGCTCTCCGTCCATGAGGAAGAGCGACTTGATGATGCGGTGCTCCCGGCCCTTGGCCCCGATGAGCCGCCAGTCGCCGCCCTCCTCCGGGTCCACGGCCTTGGGCTCGCGCGGGACGATGGGCTCCTTCATCTGGCCGATGATGGCGTCGCCCAGGATGAGCACGGGGTTCTTGGACGCGAACGCCAGGTCAAAGGCGTCGTAGGTCATGTCGTAGGCTTCCTGCGCGCTGGAGGGCGCAAGGACCAGCAGGCGATAGTCGCCGTGGCCGCCGCCGCGCGTGGATTGGAAGTAGTCGCCCTGGCTGGGACCGATGTCGCCCAGGCCCGGGCCGCCTCTGTTCATGTTCACGATGACGGCTGGAATCTCGCTGCCGGCCATGTAGCTGATGGCTTCCTGCTTCAGGCTCATGCCCGGCGAGGAGGAGCTCGTCATGGCGCGGATGCCGCAGGCGCCTGCGCCCAGCAGCATGTTGGCCGCGGCCACTTCACTCTCGGCCTGCACGAACTCGCCCCCGGCATCGACCAGGTGCTTGCTCATGAACTCCGGAATGTCGTTCTGCGGGGTGATGGGGTAGCCGAAGAAGCACCGGCACCCGGCGGCCAAAGCGCCCATGGCGATGGCTTCATTGCCCTTGACGAAAAGTCTTTCCTTTTTGCCTGCCATGCGCCCTCCTAAGCAGCCTTTTTGGGCTTTTTGCTGCGCCAGACCTCGATGGCCACGTCCGGGCAGATGGTGGCGCAGGACGCGCACCCGGTGCATTTGTCCAGGCTCTCCGCCGGGACCTCGGCCACCTTGTAGCCGTGCTGGTTGATGCGCTCGCTCTGCCGGATGATCTCGACCGGGCAGACCTGGGTGCACAGGAGACAGCCTTTGCAGCGCTCCTCTGATACGGTGATGCGGGACATGGGACACCCCTTTCGCCGCCGCGCGCTTTCGTCACGCCGGCCTTTTCATAAACTTTCGATCACACGATGAGCATGGCGTCGCCGTAGGAAAAGAAACGGAAGCCCTGGGCGAGCGCCAAAGCGTAGGCAGCCATGATGCGTTCGCGGCCCGCCAGGGCCGAAACCATAATCAGGAGACTTGATTCTGGCAAATGGAAATTGGTGAGCAGCGCATCCACGACGTTGAAGCTTCTGCCCGGAATTATATAGATTTCCGTCTCTCCCGCAAAGGCCGCCACCTGGCCCGTGGCCGCGTACATGCCCTCCAGGCTGCGCGCGCTGGTGGTGCCCACGGCCACGACGGGAATCCCCGCCGCCTTGGCCTCGCGTATCGCCTTGGCCGTCGCCTCGGGCACTTCGACATATTCCGCGTGCATCTTGTGCTCGCGGATGTCGCCCTCACGCACAGGGCTGAAGGTACCGTAGCCGACGTAGAGCGTGACCTCGGCCCAGGCGATGCCTTTTTGCGCCAAGGCGCCGCGCACCTCCGGCGTAAAGTGCAGCCCGGCCGTTGGGGCCGCAACGCTGCCGGCCTTTGCCGCGTCGGCGTACACGGTCTGATACCGCTCACGGTCCGCGGCGTCGTCCGCGCGCTCCAGATATGGTGGCAGAGGCATGTGCCCTATTTCATTAAAGATATCGCCAATGTTTCCGGCCCATTCCAGACGCACGCGGCACCGGCCGAAATCGCCGCGCTCCAACAGTGTCACGGTCAGGGGCGCATCGAACAACGCGGCCTCGCTCACCTTCATGCGCTTGGCCGTGCGCACCAATCCCTCAGCCTCGGCGCTCTGGCGACCATCAGGCAAAGGTTTCACGTGAAGCAACGGCAGGGGCGTGAGCAAAAGCAGCTCCACGCGCCCACCCGTGGCCCGCTTGCCAAAGATTCTCGCCGGGAACACGCGGGAATTGTTCGCGATCAAGAGCGCTCCCTGGGGAAAGCGCTTGGCCAATATCTCCGGCAGATCCGCAAAGGAGTCCACGTGCGGCGCCGCTTCCTGCCGGTCGAGAACAAGCAGGCGCGATCCGTCGCGGCGCTCGGCCGGTCTGCGGGCGATCTGCCCCTCAGGCAGTTCGTACACATAGCTGCTCAGGCGAAACTCGGCGGGGATATCCAAACGTTCAGGTGTTTTTTCTGTCGTGCGCATGGTCACAACATCTTAACCATTCCCCTTGTGATCGCAACCCCAGACCAAACGTGCCCGCCCGCCGCCGGTTCGATCACCTGTTCACCCCGCCATCATCACCCCCCAAACCCACGGCTGCCGCTAGTTTTCCCTTGATCTTCAGCCTGATCCTGGTATGGACGGGACATGGAACTCCTGGCTCTCAGCGATATCGCCAAACACACCGGCATCCCCGCTCCCACGGCGCGCCGTTACGCCGCGCTGTTCAAGGATTATCTCTCCGGACGCCGCTTGGGCCGCATGACCCGCTATCCCGAAGAGTCCGTCGCAATTTTCCAGCGCATCAGCGAACTTTACACCGAAGGCCGCATCACTGCGGAAATTGAAGAAATGCTCCGTAAGGAATTTCCGCGCACCATAGAAGTGGGCCCGGCAACAGAGCCCTTGGCGTTGCCGGCCGTGACGCAGGACCTGCCTGACCATTTGGCCGAAGTGCTTTCTGATGCCCTCTCCGAGGCGCTTTCGAGCTCCATCGCCCAATTTTCAAGCGCCCTCGACAAATTGTCCGAGCAAAAGACAAGTCTGGATTCACACCAGGCCGACATCAACAAGCTGAAGAACGGCTTTGTGCTGCTGGCGCGCAACCTGAAGCGCGTGGCCAAGCGCGAGCAGGCCGATGTCGCTTCGCAGGTGGAGATGCTCGCTGACCGGATCAAGCTGATGGAGCCGAAACTTTCGGTCATGGAAGAAATTTCTTTGACGCTGACAAGCGACAACGCCGACCTTAAGGCGCGCCTCTCTGCGCAGGAAGTCGAATTGCGCAGACTGCGCGAGGACCGCGACCGCCTAGAGGCCCAACTAAAACGGGCCAGCGGGCTCGGAGCCTAACACCATAAATGGTTGCACATATCTGGCGTTGAGCTTTGTCTAGCTTTAGTCTAGATTATTGTCGTCACCACTTCTTTTTTGGTCCCTTCCCACAAGCTAAACCGAGGAGCCGCGCCATGAAGCACGCATCTCTCAAACCGATGATATTATGTCTGCTTCTTCTCGCTTTGCCTGCTTGTTCCGGCTTGAATACGCGGAGCAATTCTGACCCCGCCCCGGCAACTGGCGGCCAGGCCGAAACCTATGACAATCCGAACTATTATTATCTCTTCGACGACATTCTGATTCCCAACGGCATGGAACATTCCACGGACGACGACTTCTCGTTCGACACACAGCAATTCAAGGCTGGCATCCAGATCTTCCAGGGCCGTGTCGTCTTTGACGACCTCATCAACTTCTTCCAAAACAACATGGTCAAGGACGGCTGGCGCAAGGTTTCCTCCGTGCGTTCCAAGAAGAGCATTCTCGTCTTTGAAAAGTCGAACAAGGCCGCCATTATAGAACTGGTTGACGGATTCAAGGCCAAGGCGACCATCTTTGCGCTGGAGTATAAGGCTGGCGCAAGCTCCAGCCCGCGCGCGGCCGCTCCTCGCCCTGGCACCGCCACGGCGCGACCTGCACCCGCCAGCCCTTCGCAAAGCAGCTTTTCTGAGAAGGACATCAGCAATTGAACACGGCTCATTTGCGCTTTCCCTGTTTTCTTGGCCGCCGGGTGCATCTTGGTGTGACCGGCAGCATTGCCGCGTACAAGAGCCTTGACCTGCTGCGCCTTCTCGTTGATTCCCAAATCTCGGTCGGCGTCACGCTCACGGCCTCTGCCCAGCGTTTCATTGGCGCGGAGAGCTTCCAGGCTTTGGGCGCCGGCACAGTAAACACCGCCATGTTCCACGATGCCCCGGCGGAAGACCCTTTCGCCCATCTGACGCCGGGCCGTTCCGCCAGCGCCTTTGTCATTGCACCCGCCACCGCTAACATCATCGCCAAGATCGCCCACGGCATGGCCGACGATATGCTCTCCACACAGGCGCTCGCGTTCAGCGGTCAGCTCATCATCGCCCCGGCCATGAACCCCGCCATGTGGGCGGCCCCGGCCACCCAGGCCAACTGGAAGACGCTGCTGGAACGTGGCGCTGTGGGCGTTGGCCCTGTTTCTGGCCCAGTTGCCTGCGGCGACACCGGCAGAGGCCGCTTGAGCCCCGTGGAGCATGTTTTCGCGCACGTTCTGCGCGCCCTTTCACCACAGGATCTTGCTGGCCGCACGGTGCTCGTGACTCTTGGCCCCACGCGCGAGCCGTGGGACGCTGTCCGCTACCTGACCAACCCCTCCAGCGGGCTTATGGGCGCGTGCCTCGCAATGGCCGCCTGGATGCGCGGAGCAAACGTTCAGGTTGTCGCAGGCCCTATCGCCATCGATTTTCCGCCGGGCATCATGGTCACACAGGTGACAACGGCAAGGGAAATGCTCGACGCCGCGACGGCACTGTTCCCCAAAGCCGACATTGCCTGCTGCACGGCTGCGGTGTGCGACTTCCGCCCCTTGCCTCCAGCCTGCGGCACGGCAAACAAGCTTAAAAAGCGTGACATGAACGCTGCTGCGCTCGCCATCCCCTTGGCGACGAATCCTGACATTTTGCGCACCCTCGGTGCTTCCAAGCGCCAAGATCAAACGCTCATCGGTTTTGCCGCAGAAACGGACGACCTCCTGACGCAAGCACGGCTAAAGCTGAACGAAAAGAATCTGGACCTCATCGTTGCCAATCGTGTCGGACTGCCTGACAGCGGATTCGAGAGCGCGACGAACGTGGTGACGGTGCTTGATCGGACCGGACGCGTCGAGCAATGGCCAATACTCCCCAAAACCGAGGTCGCCTGGCGCATATGGGATCTTTTGCAGCATCTGTAGACCTTGCGGAGCGGCTGCGGCCCTTCGCCCATGCTGGGCTTGAGCTGGTGTTCCTTCCGGAAGGCCTCAGCTTGGCACAGGATGTGAGCCTTGCCGATGCGGATCTGGTGGAGCCGGATACCGTGTCCGAGGTTCTTGCCGTCGCCGAGACGGAAGATCTCCCACCCAGCGCTTGGCCGAAGCCTTGGTGCAATCTGCACGAACGCATCCGCACTCAGCCTCGGGTGATCATCACCTATGCATCACTTGCCGACGATGTGGCCGTCGCCGCTGATCCTGATCGGCGCAGGCTTTTCCAAACCGTGCTTACGTTTCTGGGCTGGCCCGCCGGAACCACCTTATTTTGGCCGATTTCCTTCCCAACAAACGCAGAGACGCAGGGTCTGTTCGCCGCGGACATCTTTGCGGCCGGAGTACGCCACTTCGCCATCCGCCACATCATCTGCTTTGGTGAACTGGCTTTAAAGCGAGCCGCAACCCTGTTTCCGCAAGAAGACAACACTCAGCCGGTCAGCATCTATGCCGTCCCGGAACCAAGCGCGCTCCTCCAATTACTGCCGCATCAACTGCATCAGGCGTTGGCCACGCTCAAAAGCATCTCGCTCTCCTGAGCTTGCCTTTACTACCCCGCGCAGGTAAATCTGCGCCCTTCGCACCAAACCGCAAAAAAGGACTGAACCATGAAGGTACTTGTCACCGGAGCGGCCGGATTCATCGGCTTTCACCTTTCCCGGCGTTTTCTGTCCATGGGTTTTGATGTCGTCGGTCTGGACAATCTCAACAACTATTATTCGGTCGAGATCAAGAAATCGCGCTTGGCCATGCTTGGAAACAACCCCAAATTCACCTTTGCGCACCTCGACCTGGCGGACAACGCCGGCATGGCGAAACTTTTCGCAGACAACGGGTTCACCCATGTGGTCAACCTCGCTGCCCAGGCAGGCGTTCGCTACAGCATCGACAACCCGAGGGCGTACATCGATTCGAATGTCGTCGGCTTTCTGAACGTCCTTGAGGGCTGCCGGCACAACAAGGTTGGGCACTTGGCATATGCCTCCTCCAGTTCCGTTTACGGTCTCAACACCACGATGCCGCTCAGCGTGCACGACAACGTGGACCACCCCATGAGCCTCTACGCTGCCACGAAAAAGTCCAACGAGCTCATGGCGCACACGTATAGCCACCTGTATGGGCTGCCCACCACGGGCCTGCGTTTCTTCACTGTTTATGGCCCCTGGGGACGGCCGGACATGGCCCTGTTTCTTTTCACCAAAGCCATCCTCGCCGGTGAGCCCATCAAGGTTTTCAACCACGGCAAAATGCGCCGCGACTTCACGTACATCGACGACATCATAGAAGGCGTGGTCCGTGTCTCGCTGCACACAGCCGAACCCAATCCCGAATGGTCCGGCGCAAAGCCTGACCCAGCCACAAGCCCAAGCCCTTACCGTCTTTACAACATCGGCAACAACAAAGTGGTTGAGCTCTCTCACTACATAGAAGTTCTTGAAGACTGCCTAGGCAAGAAGGCCATCAAGGAATTTTTGCCGATGCAGCTTGGTGATGTTCCGGCCACCGAGGCCAATGTGGACGACCTCGTACGCGACGTGGGCTTCAAGCCTGCCACGACCATTGAGGTGGGAATTTCCCGTTTCGTGGAGTGGTACAGGGATTATTTTAAGGTGTAGCCCTTTTCTTCCATCTATTCGCCGCCAGCGCTTGATTTATGCGCTGGCGGCATTTATTCTGAGTTCACCGCGCGTGTTTCACGTGAAACAGGCACGTGAGACCAGATGTTTCACGTGAAACGCGAAATCTGCTTTCGATGCGGAGGTAATGTGGCTCGCAGAATTGTCGTTGCAAATCAAAAAGGCGGCGTCGGGAAAACAACCACGGCGGTCAACCTTGGCGCATCATTGGCTGTAATGGAAAAGCGTGTCCTCCTCGTCGACTGCGACCCCCAGGGAAACGCATCGAGCGGGTTGGGCTTTTACCCCGGTGATGATCGCGCGAACATCTATACGGCGCTTTTCGACCCTGACAACGTGCGCAAGTGCATTGTGGAAACGGCGATCCCGTTCCTCTCTTTGCTGCCCGGCACACAAGATCTGGTTGGGGCAGAAATAGAACTGGCCGATAAGCTTGGCAGAGAGTACTACGTGCGCGACCTCTTGGCTGCGGTGGAGGATGACTATGACTTCATCCTCATCGACTGCCCACCGTCGCTTGGGATTTTGACGGTGAACGCGCTGTGCGCAGCACGTGAGCTGCTTGTACCGTTGCAGTGCGAGTATTATGCCCTTGAAGGGTTGTCGCAGCTGCTCATGACATATGAGCTGGTCAAAAAACGCCTGAACCCGGACCTGAAAGTTCTCGGCGTTGTTTTGACCATGTATGATCAGCGGAACAAGCTTTCGTGGCAGGTCAAAAACGAGGTGCGCAAGGCGTTGCCCCAGCACCTCTTCGAAGTGATTATCCCAAGAAACGTGCGCTTATCAGAGGCGCCGAGCTTTGGGAAGCCGGTGATAACATACGACATACGCTCAAGTGGCGCCGAAGCTTACATGGCCTTGGCCCAGGAAGTGACCCGGAGCAAGGTGCACGACTAAACGCCTGATTCTGGACGGCCCAAATTGCGCGCCGTTTTTTCCGGTATGAAGGGTTTGGTTTCAACCTTAACAGTATCCTTGAAATGGCGCTTCATGATTTTTGATTGGCAGCTGCGGCATTTGAAGGTGACAAGCCCACCCAGGTTTGCGGCGGTGAGGTTGAACTTGCGGGGAGTATCGTGCTGCCAATCGCTGGTTTCATTGCCGCAGACCGCACAACAGACATCAACATCGACAGGGTACTTGAAATCCCAGAATTTTACGAGGTCTTCCCAATCCTGCAAAGGTTCCGCAACATCTGCCGTGGCGACTGCCGCGGTTTCAAAACGTGAAAGGACCTTGTCACGAACAAGGGTCCAAGCTTCCGGACCGAGAATGGCCCCCAAACAGACTCCCTTGGAGTCGAAGATTTCTTGAAACGCAGACTGATGTGAATCCATGGTTTGCTCCCAAATGTTCGAGTGCCAGACTTATAGTGCCCACGCCAAGGCATGGCAAGGGCGCAGGCGTATACGAGAGTAATGAGACTTGGAGGATATCGATGGCCATAGGTCAACGCGGATTAGGAAGAGGACTGGATGCCCTGCTTGGGAGCATCAAACCGGAGTCGGTGAATTCGGCAGAAGTGAAACACATGCCGATAGCCTCCATCAGGCCCAACCCTCACCAGCCACGCAAAGAATTCGATCCTGAAGCACTTGAGGACCTGTGCAACTCTATTAAGAGCCAAGGGGTTTTGCAGCCTATTCTTGTCCGGCCCTTGACCGGTGAGGACGCGGCATATGAGCTTGTGGCGGGTGAGCGTCGCATGCGTGCTTCAAAAATGGCTGGGCTTACGGAAATTCCGGCCCTTGTGCGTGTGCTGAACGACATGGAAACGCTGGCCATCGCGTTAATTGAGAATCTCCAGCGATCCGACTTGAACGCCATTGAAGAGGCACGCGGCTTTCACCAATTGCTCAAGGACTTTGGCCTGAGCCAGGAAGAATTGGCGCGCCAGGTGGGCAAAAGCCGCTCCGCATTGGCGAACTCGCTGCGCTTACTCAACTTGCCGGAAGATATACAAACGGACATCCAGACCGGCGTGCTCACGGCTGGTCATGGCAGAGCCATCATGTCCGTGGACGCACAAGCGTGTCATGACCTGTACCAGCGCATCAAATCGTTCAATCTTTCCGTGCGTCAGGCCGAGGCCGAGGCAAGCTTCGTGAAGGAAAACGGTCGGTTGGCTGCGCCAGAAGAGCTATATGGCAGTGAAAAGCCCCGTGGCAAAACCCCACGCGGCACACGCAACGCAAAGGTTCAGGACGAAGAATTGCTCGCGCTGCAGGGCCGCATGGCCAGCGAACTGGGTGAGCCGGTGAAGATTACGGGCAGTTTGGATCGTGGCGTCGTCGCTATCCAATACCTTTCCGCTTCGCAGCTCGACGAATTGACGAAACGATTGGGGATCAGCACGTCCTGATCGCGGTAATCACCAGATCATCATCAGTTCCAACTATCAAAAATTTAAAGAGAAAAGTATCCAATAACGCTGAGCGCGACAGGACGAAGAGGCCACATGATCACAACCGATTTGGAAAGATTGCTGATGGAGATGGCGGGCAAACGGGTGATGATCGTCGGCGACGTCATGCTGGATCACTACACCTTCGGCACAGTTTCGAGGATCTCGCCAGAGGCGCCGGTGCCCGTGGTTGAGGTGATCGACGAGCAGTATCTCCTTGGCGGCGCCGGCAATGTGGCGAGAAATATCGTGGCGCTCGGTGGTCGGGCCACCATGGTGGGTCTGATCGGCGAAGATCGTGATGGCGATGTGCTTGGCGCTCTGCTCGCAGAGAGCTCGGTCAACTGCGCCCTTGTTCACGATAATCAGCGCCGCACAACGCGCAAAACCCGGATCATCGCCCAAAATCAGCAAATCGTCAGAGTTGATCGTGAGCACACGGCCCCGCTCACCAAGACCGTGGTTGGAACGTTGCTGGAGATCATCGCTCAACATGGGCAACATCATGATATCGTGATTGTTTCTGACTACGGCAAGGGTGTGATCACCCGACAGATCATGGACGCTCTGCGGTCGCTCAAGGGCCCTGGCGGGTCGCGGCCACGCATTCTTGTGGACCCGAAGCCGCAAAATTACGACTTGTACCATGAAGTGGACATCCTGACTCCCAACGCCAAGGAGGCAGGGGAAGGCGCAGGCATTGCCTGCACCGGTCCAGGCGGCCCGGCAAAGGTGGGACAAGCGCTGTTCAAGCGGCTGCGGTGCAAAGACCTGCTCATAACCCTTGGCGCACAGGGCATGGCGCTTTTCGAAGGTCCCAACCAGGCGAGGCATATCCCCACCTTTGCGCGCAAAGTATTTGATGTCACCGGTGCGGGTGATACGGTGATTGCCACGCTCGCCCTGGCCCTGGCCGCAGGAGCGACTTTGCTCGAGGCGGCTGTTCTGGCCAATCACGCGGCTGGCATTGTGGTCGGCCAGGTGGGAGCGGCGACACCAACCATAGAGGGGCTCCGCAAGGCGCTTTGCGGCAACGCCGCCGCGCAAGTCACGCCGCTGGCACGCATGGATTAAACAAAGAAAGCGGGTGTGCTGCCGACCGTGCCAAAGCGCATTTACGCAACGCGGCGTATCCGCTACAGCAAAGTGTATTCAACCTGAATTCACGGAGGACGCACCATGTCCAAACCAGGGTCGGCCAAGAAGATCACCATGGACACAACCATCCAGACGCTCGGTCCGGCAAAAATACCCTCGCCCCTCAAATTGACCCATTTCATCGGGCAAGAGGAACAGCTTGAACTGAACCTCACGGAAGAGGAATCAGATGTACCGGGCGCGCACGGGCTGCCCCTGCTCTTTGAAAAGGCCGGACCGCGCGGCAAGCTCTATTTCGACTCCAGCAAGGTCAAATGCGCCATTGTCACCTGCGGCGGGCTGTGCCCCGGCATCAACGACGTCATCCGAGCCATCGTCATGGACGCCTATCACCACTACCACGTGGCGTCCGTCATCGGCATCCGCTATGGTCTGCAAGGATTCATCCCCAAGTACGGGCACGATATCGTCGAGCTGACGCCAAACAACGTCAGCAATTCCCACGTATTCGGCGGAACTGAACTCGGGTCTTCGCGCGGGCCACAGGCTGCGGACGAGATTGTGGACGCCCTTGAGCGTATGAACGTCGGCGTGCTGTTCATGATCGGCGGAGACGGTACCATGAAGGCCGCCGCGCGTATCGTGCAGGAGGTCAAAAGCCGAAACTCGCGCATCAGCATTATCGGCATCCCCAAAACCATCGACAACGACATCAATTTTGTGGGCACGTCCTTCGGGTTCGACACCGCAGTCGAGAAAGCCACCGAAGCCATTGCCTGCGCGCACGTTGAGGCCAATGGCGCCTTCAACGGCATCGGCATCGTCAAGCTCATGGGCCGGGAATCAGGCTTCATTGCCGCCCAGGCCACCCTGGCGCTGAAGGAAGTGAACTTCGTGCTCGTGCCGGAAAGCCCCTTCTCACTTGATGGACCGGACGGTCTGCTTGACCAGTTGGAAAAACGGCTGCGCAGTCGCAAACACGCCGTCATCGTCGTGGCCGAAGGCGCAGGACAGCACCTCTGCGAGGCCAGCGGCCGCACCGACGCCTCTGGCAATCCCATGCTGTGCGACATTTGCGCCATCCTCATCGCGCGCATCAAGGAGCACTTCAAAGCCAAGGACATGGAAGCCACCATCAAGTTCATCGATCCGAGCTACATCATCCGTTCCGTGCCCGCCAACGCCAACGACAGGGTCTACTGCGGCTTCCTGGGCCAAAACGCCGTACACGCCGCCATGGCGGGTAAAACAGGCATGGTGGTGAGCCGGCTGCAATCACGCTATGTCCATGCTCCACTTGAAATGGTGACCATGAAGCGCAAAAAGCTGAACACAGAATCCGACTATTGGCGCGCTGTTCTGGAATCGACCGGGCAGGATGATATGGTCTTGCTGTAATCCGCTGCGGGCCTGATCCTTCCAGCGATCACAGCGCCGAAAAAAAGACGCCCGGCAAGCCGGGCGTCTTTGCATTTCATGGGATGGTGAAACTCAGTCTTCGTTCACTGCGGGACGCATTTGCACATGCTCACCGACGGTCTGACGCGCATCCTCGGCCTGCAGGGCCATGACGAGGAATTCATACATGTCGGCCACTGGAAGCTCGACAACATAGCTTCCGTTATCCGCCAGGACGGTATCCCCCTGATCATCCAAAAGATATGCGCGACGCTCTCGGCTTTCACCAGAAGCGGCGATGATGCCGTAGCCGGTCTTGCCCTCTGCCGTACGGTACAATTTTTCAACGGTAAGCACGCCTGTAGCCGTGCTGAAGTGGATATCCTCGGCGACCATGGTGGCGGTTATGCCAATGGGATTGCCAAAGTCGTTGGGAAGGGTCACAGGCCGGGGCCCGAGTGGCTGATTCATAAGCGGCGTGCGGTTCATACGCTCTCCTGGGTCGTGAACGTCATAACGGCAGTTTGTACTGCCTGGGCCTTGTGCGGGCCGGTTCCGGCTTCCAATGCCGCCAGCCGCTCGCCACATAATCATGCAGGGCGTCTTCCGTGACTCGCCACTGCGTACCCACCCGAATGGCGGCAATGTTGCCATCCTTCACCAGCCGATAGGCTGTCCGGGAATGAATGCGCAAGATGTCAGCTACTTCACGTATGGTCAGCAGCTTGGGGAGAAGTCCTCCCCCATCGTGCGCTTGGGCGTCTGTGTCTATCATAAGACACCGATGTACAGTGCTATGCACCGGTTGTCAAAGAATGTCAACGATTGTCAACAAAGATCACTAAAAAGCAAAGTATGCGAAATAGACGTGGGAAGGCCGAGCTTAGAACGGCGCGTTCTCCTGTCTCGGCCACGGTCCCCGGTAGCCGTGGCACAGATAATAATAAAACGGCCGCACCGGGGCGCCCCGGAAGCAGGCCACATACCGGTAGGGACCGGAAACGCTCTCGAACATCTCCGGAACAGTGGAAGGAGCACCAGCGGCATCGCCCCGCAGCACAAGAATGGCGTCCCAGCCAAGGTGGTCCTGCGGCCCCCCCCAGAGGTCGTATTGATTCATGCGGCGGTCTGGGCCCCACAAGCAATACGCTTGAGGCTGGCCCGGAACGTAAAAGGCCAGCTCAGCAGTGATGTCGTAGACGGAACTCATGAAGAAAACACGATCCGGATCTGTGAACCGCTCAGAAGCCACCTGGCGCATATGCTGACCCAGGTCTTCCCAGCCCTTGAGCCTGTGCGCCGGGTTGAGGGAAGGAGGAATGGGCAGCATCTGGTGCAAATGCAAAAAAAGCGCAAGAGCAACGCTCGCCCAGGCTCCAGCCTTGAGCCAACGCCAGGAATTTGTTGATAGATCCAAGCGCAAAAGGCGTTCTAGTTCAACGCCGCAAAGCAATGCGCCGGCAACAAAACTGACCGTGTTCCAGTTGGCCAGAACCTTTGTGTGAAAGCTCCAGGCAAAAAAGAACAAAGTCATAGGCCAGAAAAAGACCACCAGCAGTGCTGACTGTTGATAGGACATGCGCGCTGTCGCGGTGGTCTCGATATTGGTTGGTCGCCAAAGCTGCCAGGCGGCGCGCCACCCGGCGAGGAGCATGAGCACAAACCACCAGGGCAAGGCGAAACCGAACTGTGCGCCCAGGTATTCCGGCACCCTGGATATACGAAACAGGGTCTTGGCCCCTTCACCGGAGACTCCGATCAGATACAGCACATGCTTGTAGCCGACAAAACCATTCTGCATGTTCCAAATAAACGTGGGAAGAAAACCGCAAAGAATACCGAGAGACAAAGCCGCAAAGAGTTTCGGCCAAAAATGTTTTGGCAAAATGCCTTGGCGGTGCAACAGCAAACCATAGGCGACGGCAAGACCAGCAAGACCGAGCATGGTGTATTTCGCCAAAATACCTATTCCATAGACCAAGGCAAGCAGCGCAAAAGGCCAAAGCCCCCTGTCCTTGCCTGCATCACTGGGCGTGGAAGCGGCATATAGAGCCAGCATAGCCAAGGCCCAACACAGCACAAAAGGGTTGTCCGTGGTCATCAGAATGCCAAGAGCCAAAAAAAGCGGAGACACGCTCAGGGCGAAGATGGCAAGGACAGCCCAGACAGGGCGCTTCCAAAGCTTGGCGACCAGGAGCCAAACGACAAGCGGGAAAAGGGCCATGCCCACGATGGCTCCAAAGCGAACGCCAAGCTCCGTATCGCCAAAAAGAAGCGTTCCCGACCGGATAATCCAGGCGATGAGCGGTCCCTTGGAATAATACGTGAGCTGCATGTGCCGGGTCCAATCCCAGTACTGCGCCTCGTCCTGAACAAGGCCAAGCTGACCGGTTCCGACAAACCACAGACGGAAGGCGGTGGCGACCGCAACCATGAGAAAAGCCCAAAGCCCAGGTCGGGCCGTTAGGCTGTTGAGAAGCCTGGTTCGGCTCATGTGATGCCTCAGCGTTTCGTAGAAGGACTGATGGGGGGGCGGAAGCCGCAGCTGCGGGCAGCCGGAGCAATCACGTTCCTGCCGCAAGGGACTGGAACCGTGCTGACATGGAAAAAACAAGCGCGGCGCCGCAAGGGGGCAATTGGGGAGCCATTCACACCTGCAAAGGAGTGGGTCCTAAATACGGCAGAGAGGCCAAAACAGCCTACAGTGGGCCAAGAAGCCCCCAGCACACCATTCAGCAGGGCTGAGTACCAAGAAGGACGCCCCAAGGCCGTAAAATCGATTTTGGACACAGAAGCTTGAGCCTCAGCGTCACGCATGGGACAACGACCGGCCACCATACCAATATTCCTCAATTTATTGCGGCAAAACCAAAGGAATTGACCTGCGCTGCGCGGCAAAACGCTGCCCCCAAAGTGTATATCGACGGACACGCCGCCAGAGAGGGAATCCTCGCGCCTGTTCATGATCAAAAGGCCTTTCGCGCTACGTCACATTTCGCGTCAACTACCGTGGCCACAGGAATTTGGCAAGACAACGGCGTCGCGCGAAAAAAGGACAAGGCTGTCCTAGCGTATATAGGTAGGGAGGTTGATTAACAGATTAGACGTGTATGTTATCATTTTATCCATAATCCAAGGAAACGCGAGTATGAGCGCCACAAACATTGCAATGAGCTTGGGGACAAGGGAAAGCGTGGCGTCCTGAATCTGCGTCGCGGCTTGGAAAATGCTGATGGCCACGCCGACGATAAGACCGACGCCCATCATCGGCAAACAGATGACGAGCGTTAGCTCCATGGCCTCGCGGGCGAAACCGACAACGAATTCAGGGGTGATGGCCATACGGCGCCTCGTCAGCCAAAGGAGTTGACGAGAGAACCGATAAGCAGGCTCCAACCGTCAACCAAAATAAACAACAGGATTTTGAACGGCAACGCAACCGTTGCCGGCGGCAGCATCATCATGCCCATGGACAAGAGAATGCTGGCCACGACCATATCAAGGATAAGAAACGGAATGTAGATGAGGAAGCCGATGGAGAAGCCGGTCTTGAGCTCGCTGATGGTATAGGCGGCAACGAGCATGATTGTGGACACCTGCTCCTTGTTCTCCGGGCGCTCCTCCTTGGTGATGGAATAGAATATGGACAGGTCTTTCTCGCGGGTATGCTTGAACATGAAAGCGCGGATGGGAACCTGGGCCTTGTCCAAGGCCTCCTTGAAGCCGATGCGTTCCTCAAGATAGGGCTGCAACGCTTCTTCGTTCACGTTCTTGATGACAGGCCCCATGATGACGATGGTCATGAACAGGGCCAGGGAAGCCATGATCTGCGCAGGGGGCATTTGCGGCGTGCCCATGGCCTGGCGCAAAAAGTGGAACACGATGATGATGCGCGTGTAGGAGGTCATGGTGAGCACAATGGACGGGGCAATGGAAAGCACCGTGAACAGGAACATGAGCTCCAGCATCACGGAGACCTTGCCCGGCTCGGACTGGCCGGCGGAAAGCTGCATGGTCAGCGTGGGGCTGTTGGCGGGAGCGGAAGCGTGCGAAGGGGCCGGTGCCGCTGCCTGAGCAAAAGCCGGCAGCAAAACAACGAGCGCCAGCAACAGCAGAATGGGCAGGCTAGCGCGGATGGCGTTCGCCAGGGGCGAACAAGAGCGGTCCGTCGCCAAGGTCGTCGAGCGCAGAATGTTTTGTTTTGGGTTCTGGCAGGTCGGTTCCGCCGGTGGGAACACCTGCCGGGGCACCAGGCCTGGAAGTTTGCGGGCTTTCCTTACGCCAAGACAAGAGATCGGCAAATATTTTAGGATCATCAGCTTCCTTTTGAGCGGCCGAGCTTTGGGTTGGCAATTCAGCAAGGGTGTTGATGGACCCTTCGGTAATGCCGACAAGAAGCGTGCGGTCATTAACGCGCAAAACACAGACACGCTGACGAGAGCCAAGGGATAACTGCCCAAGAATCTGCAGATCAACCCGGTCCTCGGGAGAGCGCACAGCACCTGGCATAACGCGCTTCAGCACGAAAACAACGCCAAAGATCAGGCCCACGATGCACGCGAGCGCCACAACCATCTTTACGATGTCAAAAAATAACTGATCAGGCAAGCTGCTTGACCCTCTCGATGGGGCTGATGATGTCCGTCAAACGAATGCCGAATTTCTCATTGATGACAACAGCTTCGCCACGAGCGACAAGCTTTCCGTTGACGAAGATCTCCAAGGGTTCGCCCGCAAGCTTGTTCAGCTCGACAACGGATCCTTGCCCCAGTTGCAGCAGTTCATTTATCAGCAGCCGCGTGCGGCCGAGCTCTGCGGAAACCTCAAGAGGAATATCCAGAATAAAATCGAGGTCGCGCTTGGTACCGGGGTTCTGACGCTGCGCCTTGTGCTCTGCGGTCATGTCCCGGAATTCAGGCTCGTGGGTCTGCGTGCGCAGAAAGGACTGCTCCTTGTCTTTCTTGACGTCATCAGCCTCCTGCGTGGCCAGGGCTTTGGCCCATTCATCAGCCAAGGCCTCGTCGGAGGAGGCCGGGGCATCGCCGCCTGCGGGCGCGGCTGCGGGCTCCTGCTCAAGAAGGGCGTTGGCCCATTCCTCGGCGAGTTTGTCCTGGTCTTTGTCGTCGGCCATGCTGACCTCTCTTGAGCTGAAGGTTCGGCCCGCTCAGGCGAAAAGGGCCCTAATCACGGGTCACATCAGCACCTACTGCAAAACACGTGCTGGTGCAACAGCCACACAGGGAGGCGTATGCCTGCCGACTACTGGATGACGATCTCCGTGATATAGACGCGCAAGACCTTCTGCTCGCCCAAAACAAGCGTCAAACGCTCGACAATTTCCTTCTTCAGCAGAATCTTGTTTTCAAGACTGCCCAGATCTTCGTACGTCTTGCTGGAAAGAAGCAGCAACAAAGCATCCTTGACCTTGGCCATGTTCTTGTTGAGTTGGTCCGCGGCGGCCTTGTCCTTGCATTCGATGTCGAGGGCAAGCTTGAGATATCGGCGTCCCTGGGGCTCCGCCAGGTTGACCAGCAACGGCGGTATGCTGACGATCTCGCCTGCGCCTTCCGCTCCGGTGGCGTTGTCGCCTGCCTTGGCGTCGCCATGTCCGCCCTTCTCGTCCTTGGCCTCGCCGTGGCCGCCCTCGGCCTTCTGTTCAGTGGCGTTCTCCGCACCGGCGGAGGCCTTTTTGCCCATCCACCACTTATAGCCAAAGAATCCGCCAGCGCCCAAAGCGCCAAGCAACACAACAAGAATAGCGATCATGATGATCAGCTTCTTCTTAGACTTTTTCGGAGCCTCACCCTCAAGGGCGACTTCTTCCGCAGGAGCCTTTTCCACTTTCTTTGCCACAGCAGTAACCGCCTTCTTCGATGCAGCCGGGAATGCCCGGCAGAAATGGCACAGGTCGCGATAATCTTATCGGCCGCATGACGAAAAGGTATACCCAATATGCAGACACTATGGCAAGGGAGGGAAAAATCCATGATTGGAGCGACATTCAGGCGGCACTCCCGTGCGTGGGCGCAGCCAAGCCAGCAAGAGCAAATCCGCAAGCAGAGAAACCCCTTCACAGTGACGAATCTTAGCCGCACACCGCCCCGGCAACACATGAAAATCCTGCTTTATGTGATGGAAGGAAATCTACTTGGCGCTCACGCGCCGACGTTTCACATCTGCACTTCCTGCGTGCTCCATGTCCGGAGGCGGGCCATCTCCCGGCTGTAGTTGGGCCACTGCCGGACTTTCGTTGTGCTGGCCAAGGGTGTTCAAGCGATTGATGATGACTTCCGGATTGGGGTAGGTGTCCTTGAGCGAAGTGAGCAGCTCGCGCGCCTTGGGCAGATTGCGGTCCGCCTCATAGGCATCGGCCAAGAGGTAGGTGCTCATAACCTTGACCTCTTGCGGGGCCTTGTCCATGGCCAGAATCTCTTCGAGGATGGTTTTGGCCTTGGGCCAGTTCCACGACATGCCGTACGTCTGGGCAAGCTCATACATGGCGCGGCTCTTTGCTTCCACATCCTTGGCCTGGCGGATGCACAAAGAAAAGAGGTCCACGGCAAGATCAGCTTTGCCCAAAGCCCTGTCGGCCACGGCCATGCGCATTTGCACCTGCACAGTCTTGGCAGGGTCGTCGCCGGCGGTGTCCAGACACCGGCCCCAGGCGTCCAAGGCCTTTTTACGCTGGCCCTGCTGCTCGTACAGTTCGCCCAGACGAAACAAAAGCCCCCAGTTGTCTTTGGGGCGCGAGGCATATTCAAGGGTGGCCGTTTCAAGGAGGGTCACGGCCTTGTCAGGATCGCCCTTGACGCCGGAACAGATGTCCACCAGGCGTGTCCAGGCCTCCAGGCGGTGCTTGCCCTGCGGATCGGATTGCAGATACCGCTCGTAGGCGGTTTCCGCCTCAAGAAAGTACCCGCTGCCATAGGCGCTCGGGCAATGTCGAGGTCGACCTCCGACCCCGCGGATGCGCCCCGGTCACAGGCCGACACAAGGACGGCCAGGGCCAGGGCGCACGCGCAGAGGATTAATCGGATGCCGGTCATTTGGAGCCTACTCCTCGCCGGGGAGCTCCTCAGTCAAGCCTTCGATGTCTTCAAGACCGTCCACGGGATCAAGCCCCTGGCGCTGCACCATGTCGAAACCGGCCACAACGCCGCCCTCGCCAAGGTTGACCAGACGCACGCCCTGGGTGGCGCGGCCAAGGTTCAGGCTCACCTGCGACACAGGGAAGCGCACGATCTTGTTGGCGCTGGAGAGCACGACCATCTGGTCGGTCTCGGCCACCATGACAGCGCCCACGACCTTGCCGGTCTTCTCCGTCACGCGCATGTTGATAATGCCCATACCGGAGCGCGACTGGGCGCGATACTGATCGAGCGGGGTGCGTTTGCCGTAACCATACTCGCTCACGGTCAGGATCTGCTCGCGGTCGGGGTCGCCGGTGACGACACCCGCCACGACGCGGGCCCTGCCGCGCCGGGCGGTGCCCCTC
>Ga0183099_1000173_pt1 | contig 57122 bp, 50 predicted proteins | sample Biomet1_FD_127788 | JGI IMG/M metagenome (GOLD analysis project Ga0183099, IMG submission 127788) | Microbial communities from bioreactor (seeded with anoxic lake sediment) at LBNL, California, USA - Biofuel metagenome 1 | ecosystem: Engineered > Bioreactor > Anaerobic > Unclassified ... | reverse complement strand
TTCTCTTTTTATATGTAATGTTATTAAGAACTTACATTATATGCATTCCATCTATAACCATCTTTAGCAAAAATAGAAAGGAGATTACAAATACTGTAATAGATACTTTTTTTGCTTGTCCGGTACATACCTTTAAAAATGAGTAGCTTAGGAATCCGAATACAATGCCTTGAGCTATGCTGTAACAGAACGGCATCATAACAATGGTAAGGAATGCGGGTAAAGACTCTGTCATGTCGTCAAAGTTGATTTTAACGATGGCTGAAATCATAAACAAACCAACGATGATTAGTGCCGGAGCTGTTGCCGAAGCCGGTACCATGAGGAACAGCGGAGACAGGAACAAAGCAATGATAAACATGAAAGCCGTGCTCACAGCTGTTAGCCCGGTTCTACCACCCGAAGCCACACCAGCGCAACTTTCCACATATGAAGTAACAGTACTTGTGCCTAAAACCGCTCCGCATGTAGTTGCCAATGCATCAGCAAAAAGAGCTTTCTTCACTTGAGGGAAGTTTCCTTGCTCATCAATAAATCCGGCTTTAGATGCAACGCCAATAAGTGTACCTACCGTATCAAACAGGTTGACAAACAGGAAGGTGAAAACCACAATCAGCATATCAAATGTAAATAAATGGTTCCAGTCAAACTTAAAGAATATAGGCGCAATAGAAGGAGGAAGAGAGAATATGCCATTCTCGGGTGTATGAACAAGCCCAAAGAATATTCCACAGATTGTTGCTACAATAATGCCAATCAATATGGAGCCATGAATATTCTTTGCAAATAATGCTCCGGTAACAATAAGACCGATTAATGCAATCCACACATTGTGATTGGCAAAATCGCCCATTGCAACCAGTGTATTAGGATTACTAACAATAATGCCGGCATTTTTCATACCAATTAAAGTAATAAAAAGTCCAATACCCACCGGAATAGCATCCTTGAGTGTCTGCGGAATGCTTTTCACTATCAGTTCACGGACATTGAAGAAGGTAAGAATAATAAAGATGATACCTTCAATGAATACCGCAGTTAGCGCCATTTGCCAGCTATACCCCATGGTAAGTACCACTGTAAAAGCGAAGAAATTGTTAAGTCCCATTCCAGGAGCCTGAGCAATTGGAAGATTTGGCAAAAAAGCCATCAGAAGTGTTCCGATAATTGTAGCCAAAGCTGTTGTGGTAAACAGGGCCGACTTGTCCATTCCCGTTGCACCCAAAATGCTGGGGTTAACTATTAAGATATAGGACATAGCCAGGAATGTAATTAATCCTGCCACAAGTTCTCTACTTACGGTAGTTTTGTTTTCCTTTAGTTTAAATAATTTTTCGACCATCGATCTTTATTTTTCTTGTTTAGAATTCCCATTTTGCAGCAATGGTTGGACATATATATGCTTTGTTCTCATAATAAGGGTAGAAATTATTGCTGATTTCTATTTCACTACCCACTGATAACTTGGAATTAATGTTGTACCAAATCTGAGGTTCTGTAAGTAGAATCACTTTTTTCCCAGATTCTACTCCTGAACGATCTTTATTTTCAGTCCAAACATCGACGAATCCTGAAAAAGTAACTTTGTTATCTAATAAAGGAATACCCCATGTGCCGGTCCATTGAATATCATTGCTGACTTTTGCAAATGCATTGTATTTGTAGGCAATGTATGTGCTGAAATTAGCTTTTCCACAGCTAAATGGGTAAGATGCTCCTAATAAATAGGCATTAGGGATTGAGAATCCAGAACCGATACCGCCGTTGTATTCAATGTGTGGCATAATAGGACATTTACCAATCTTAAAATCCCGGGCAATTTCCCAGTAGGCTAGTCCAATATTTCCTCTTGTTTGGTCATAATCCATGTCCACGAACATGAAAGTGGAGCCCCATTTGTCTGGTTTAAACATCTCAAAAGTAGATGTAATATAGTTTTCTGGAGCAACGTTGCTGTGCAATGCATGTCTGAAATCGTAGTGCAATTGAAGGTTCTGCGCAGCAATAAACTGGCATGCTGCCATTAGAACAATAAAGAGAAATTTCTTGCGTCTCATGTTTTTTGCTGCAAAAATAATAAAAAATAAGCAAAATGAACTAGTTCAATAGAAGTTCATTTTGCTTTTTGAGGGCATTTATCTTTTTTAGTTAAAAAAGATGAATGGTTTTAATAAATGCTTTATTAATAATTACTTACTAAATCCATACTTCACTCTTAATTTCTCCTTCTACTGATAGAACTATATTCTTAATCGGAATGTGTCTGGATGCTTTTTCTCTTGCTACTTTTGCCATATGTAATAAGCCGCCGCAGCAAGGAACCTCCATAATTAGTACTGTGAGCGTGTCTATTTTTGAATCATCAATCATTACTCGTAGTTTTTCAATGTACGATTCTGTATTACTGTCCAGTTTAGGACATGCTATTGCCAGAATCTTATCTTTCAGAAATCGGCTGTGAAAATTACCTGCTGTAAAGGCTGAACAATCTGATGCCAGTAAAACATCTGCTCCTTGAAAATATCCAGCCTGTGGATTAAGCAAATGTAGTTGCACCGGCCATTGACGAAGTTCCGATGGTTGAGTAGGCATGGCACTTTCCTGAGCTATTTCTACAATAGGAGTAACTTTCACAGCTGGTTTAATTGTACGTGCCATAGAACCTGGACATCCGCAAGGCATATTGTCTGCTTGTCTCTGACCATGAATAGGAGAGAGGTCTACCGGGATATTATGTTTTTTAAGATAATCGACACCCTGCATCAGCAACTCTTTTTCACCATGTTCTTTTAAATGCTTTAAGTGTGCAAGAATCACCCGATCACCCTTAGGAGAAATGCGTTCCATTACTGCTTCCTCACTGTAAGGCTCTGCTTCGCGCTCTTCTAGTTCAATTGCTCCTTCAGGGCAATCGCCTATACAGGCGCCCAATCCGTCACAATAAAGTTCACTAATCATTACCGCTTTGCCGTTTATTAGCTGCAAAGCTCCTTCATGGCAACCTTCTACACACCTTCCGCATCCGTTACACAGAGCTTCGTCTATTTTTATCACAGTTCGTTTCATTCTTTTCAGTATTTTCGATGATGCTGCAAAAGTAATACTATTCTTTTATTCCTACTTGTAACCATTGTTACAATGGTTACTTTTTTATTCTATCTTATCTTTTTTATCGAATAAAATTAGTATAAATTTTTACTTACTGGAGCAGGAGCTGGAATAGAATCCTTTGTTTGTTCGCACATTTTAAGTAACCAAGCCATGTTTCGTCCCAGCACTTCCATGATCTGTACTCCTTCGCCATCCTGCAAAGCCTCTCCCTGAGACATCCCATGAGTAATGTTCCAGTAGTTTGATGTAGCAAGGATCATTTCCGAGTAGTTTAAATAATGGTTCAAACTATCGAATGTGGAAGAACCTCCCGTACGGCGCACAGCAACTACCGCAGCACCTACTTTCTGGCGGAATAAGTTGCCATTACTACCCGATACAAAGAAAGCTCGGTCCAGAAAAGACTTCATAGTTCCCGGAATACCTGCATAATAAACTGGTGAACCAAGGATTATTCCATCAGCATCTTTCATCTTTTGAACCCATTCATTTAACTGATCAGTGGCAATAGTACATTTCTCATCCTTGTTTCTGACACATCCTCCACAGGCAAGACATCCCCTTATAGCTTTATTCCCGATGTGGATAATCTCAAAGTCAATGCCGCTTTCCATTAATTGCTTGCCAACCCCCATCAATGCATGGTAGGTATTTCCTTCTTTATGAGGGCTTCCGTTAATTGCTACAACTTTCATTTCTTTTTTCCTTTTATTTTTAGTTACTTTGTCGCTGCAAATTAAGGATATTAATACTGATTGTACAAGTACCTACTAAAAAGTAGTATAGTAACCAAAAGGAGTGAATTATGATAAATGAGGGGTGTATAGACAAATATATTTTTAAAGGAAAGGACTATTTTTGTTCTTTAGAGTTAGTAATGGATATGATTGGTGGTAAATGGAAGCCGATTGTGCTGCATCATCTCAAAGATGGTGTGATGCGTTCGGGTGAACTTCAACGTAGCTTAAACGGAATAGCCAACAAGATGTTTACCCAGACAGTAAGAGAACTGGAGCAAACCGGACTAGTGGAGCGCATTGTTTATCCAACAGTTCCTCCAAAAGTGGAGTACAAGCTTACCCCAATGGGAGAATCTGTTATGCCCGTTATTGAAACTCTTAACAATTGGGGTAAAGATATCAGTGTTAAATATAATAAGAATAAATAATTCTCAAAATACGAAACAAATAGTTGTAAGATCAATACTTTGTCTCTATCTTTGTAGTGCTAAAGAAAGTGGTTACATCACACATCCTTCGGGGATGACTGGATTTGACAGCGGGCAGAAATGGTATGTAAGCATGCAGTGCGTCGGTGATTTGCACTTTAATCTCAGTTATCAAAATTTTATCTGGCGAAAATAATTACGCTCTTGCTGCTTAATCGAATTATAGTAGATTAAACTTAATCTCTGTACTAGGTGCGGAGACGAGACATCACTCGGATGCTGTTGTTCCGAAGCGGTCCGGTTTTAGTGGTGCAGTTATATCGGAGATAGTTTGAGTCCCGTCTCGTGGCTCTTGCGAAAATTAAGAGACTAAGGTATTGTTTGGTGGCTTCGGTCCTGCCGTACTCGAAAATTTAGGCGAAGATAAGCATGTAGAAAGCTTATGATTTCCTCGTTTGGACGAGGGTTCGATTCCCTCCATCTCCACTTATTAGCAATTTAAAAGAGTTTAAAATCCGCATAAATCATTGATTTATGCGGATTTTCTTTTTTTTCTGATACTCTCTGCTATTAACTACTTTAGCAAACTATGAATCTAGCACTTTAATCAAACATATTTTCTTTTAATTTAACCTCATGTGCGTATTGATTTTTGATTATTTGTTGTATAATTACGAATTAAAAGTGTATGTATAATTAAATAACTATTCTATGAAAAAGGTTCTGCTGATGTCACTTCTTGTTGTTTTGGCAATAAATGTATTTGCCTATAAAACATATTGTAAATTTCAATATTTAAATAATCAGATTTTTGCCAAAGATAAACCTTGTTTTAATTTCGGCTCTGGGTATAATGCTACTTTGCTTGATGAAAATAATAAGCTTCTTTTGTTTAAATCGGATATAGATGTGCTTAATTACATGAGCAAACTTGGATGGAATTTAGAACAAGGCTCAATATTGGAATTAAATCATAATTGGGGTAAGTGTGAATTTATTATGAGCAAGGAAGTTAAAACTGACGATGAGATATATCAAGGGCTTAATGTGAAATTTGATAAATGATTGCTTTCCAATCCATTCGTCAATAAATAAAATCCATTGACGAATGGTTGGAAATTATTGGTGAATAATAATTCAAACTCCCGCCTGTTTTTTTTTGAAAGCTGGCGGGAATCTGCCAAACATTCGGTTATATTTCAAAAAAGACAGTCGAGATGTTTTTTACATGGCACTTTTGCAAGATTTCACTAAAAATAAAAAGCATCCATCACTCTGTCACGTTTTCTTGTAACATGTTTTAATATAGTGTGTTATCCCGTGATGGTAGCATTCTTATCTGTCACGAAATCCATCTTTTTGGGGCCTACCCTCACTTTTTTGAGTTATTTATCTCTAAATTGAACAAAACTCAGCTTGTTATGTATTCAGAAAAAATCGAGGTTGAAATTGATAAATTGAGCTTGAAAAAGTGAGGGTAGACCTAAAAATAGACTGATTAGTGACAGATGAAATTGCATCTGTCACGGATCAATTAGTTTATAATCAATATTATACCATAAAAAGTTATGGAGTGAGGGCACATGTAGTTAAATACTGTTGGCAAAGAAACAAAAGTACTCTTTCATTATCTAATAATTTATTTATTTTAAAATAAATAGCTATTTTTGCAAAATCAAATCAATTAAAAGAGATGATATATTAATTGAATTCAATATCTATACTATGAAACATATCAGATTATTAGCATTTACGTTTGCGTTTACCTTGTTCTTGATTGGAAATCCATTCAAAGTTTCAGCTAATGGAGAGACTTTTGATCCTGTTGAATATGTGAATCCATTAATAGGTTCTCAATCAACTTATCAGTTATCAACAGGCAATACATATCCTGCCATCGCTCGCCCATGGGGCATGAATTTTTGGGTTCCTCAGACCGGCAAGATGGGTGATGGATGGTGTTACGTGTATACAGAAAATAAAATACGTGGTTTTAAGCAAACTCATCAACCAAGTCCGTGGATCAATGATTACGGTCAGTTCTCTATTATGCCGGTAGTTGGTGCTCCTGTTTTTGATGAGGAGAAGCGTGCTAGTTGGTTTTCGCATAAGGCAGAGGTTGCCAAGCCTTACTATTACAAAGTTTATCTTGCCGATCATGATGTGGTAACCGAGATTGCGCCAACTGAACGTGCAGCTATGTTTCGTTTTACATTCCCTGAGAATAATAAATCTTTTGTGGTAGTAGATGCCTTTGATAAGGGATCATATATTAAAATAATACCAAATGAGAATAAAATCATTGGTTATACAACAAAGAATAGTGGGGGAGTACCTGCAAACTTTAAAAACTACTTTGTGATTACTTTCGATAAGTCGTTTACATATAAATATACTTTTGCTGATGGTGAATTAAAAAAGGATGCCGAACAAACATCCAATCACGTGGGAGCTGTTATCGGATTTGAAACAGCCAAAGGTGAAGTAGTTCATGCTAAGGTAGCCTCTTCATTTATAAGTATTGAGCAAGCAAACCTTAACTTGAAAGAACTTGGTAGTGATAGCTTTGATCAGGTTGTATCAAAAGGAAAAGCTGAATGGAATAAATCTTTAAGTAAGATAGAGATAGATGGCGGTTCATTAGACCAGTATCGTACATTCTATTCCTGCATGTATCGCTCCATGTTGTTCCCGCGCAAGTTTTATGAGATAGACGCATCTGGCAAAATAGTTCATTATAGTCCGTATAACGGCGAGGTGTTACCAGGATATATGTATACAGATTCAGGTTTATGGGATACGTTTCGTTGCTTGTTCCCCTTCCTCAACATGATGTATCCTTCAGTAAACAAAGAAATACAGGAAGGTCTTATTAATGCCTATAAAGAAAGTGGATTTTTCCCCGAATGGGCTAGTCCGGGACACCGTGGTTGCATGGTGGGCAATAACTCGGCTTCCGTTCTGGTTGATGCTTATATGAAAGGAGTAAAGGTTGCCGATCTTGAAACATTATATAAAGGACTTATCCATGGAACGGAAAATGTTCACCCAACTGTGTCATCAACCGGACGTTTGGGATACGAATATTATAACAAGCTGGGATATGTTCCTTACGATGTGAAGATCAATGAAAATGCAGCCCGTACATTGGAATATTCGTATGATGACTGGTGCATTTATAAGCTGGCAAAGGATCTTAAGCGTCCAAAGAAGGAGATTGATCTTTTTGCTAAACGCGCAATGAATTACAAGAATCTATTCGATAAGGAAACAAAGCTGATGCGTGGAAAGAATGCTGATGGTAAATTTATGTCTCCTTTCTCTCCACTGAAGTGGGGTGATGCCTTTACCGAGGGAAACAGCTGGCATTATACCTGGTCTGTATTCCATGACCCGCAAGGATTAATTGATCTGATGGGTGGTAAAGATACTTTTGTAAGCATGCTCGATTCTGTGTTTGCTGTACCTCCAGTGTTCGATGCAAGCTACTACGGACAAGTTATTCATGAAATCCGTGAAATGCAGATTATGAATATGGGTAACTACGCTCATGGCAACCAACCTATTCAGCACATGATTTATATGTATAACTATGCCGGTCAACCTTGGAAAGCGCAATATTGGTTGCGTGAAGTCATGAACCGCATGTATACCTGTAATCCTGATGGTTACTGTGGTGATGAAGATAACGGGCAGACTTCTGCATGGTATGTATTCTCTGCATTGGGATTTTATCCGGTATGTCCCGGAACAAACGAATATGTGCTGGGAGCTCCATTATTCAAGAAAGCTACTATTACGTTTGAGAATGGAAACAAGACTGTAATCAATGCACCCGATAATAGCACGAATAACCGTTATATTGAAGCAATAACTTTCAATGGTCAAGCTTATACGAAGAATTATTTAAAGTATGCCGATTTGATTAATGGCGGAGAAATCAATATTCGTATGAGTGATACGCCCAATAAGCAGCGTGGCATCCAAAAAGAAGATTTTCCATATTCGTTTTCTATTAACGAGAAATAGACACTAAATAGCTGAAGCACTTGATTCTTTAATTGCCCAGATAATAAAAACTAATAAAGCAATAAAAATAAGTATAGCTGTTCCCCACATTAAAATGCCTTCTAATTTCTCGCGTTCTTTATTAATAAAACCGGCTTCATCATAACGATTTAGCCATTTCTTTAAATTGATCATAAAAATAAAATATAGTTAGGTCTTTTTTTTCCTGAGCGCAAATGTAAGCTACTAAAATGATATCTTTTTATATAAAATGGTATTTCTTTTATCTAAAATGATATCATTTTACTATCAAATTAAATAAATTACGTCAAATTAGAGAATGTTCAATAACTCTTTCCACTCTTTGTTACTGAATGATTTTAATGGGTTGTTTGAGGTAATAAAGCTTTCTGCCAGCTTGCTTTTCTTTTCCTGAAGTCTGATAATTTTCTCTTCAATGGTGTCACTGGTGATAAATCGATAAACCATTACTTGTTTAGTTTGACCGATGCGGTGGGCTCGGCTCACGGCTTGCATTTCCGCAGCTGGGTTCCACCACGGGTCAATGATAAATACATAGTCGGCCTCTGTAAGGTTGAGGCCCACACCACCGGCTTTGAGGGAAATAAAGAAGGCGTAGATGTCTTTTTCGTTAGTAAAGCGGGCAATTTCCTTTTCCCGGTCGGTAGTTTGCCCTGTTAGTAAGGCGTATCTCCACCCGTTACGTTCAAAAGCCTCTCCTAGAAGATGGAGGTATTTCACGAACGAAGAGAAAATAAGTACTTTGTGGCCTTCACTCATCAGCATTTCATAAGCTTCAAGTATCTGTTCCATCTTCCCGGAAGAGAATGGATAGTCAGATATCAGCATACGCGGGTGATTAGCCATTAAGCGCAGACGAGTCATTCCTTGCAGTGCAACGAAGCTGTTTTTCTGAATACTTTCCTTACTGCTGATTTCCATCAACGCATTTCGTAAGATATTCTTTTCCTTTTTATAAATGGTTTCCTGTTCGGGAGACATTTCACAATATCGCACTTCTTCAGTAAGCGAAGGTAGCTCTGGTGCAACTTGGTCTTTAGTCCTTCGCAGAAAGAAAGGTTTTATAAGTTGCTGAAGGCGAGCCTCCATGCGATTGTTTCCTTCTTTTGTGATGGGAGTGATAAAATGATTCCGAAAACTCTCTGAACTACCTAGCATTCCTGGGTTGATAAAGTTAAACTGTGCCCAAAGATCCTTCAGGGAGTTCTCTATTGGGGTACCGGTCAGTACCAGTCTGTGCTTGGCTTTTAATCTGATAACGGAATGATAAGTAACCGAATCGGGATTCTTGATGGTTTGGCTTTCATCCAGAATAACACATTCAAAAGGATAGTCTTCAATCAGTTCAATGTCATTCCTGAGTACTCCGTAAGTGGTGAGTATTATATTGTAATGGTTGAATATGCGCTTTATACCTTTGCTTCTCAGTCTGCCCGATCCTGAATATTCATAGGTACTAAGAGAACTGAACTTTCTTATTTCCCTAATCCAGTTTGGAAGGAGGGAAGTAGGAACAACTACCAGCGAAGCCGGAAGAGGTTCGGGAGATGAAACGAGTTCTTCCTCTTTTGCTGATTCTGAAATACAAGGAGTATCTATTGATGGATGTATTTCTGCAGCTTGATGAGATGTATCTGTATGAACTGCTGCATCAGGTACTGTAATGAAATCTTTAGCCTGCTCATCTCCGAAAAGGGAGAGCTGTCCGGTTGTATCGGTACAATAGGAGCTGCCCGGATTGGGAATAGCCTCTTTTGTGATAGCTTCCGATGGATTATACAAATGTTGTAGCATAGTGATGGTTTGCAAGGTTTTTCCAAGCCCCATGTCATCAGCCAAACAACCGCCGAAGTTGTTTTCCATTAAATGTACCATCCACGAGAATCCTTCCTTCTGATAGGAGCGAAGAATAGCTTTTATCCTTGGTGGAACAGGGTATTCTCTTTTATCTATATAATCTGATTGCAGCTTTCTAAGTTCTTTCCCAAAACTTCCCTGATCCAACTCATCCAGCAATTTGAAGTGAACTTTCTGTAACCGGATGCTTTCTTGTTCTTTGGTTCCCAGCGCCATGAGTTCGCTGTATTTTTCAAACCATTCCTCCGGAAGTAAAGCAATATCACCATTGGGAAGAATAAATTCCCGCTCTCCTTTGATAATATGTCTTTTAAAATGAAAGAAGGGAAAACTGAAGTCACCTATCCGGACTTTTATTTGAATATCGAACCAATCAGGCTGCACATTGATTTCCTGTTTCAGAGATATTTCTCCCAAATAGTAGTTTGAACCTGATTCGGAATGACCCAACTCAAACATTTCCTGAAGTGAATCTTTATGTGTGCCTATCCATCTGATAAGACTCCTTTCCTGTGCATCATCGGATAAAAGGAATTGTGAATCGCCAACCTGTTTCAATCCCCAACTCTGTAGTTGCTTTACGCATTGTTCCTCCCAGAGAATATCCCGGGTATAATAATGGATAATATATTTGCCATCGGATTCTTCTATTCTCACATACTTTTTTTGATTTTTCTCTCCCGGGGTAAAAAAGTGTTCATTATAACAGAACCGGAGTTTTAGTAATGGCTGCTGTAACACAGATTTCTCTATTGACAGTTTCGCCTTTCGTTGAGTTGAGTCTTCTGTTATTTCAAAACCGGAAGCATCTACCTGAAATTGTTCCAAGGCAGGTAGCACAATCTGTTCCATGTATTTTCGGGTCATCGATGCTGGTACCTCTACTGATTTTTTATTAAAGAAAGGTAACAGACGAGATGCTTCTACATCTCTGAACACTAGCAATTCATCTTTGGCCATGATGCATGCCGGCTGGGAAGTAAGTATAATTACCGGCTTTCTTTCTTTCAGACTTACCGGCTTTCCATTGGTTTGGCAGGTTATTGAATATCGGAAAAAGTGTTCAGTTGCTTCAAAATGAAAAGAAGCTTCAACATCTTCTTTCATCAACCTAATCCGGCTATGGTTATAGAGTTCTTTTTTCCCTAGTTCTTTGTAATAAAGCGGTATATTGTTGGCACGAATCAGTTGTATTATTTCCAGTTGCTTTTTATCTACGTAAGGACGAATGTTTTCTTTAAGCTTCTCCTCCGTCAGTTTGCGCAAAAAAACGGATACAGTCTTTTCTTTTGAGAATACGTTCATCAGATTCTTTTCAGAATAGCACAATGACAATCGGATAATTTCTTTTTCAGCTTCGGTAAGTGATTTATCGGATAGAGAAGCAGAGGTAGCCTGCTCTTCCACTATAATAATTTCTTCCGATTCTTTTTTAACAAGGTAAGGAATCAGAAGTGTTCCTAAGCTCAGATGGCGGGTGAGGCCCACTATAAATTTCAACATTGAAAGATTGTTTTCTTTATTTCCTGCAAAGATAACTTCTTTGTTCCAGATACAAAATGTTGCGATTGAATTTAAACAAACCGAACGAGCTAATTGTTTTAATATTGCCATCATAATCGTATCACTTTCATTAATATTTTTAACAGATGAAAATACATGAATATCAGGCAAAAAACCTTTTATCTTCTTACGGTATTCCCGTGGAGCAACATATTCTTTGCCATAACGCAGATGAAGCTTTTTTGGCATATGAAGAGCTAAACATGAAGAAAGTAATGATTAAAGCACAGGTACAAGCTGGTGGAAGAGGAAAAGCTGGTGGGATAAAACTTGCTAAAAGTGCTGATGATGTTATGAACTATGCCAGTTCAATACTGCAAATGACTATTAAAGGTCTGCCAGTTACCAGAATACTGATTAGTGAAGCCATTAACATTGAATCGGAGTTTTATCTCAGCTTTAGCATTGATAGGAAAAACAGATCTGTCATTATGATGTTGAGCTCTGAAGGAGGAGTGGAGATAGAAGAGGTTGCCAGGTATACTCCTGAAAATATTTATCGGGTTAATATTGATCCTTTTGTAGGATTGCCTGATTATATAGCCAGACGAATAGCTTTCTTTTTGTTTGACGACATGGATCTTGTTAATCAGATGGTGCAGATACTGCAAAAAATGTATCAGTTGTTTATTGATCAGGATGCATCACTTATAGAAGTCAATCCGTTGGTTCTCACTGAAGAAAGAAATCTGATTGCTGTTGATGCAAAAATGACTTTTGATGATTGTGCGTTATATCGTCAGGAGGATATTTGTTTTTTCTCAGAGCCTACAGAAGAGGAAGAAATGGAACTGCAGGCAAAAGCTAAAGGGTTCAATTATGTTCATCTGACAGGTGATATAGGATGCATGGTGAATGGGGCCGGATTGGCGATGGCAACAATGGATATGATTAAACTCTATGAAGGTAGTCCTGCTAATTTCCTGGATATTGGTGGCAGCTCAAATCCTAAGAAGATTACGGAAGCAATGAAAATGTTGTTGCAGGATGATCGCCTGAAGGTAATTCTTGTTAATATCTTCGGAGGAATAACCCGCTGTGACGATGTGGCTAATGGCTTGCTCAAAGCCTATGAGCTGTTGCATGCTGATATTCCGGTTGTTGTGCGTCTTACCGGTACCAATGAGGAAGAAGGAAGGGCATTGCTTCGTACATCAAACTTTATAGTAGCTGAAACAATGAAAGAAGCGATCAAGATAGCTGTGAATCAATCAATAAAAGCTGGCTAAGATAATAAACAATCAAATAAATTCATTAGATATGAGTATCCTAATAAACGAATCAACCCGTCTGGTTGTACAGGGCATCACTGGCAGAGACGGATACTTTCATGCTATGAAGATGAAGGCTTACGGAACAAATGTGGTGGCAGGAACTTCTCCCGGAAAGGGAGGCACTGATGTTGATAATATTCCTGTGTTTAACACCATGTATGAGGCTGTTGATCAGACAGGAGCCAATACTTCTGCTATTTTCGTTCCTCCTGCATTTGCTGCTGACGCTATTATGGAAGCTGCTGATGCAGGTATCGGACTGATTATTTGCATCACTGAAGGAATACCCACTCTTGATGCTATTAAAGCATACAGTTTTGTTCAGCAAAAGGGGGCTGTACTTATTGGCCCTAACAGTCCGGGGCTGATCTCACCGGGTAGAAGTATGGTGGGCATTATGCCTTCCAGAATATTCACAAAGGGTAGTGTTGGAGTAATTAGCCGAAGCGGAACGTTAACTTATGAGGTTGTTTCTCATCTTACGGCTAAAGGATTAGGTCAATCTACTGCTATTGGGATTGGTGGCGATAAGATTGTTGGGCTACGTTATCGTGAACTTCTGGAGATGTTTGAGAAAGATAGAGAGACACAGTCAATTGTTCTTATCGGGGAGATTGGCGGATGTGCAGAAGAACGAGCTGCTGAATTTATCCGCTGGCAAATAACCAAACCTGTTGTAGTCTTTATTGCCGGACAATTTGCTCCGCCGGATAAACAGATGGGACATGCCGGAGCTATTATCTCCAGTGGAATGGGTACAGCTGCTGAGAAAATTGCTGCTTTTGAGGCGGCTGGTGTAATGGTGGCCCGGGAACCTTGTATGATTCCTAAACTGATTGTGGAAACTCAACTTAAAAGAATTCGGGTGTAAAGAGGCTAATGGTCTGGAATAATAGAATAATTGAGCACCGTCAATGAAATAAAAACGGCTGTCTTAAAAAGAATCTTCAAAACATTTCTGAAAAGAGATTCTTATTAAGGTAGCCGTTTTATTATTCTATTCAGACTTCTTAGTCTAATGCCTGCATAATATCACTATACAGATCATCAACACTTTCAAGACCTACTGACATACGAATGGTTTTAGGACTCACATCCATGCTTTGGCGCTGCTCTTCCGTAAAAGTTCCATAGATGGTGCTTGCAGGGTGAATAGCCAAAGATTTATTATCGAACAGATTTGTTGCACGGCGGATTAGCTTTAATTTATTCATGAAACTAAAGCAATCTTCCTTTGAAGAGAGATCAAAAGTAAACATTGCCCCGGGATAAGGTCCGAATTGTGCATTACTTAACTCATTAAACTGACTGGTTTCCAATCCTGTATAGTTTACAGATTCAATTCCTTTGAGAGATTGCAAACGCTTTGCCAGTTCCAGACAAGTCTGCGCCTGACGTTCAAAACGCACTTGCATAGTTTCTAATCCCAATGTTTGCATATAGGCTACCTGCGGTGTCATATAAGCACCCAGGTTACGGTGAATTTCTTTTCTCAGTTTCGCAGTGAAGGTTCCATTTCCGAATTGTGCGGTCATGTCTGCCAGTTTGCTTGATTGTTTCCAGTCAAAGGCACCGTAATCAAGGATTAGTCCGCCAATGCAGGTTGCTCCACCTGAAATATATTTTGTGCTGGATACAATTTCAATATCCACTCCAAAGTCTTTGGCTTTGAATATATTAAATGGAACAACAGTAGTATCAGCAATTAAAGGAACGCCTTTTTCTTTTCCGATAGCAGAAAGTTGTTTCAGATCAGCCACTTCCAGTTGTGGGTTGGTGATTACTTCCAGAAAGATAGCGCAGGTATTCTCATCCACTTGCGAACGAACCTCTTCCGGATTAGTAAGGTCACAGAACCGTGCTTCAACGCCAAAAGCTCCCAATGTGTTTTTTATGATGGAATAAGTGTTGCCGAAAAGGTGAGCGGAAGTGATTATATTTGCTCCCGAGTATGCTACAGTAATTAAAGTATTGCTGATAGCAGCCATACCAGAATTCAAAGCGGTGACACTGAATGCTCCTGTTACCTTTTGCACTTTGTTTTCGAAGTATTGTACTGTTGGGTTAGTGATGCGTGAATATGCATGATCGGGTGTGCGGCCACAGAATGCTGCTTCCATATCCTCTGCTGAGTCAAATTCGTAAGCAGCTGTGTTATATACCGGCATAGACAAAGAGTGGTATGCATCCTCTTTCTCGAAAGGTGTATGAAGCACCTGAGATTCAAAACTAAGTTCTTTCATTATTTTACCTATTGATTCTGTTATCGTCTTATAGGTTACAAAAATAAGGTAGATTTATGTATCTAAAAAGTAAAAGAACTATTTTCTCCTTGTTTAGGTAGTATATTGTTTATAAGCACGTTATTATATACCATGTTTATGGTATATAATATGTCTCAATCAGATTGGTGGATTACAAAAGAAGAGAGAGGCTGTTCACGTGAAGTGAACAGCCTCTCTCTTTAGGATATATTATTTATTAATAATTCCAGTAGAATTTCGTTTTTATTTAGCAAAGCTAATGGCACGAGTTTCGCGGATAACGGTGATCTTCACCTGACCCGGATAAGTCATCTCATCCTGAATCTTTTTAGCTATTTCGCCAGACAAACTTTCTGTTGCCTTATCGTCAATTTTGTCTGCTCCTACAATCACGCGAAGTTCACGACCTGCCTGAATTGCATAAGTCTTTGTTACACCTGGATAAGACATAGCCAATTGTTCCAGATCATTAAGACGTTTGATGTAAGCTTCCACAATTTCGCGGCGTGCTCCCGGACGAGCTCCGGAGATAGCATCACAAACCTGAACAATAGGAGCGAAGAGGCTGGTCATTTCTGTTTCGTCATGGTGAGCACCAATAGCATTACAGATATCTGGTTTCTCTTTAAACTTCTCAGCAAGCTTCATACCCAACAGTGCGTGTGGCAATTCTGGTTCCTCATCAGGCACCTTACCAATATCATGCAACAATCCGGCACGTTTTGCTTTCTTTGGGTTAAGTCCCAGTTCGGAAGCCATTACTGAACAAAGATTAGCTGTTTCACGAGCATGTTGCAATAAGTTCTGTCCGTAAGAAGAACGATATTTCATTTTACCAATGATTCTGATTAATTCAGGGTGCAATCCGTGAATACCAAGATCGATAGTAGTACGTTTACCTGTTTCAATAATTTCTTCTTCAACTTGTTTTTTAACTTTAGCAACCACTTCCTCAATACGGGCAGGGTGAATACGGCCGTCAGTAACCAATTGGTGAAGAGCCAGACGGGCAATTTCACGGCGAACCGGGTCAAAGGCAGATAATACAATTGCTTCAGGGGTGTCGTCTACAACAATTTCCACACCTGTTGCAGCTTCAAGAGCACGGATGTTACGGCCTTCACGTCCAATGATGCGGCCTTTTATTTCGTCGCTTTCAATATGGAACACAGTTACAGAATTCTCTATGGCTGTTTCAGTAGCTACCCTTTGGATAGACTGAATTACAATTCTCTTAGCTTCTTTATTAGCTGTAAGTTTGGCATCATCCATGATGTCGTTGATGAAAGAAGATGCCTCGGTCTTAGCTTCCTCTTTCAAGGATTCTACCAGGCGGCTCTTTGCTTCCTCAGCAGAAAGTCCGGAAAGTGTTTCCAGTTTCTCTCTTTCCTGATGTTGCAGCTTTTCCAGTTCTTCTTTTTTCTTATCTACAATACCAAGTTGTACTTCAAGATTTTCCTTAACAGCTTCTGCTTCATTCTTTTTACGCTGTATTTCTTCTTGTTTCTGGTTCAGAACAAGCTCACGTTGTTTCAACTTGTTTTCTGCCTGTTGAATCTTTTGGTTACGTAGGGCGACCTCTTTTTCAAGGTCGGCTTTTTTATTCAGAAACTTTTCCTTTACTTCAAGAAGCTTGTTCTTCTTAATAACTTCTGCTTCTACCTGTGCTTCCCTTATGGTGCTTTCATATTTTGTTTTCAGAATATATCTAAACAAAACGTAAGAAAGAGAGCCTCCCACGATAAAGCATAAAATTGATGCTATTATTACGTTCATTGCAATTAATTTATTTATAAATAAAAACGCACCACCTATACACGGAAGATATCTCTTTCCGGGCATTAGCAGTGCGGGGTTAATATTCTCAAAAAAACGGTAGATATACTCTCGCTTTTACTCTTTACTGAAGTGTTCTTCCAAATCCTGTGTCAGTTCTTCAATTTTATTAGTAAAAGGTGACGTATCATTCTTTTCTTCCAACTTCAGATTGTTACATGCGAAATCAAAAGCAACCATTGCCAGAAAGTCTTTTTGACCGTATACTTTGGCTCCCGGAACTCCGGATGGTTTATATTTGGAACGATACACGTTCATTCTATCGTTTACCTGTTTGGCAGCTTTCCTGTACAACTCTTCCTCATCACGATTAATGGTCATCGTAAAGGATTCATCTGCCATCTGCAGGTTTATTTTTATTTTATCGTTCATACATCTTGCTTATTAATATGTTAATTACTCATTTAATAATGCGATGCACTTGTCGACTTCCCGCACTAACTTAGACAATCTTTGCTTGGTATCTTTAACCTCGCTGTCTGTTAAACTTATTGTCTTAGCTATTTTCAAATTGGCGTATACAACTTCTAGTTCACTATAGTCACTTCGCAACCTTGCTACTTCTTTCTCTTTTTCTTCCAGAAGTTGCTTTATTTCTGCATTCTCATGCTTTTGCTCGTTATGCAAATACATCAAATGCCTAAGTCTTGCCTCAAAGGTACTTAATAACTTTTTATCTTCCTCTGTCATTTCTACGCCCAAATTGTACACAAAAATACAATTAAGTCTGAAATTACAAAAATATTTCTACGAAAAATGCAAGTATTTGCTAAAAATAGTTTCAAATAGCTTCTTTTTTCTTCTAAATTGGAATTATTTTGTTTGAAAGAAAATTTTAACTATAGTTTTTAATCTATAAAATAAATGAATTTGTATTTGCAAATGAATCTATTCTCCTTTTAAAGATTGTGAGTAATGCAGATGTTTTTGAAAAATAAGTAGAAACTCTGAGAACTTATATTCAATGGTTTATGTAAGAACTAGGCTGGTTTTAGTAAAAGTCACAAAGGTAATTGTTCCTAGCCTGTACAAGCTGATCTCTTGGCTTGTACAACTCAGTTGTCTGACTTGTACAAGCTGGCGGATTAACCTCATGACCCTAAATTTAATTCTCCGGCATGTTTTACCTAAATCCTTTAGGCTTATTTACTAATCTTTCCCGTTAGTTTTAATTATCTTTGCTGCATAAAAAAATAAATTATGCTGAAAGTTTTGATAACTCATGCTGTGAACGATGAACTGATCACGGTAAATCTGTGTGGTAGTGAGGTGAAATACGTGCGCACCGGTATTGGAAAAGTGAAAGCTACAATTCGTTTAATGGATGCTTTGGCGCAGGATTGCCCGGATGTGGTTATAAACATTGGAACTGCAGGCACAGTAGATCACAATGTGGGTGATGTGTTTGTTTGCCGTCATTTTATTGACAGAGATCTTCAGAAAGTGGGCTGTCTCAATCTGGTGTATGAAATAGATTCTTCTGCTTTACTCGATGAAAAGGGATATTGTGGCGATTGGAAACATCAGGGAATATGTAATACTGGCGATAGTTTCCTGACGGAGACAGCCGATTCACATGGTGATGTGTTCGATATGGAGGCCTATGCTCAGGCACAAGTATGCCAGATGAAGAACATTCCATTCATTTCTGTGAAATATGTAACTGATAAGATTGGTGAGAATTCCATAAAACATTGGGAAGATAAACTGGCTGATGCCCGCGAAGGACTGAGCAAATTTCTGAACAACCTTTCGTTGGCCTGATCTTTTTCTTTGATGCTTTAAACGAAAAGTATAAGTTCTTGTTTTAGACAATTGTGAGTAGCCGTTTTTAGATGAACATTCTTCCTTTCGCCTTGTTTTAAAAAGGATACGGAGGAAGTTGTTCTCTGGTACATATCCGGCAATTCTATTCCGTAGTTAGTGATATTGATAATTTTATTTTTTAATCAATACTATTATGGAACTATTTTGGGCTGTTATTCCCGTTTTACTTCTTATTGTTCTAATGGCATTTTTAAAAATGTCGGGAGATAAAAGTAGTATGATCTCACTTGTTGTGACTATTCTGATTGCATTTCTTGCGTTTCATGCCCAGACAGATACAATCTTCTTTTCATTCCTGTACGGTGCATTAAAAGCAATTTCTCCCATCTTGATTATTATCTTGATGGCAATATTCAGTTACAACATATTGCTTCATACTCAGAAGATGGAAGTCATCAAGCAACAGTTTACCTCGATTTCATCAGATAAAACGGTTCAGGTGTTACTGCTCACCTGGGGATTTGGAGGATTACTTGAAGCGATGGCCGGATTTGGCACTGCTGTGGCCATTCCTGCTGCTATCCTTATAAGTCTGGGGTTTAAGCCGATATTCTCGGCTGTGGTCAGCCTGATTGCAAACAGTGTGGCTACCGCCTTTGGTGCTATTGGTACTCCGGTACTGGTGCTTGCCAAAGAGACTAACCTTGATGTTTTGCATTTAAGTTCCAATATCGTGCTGCAACTCTCCGTACTGATGTTTCTTATTCCTTTTATCCTGCTTTTCCTTACTGATCCGAAAGTAAAATCTTTGCCACGGAATCTTTTCCTTGCGCTATTGGTAGGAGGAGTCTCTTTTGCGGGACAGTTTGTTGCCGCCCGTTATATGGGAGCCGAATCTCCGGCTATTATAGGAAGTATACTTTCCATTATTGTGATTGTGGCTTACGGAAAACTAACAGCCAGGAAAGACGAGGCGGCAATAAAGAGCCCCAAGCTGAAGGATATACTCAATGCATGGAGCATTTATCTGCTTATTTTGTTTCTCATAATCTTTAGTAGCCCGTTGTTTCCCGCTATCCGTCATGTATTAAGCACTCATCTGGTTACAAATATTGTGTTGCCTATTCATGGTCAGGGAATTACTTATTCAATTTCCTGGCTTACACATGCCGGAGTTTTATTATTTATTGGTACATTTGTGGGTGGACTTATTCAGGGAGCAAAGCCAAAGGATATATTTGCTGTGCTGTGGCGTACTTTTAAACTGCTGAAGAAAACGTTTATTACGGTCATTTGTCTGGTTGCCTTATCTACTATTATGGACAAAGCAGGGATGATTGCTGTGATTGCAACCGCTTTGGCAACTGCCACAGGAGCTCTTTATCCGCTTTTTGCACCGTTTATTGGTTGTCTCGGAACCTTTATAACAGGTAGTGATACCTCTTCTAATATTCTTTTCGGGAAACTTCAGGCCACAGTAGCGGGGAAAATTTCTGTAAATCCGGAGTGGCTTGCCGCGGCTAATACCGTGGGCGCAACAGGTGGAAAGATTATTTCTCCGCAAAGTATAGCAATTGCCACTTCCGCATGCGGGCAACAGGGGAAAGAGGGGGCTATATTGAAAGCGGCTATCCCTTATGCTTTGATGTATGTGGTTGTAACCGGACTTCTGGTGTATATTTTCTGTTAGGCTGAGAATACAAATAAAGTATTAACATATAAAGAATTTAAACGAATGATGAAAATTGGTTTGTTTATCCCTTGCTACATAAATGCAATCTATCCTCAGGTTGGGGTGGCCTCTTACCGGTTGCTGAAGAGTTTAGGCCTTGAAGTAGACTATCCGTTGGATCAGACCTGTTGCGGACAGCCAATGGCAAACGGGGGATTTGAAGGCGAAGCGGTTAATCTGGCTAAACGCTTTGATGAGTTGTTTAAAGAGTATGATTATATAGTAGGTCCGTCGGCTAGTTGTGTGGCTTTTGTGAAAGAAAACCATTCTGGTATCCTGGCAAAAGAGCACCACGAATGTACCAGCTCAGGTAAGATATACGATATTTGCGAGTTTATTCATGATGTGGTGAAGCCTGCAAAATTAAATGCTAAGTTTCCTCACAAAGTAAGTATTCATAATAGTTGCCACGGCGTGCGCGAACTTTATCTTTCCTCATCGAGTGAAATGAATGTTCCTTATTATTCCAAATTGCGTGATTTACTTTCATTAGTGGAAGGAGTGGAAATATTCGAACCCCAAAAAGTGGACGAGTGTTGCGGCTTTGGAGGAATGTTTGCCATTGAAGAACCCGAAATATCCGTTTGTATGGGGCAGGATAAAGTAAAAGACCACATGGAAACCGGAGCGGAATACATTACGGGAGCAGACAGCTCTTGTCTGATGCACATGGAAGGGGTGATAAAGCGAAATAAACTTCCTATTAAAACAATTCACATTGTAGAAATTTTAGCTGCACAATTATGAGTACCAAACATTCTATAGCGGCAGCTAAGTTTGCCGCAAACAAAGAACAGGCAACCTGGCACAATGAAACCCTTTGGATGGTGCGTGCCAAACGTGACAGATTGAGTAAGGAAATTCCTGAATGGGAGCAACTCAGAGATTTGGCGTGCAACATTAAGTTGTATTCAAACAGTCATTTGGAACAATTACTGCAAGAGTTCGAGAAAAACGCAACAGCCAATGGAGCTATTGTTCATTGGGCAAAAGATGCAAAAGAGCACAACGAAATAGTTCTTGGCATTCTTCGCGATCATGAGGTGAAGCATTTCGTGAAAAGTAAATCAATGCTGGCAGAAGAGTGCGACTTAAATCCTTTCCTGATAGAAAAAGGCATTGAAGTGGTGGAAACTGATTTAGGTGAACGTATCCTTCAATTGATGGATATTCCGCCCAGTCATATTGTTCTTCCGGCTATTCATATCAAGCGTCAGCAGGTAGGTGAGCTTTTTGAAGAGAAGCTAGGAACCGAGAAAGGTAATTCTGATCCTACTTATCTTACCCGAGCAGCGCGTAAACATCTGCGTGATAAATTTCTGAATGCAGAAGCTGCAATGACAGGCGCCAATTTTGCTGTGGCATCCACGGGAGATATAGTAGTCTGCACAAATGAAGGGAATGCGGATATGGGTACTTCCTGCCCTAAAATTCATATTGCAATCATGGGAATGGAAAAGATTGTACCTGATCAGGAAGCATTAGGTGTATTTACCCGCCTGTTGGCCCGTTCGGCTACGGGGCAGCCTGTAACTTCCTATACCTCGCACTATAGAAAACCTCGTGAAGGTGGTGAGTTTCATATAATTATTGTAGATAACGGAAGGAGTCAGATTCTAGGAAAACCAGAACATATCAAAACACTGAACTGTATTCGTTGCGGTGCATGTATGAATACTTGCCCAGTTTATCGCCGCAGTGGTGGTTACTCATATACCTACTTTATTCCCGGCCCTATCGGCATAAATCTTGGAATGCTTTACTCAGCCGAAAAATATTTCGATAACCTGTCCGCTTGTTCCCTTTGTCTCTCCTGTTCACACGTCTGTCCGGCGAAAGTCGATTTAGGTGAGCAAATCTATCGTTGGAGGCAAGAGATGGATAAGATAGGGAAAGCCAGCAAAGAGAAAAAGATGATGTCCGGTGGTATGAAGTTTCTTATGGAACGTCCCAAACTATTTAATTCAGCACTTTGGATGTCTCCGGTAGTGAATATCTTGCCCCGTTTCCTGAAATATAACGGGCTGAACGAATGGGGAAAAGGACGTGAACTTCCTGAGTTTGCCAAAGAGTCCTTTAATGAGATGTGGAAAAAGAATAAAGTAAAATAACGCAAAGAAAGAGATAATTATGACTAGCAAAGAGTGGATTTTGGATAGTATCCGTCAGCATACTCAAACAAAATATGACAAACCGGAATTGTCTGTTGATGCAATTACTTATAATGATAAACAGGCTAAGTTTTGTGATATCCTGCAACAGGTTGGGGGTGAGTTTTATGTCTTAAAAGAAAATGAAGATCTTAATAAGGTGATTCTGGAACTGAATCCCGATGCAAAAAGAATTGGGTCAACTCTTTCATACATTACCTGTAACACATATAATCCCGATGAACTGGAGAATTCTACCGAACTAAGCGGAACAGATCTTGGTATTGTGGAAGGAGTGTTCGGCGTAGCTGAAAACGGAGCAGTATGGATGGATCAGAATGTGAAGCATAAAGCGCTCTATTTTATTTCCGAGAAGCTGATAATTGTGCTGGATAAAAATAAGATAGTGAATAATATGCATGAAGCTTACAGACAAATGGAAATAGGAAAATATGGCTTTGGCGTATTTATTTCCGGTCCGTCAAAGACAGCAGATATTGAACAAGCTTTGGTGATTGGAGCACATGGTCCGAAAGGACTAATGGTTATATTGAAATAGAAGTTTGTGCTTGAAAGCACGGAAGGAGAGGCTCGAACTCCCGACACCCGGTTTTGGAGACCGGTGCTCTACCAACTGAGCTACTTCCGTGTTTGCGGGTGCAAAGGTAATGCAATATTTTATATATGCAAGATATGCCCCCCTCTTATTTATTTCTCGCAGCTCTTTTTCTTCTGAATTCAGCCTTCATTTTAGCCGCACCCGAGCCATGAGTACCCTTGGCATAAGTTGTTTTCTTTGCTTTTGACTTTACTTTCTTGGGTTCTGCTTTCTTAAAAGGAGAAGTTTCTTTTCCTTTTTTAAAAAAAAGGCCTTCTGTTATTACTTTTTCAATATCTGAAGCCATAATCTGATTGTTCGTTTCTTTATATAAAATTGTAGCCCACACAATTGCGGGCTACAAAGATACGATTATTTCCTTGGTAAAGATTACTCTACCTCTTCTTTTCTTTCTTTAGGAAGGACAAGGTTGAGCACTACACCCAGAATAGCTGCCAATCCGATACCTGTCATGGAAAAACTTCCCAGTTGAAGAACTGCTCCTCCAATACCGAAGGTCAGGGTCAAAGAGACGATAATCATGTTGCGCGGTTCACCCAGATTGGTTCTTGCATGGATTAAGTTATTGATACCAACAGATGCAATCATGCCAAACAGAAGTAACATAATTCCTCCCAGTACAGCATTTGGAATCGTTTTTAGAAGTACGCTCACTTTTCCTATTACAGAAAAAACAATACCTGTTACTGCAGCAATGCGAATAACTGCAGGATCGGTAACTTTGGTAAGAGACATAGCTCCGATTACTTCTGAATAAGTTGTAACGGGAGGTCCACCTAATGTTCCGGCAACCATACAAGCCAGTCCGTCTCCAAGTAAGGTTTTGTGTAGTCCGGGATCTTTCACGAAATCTTTTCCGGTTACATCATTCACAGCGTATATATTACCAATATGTTCAATAACAGGTGCGATGGCAACCGGAATCATAAATAGTACTGCTTCCCAGGAGAACGCCGGAGTCACAAATTTAGGAAGAGCAAACCATGGAGCTTCTGCTACCGGAGTAAAATCTATACCGTAAAAGAAATAAGCAACGACGAAACCAACGATAATTCCACAAAAGATTGGAATAAGTTTTAATAATCCCTTTCCTAAAAGAGTAACCAGAATAGCGGTTATCAAAGAACTTAGTGCCAGTACCCAGTTCTCCTTCGCCATATTTACCCCCGTGCCGCACAATGAGATACCTATTAGTATAATTACAGGGCCAATAACTACAGGAGGAAATATTGTTCGGATAAAACCTGCTCCCCGCCATGCAATAAGCCCACTCATTAAAAAGTAAACTAAACCTACTGCAACCAAACCGGAGAGTGTTCCTGCCAATCCGTATAATTCAGTAGCCTTGATAATAGGTGCTACAAAGGCAAAACTACTGCCCAAAAAAATAGGGACTTTACCTTTTGTAACTAAATGAAAGATCAAAGTACCTATTCCAGCGGTACAGAGTGCTGTTGATGGATCAAGTCCGACAAGTAGTGGAACTAACACGGTAGCCCCGAATGCCACAAAAAGGAATTGAACGCCGACAGTTGTCTTTTGAAATACGCTCAGTTGTTTGTTATTGTCCATAAAATAATTGAGGGTTAATTTAAAATCGGGCAAATTTCGTTTTTTATTTCCACATTGCAAAATCAGAATTTAGATTTCTGTCTGCTTTCTTTCAATATATTATTGTGCAATAATGAGTTTCTTCTCAGAATATACAGTTCTATGTTGATTTATGCTTTCTTTTTTCTATCCGGACAACGTGTTAATCTGATTAAAAAAGAAAGTTTTATCTACTAACATGGTATGACTTTGTGATTGTATATATCTGTTTTTAATTTCATATTGTTTGATTTACTATGCTTTGTGTGATGATTGTGCTTAATATTGTTTTGTTTTAGCTATAAATTGATATTATTATAATATTAAATACATAAAAGATAGTTAAAATACTTTCTGTGTATACAAAATATCATATCTTTGCAGAAAATAATAATAAAAAGAAATCTAAATATCTATTTTAATATCTATATGATAAGTGATTTATCTTAATGTAGATTTAAAATATAGAAGAAACCAGTAATTGAAATAATGAAATCGTCCATACAAGTATCAGTGATTGAAAGGGTTGGATGAATAATGAAGATAGTTAAAGTGCACAACTAGACTTCCACAATAATTCTAACTTAAAAATGAAAACGCAATGAAAAGAACGGTGAAAAAACATTTATGTCTATTTGTAGTTGGAACAACTTTACTTTTTCCTTCTGAGATAATGGCTCAGAATAAAGTTGTGGTTTCCATTGGAACTGATTTAGTAAGTAGTAATTGGGGCATATTTTGTTTCTAGACTTAAAGTCTAATAGATAATCAACAAAAAATTAATAGTTATAGTTATGAAGAGAATTGAAGCAATTATTCGCAAGGCAAAATTTAGTGATGTACGTAAGGCGTTACGTGAGGCCGATATTGAGTTCTTATCATGGTGGGATGTAAAAGGTCAGGGTAATGCTCGCCAAGGTCTTATTTTCAGAGGTGTAGCATATGATATCAGTGCAATTGATCGTATCTGCATTTCATTTGTAGTCAGAAATATTAATCTGGATAAATCAATTGATGCCATCTTGAAAGCTGCTTATACAGGAGAAAGTGGCGATGGAAGAATCTTTATTTCAAGTATTGAAGAGTCAATACGTATACGTACCGGAGATAGAGGAGACGAATCTCTGTATGACAAAGATAAGAAATAAGGAAATAAGTTATAGGTAGGTTAAGGATTTAAACAGATAATATTATGAAACGAAGGTTAGTTAAATACATAGTATTTTTTCTTTTATTGTTTTTAGGTGTTCATTCATCTGCAATTGCGCAGAATTCAGTAACCACTGCTGTGGCAGATACAACAATGGCTGCACAAGCAGTGGCTGCTACAGCTTCACCTGTAGTTGCTACAAAAGCTGTAGCTACTTTAGACTCGGGAAATACTGCTTGGATGATTGTTGCAACCATTCTGGTATTGTTAATGACTATTCCAGGGTTAGCTCTTTTTTATGGTGGGTTGGTACGGAAAAAGAATATACTTAGCGTTTTGATGCAATGCCTTATTCTTACAGGTGTAATAAGTATTATCTGGATTGCATTTGGATATAGTTGGGTGTTTGGTACTAGTTTTGCCGCATCCGGTAATCCATTGAGCTTTATTATTGGTGGATTTGATAAAGTATTCTTGCATGGTATAACCCTTAAGTCATTATCGACAGGAAATATTCCTGAAACATTATTTGCTCTGTATCAATGTATGTTCGCAGTGATTACTCCGGCGCTTATCATTGGTGCATTTGCTGAAAGAATTAAGTTCAAAGGCTTTCTGGTATTTGCAATTCTTTGGTCAATTATTGTTTACAACCCTATGGCCCACTGGGTATGGGGCGGCGGATGGATGCAAAAGATGGGAGCTTTAGACTTTGCCGGTGGAACAGTAGTTCATATTAACGCAGGTATTTCTGCTCTTGTAATGGCTATTATGCTAGGTTGCAGAAAAGGATATAAAGCAAGAGAATCTGTACTGACTCCAAATAGTACTCCTTTTGTATTTATTGGTACAGCTCTTTTATGGTTAGGCTGGATTGGGTTTAATGCAGGAAGCGGTTTGGCAGCAGATGGATTGGCAGCTAATGCCTTCCTTGTAACCCACTTTGCTGCATGTGTTTCTGCTATTGTGTGGATGTCTTTAGAATGGATCATAAATAAGAAACCAACAGTGATAGGCTTTTGTACCGGTGCTGTAGGTGGTCTTGTTGCAATTACTCCTGCGGCAGGAAGCTGTGACGTCCTTGGAGCATTCTTTATTGGATTGATCACTCCTATAATCTGCTTTATAATGGTTGCTTATGTGAAACCAAAATTAAAATATGATGATACACTTGATGCATTCGGCGTACATGGTGTTGGTGGTATTATTGGTTCTATCCTTACAGGTGTATTTGCTACCCGTGTAGTTACAGGTGACGGTGGTGCACAAGGTGCTTTGTATGGTAACTGGCATCAACTATGGGTACAGATTTTAGTAACATTGGCTACAATAGTATATAGCACTGTACTTACTATTATCTTATTCTATATTGTAAATAAGACAATAGGGCTTAGAGTGACAAAAGAAGAAGAATCAGTAGGTCTTGATATTTCTCAACACGGAGAAATAGCTTATGATGAAGAAGAATAATATTTGATGATAGGTTGTTAGTATATTAAGGTAAATTATTGCTTTTTGCTAAAAGGCATCTCTGTGAAGAGGTGCCTTTTTGACATTTAAATAAAAATTATACGTTATCTTGCGAACATTAATCATTTATGAACGGTTAAAAAGATATGTGAATTTAGTTGACTGAAAAATTAATTTTGAAGACACCATGGACAAAGAATTAAGAGATAAGTTTATGTCACATTGGCAAAAGTATTTTCCCAATGCAGAGTTACCTATAACATTTCAGTATTCAGATGATACTATGGGAGTTGAAAAAGAAAGGCCCTTTGAGGGGCACCACTGTATATTTGCTCAGCTAACAAAGGTTAGAAGAGGAGACTCTGTTTGTATGCAGGATGAATCTGTTAATTGCCGTGGAGGAAAGCGTTACCTGGGATTTTCTCATGTATTGTTTCCCGGATTTGAATGCTTTCTTTCTCATGATGAGGCTGGCGAGGGCGAACGCTATAAGCGCACGCCGGAACTAGTGGCCGAGTGTATGAAACAGTTTCCTTTTATTCCAGTGAAAAAGAATATTATATTCAAACGTTGGGATAGACTCACTGAAGAGGATACCCCGCAGGCAGTTATCTTTTTTGCCACTCCGGATGTTATTTCAGGCTTGTTTACGCTAACTTGTTTCAATAGTGCTGCATCTGATGCTGTGATTACTCCCTTTGGGGCTGGTTGTGCCTCCATAGTTTATTATCCTTATCAGGAAGAGCTTAATGGAACAAAGAGAGCAGTGCTTGGACTCTTTGATCCGTCGGCCCGTAAATTTGTGAAAGGTGACCGGCTTACTTTTTCTATCCCTTTTTCAAAGTTTGCCGAGATGATTAATGAAATGGAGGAAAGTTTTCTTATTACAGACAGTTGGTCGATAATCAAGGGGAGGATGGGAAAGATAAGTCAAATGGAATAATCCGATTATCTATAATATTGTTTCGGAGTTCTGTTTGCAGGTATTTTTATCTCTTTACTCAGCTTTCTTTCACTTACTGGCATGAACTGAATAGAGTCGGAATTTATAAAGGAAAGAATAGAAATGATTCACCAGTAAATAAAATCCATACTCCAATAACTAAAAATCATAGGCGAATAATCATGAAGAAAGCTATCAGGTATTTTTCGGTGCAAATTACACTTTAAGTAAAATCAGTATTGCTGTGTTATGTGGTTCATGGAAATGAAAGTATCAAAGTGAAAATCTGCGCGGGCAACTATGCCATTTTTTTGTTTTTATAGGGGGTGGGATAAAATTGCCCGCGCCTAATAATCAGATGTTTAATCTTTAAAATAAAATAGTAAGACAAAACTTAACCTTTTGTTTTTTTATTGCTTGCCATAATGCCGTGTTAAAATGTGTTTTATGTCTGATTATCAGTGCGTGGCGATACTGAAATATAGACTGATAATTGGATCGGATTTATAATAATATACAAAAAATGAAGAATATAGATCTTTTTATAATGATTTAATAAGTAAAATAGGATATCGTGACATACTTAAATATCATTTAAACAGATGATTATAACTGCTAATATACGATTGTAAACTATTATATATTCAATTAATTATATTTTACTAGCTTTTATTGTATAATGCTTCATTAACTCATAAAGGTTTGAATCATAAAAACACCAGTATCAGGGTTGCTCTTTTTTTTTAAAACATTTCAGATGCTCTATCTGTTTCTATAATCAATAATAGAATGGAACATGAAAACAATATTATTTCTTTTGTTATCCATGACTGTGTCTATATTCACAGCTTGTGGGCAAACTACTAAAAAAACGATAACCATGAAGACATTGACTCCTGAGGAAAAGGCTGTTATTATCAATAAAGGAACCGAACGCCCTTTTACCGGCATTTATTATAATAATCACGAAAAAGGTATTTACCGTTGCAAGCAATGTGGTGCTGCGCTGTACCGTTCGGAAGATAAATTTGATTCCGGCTGTGGATGGCCAAGTTTTGATGATGAAATACCCGGTGCCATAAAAAGAATTCCCGATGCAGACGGGAGGCGTACAGAAATAGTATGTGCCAAATGTGGTGGGCATCTGGGGCATGTTTTTAACGGAGAAGGGTTTACTCCAAAGAATGTCCGTCATTGTGTAAACTCTATTTCGCTTGATTTTGAACCTAAGAAATGAAGATTCTCTACACGCAACATTTAATTATGCACTAACAAAGGAATAAGTAATCGCCTTCTTTAAAACGAAGTGTTAACTCTCTGAAAACAGAGAATCTTATCTTAGTCATACCTCCATCAGGTAACAAGAATATTCTTATCTTTGCGAAACAAACTCCAGTATAATTTTATGGATGAAAATGTTCTCGGAAAGCTAAAAATACTTGCTGAATCGGCTAAGTACGATGTGTCGTGCTCATCCAGCGGAACTACCCGTGCCAATAAGAGTGGTGGGATAGGGAGTGCTGCGGGGTGGGGCATCTGTCACAGCTTTGCGGAGGACGGGCGGTGTATTTCTCTTCTCAAGATTATGCTCACCAATTATTGTATTTACGACTGCGCTTATTGCATTAACCGCCGAAGCAATGACTTGCCACGAGCCACTTTTTCGGTCTCTGAACTGGTTAATCTGACCATTGAATTTTACCGCAGAAATTATATTGAAGGGCTGTTCCTTAGTTCGGGCGTGGTTCGTAATCCCGATTATACTATGGAACGACTTGTCAGGGTAGCGAAAGATTTGCGCCTCATACATCGTTTTAATGGGTATATCCATTTGAAGAGTATTCCCGGAGCAAGTCAGGAACTGGTGAACGAAGCCGGTTTATATGCCGATAGACTAAGTGTGAACATTGAAATTCCTAACGAACAAAGCTTAAAGCGACTGGCTCCCGAGAAAGATTTTCAGAGTGTATTCAAACCCATGCAATACATTCAGCAGGGAGTATTGGAAAATACAGAGGAGAGAAAGAAGTATCGCTATGCTCCACGTTTTGCTCCAGCCGGACAAAGTACGCAGATGATAGTGGGAGCAACAGCCGAAACCGACAAGGATATTCTTTATCTGTCGTCTTCCTTATACGACCGCCCCAGTATGAAGCGGGTTTACTATTCGGGCTATGTATCTGTGAATGAATACGACAAAAGACTTCCGGCACTTAAACAGCCGCCTTTGGTTAGAGAAAACCGTTTGTATCAGGCCGACTGGCTACTCCGGTTTTATGAGTTCAAGGTAGACGAGATTGTAAATGACGCGTTTCCCGACCTGGATCTCGAGATTGATCCTAAACTTTCATGGGCATTGCGGCATCCAGAATCTTTTCCGGTAGATATTAACCGTGCCGATTATGAGATGATTCTTCGGGTACCGGGCATCGGGGTGAAATCGGCAAAGCTGATTGTGGCTTCCCGTCGCTTTTCACGCCTGGGCGCATCTCAACTCAAGAAAATTGGAGTGGTGATGAAAAAAGCGCAGTACTTCATAACCTGTAATGAACTGTCTGTACGTTCGGTTAATGACATGAATCCTGATAATGTCCGCCGCCTGCTCACCGTTAAACATGGTAAGAAGGAGGATCACAGACAATTGGTTTTACCATTTAAAGAAGAAGAGAATGACGGCCTTTATCTACGATAAAACTTTTGAAGGATTGCTCACGGTTGTTTTCGATGCCTATTTCCGTAAAACATTTCCAGATGCATTGCTAGCTGAAGGAGAACCATTGCCACTGTTCTGTGATGAGACACTGAACATCTGCACGGATAGTGAGAAAGCCGGACGTGTGTGGAAAGGATTGCAAAAGAAATTGTCAGCCACTGCACTTTCCTTTCTTACAGTGAGCTGGTTGTCTGAATTGTCCGACATTGATTTATTGTTGTTCCGGTATATCCGTAAAACAATTGACGCTCCCCAATCTATCGAACTTAACTTTGGAGACCCTGATGTACTGGAAGTTACAAAGATTAGCAGAAAAGTATCCAAAGAGATAGAACGGGTACTCCAGTTTCTTCGTTTTCAGAAAGCAACAGACGGAACCTTCTTTGCCGCAATAGAACCAATGTATAATGTACTGTCACTGGTGGTTAATCATTTTCAGGATCGCTTTGCCGACCAGAAATGGCTTATCTATGATCTCAAACGAGAGTATGGCTACTATTACGATCTTTCCACAGTAACAGAAGTCAGTTTCGAGGATAAGGAATCTCATCTTCTTTCCGGCATATTAAGTGATGACCTGATGGCGCAGGACGAAAAACTCTTTCAGCAGTTATGGAAAGAGTACTTTAAATCAATCACCATCAAGGAACGCATCAATCCAAAACTTCACAAACAAAATCTGCCTGTTCGCTTCTGGAAATACTTAACCGAAAAACAGAAATAATCCCTATTAGCGCGAAATGAATATTAAAAATGGAATATTATAGATTTCAGGTATTTGAAACGTGACATTGTTGTACAGCCTGCATGAACTGAATTTATTTCAGAACAGGCAAAAGAATTCTGGATGCCTCGTCTTGCTGATGAAGAATTCTGATATTTGATTTTATAAAGTCAGAATCATTACAGTGATATATATCCACAAACTGTTGCGGATTCCTGTCTACAAGTGGAAACCATGAACTTTGAATCTGAATCATCACCCGATGGCCTTTCTTAAAAGTATGAGCTATATCTGTTAGTTTAAAAGATACAGCTGTGGGCTTGTTGGGAACAAAAGCTTCCGGTTGTTCAAAACTATTCCGGTATCTTCCACGCATTACATCTCCGCGAACTAACATTTCATAACCATTCATCAGATAATTCTGTCCATTACCTTCTCCGTATGTCTTTTTATCGTAAGAGAAATCATCAGGAAACACATCTATAAGCTTTACAACAAAATCCGCATCCGTAGTTGAAATAATAACTTTTAAGTCGGCAATAAGCTCTCCTCCAAGTGTCAAATCAGTTGTAAGTGGTTCTGTCTTGAATGAAATAACATCTGGACGACGTTCTGCAAAACGCTGGTCGTCAGTCATGTATTCTATACCTCTGTTATGTTGAATCCTCTCTGCGTAAGGAACCGGTTTTGATGGGTCCGAAGTATATTCCGTATATGAATTGATTGCATCAGGTGCAGTAAACTGAAGAGTTCCTCTATCAGCTAAATATAACGGAGTAATTACTGTCCCTTTTGGTGGCCATGATTCAAATTCCTTCCATTTATTTTCTCCGGAAAAGAATATTTTTGCTTTTTTCAATTCATCAGGATTTCCTTTTCCTTTTAAATAATAGTTGAAGAATGGAAATTCTAACTCTTTTTGATAATATTCTGAGGTATTACTGCCAAATCGTATGTTTCCTAAGAATGTGCCATTTCCGAATATCCAGCCGCCATGATTCCATGGACCAATTGCCAGATTCAGCTTTGTGTCCGGGCTTTGTCTATTTATCGCCTTATATAGTCCCCATGTGCCATAGGCATCTTCAGCATCAAACAAACCGCCTACCATAAGAACTGCAGGTTTAATATTGAAACATTTCGTTCGGGTGTCGCGGTCTTTCCACCACGAATCATAATCAGGATGCTCCGTCACGTCATTCCAGAATTTAATTGAATCGCCAAGCATTTTAGTCAGATTCTTTATTGCACCTGATTTCAGGAAGAAAGAATATTCATCTGTTTCATAATAAGATCTTGATGGCTGTTCTTTAGCAGTGGGAATAGCACGAGGACGATCTACATAAGAGATAAAGTTAAAAGCATCACTTAGCATCAGTGCACCATTGTGATGTACATCATCTCCCATAAACCAGTCCGTTACAGGTGCCTGCGGACAAATAGCCTTAATTGCCGGGTGATTACTTAATGCAGCCATTAGTGAATAAAATCCCAGATAAGAACATCCAGATACTCCTACATTCCCATTGTTATCAACCGTATTTTTCAATAGCCATTCTACTGTGTCGTATGTATCACTGGCTTCATCTATATCCGTTTTCTTTTTCTTATTTGGATTAAACGGACGCACATTAACGAATTGTCCCTCGCTCATCCATTTCCCCCGTACATCCTGGTACACTATAATATATCCTTCTTTAGCATATTCACACCATGAATACCACATCTGGCTACTTGGTTCTTTGCCATAAGGTTGTGTACCGTAAGGCGTACGTAGCATTAAGACAGGATGTTTCTCTGATTTGGAAACAGGTTCATAAATTGCAGTGAAAAGTTTTGTGCCATCTCTCATTGGAATCATTACTTCTCTTTTTGTGTAATTCTCTTTCACCCATTTTTCATCAATAACCTGTGAATAAGATATTGTGAAAAAGACTAGAAAAATAAGCAATATATATGTGCGTTTCATATGATTATGAATAAGTTCTTATCAATATTATATAGCAGACAAATATAATAGTTTTACTTTAAACAGAATATATGTTTCAAAAGTATTATTCTGATTTTCAGTATATAAGTTGCCGATGCAAAACTAATTGGTACCCCTCGTTGTTTATACATGATATAAATAAGAAAGAACTGTTATGAAATATGAGTTAGCGATTATTGGTGGTGGACCTGCCGGTTACAATGCAGCAGAAAGAGCTGCAGCAAATGGTTTAAAAACGGTCCTTTTTGAAAAGAATGCAATTGGCGGGGTGTGTCTTAATGAAGGATGTATTCCTACAAAGGCATTGTTATATTCTGCAAAAATTCTGGATAATATAAAAAGTGCTTCTAAATATGGAATCCTGGTAGATGGCAATCCTACTTTTGACTTTGAGAAAATTATGAGTCGCAAGAATAAAGTAGTTAAGAAACTTACTTCCGGAGTTGATATGAAATTGAAAGCTCATGGTGTTCATATTGTGGAGGGTACAGCTACTGTTTTGGGTGAAAAGGATGAGACAATCAATATATCTTGTAATAATGAGGTATATTCAGTAAAGTATCTGTTCCTCTGCGCCGGCTCCGAAACAGTAATTCCTCCTATTAAAGGTTTATCCGAAACCGAATACTGGACTTCAAAAGAAGCTCTGGAACTCAAAGTATTGCCAAATTCTCTTGCCATTATAGGAGGAGGAGTAATCGGAATGGAGTTTGCCTCATTTTTCAACAGCATGGGTGTTAAAGTTATCGTTATTGAAATGATGCCCGAAATACTGGGAGTAATGGATAAGGAAACATCTGCTATGCTTAGGATTGATTACACCAAGAAGGGTGTACGCTTTTTAGTTGACACGAAAGTTACGGAAGTATCTGCCGGTAAAGTTTTTGTTGAAAGGAATGGTAAGCCCGAAACAATAGACGTTGAAAAGATTCTGATGAGTGTAGGGCGAAGGCCCGTTACTGCAAATTTAGGAATTGAGAAGCTCAAGATTGAACTTCAGAGAAGCGGAGTGAAAGTTAATGAGTTTATGCAGACAAGTCACCCCCGTGTTTATGCTTGTGGTGATATTACCGGTTATTCTTTACTTGCGCATACCGCTATTCGCGAGGGCGAAGTGGCTGTCAACCATATCCTGGGTATAGACGATAAAATGAATTACGATGCTATTCCCGGAGTAGTATATACTAATCCAGAACTCGCAGGAGCAGGGAAAACGGAAGAAGAGTTAACTGCAAGTGGCATCAATTATCATGTACTGAAACTACCCATGGCCTATTCCGGACGATTCGTTGCTGAAAATGAACTAGGCAACGGACTCTGTAAACTGATAACAGATGATGATGATCGCATTATAGGATGTCATCTGTTAGGAAATCCGGCATCGGAGCTGATTATGAGCATGAGTATGGCTATTGAGAAAGGATATACGGTAGATGAACTGAAGAAACAGATATTCCCGCATCCCACAGTCAGTGAAATTATTCGTGAGACTCTGTTTGCATAGTAAGTTAAACCCATTTATAATCAATAAATATGCTTTGCATAAATAATTCGCATACCGATGCCTGTTTCAATCTGGCTGCAGAAGAATACCTCCTTCGTTCTTTCTCAGAAGATATTTTTATGCTATGGCAGAATGAGCCATCGGTCATTATAGGTAAACATCAGAATGTATGGGCTGAGGTTAACCTGGATTTTGTAAGAGACAATCACATAAAAGTGGTTCGTCGGTATTCGGGGGGTGGGGCAGTATATCACGATGCCGGTAATCTTAACTTTACCTTTATTGAAAACAGTAGCAATACCGATTTCAATAAATACGCAACTCGGATTCAGAACCTTCTTAAAGAGATAGGAATAGATGCAAAGGCAGATGAACGAAGAGCACTTACTCTCAACGGTTTAAAGATATCCGGAAGTGCGCAGTGTATTCACAAGAACAGAGTGATGTATCATGCAACACTCCTTTTCTCAACAAATCTGGCAAATCTGTCCGCTGCTTTATTGCCCCATCCTTCGCAGCTTGATAACAAAGAAGCAAATCAGCGTCCTGTTTACGTAAAATCTGTACGGAGTCCGGTAATCAATATCCAGGAATATATACCCAGCTCAATGCAAATCAATGATTTAAAAAATGTGATAATGAATTATTTTATGGACAATAAGGCAGATAACAATACATATACTTTTAACAGAAAAGATATAGAAGCCATCAGGCAGTTAAGAGAGGAGAAGTATTCCACTTCCGACTGGATTTTTAATGCATCATATTTAAAATAAAAATTATTAGCTATGGCTACATTTGAAATAAAAATGCCCAAATTGGGTGAAAGTATTACTGAAGGTACCATTATGACATGGTCAGTAAAAGTAGGCGATATTATTAAAGAAGACGATATATTGTTTGAAGTGAGCACAGCCAAGGTGAGTGCTGAAATTCCTTCTCCGGTAGATGGAAAGATTCTTGAACTTCTTTTTAAGGAAGGAGATACTATTGCAGTAGGTACTGTGGTTGCTATTGTACAGCTTGATGGAGATTCTGATAAAGAGGCTCCGGAGGAAACTGTCGAAAAAGTTTCATCAAAAGAAGAGAGTGCCGTAACATCTACAAGTTTTGCTGCACCAATAAAGAATGTAAAGGATGAGGATGCCAGATGGCTTTCTCCTATTGTACTTCAGATTGCTCAGGAAGCACAACTGTCTCAGGAAGAGTTGGATAGTATTCCAGGTACAGGCTATTCAGGGCGATTAAGTAAAAAAGATATTAAAGACTATGTAGATCAGAAAAAGAAAGGTGTTCAACCGTCTGTTCGTACTGCAGAGCCAAAGGCTGTTGCTGAGGCAAAACAAACTGTTGAGGCTAAATTGGTAGCAGAGGTTAAACCCGCCATTGAATCTAAGACTACAACAGTCAGTGAAACAAAGTCTGCATCGTCTCCGTTACCTTCAATTCCAGTATCTGAGGGTGATGAGGTTGTTGAAATGGACTTTGTTCGCCGTATAATTGCCGATCATATGGTCCTTTCCAAGAATGTATCACCACATGTTACTACCGTGGTTGAAGTTGATGTAACCAAGCTTGTCCGTTGGCGCGAGCGCAATAAAGAGGCCTTCGCACGTCGTGAAGGTATACCACTTACATACATGCCGGCTATTGTGGAAGCCGTAACGAAAGCGTTGCAGGAATTCCGTTATGTAAATGCTTCGGTTGATGGCTATCGCATGATTCTGAAGAAAAAAATAAATATTGGTGTTGCGGTATCACTCAATGATGGAAACCTTATTGTTCCTGTTATTCATAATGCAGATAAGTTAAGCCTAAGTGGACTTGCCGGCAGTATTGATACTCTTGCAGCCAAAGCCCGTAGTAATAAACTTTCCCCCGATGATATTCAGGGTGGAACTTTCACCATTACTAACTTTGGTACTTTCAAGAATATTATAGGTACACCTATTATTAATCAACCGGAGGTAGCTATTCTTGGTGTAGGTTATATTGAGAAAAAACCTTCTGTGGTAGAAACTCCCGAAGGTGATACTATCGCTATCCGTCACAAGATGTATCTTTCACTTTCTTATGATCACCGTATTGTGAATGGTGCTATGGGAGGTGCTTTTCTGAAACGCATTGCTGATTATCTGGAAAACTGGAATGCATGATTTACTGATTGATCGTAATTTTTAAAGAAAGAATAAAATGAAAAAGTTCGATATAAAGACAACTGATAAAGCGACTCTCAAAAAATGGTACCATCTGATGACGCTTGGCAGAGCAATTGATGAGAAAGCACCAGCCTATTTATTGCAATCATTGGGGTGGTCGTTTCATGCACCTTATGCCGGTCATGATGGTATTCAGCTTGCTATGGGGCAAGTCTTTACAAAAGGGGAAGATTTCCTGTTCCCTTATTACCGTGATATGCTTGCTGCGCTTTCTGCCGGAATAACTGCAGAGGAGATAATCCTCAACGGACTGTCAAAAGCAACCGACCTCACAAGTGGAGGACGACACATGTCCAATCATTTTGCAAAAATGGAGTGGAACATAGAGAATATCTCATCGGCCACAGGTACTCAGGATCTTCATGCTGTTGGTGTGGCTCGTGCAATGGTCTATTATGGTCATAAAGGAGTGGTCATTACTTCTCATGGCGAGGCTTCAGTATCCGAAGGGTTTGTTTATGAAGCTATAAACGGAGCAAGTACAGAATGTTTACCTGTAATCTTCGTAATTCAGGATAACGGTTTTGGTATATCTGTTCCTAAGAAAGATCAGACTGCCAATCGTAAGGTTGCTGCTAACTTTTCCGGATTCAAGAACCTGAAAATCATTTATTGCAATGGAAAAGATGTGTTCGATTCCGTGAATGCCATGACCGAGGCCCGCGAATATGCTATCTCCACACATAATCCTGTTATTGTTCATGCAAACTGTGTGCGTATTGGTTCACACTCTAATTCAGATAAACAGACACTATATCGTGATGAAAATGAATTATCTTATGTGAAAGCTGCCGATCCGCTATACAAATTCCGGCGGATGCTATTGCGTTACGAGCGGTTTACAGAGGATGAACTTAAGAAGGTTGAGGAAGAAGCAAAGAAAGAGCTGAGTGCATCCAATAAAAAAGCCATTGCTGCACCCGATCCTGACGCATCAACGGTTCTCGATTTTGTACTTCCTGAACCTTATCTGCCTAAAGTCTACACTGATGGAACTCACAACAAGGAGGGAGAAAAGACGAACCTTGTCACTGCCATCAATGAAACATTAAAGGCTGAGTTCAGATACAATCCTGATACTTTTTTGTGGGGACAGGATGTTGCTAACAAAGATAAAGGTGGTGTATTTAATGTTACCAAAGGCTTGCAACAGGAGTTTGGCATAAAGCGAGTATTTAATGCACCAATAGCAGAAGATTATATTGTTGGTACAGCTAATGGAATGAGTCGTTTCGATCCTAAAATACGAATAGTCATTGAGGGAGCCGAGTTTGCCGATTATTTCTGGCCGGGTGTAGAACAGTATGTTGAGTGTACACACGAATACTGGCGGAGCAATGGTCAGTTTGTCCCAAATGTGACAGTACGTCTTGCTTCCGGAGGTTATATTGGCGGAGGATTATATCATTCGCAAACACTTGAAGGAGCACTAACTACACTTCCCGGTGCCCGCATTGTATATCCTTCCTTTGCCGATGATGCAGCAGGATTATTACGTACCAGTATGCGTTCCAAAGGATTCACCTTATTCCTTGAACCAAAAGCATTGTATAATGCCGTTGAGGCTGCCACTGTAGTTCCCGATGATTTTGAAGTTCCTTTTGGGAAAGCCAGGATTCGTCGTGAAGGTACAGATCTTAGCATTATTACTTATGGAAATACAACTCATTTCTGTCTTGCAGTAGCAGAGCGTCTGGCCAAAGAGCATAACTGGAGCGTGGAGGTAATAGATCTTCGTTCACTGATTCCGCTTGATAAAGAGACAATCTTTGAGTCTGTAAAGAAAACCAGTAAGGTACTGGTAGTGCACGAAGATAAAGTCTTTTCAGGATTTGGGGCCGAGATTGCAGCAATGATCGGAACAGAAATGTTTCGTTATCTGGATGCACCTATTCAGCGGGTAGGTTCAATCTTTACACCGGTGGGATTCCATCCAAATTTTGAAAAAGCCATTCTTCCCGGCGAAGATCGTATATATAAGGCAGCAAAAGAGTTACTTGAATATTAATAAATAAGAAACATAAGCGATGAAAAAGATTGGATTATTTTATGGAACAAGCACAAAGAAAACAGCCGGTATAGCGCAACAGATACAAGCAGCATTTGGCGAAGCCGACCTGGATATTGTTCCTATTGAGAGTGCGTGGAAGGAAGAGTTCCTGACTTATAACTATTTGATAGTAGGCACTTCCACCTGGTTTGATGGCGAGTTGCCCACTTACTGGGATGAGGTAATGCCTGAACTTACAGCTTTAGAACTTCAGGATAAAAAAGTAGCGATCTTCGGTCTTGGAGATCAGGTTAACTATCCTGATAATTTTGTTGACGGAATAGGTGTTCTGGCAGAAGCATTTGAAACAGCCGGAGCAAAACTTGTAGGGCTGACTTCTCCGGAGGGTTATACCTTTAATCAGTCTCATGCGCTAAAAGATGGTAAACTTCAGGGACTGGCTCTGGATATTGAGAATCAGTCAGATCAGACAGAAAAAAGAATCAAGGATTGGGTAGAACAGCTCAAAACTGAATTCAGTTTATAATATTATTATCTAAATCAAAACAATTATGGCAACTAAAAAACAAGCAATTCCAGAGGGGTATAGTACGTTAACCCCATATCTCAACATTAAAGGGGCAGTGGAAGCAATCGAATTTTATAAGAAAGCATTTGGTGCAAAAGAAATAACTAGAATGACAATGCCCGATGGAAGCATTGCGCATGCTGAGATAGAAATCGGTGATTCAAAGATTATGCTCGCAGAAGAAAATCCTCAATGGGGCAATCTTAGTCCGCTGGCATTGGGCGGTTCACCCGTTACCCTTTGTTTGTATGTTGAGGACGTGGATGCCGTGTTTGCACAGGCACTTAAAGAAGGAGCAAAAGTAATAGCCGGAATGGAAGTCAAAGACCAATTCTATGGTGACCGTGCAGGTAGTCTTACAGATCCTTTTGGACACAAATGGTCTATAATGACACATATTGAGGATGTCTCAACAGAAGAAATGCAAAAACGAATGGATGCTATGTTTAAATAAATTCCAGGGGATATCTTGCCTCTGGTAGTTTCACTTTAAAAATCAGGGTAGAGTAGGGTTTTATTTTCCCGGCTGCCCTGGTTCTTTTGTTTAAGCGCCCCCTTCCTTATAATGCAAACGGCATTCTCATAAGGCGCACTTGTTCTTTGCCAGTAATTTAAAAGAGATTGGCGGGCTATTCTTAATTCTTCTTTGCTGAAAGTATTATATAAAGCACTCGGAGAGCTGAAATAGCGATGCTCTCCAGTCTGTTTTAATTCTAAATGAATAACCCTTTTTCCTTCCATGCTGCAAATATAGCAGAAGTATTTCTATAGATAAAAAATAATACTTTTTTATTGATATTTAGTCCGTAAAATATTATTATATGTCATAAAAAATACTATATTTGTATAATTGAATTAATAAAAATAGTTATGGTATACACAATGGATGGGAAGCTGAAATCTGAGAGTTCTTCTATACGAACAATCTCAATTTCTAATCAGAACAGGACAAAATGGTTAACTAATATGCCAGTGCTTGGTTGGACAAATAATCCTCACTTTGCACTTGTATTTGAAAGTGAGAGTGATGCCGTATGCTTTGAAGAGTCTGATGAGGCTAAAGAATTTATGGAGGATGAACTCGAAGAATTGGTATGGAGTAATACATTTGAGACCATTTATCAGTAATTCTTCTGATAATGCATCTCTTGCTGAAAATAATATTTTAAAAGAAGTGTAGAATCATGTCCGACGTTCATTCCAAAGGAACACGAAGTTACAATATGTCTATGATTAAAGGCAAAAATACAAAGCCTGAGATGATAGTACGCAGGTATCTTTTTAGCAAAGGATTCCGTTACCGTGTCAATGTGAAAGAACTGCTAGGAAAACCGGATATTGTTTTGCGTAAATACAGGACGGTGATTTTTATAAATGGATGTTACTGGCATGGTCATGAGGGATGCAGATATTTTGTTATTCCTAAAACACGAACAGAATGGTGGAGGGCAAAGATTGATAAGAATATAGCCCGTGATGCAGAAGTAAGAGATAAACTTCGTTCTATGGGTTGGCGGACTATGGTTGTATGGGAATGTCAGCTTAAGCCGAAACAGCGCGAAAATACATTGAGCGAAATAGCATTACTTCTTGAAAAAACATATCTAGAACTGTGTAAGAACTGAGGTTTCTTGAATAATAGTTAAAAATTCAATTTAATAGTTTGATAATAAAAGGATACTTTTTGAGCAAGGAATTAATATTTAGTTGATAAAGTATTTGTTAATATTGTTTTTATAACGCTGTTTTCTAATAAATTTTAAACAAGCTCTTATTTTTATATGTTTATCAAAATGCTTTTTATATATTTGTAAATGATTAAAAAATGAAACGTCATTTAACAAGCTGGTTTTATAGTAACAACTATAAAACCAGCTTGTTCGTTTATTTTTTAATTTAGAAAATAATAAGTGAACAGATATTGGTCGCAAAGTCATTGTAATCGATAGATGTAAAATTAGGGAATAAATTATTTTATTCAAGAACAATTAATGAAATCAGAAATTAGAAAAATTCGTTTTATAGATTTATTTGCTGGTGCTGGGGGATTGTCCGAAGGCTTTATCAGACAGGGATTTGAACCTGTAGCGCATGTAGAAATGGATAATGCAGCTTGTAATACTTTACTTACCAGAACAGCATATCATTATCTCAAGCAAACAGAACAGTTTAATGTATATATAGATTATTTAAAAAGTCGGATTACCAGAACAAAATTATATTCTTATTTACCCGAAGAGCTTAAAGAATCCGTTATTAATTTGGCAATTGGGAAAGAGAATAATGAACATATATTTACTCGAATAAATAAGTTGAAAGGAAATGAACCAATTGATCTGATTGTTGGTGGACCACCTTGTCAGGCATATTCCTTAATTGGCAGAGCAGCCGACAAAAATAAGATGAAGAAGGATGACCGTAACTTATTATATGTTCAGTATGGTGAATTCTTAAGAAAATATCAGCCAAAGTACTTTGTTTTTGAAAATGTAATAGGTCTTTTATCTGCGAAAACAGCTGAAGATGAAAGATATTTGGATAGACTTATAGAATTGTATAGAGAAATTGGTTACGAAACAGAATACAAAATACTTCATGCTAGTGATTTTGGCGTTTTGCAAAAAAGAAAAAGAGTAATTCTTATTGGAAAAAAAGGAAAGGAAACTGGTTTCTATCCAGAATTTATTCCTCATAAATCAGATGTACTTGTTGAAGAAATATTTAAAGGATTACCATCTCTGAAAGCAGGAGAAGGAAATCTTTTATCAACAGATTACACTACCAATGAGAAAATAGGATATCTTTTTGATAAGAAGATAAGAAGTGGGCTTGATTTTACAACATTGCATATTGCGCGTCCAAACAATGAACAGGATAAAGAAATTTATAGAATTGCAGTAAACAAGTGGAATTCTAAAAAAGAAAGATTAGACTACAATGATTTGCCCGATAGATTAAAAACGCATAAAAACAGGCATTCATTTTTTGATCGATTTAAAGTCGTGGCATCTGACTTACCTGCAAACCATACAGTTGTAGCACATATAGCCAAGGATGGTCACTATTATATTCATCCTGATATAACACAGAATCGTTCAATAACGCCTCGTGAAGCAGCACGTTTACAGTCTTTCCCTGATGATTTTTATTTCGAAGGTCAGACAGAAAAACCAAGCAGAACATCTGCTTTTAAACAAATAGGGAATGCAGTTCCTGTATTATTAGCGGAAGAAATAGCAAAAAAAATAAAGGATATATACTAATGAAAATTACACCAATACAAAAAGATTCGTCAATTTTAAGACCTAGAGCTAGGATAATTAAAACCATTGGTGAAGAACTTATAAGCAATGATATAGTCGCAATTATAGAACTAGTGAAAAATAGTTATGATGCAAATGCTTCTATCATTGAAATTAAATTTTCAGGAAGAATTATTGATGTAACAGAAGGAAAAAAGACCAAGAAAGTTTTAATAAAACAAGGGAGTTCAGTTAGAATATCCGATGATGGTATTGGAATGGATCTTAATACTGTAAAAACAGCATGGATGGAACCGGCTACTATCAGTAAGAAAAATAAAAAAAAGAGCGTAGGTGATAAACGAAGATATACTGGAGAAAAAGGAATAGGGAGATTTGCTTCTGCTAAACTTGCTGGTTTTCTTAAAATGATAACGCGTTCTAATAATGATAATGAAATCGTTGTTGATTTTAACTGGTCTGATTTTTCTGATGATAGTAAATATTTGGATCAGATTGAATGTTCATGGGAAGTCAGAGAACCTATTGAAATAAAAGAAAATGGGACCACTCTGAAACTGATCGAGCTCAATAGCGATTGGGATGAAGAAAAATTTAAAGAGCTAAGAGTTGCATTGTCAAGACTTGTTAATCCGGTTTCACCGATTACAGATTTCTTGATGGATATCAAATTACCAAAAGAATTAGAACATTTATCAGGGCTTATTTCTGCTCCAGAATCATTAAACAGACCTGATTATTACATTAAAGGCAGTATTGATGGTGCAGGAAAGCCTAATTTGAGATATTTTTCAAAGAAAACGGGGAAAGAAGAATTACTTATTGTAAAAGGATCAGACTTTATGTTAAGGGAACCTATTCGTAATCCATTAGTAGGTTCTTTTGAATTTGAATTTCGGGTTTGGAACAGGGATACTGATTCTATTAAACAGTTAGCTTCTGAGATTGGAACAAAAACAAAAAATGTAAAGAGTGATTTGGATGATTTATCTGGCATAAGCATTTATAGAGATGGTTTCAGAGTAGCACCGTATGGCAATAAAAACGATGATTGGTTACGGCTAGATTTTCGTAGGGTAAATAACCCAACGATGAGGCTTAGTAATAATCAAATTGTTGGTTATGTTTCTATTAGCCTTGATGAGAATCCAGAGTTAAAAGATCAGAGTAATAGAGAAGGTATAGTTGAAAGTCAGTCTTTTATTGATTTAAAGGGATATATTAAAAATATCCTCAATCAAGTAGAATTGAAAAGATATGATGAAAGACCAAGAGAAGAGAGTAAAAATAAGAGTCAAAGTCTTTATAGTAGCTTTTCCATTGAACCTATTAGTCAACTGATTCAAGATAAACTTCCAAATGATAAAGATGCTAAAGATATTATATTAAAAACTGAGGCTACAATAAAGTCTGGATTAACTAAAATTCAAGAAGTATTATCAAGATATAGAAGATTATCTAGTTTAGGCCAATTAATAGATGTCGTACTACACGATGGAAATAATTTTTTAGCAAGGATTGATAGTGAGAATAACCTTCTTTTAAAGGATGTGTCCAAAAAAGATATAGACTTGGATACTGTAAAGCAGCGTATAAAAAACATTAATGAAGGAAGAAAAGTTTTAGCACAATTATTTAAACGAATTGAGCCTTTTGGTGGAAGAAAGAGAGGGAGACCGAGAGATATTATTTTGGAAGATTCAATAAATAATGTATTTGCTCTATATGAAAATGATCTTAAAAAACTAAATATTGAGTTTACGCCATTAGATACAAAAAATCAGGTGAAAATTGATGAAGGTGAATTACAAATAATCTTTGTGAATCTTTTACAAAATTCGATATATTGGTTAGAGAGTATTGATAATGATAGAAAAATAAAGATACTAGTTGAAAAGAATGAAGATGAACTGTCAATTATATTTAGTGATAGTGGTCCGGGCATTAAAGAAGAACAGGAGCAGTTAATTTTTGATCCTTATTTTAGTACTCGACCAGATGGGATAGGACTAGGATTAACAATTGTAGGTGAGCTGATCACAGAATATAATGGTGATTTTATATTGGTTAATAATGGACCTTTAGATGGTGCAACATTTAAAATAATTTTTAGATATAGGATATAATATGGAACTTAAGATATTATTTATAGAAGATGATGAGGAAATATCTCAGAATTTGTTCGAATTTTATAATGATTTACAGATCGATGAATATATTGTAAAAGCACAATTAACTAATTCTTTTGAAGATGGTGTTCAAATGATTAAAAATAGTGATTTTGATATTGTTGTTCTTGATTTATTTAAAGATGGAGAAGAAAAGGATGAAGAAGCTGGACGAAAGGTCTTAAGCCAAATAAGAAAGATCGTATTTGTCCCTGTAATCTTTTATACTGGACATGCATATAAGGTAACAGAACTGATATCAGAGGTCGTAGGTGTTGTAAACAAGGGCGATGGCATTGAAGGTTTAAGTTCTGAAATAGAAAAAATTATATCTTCTAAAATAGCTTTAATAAAAGCGAAAATTAATGGACATTTAAAAGAATTATTAAGGGAGTATTTTTGGGAAACAGTAGATGCAAAAAAAGATATTTTCACACCTGGTGAAAATGATGCTTCATTAGGATATCTTTTACTCAGAAGATTTGGTAATTCATTGTCAAAAGAGAATATTAAAAAGCTATTGGGAGATGATAAAATAAAAGAAGGTAAGACTCATCCAATGGAGTTTTATATTTACCCAACGAGTTTAGATGAATATCAAGCTGGAGAAATCATTTTAAAAGATGGCATTTATTATTCTATTCTGACCCCAAATTGCGATTTTATACAAGAAAAAGGGCGCCCAAGAAAAGTGGGAAAAGTTTTATTGGCTGAGGCTATCCGATTGAAAGAATCGGATTATTATAAGAAATATGAGAGTAATAATGATAAGTACAAACAGGCATTAACAGAACTTATAGAGTCAAGAAAAACTGATAGATATTTCTTTCTTCCTAAAACTCCTTTTATAGAGAATCTATATTTGGATTTTCAGAAAAAAAGGATGGTTGAATATGATGAATTAACCAAATTTGAACGAATTGCAAAATTAGATAGCCCTTTTGCAGAATCAATGATTGCTAGTTTTATTCGGTATTATAATCGCATTGGATTCCCAGATATTGATTCAGAATATGTAATTCAGAATATGTAACTATCGATTTTAATATGGAAGAAAATCATAAACTTGGCCTATATATTTCTTATTACCTTTCAAGATTCAATGAAGTAGCATATAAGAATCTGGGGTATGGTACAATGTATGAAACTCATAATAAAATAGGACAAATACTATCAGTGCCACCTAATACTGTAAAAAACTGGAGAGATGAATTTGATCCATTGTTTGGGCATCGTGTAGGCTGGTATCAAAGACCAATGATTCCGAGCCGAATTAGAGTCGCTGAAGCGCTTGAAGAACTAGATGAGATTTCGATAAGATCTATTGTAAAAGATATTCTTTCAGGGCGTGTTCAAAATGAGAGTGATGAGTTTGAACAACTTATATCAATAGCAGGTGAACCGGCTCCAGCAAATGAACAACGAAAATTTATTCCTCGCACTCCAACAGGAAAGGCTGCGGAGGAGTTTTTTATTAGTTCGTTTGAATCCGATCAGATACCTTTTAAAGGGGTTTTGATTGATTGTAGAGATTTGGGCGTTGGTTATGACTTCAGAATAGAAGATGAGAAAGGAATAATTTTTATTGAGGTAAAAGGTTTGTCTGGAGATGCTGGTGGTGTTCTTTTTACCAGCAAAGAATGGCAGGTTGCAAATGAAAAAAAAGATCTTTATTATTTGTGTGTAATCAAAAATACAGATTCGCAACCAATGCTTCAATTCATTAATAATCCGGCAGAGAAATTAAATCCAAATAAGAATATTCATACAGTTATTCAGGTAAGTTGGTCTGTTTCAGAAAAAGAACTAAATATATGATAGAAACTGATATTCTGGGCAAATATATTTCCGAAGAAACCCCACCAAAAGCAAATGCTATGATCAATACGTTCAGAGCGTTTGGATACAACTTGCAGACAGCTATTGCTGATATTATTGACAACAGTATTTCGGCTAAAGCAGATAATGTTTGGATTAATTATGTTTGGGATGGAGCAAAATCTTGGATAACCATACTTGATGATGGTGAAGGCATGAGCTGTAGTTCTCTTGTAAACGCTATGACTCCGGGAAGTAAAGACCCGAATGATGAAAGAGATGAAAATGATTTAGGAAGATTTGGGCTTGGCCTTAAAACTTCTTCATTCTCTCAGTGCAAGGTTCTGACTGTTGCCTCAAAAACTGATGGGTACGCTGTTTTAAAAAGATGTTGGGATTTGGATTTTGTAAATCAAACAGGTAAATGGTCATTACTTGATTATATATCAGATGAAAGTTTTCTGGATAAACTTTCTGAAATGAAATCAGGAACATTAGTCTTATGGCAAAATCTTGATAGACTTGTTGGTAATTCACACAAAGAAAACGATGCAGCCCGTAATGTATTTCTAGAAGAATTTGCACTTGTTGAAGAACATCTGGGATTGGTTTTTCATAGATATCTCCAGAAAAACAAGCTTAAAATATTTATAAATGGAATTCAGATACAGCCTTGGGATCCATTCATGAAAGAAGAAGATGGCGGACAGCTTATTTGTACAGAAGGGCCAGATGCAAATAATGTGACTATTAAATGTTATGTTTTGCCTCATATTTCAAATATTGATGCTGAAGTCAGAAAGAATGCCAAAACAGATGACTGGTACAAGTTGCAGGGATTCTATATTTATAGAAATGAAAGACTTTTACTTTATGGTGATTGGCTCGGTCTATTTCCCAAAAACGAACAATATAAAAATGCCAGAATTCTGATTGATATTCCAAATAAACTTGACCACCTTTGGAAAATAGATATTAAAAAAGCAACAGCGACTCCTTCAATTTCAATACGGAAAGACTTGGTCCGTCTTGGTAAAATGACAAGGCTTGCGGCTGCAAATATTTATCGGTTTAGAGGAAATCAAATCATGTTAGATGACTCTATTACTAGTTTTGATTTTCAATCAGTCTGGAAAGCGTCGAAGTTGAGAGACGGTTCTGTTAAGTATTATATTAACCAGGAACATCCAATCATAGCACGTTTATTGGTTTCTGATAATGTTAGTAAAAATGATTTAAAAGGAATTTTAAATCTTATTGGAAACACAACTCCCATTGAATCAATTATCCAGAATTATAGTGAGAATCCCGAAAGCTTTGAACTGCGATCAGAAAACAGTGAACTCGACGAAGGCACTATTTTGCTTGCTAAACTTATGTTTGATTCTTTACTTCAAACAGGACTTAGTAATGATTTTGCTCTTAAGCAGATTTTACATATTCAACCTTTTAATGAATATCCACAACTAATTGAATACCTTAAATAAAATCTTATGATTCAAAATGCCAGAAATATTTGCCACATTTTGCTTGCAAAGTATGATCGAAAAGACGTTACAATAGAGACTATATTTAAAGAAGTTGATAATATCTACTTAATGCCAGCATTTAAAGACATTGACAAAGATGAGTTGATATCATTGCTTGTTGGAGATTTTGAAATACATGTTAAAGAAGCCACTCTTCTTGTAGCCGAAGATATTAAACCTTGGCTATATGAAGAAAAATCAAAAATAAAGCCTGAATTGTGGAATAGGTACCGGTCTTATATGAATCAAAAGGATTCGTCTTTTCCACTTGATAATCTAGATGATATTACGGATAAAATTCTGGATAAATGCGTGAATCCAAAGACCAAGGGGCGTTGGGATAGACGTGGTATGGTTGTAGGTAATGTGCAATCAGGAAAAACGGCAAACTATACCGGATTGATAAATAAAGCTACGGATGCCGGCTATAAATTGATTATTGTAATTGCTGGAATTCACAATAGCTTAAGAGCTCAGACTCAATATAGAATTGATGAGGGATTTATAGGAAGAGACAGCTCCGATTTCATAATTAAAAAAGGAATAGTAAAATAGGTGTTGGTTTTTACAAGGCTGACACTGAAATCTATTCATATACTTCTACAGATAATAAAGGCGATTTTAATCGCGCAACTGCTACAAGATTAAATGTGCCAATTGGGGGTAAAAGTCCGACTGTTTTAGTAATCAAAAAAAATAAAAGTATCCTTGAAAATCTCATTCTATGGCTTTATAATTTTGCTACAGAAGATTCAAATGGGGATAAAAATATTTTCGATGTTCCATTACTTGTAATTGATGATGAGGCTGATAATGCTTCTGTAAATTCCGGTACGGAAGTAGATATTAAAACAATAAACAGATTAATTCGTACTTTACTTAATCTTTTTAATCAAAATACATTCATTGGTTATACAGCAACACCTTATGCTAATTTATTTATTCCTACAGCCTGGAGTGAAGAATTGGAAACAATGGTTAAGGATGTAAGACTAAAAGTTGGAGAAGATCTTTTTCCACGTGATTTTATTATCAACATCCCTCCACCTTCCAATTATATTGGAGCAGTAAAAGTTTTTGGTTATGAAAATGATGAAACTGGCGAAGAATTCAATGGTTTAGATATTATTCGTTCAGCAGAGGATCAGGAACCTTACTTCCCACTTAGATTAAATAATATAAATAAGGACCAACTGCCAGATGGTGTTCCTCCAAGTTTAAAAATAGCCATTAAATCATTTGTACTTACTTGCGCAATCCGTAGACTTAGAGGACAGGAAAATAAACACAATTCAATGTTGGTTCATGTCGCTTTGTATGTGGCATGGATTGACAGAGTAGCTTGGCTAGTGAACGAAATAGTCCGGGATTATAAATTGCAAAATCGGTTCTGGCCAAGGTCCGTTAGATTGAAGAACTTAAATTCACTCTATATTGGAGATTTTGTTCCTACAACAGATAATATCATTGAGAACCTTTCGTATCAAGATTATAAAATAAAGAAACACGAATGGGATGAAGTTAAATCCGTTTTAATAGATGCGGTGATGAAAATTGAAGTTCGTGCTGTTCATGGAACAAAGAATACACGTAATCTGGAATTTCATAATATAGAAGATATTAACTATAATGATTATGATAATGGGATATCGGTAATTGCTGTTGGTGGTAATAGATTGGCTCGTGGAATTACACTTGAAGGCTTATCAGTAAGTTATTATCTTAGAACTACAAGGCTTTATGATTCTCTGATGCAAATGGGAAGATGGTTCGGCTTTCGGCCAGGATATGTTGATTTGTGCAGACTTTATACAACCGAACAATTGATAAACTGGTACCGGCATGTAACATTGGCCACAGAAGAAATGCGTGCAGATTTTGATGAAATGTCTGCGCTAAACAAACAGCCTGTAGATTATCAGTTGAAGGTTAGGACTCATCCAGAAATGATCGCTATAAATCGGTTAAGCATTACTAGTGCCTATAAAATGCGTGATACAGAAAGAATAACTGTAAGTTATTCCGGTAAAACCATTCAGACTTATATTTTTGAAAAAAGCAAATCTGTAGTTCTGAATAATTACAAGAGTCTTACCTCTTTATTATTGAAGTTTACAACTCCTGACAAAGAGGAAACTAATACGCTTTTATGGAGAAATGTAAATTCAGACTTAATCGTTGATTTTATTGCTTCTTACAAGCAAAACTATTTCAATGATAATGTATTGTGTAGCTATATTGAAAAACAAAGAAAAGATGGCAGACTATTAAAATGGTCAGTTGCGGTTATATTAAATTCCCAGAATAATGTATCAGCGGGTGGAGTATTGAATGGTTTACCTGTCTTAAAACAGACATTTAATTGGGCTGGTGGTAGTCTAATCGGCGGACTTCCTGCTCGTAACTTTAAAGACAATGTCAATACATTGACCGTTGCGGGTGGAAAAAATTCAATCCTTGATAAAAGAGCGAGAATGGTTGACTTAAATTTTCAGGATTTAAATCCGACTGAAGATATAATTAAAGCGAGAAGAAATGCTTTAGAAACGCCATTATTAGTTTTATATCCATTTGATCCACGCATCTCAGATCAGCTAGATAATGAATGTCCGTTGGTGGGCTATGGTGTTTTGTTTCCGACTTTTCAGAACGAAGTTAAAGTGGAATATGCTGCGCGTCAAATAGCATTTGATGATGAAGATACTCAAGTAGATGATGATACCGATTCAGACGATGAGTGAACTAAAGCGAATGTGGGAAAACCAGGCATCTTCAATAAAGAATGAAGTTATCAGGGAAAAGGTAGAAAGTGTTTTGGGACTGAACTGTTATGTAGGGACTATATCTTTTTCAAAAGCAAAGATTTTTTTGCTTGAATTAGATGCTTTGCTTCCTGTTCATTCAAATTATTTAATGCGTTTTGTTGGTGTAGAAATCCAAGTCCTACCAGTAAATAAAGAAAAAAAAGAATTGGCTATTATTCTACTTGAAAATTATTTGTCTGATATTTTTATCTTTTTCGTTGAAGACATAATAAACTCATTGACAAATGTAAACAACCAGGATGATGCCATTTTGATTATATCAGAGAAGATTGGTTCTTGGAAAAAACTATTTAGTAAATTTACTGGAGGGTTATTGACTCCACAACAACAGCGTGGATTATTTGGAGAATTGTATTTTTTAAGATTAATGCTTGAAAATTTGAATGACAGGAAAAGTGCAATTAAAGGTTGGCAGGCGCCTACAGGCTCTAATCAGGATTTCTATTACAATGGAATTGCTGTTGAAGTGAAAACTTCTAAATCAAATAATTCTTCAATAAAAATATCTAATGAGCTGCAGTTGGATAATACTGGGTTAGTCAATTTGTATCTTGCATTTTATAAATTAAATGAATATCCGGGAAATCAGAATACTCTTTCCGGATTAATTACTGTTATAAGAGATTTGTTAAGTAAAGATAGTGAATTGTTGTCGGAATTTAATGAGAAGCTAGATAGTCTTGGGATTAATTCTGAAACAGAAGCAGAATATAGTAATATTTCTTACAGTATTAGAGATGAAAAGTATTATAAAATAGTACCTGAATTTCCACAAATAACCAAGGCTACTATTGATAATTCAATATTTAACGTATCCTATGAAATAAATCCAATTGGATGCTCTGATTATGAATATACTATTAATTCAATAATAAGTGAAATAAGTAATGGCAATATCTGATTCTAAAAGTAATACGGATTTTGAATTGAACTTATTTATTCAGAATCTATATCATGAAGTACAGTCTCTTACATATTCTGATGATGAAGGAGACTCAAAAGAGAATAAGTTTACAGAGTATGTAATGGAAGTTCTTGCAAATGCTGGTGAAACTGAAGGCGTAAGGCTGTGTTCATATATAAAAGAAAATAAGTTTGAAAATATACAATTTAAAATTAATGGTTATGCTTTAGAGGAAGGATATGAAAATATTGACATATTTATATCACATTATATTGATACAAATGAACTGTATAGGGTTTCAAAAGTAGATTTTGATAAGCTGATTAAATGGTCAACTGCCTTTGTTAATGCTGGTCTAAAAGGATATTTAGATGAAATAGAACCATCTTCGGAAGCATATGGACTTGCTAAAATTCTTAGTCAGCAAAGGAATGAAATAATTAGAGTCAGAATATACCTTCTATCTAATGGTGAAATACCTCATGAAACACCTAAAGATTTTAAATTAAAAAGCCTTGAAGAAATACTTATTCGGTTTGAGATCTGGGATATTGAAAGGTTACATCGCTTGGCACAATCGAAAGGAAACAGAGAACCTATTGAAATAGATTTTGAAGAGATGATGGGCACGTCAATTCCGTGTCTTGAAATGCCTGTAAAAAATGAATTGTATGAATGTTATTTAGCTATTGTTCCAGGTCTTATTCTTTCAACGCTCTATCAAAATTATGGTACCCGGCTTTTAGAAAGTAATGTTAGAGCTTTTTTGCAGCAGACAGGTAAAGTAAATCAAGGAATTAGGGATACGATAAGAAGGGAACCTCAAATGTTTCTGACTTACAATAATGGACTTGCTACTACAGCCCAGGAAGTTAAAACAAAAATCTCTGATAAAGGTCATTTAGTGATTACATATATTAAAGATTTTCAGATTGTAAATGGTGGGCAGACTACAGCATCTTTATTTCATACATCAAGAAAATATAAAGAAGCTAACATCTCAAATGTGTTTGTTCAGATGAAGCTGACTGTGATCAAAGATGAAGAGAAAAAAAATGAGACAGTACCTTTAATTTCCAGATATGCAAATAGTCAAAATAAGGTTACAGAACTTGATTTGTCTTCAAATAATCCTTTCTTGCAGAGGTTGGAAGAATTATCAAGGACTACTTATGCTATAAATTCTGAAGATCACAGCAAGCAAACAATCTGGTTCTTTGAAAGAGTTTCTGGTCAATATAAGGAAACATTAAATAAAGAACCAACTAAAAGTAAACAAGATGCTTTTAAATTTAAATATCCTAAAAATCAAGTTTTAATAAAATCTGATGTTGCTAAGTATATAAATATTTGGAAGCAACAACCATATCATGTATCAAAAGGTTCTCAGAAGAACTATATTAACTTTTTACGAGAAATTGAAAAAGAGTATAAGAATAAAAAAGCCCATAGGGTTTATTGGGAAGATGTAGTTGCAAATGCAATTTTATTTCAGGAAACAGATAAATTGTTTGGGCGAAAAAATAAAGATGCGATAGGCGATACAAATATAAAGTCTCATACAGTTGGTTATGCATTGTCTTATTTTCATTATGCTACAGATAATAAGCTTGATCTTGGAGAAATCTGGAAAAATCAGATGATTGAAGATGATTTGCTTTTTGAACTCAAAAAGCTTATTGTATATGTCTATTATTTTTTTACACATCTTGATGTTGCATTAATTAGTGAGGCAGCAAAAAATGAAAAGATATGGATTAAGCTAAAAGAGAGTAATCAGCATCCTATGGATATGAATGTTGTAAAAAAATATCTTATATCTGAAAAGGATTACAAAATTAGATATGAGTCAGATACAGATGAAATAAGTAAAGTTGCAAAGTATGATTCTCTTAAGAAAATCACTGATCAGGGATTGCGTTTCTGGGATGGCTTGTGTTTGTATATGATTAAACAGGATTGTTTGTCAACTTTACAGCAAAATTATGCTCTTAGTATCAGACAAAAGCTGAAATTGAATGGAGATTTTACTGACCAAGAAATTAAGAAAGGTGAGCAAATTGTTGATTTAATATTTAGCTTGAATATTGAACCTGAAGATATAAAGAAGTTAAGTAAATTAGTTGATAATGAATTGTCTGATCCTTCAATTATTTATAATAGGATTAAATTAGTTGATAATGAATTGTCTGATCCTTCAATTATTTATAATAGGATTAAATTAGTTGATGATGATACTTGGAAAAAGATAATTGCAATAGGTGAGCAAACTGGTAAATTAAATGAAAATGAGATTAGTGTAATAAAAGCTGTTGTTGAAAAATTGAAAAAACAGGAAAACATAGATTTAAAAAGATTAACTATAACAAATGAAGCTTTTAACAAGATTAAAAAATTTGGTTTGAATATTTGATGTATAATAGGATGAGAAGTATAAAGTTACTCCGCTACCTTAAATAATATCCCCTCAAATAGCGTCTTGTGTTTTCTAGGAGTATACTTGCAATTATATAAAGTGTAAATTAGATCAGAATATTCTTTTGGGTATAATTTACTCACCATTTTCAGGTTATCAACGTTCTTGGTGAAGCATTCTATAGTTGAGCTAGTATAACCATAATCGGGAACAACAGTTGTATCTTTATGAAAGAAAAAGGGTGTTTGGCCATCGGGAGCACATCCTATTTCTGTCTTAGACTTAAAAACAGAAGACTTAGCTTCCCTTCTTCCGGATTTTTTTCGTGACAGGGACTTACTAGACTATATGCTTATTTTACTGCTTCTTTAGTTCAAATGTTTCAGTTTCACCAGTTAAAGACATGCCGGTATTGTTTAAATGTCCCGATAACCAGACTGTTTGATCTAATTGATTCATTTCTTATATATAATTATTGCATTATTTTTGTCTATGCTATATCTATAAACTGACAAAAGATAATTATAAGGATTATCTCCATTTGCTGTTTCAGTATAATCGCATTCACTTTCGCTGTAAAATACAAACCAATATGTTTTATCTCCAATTGTTTGCGACCATTTGGTTCCAACTAGAGGATTATATTCTTTTGAATTATTATCTTTACTGCAAGCTGTTAACATTAAAAGTGGAAGGAGAAGAATAAATAGTAAATTTTCATAAGGTTGGAAATTTAATAAATTGGGTTTATATATTTGATTGTCGAAATTAATTAATCATTTAATTGGTTTCAAAAATATGAATATTTTTTTACTGATTACTACTGTTCGAAATATATTTTTCCATATAATATCAAAGTGCTTTTAAATTATTATCTAACCATAAAAAAATTCATCCCTAACTCCCTCACCAAATAACCCATAAAAACCTGAAAACCAATAATAACCACTAAGTGAGAGATGCAAAAATATCTCTCACTAATCCCTAACAAATGGCCCCATCCCTCACTATTTCGGGTATGAAAATTATAAAAAAGGCACTCGCTTACCTGCTATCCAAAAATATTCAGATAAAAGATTGCTATAAGCACCAACATATAATTTCTCTATTTCAGGGCTCAGTAAATAACTTGCTGAGCCCTGAATGTATAATCAGTATAATTAAAATATCGTTCTTTCAACTATTTTTATTCCTGAAAAACATATCGTTTTTCCTCTCCAATTGCTACTCTCTCTTTATCTTTATCCGACTACTAATTCTAGTTGCTTCAACACCTGTTTTCCCTGCAAAATCGCTAAGCAGATTGGTGCCCGGTGTTATTTCCATACATAACCGGAGTTAACTAATTTTTCGGGCGAAGTTAAGTAAGTTCTCGGCTGAAGGCTCATGGGTTCTCATTCGAAGGCCCATGGGTTCACAGCCGAGAACTCATGGGTTCACGGCCGAGGGCTCACTTAACTTCCTTTGAAGAATTGGTTAGAACTGCTCGCATAATGGGTTAGGTTTGCCCGTAAATCATGGTAAAATAATTTTATTAAAATAGAGCATAAAGATTTGTTTTTAAGTAGATTGTGACATATCTTTAGGGTATAATTAATAAATAAAAAATATGAAAGTAACACAATTTAAAGGCTTATTGAGAAGAGAAACACAGCGAAATGTAAAACTATCTGCATTGATGGAAAAGATGAAAACGGGGGCGGAAGAAGAGTTTGTTACTAATTTACGACATTCTTTACAATATGTAAATCGGACAGCTCATTGTACGGCGGTTGATAAATTGCCAAAGTTGTGTTTTGCAGCGGAATTTAAGAAGGCTGATGCACGGCAGGAGATGATTGCATTGATGGAAAAGATGAAAACGGGGGCGGAAGAAGAGTTTGTTACTAATTTACGACATTCTTTACAATATGTAAATCGGACAGC
>Ga0183099_1000172_pt1 | contig 57421 bp, 47 predicted proteins | sample Biomet1_FD_127788 | JGI IMG/M metagenome (GOLD analysis project Ga0183099, IMG submission 127788) | Microbial communities from bioreactor (seeded with anoxic lake sediment) at LBNL, California, USA - Biofuel metagenome 1 | ecosystem: Engineered > Bioreactor > Anaerobic > Unclassified ... | reverse complement strand
AGATCGATGTTTAATAGAGCAAGTGTAGAATTATTAAGAGCCAAGGCTATATACGGAGGATATTACCCCCTAAATTGACGAAGAACCCTTTTTTTTGGATTCTTCATTTATTTAGGGGGGATGTTCTTTGTAAATGGTCATTAATCATAGTAATTTTATCCCTGATCTATTAAATATAAATCTTTTAATTACCTTGACTTTATTGATAATTTCATTTGAGCACAGTATGCCCAAACTTATGAACTGAGCCACTATTTGTTAATGCCCCATTTCTTTACTAATAAATCGTATTTCTTCTTTGCTTCTGCAATAAATCTTTTATATTCTTCTCCTTCGGGATTGAAGGGCTTGTGATTCAATGCTTCTTTTATAGGCTTCCATTCATTTAGGAACTCATTCGTGTCATCGCCAAAATAAGTTTCAGCAAATCGTTCCCATATATATTCTACAGCTTGATCGCTTGGATGCAGCATGTCTTCTTTGTAAAAGCGATAGTCACGCAGCTCATCATTCATAATTTCGTAGGCAGGAAAGTAATCAACATGTTCCTCTTTTGAAAGTTTGTCGGCTGCTAGTAATAAAGTGGCCTTACTGAGTTGGCTCTCATGATATCCGTATTTACGATAACGGATAGGACTTACGGTAACAATAATTCTAATGTCTCGATTTTTAGACATCAATCTCATAACTGCTTTGCGTAGATAGCTGTAACATTCATCTGTCGACAGTGCTTTCTCGGTAAATAGTTTTTGTGGCTTTTTCATGCAGTTGTCTACTATCTCGCCAGTTTCATTTAAAATATAAACATGGTTTGTGCCTAGAGTAAGAAAAGCCCTGTCTGGCTTGCATTCAGTCTCTTCACAAAATCTTTCAACAGTATGCAGAATGCTAGCCGGATTATACATTACACCATATGGATTTATATCTGTATTGAATTTCTCTTCATGAAATCTCTTGCCAATATTGTCAGCAAAGCATGAACCCACGAAAAGCATTCTTTCACAAGGATGAATTGTCCATGATGATTTAGTTATGTTTACTTTTGTTGTAAATTCCATAATCTTGATTTTTTGTCCGTTACGTTCTAATCTTATTTATTCTGCCTTCTGTGAATGATGGCATTGCAAGAGAGTGAGCATAGTTTGAATTATGCTATCTGAAACAGTTTCTCTAGTGTGCAAAGATAAGAAAAATACAATTAATGTTCATTGTATTATCAATTAATAATGTTATATTTGCAAATATAATGCAAACTAGAAACAACCATGGAAAGTAAAATACCCCATGAATTTAATAAGTTTTATCTGAAAGATGTAACGTTCGCGAATCTTATGATGAGACGTATATATAGCGTACTCATAGTTGCCAATCCTTATGATGCATTCATGTTGGAGGATGACGGACGTGTGGAAGAAAAAATATATAATGAGTATATGGAGCTAGGACTTAGATATCCACCAACATTTACTCAGGTATCAACTACTGATGAGGCTGCTAAAGTTCTTAATACAACTAATATAGATCTGGTGATTTGTATGCCAGGTAATGCAGATAATGATGCTTTCACTGTGGCAAGAGATATAAAAGGCAGATTTCCGGATATACCTTGCGTCGTATTAACACCTTTCTCTCATGGTATTACAAAAAGGATGCAAAACGAGGATTTGAGTATCTTCGATTATGTATTCTGTTGGTTGGGGAATACCAATCTTATCCTATCAATAATAAAACTCCTTGAAGATAAGATGAACCTTGAGCATGATATCAAGGAAAGTGGTGTGCAGATGATATTGCTTGTTGAGGATAGTATTCGTTTTTACTCCTCGATATTACCCAATTTATATAGTTACATACTTGCTCAAAGTAAGCGGTTTGCAACAGAGGCACTTAATAGACATCAGTCAACGCTTCGTATGCGTGGACGTCCTAAAGTTGTGCTTGCACGTACTTATGAGGAAGCAATGAATATATATAATAAGTTTGCCGATAATTGTATAGGCGTAATCAGTGACGCACGTTTTCCGATGAGGGAGATGTCTCCTAAAGAAAATATGTTGCAGCCATCTCCATTGCGTGACTCTGCTGTTTATAAAGATCCTGAAGCTGGGTTGAAATTGTTGCGTGCTATTCGTAAACGTGATGAGTATGTGGCACTGATAATGGAAAGCTCAGAATGCAAATACCGTGAAAAGGCAGAAGCAGAGTGCTTTCGTTTCGTTGATAAAAATTCCAAGACAATGAGTCTTGACTTGCGTCGAATTATGGAAGAACACATGGGGTTTGGTGATTTCATCTTTCGTGATCCAACTACTCATGAAGAAGTAATGAGGATAAGATCATTAAAGGAATTGCAGGATAATATTTTTAAGATACCAAATGCTTCTATGCTTTATCATGTAAGCCGTAATCACATGAGCCGTTGGCTTAGTGCACGTGCCATATTCCCTGTGTCGCAGTTTCTTAAAAATGTCACTTGGCATAAATTGCAGGATGTAGATGCTCATAGACAGATAATTTTTGATGCCATAGTGAAGTATCGCCACATGAAGAATATTGGAGTTGTTGCTGTATTCGACAGAATGAAATACGACCGTTATGCACATTTTGCACGTATCGGTGAAGGTTCTCTAGGAGGTAAAGGACGTGGTTTAGCTTTCCTTGATAATGTTATAAAGATGCATCCTGAATTCAATCAATATCCAGGTGCATCAGTGCAGATACCAAAAACGGTAGTTCTTTGTACTGATATCTTTGACCAGTTTATGGAACAAAACAATCTTTATCAAATAGCACTTAGTGATGCACCAGATGATGAGATATTAAAGCATTTTCTGAGAGCACAACTTCCTGATTCGTTGATCGCAGATTTCTTTACGTTCTTCGATGCCACGAAAAGCCCTATTGCTGTGAGATCATCAAGTTTGCTTGAAGATAGTCACTATCAGCCTTTTGCCGGTATATACAGTACTTATATGATGCCAAATACTACGGATAAGTACATGATGTTAAAGATGCTTGCCGCAGCAATAAAAAGTGTATATGCTTCTGTGTACTATCGTGACTCAAAAGCATATATGACCGCAACGAGTAATGTTATCGACCAAGAGAAAATGGCTGTTATCTTGCAGGAGGTTGTCGGTCATCAATATGGCAATCATTTTTATCCTAATATTAGTGGTGTATTGCGTTCAATCAACTATTATCCAGTAGGGAGTGAAACTGCCGAAGACGGTATTGCGTCTTTGGCTTTGGGACTTGGAAAATATATTGTTGATGGTGGACAGACTTTACGTGTCTCTCCTTTTCATCCTGATCAAGTGATGCAGACAAGTGAAGTCGAAACGGCTTTACGCGAAACTCAGACTCAGTTTTATGCTTTGGATATGTCTGATGTCGGAAGTGACTTCAAGGTTAATGATGGATTTAATATTCTGAAATTGAAAGTAAAAGATGCCGAGCATGATAAATCTCTGAATTATATTGTTTCTACTTTTGATCCCTACGATCAGATTATTAATGACGGTTTGTATGAGGGAGGACGCAAGATTATATCATTTGCAGGTGTACTTCAACAGGATGTTTTTCCTTTGCCAGAGATATTGCAGTTGTCTATGAAGTATGGTTCTGGTGCTATGCGTCGTCCTATAGAGATAGAATTCGCATGCAATATAAATGAAGACAAGACTGGTGAGTTTTATTTGTTACAGATTCGTCCTATTGTAGAGACAAAGAGTATATTGGAAGCTGATATCACGAAAACTCCTGATGAAAGCTGTCTGTTACGTTCACATAACTCATTGGGACATGGCGTAAGTGATGATGTTGTTGATGTTGTCTACGTGAAATACGATGATAATTTTTCGGCGATGAATAATTATTATGTAGCAGATGATATAGAAAGAATAAACAGAAAGTTTCTTGCAGAAGGTAAAAACTATGTGCTTATCGGACCTGGACGTTGGGGATCAAGTGATCATTATCTTGGAGTTCCTGTGAAATGGCCGCATATATCTGCTGCACGTATAATAGTTGAACTGGCCTTAAAAAACTATCATGTAGATCCTAGTCAGGGAACACATTTTTTCCAGAACCTAACCTCTTTTGGTGTAGGCTATTTTACGATAGACTGCAATTCCGAATGCGGAGGCTTTATACGTAAGGATGTTCTTGATGCGATGCCGGCAATAGAAGAAACGGATTATGTACGTCACGTAAAGTTTGATAAACCTTTGAAGATAATGATGGATGGTAAGAAGCAGGAAGGTGCAGTGGTAATACCCGAATCATCATATATTTTAAAAAAAGGATATTGAAACGCTTGGTTGATGTAAATCAAAAAAATAATGTGGTCAATAAAATCTGCTTAGGTTTATTTGGCTTTTGAATAAAACTGTTATATCTTTGCACCATGTTTTTCATGGTATTAGATTTAAGGTTAACAAAGGTTGGGACTCAGCGGAGCCCCTTTTTTTATGCCTTATGCTTTAATTGTCTTAAAAACACCAATAAAAGTTTTAATAAATTGTAAAAGTAACACTATATGGTGATTGATGTTTGGATTTTAATGTAAATCTAAATATCTTTGCACCATGTTTTTCATAGTATTAGATTTAAGGTTAACAAGGTCGGAGTACAGCGGTACTCCTTTTTTTATGCCCTAAAAACTATATTTATGTAGCCATAATGCGTGTTTTTTGATTTGTGTTGATGATATTAGAATAAAAATAGAGAAAACTTTATTTTATATTTTGTTTTTCCCGCATCTTGTTTTATCTTTGCATGAGATATAGATTTACTTGATATATCTAGTTGCATCTCGTACTATCTATATGTTGAAATTTAAATAACACGATGAAGAAAATACTAAGTCTGCTCTTGTTGATGATTATTTCAGAGAGCAGTTTCGCACAAGGTTATCGTAATCCGATTATCCCCGGTTATCATCCTGATCCAAGTGTGTGCAGGGTGGGAGATGATTTTTATTTGGTTAATTCGTCCTTTCAGTATTTCCCCGGTGTTCCTATATTTCATAGTAACGACTTGATAAATTGGGAACAGATCGGAAACGTATTAACACGTGATTCGCAACTTTCATTGAAAGGAGCTTCATCGTGGTTGGGAATATATGCGCCAACGATAAGATATAATAATGGAATATATTATATGATCACTACCAATGTCGGTAATGGTGGTAACTTTCTTGTCACAGCAACGAATCCAGCAGGACCTTGGAGTGAACCAGTTTGGTTGTCTCAACAAGGTATTGACCCTTCTTTATATTTTGAAAATGGCAAAGTTTATATGTGCTCAAATCCTGGTGATGCAGTATGGCTTAGCGAAATAGATATCAAGACTGGAAAGCAGTTATCAAAGAGCCGTATGCTTTGGCAGGGTGATGGTGGCAGGTATCCTGAAGGTCCTCATATATACAAGAAAGATAGTTATTACTATCTTTTGATTTCTGAGGGTGGAACGGAATTGGCCCATCATCTTACTATGGCTCGCAGTCGTGACATCTATGGACCTTATGAGAGTAATCCTGCTAATCCGATATTGACAAACTGTAGTAGAAAAGGGCAGAATATGCAGATCCAAGGTACAGGACATGGTGATTTTGTTCAGTCGAATGATGGTCGCTGGTGGCTTGTATTCCTAGCTTACCGTAATTTTGGTGGAAGTTATCATCATCTAGGACGTGAGACTTGCCTTGCTCCAGTGGAGTGGAAGACAGGAGAGTGGCCAGTGGTTAATGGAGGAAATCCGATAGACACATTGGTGAATGCTGTAACTTTAAAGGAACATAAGATGCCACATGCTCAGCCTCTTGATTTTAATCGTTCGGATTTAGGTCCCGAGTATATACATATACAGAATCCACTCTCAGGAAACTATGTTTTCAATGGCAACAAACTTGTGCTTAAAGGACATGGTAGTTTGTCTGAAAATAATCAGCCAACATTTGTTGGGAAACGACAGGAACAGGTATGTGGAAGTGTTGAATTCCGTGTTCATCCAAAAGGTAGTGCAGAAGGAGGCTTGTCAGTATATCAGATAAATGACGGACATTTTGATTTGTTTGTCAAAGATGGCCATGTATCTCTTCGTTGTAAACTTAAAAATATAGATTATATCGTAAAATCAGATAAGGTATGGTCTGAATGGATGAATCTCCGTATCTCATATAATGACAAAATGTATAAGTTTGAATACAGTGATGACGGAACATCTTATAAGTCGCTCGGAGAATTAAATTGTAGTCTTCTTAGTTCTGAGGTCGCTGGAGGATTCACAGGAGTTGTGATAGGGATGTATGCCGATGGTGGAAATGTTGACTTCGCAGAATAATATTAATAAATAAAAAATATAATAATATATATAGCATTTTATGGCAAAGACAAAATTAACAAGTAAACAGTATTTTATACCATTCGTTCTTATAACATCCTTATTCTTTCTTTGGGGATTTGCGAGGGCTATTTTAGATGTATTAAATAAGCATTTTCAGAATTCACTTAATATCAGTATCACCCAGTCTTCATTGATACAGGTGACAACTTATTTTGGATATTTCCTTATGGCGATACCTGCTGGGTGGTTTATCAATCGTAATGGTTATAGGCTCGGTGCTGTAATAGGACTTCTGTTGTTTGGAATTGGTGCTTTGATGTTTATACCGTGTGATGCGATGGGCACTTTTTTCGCATACCTGATAGCGTTGTTTATTATCGGTTGTGGGTTGGTATTCTTGGAAACATCGGCAAATCCATACGTCACCGAATTGGGAGACAAAGAAACTGCAACAAGCAGATTGAATTTTTCACAGTCTTTTAATGGTCTTGGAAGTCTTTTTGCTACATTTGCAATCGGTCAGTTCTTTTTCAATGGAACATCTGAAGGCGGTGATGTTGTATTACCTTATACAATACTAGGAATATTGGTGCTTGTTATAGCCATCGTATTTTCGCGAGTAGAATTGCCAGAAGTAAAGCACGAGGAAACTGACGAAGACCGTAGTAGTGGTACACGTATAATGAAACTTTTCCGTCATCATCCAATGTTTGTGTTTGGACTTTTCGCCTTGTTGGCTTATGAGGTAGCTGAAATATCGATAAACAGTTATTTCATAAACTTTGTTACAGGTCAAGGTTGGATGAATGATAATATAGCAAGTATAGTACTTACTGTAGCTTTGGCATTCTTTATGATTGGACGTTTTTTGGGAAGCTGGATTATGCGTCGTATTCCTGCAGAGATTATGTTACTTATATGTGCTGCTGGAAGTGTCTTGTGTATGATATTTGTGCTGTTTGACCTAGGTAAATTGTCTATGGTCGCTATTGTGTGCAATTATCTTTTTGAGTCCATAATGTTCCCTACAATATTCTCGCTTGCACTTAGTGGATTAGGAAATCTAAAGATGAGTGCATCCTCTCTGCTTATGATGACTCCTATTGGTGGTTGTGGTTTCTTGCTTATGGGAATTGTCGCTGATAATACCAATTTGGTTATTCCGTTCATCATCCCGTTATTCGGTTATATTATAGTTTTGTTGTTCGCTTCTGAACTTACAAGGAAGAATGGAACGATGTTGCGTCGTAATCCAATATGGAATAAATTTAGGTCTTGAAAATAATAATTAATTGTGGCTGTTTCTTGAAAAAAGGCATCTCCTTGTTTGTAATCTCTGTTTTACAAAACAATATTTTATGAACTTGATTTAAAACAATATTAATTTTTTTAACCTCTTTGTAATGGTAAAAAACATGTGAACATTTTGTACCATCAAAAGAAAATGTTAAATTTGCAGTCACAAAGGTTTTTAGATAGATTATTTTTTAAATATAATAAAATTATGGCAGTTAGTTACAAAGATTTAGGTCTCGTAAATACTCGCGAGATGTTTAAGAGAGCCATCAATGGCGGTTATGCTATTCCAGCATTTAACTTCAATAACATGGAGCAGCTCCAAGCCATCATTAAGGCTTCTTCAGAGCTCAAGTCACCGGTTATCCTTCAGGTTTCTAAGGGTGCCCGTAACTATGCAAACCAGACACTTCTTCGCTATATGGCACAGGGTGCCGTAGAGTATGCAAAGGAACTTGGTTGTGCTCGTCCTGAGATTGTTCTTCACCTTGACCACGGAGATAGCTTCGAGATTTGTAAGAGTTGTGTAGACTTCGGTTTCTCTTCTGTAATGATCGATGGTTCTGCTCTTCCTTATGAGGAGAATATCGCCTTGACAAAGAAGGTTGTTGACTATGCTCATCAGTTTGATGTAAGTGTAGAAGGTGAACTTGGTGTCCTTGCTGGTGTTGAGGATGATGTAGTTGCTGAGGTTTCTCATTATACAAAACCAGAGGAAGTTATCGACTTCGCTACACGTACAGGCGTTGACTCTTTGGCAATTTCTATTGGTACTTCACATGGTGCTTACAAGTTCAAGCCAGAGCAGTGCACACGTGACCCTAAGACAGGTAAGTTGGTTCCTCCTCCATTGGCATTCGACGTTCTCGATGCTGTAATGGATAAATTGCCAGGTTTCCCAATCGTTCTTCACGGTTCTTCTTCTGTACCACAGGAGTATGTTGACATGATCAATGAAAATGGTGGTAAGTTGCCAGACGCTGTAGGTATCCCAGAGGAACAGCTTCGTAAGGCTTCTAAGAGTGCAGTTTGCAAGATTAATATCGATTCTGACTCTCGTCTAGCTTTCACTGCTGCAGTTCGTAAGGTATTTGCAGACAAGCCAGGTGAGTTCGATCCACGTAAGTTCTGTGGTCCAGCTCGTGACGAAATGGAGAAGATGTACAAGCACAAGATTGTTGATGTATTGGCATCTGACAATAAACTTGCTTAATAAACAACTCTTTGACTTAAATATAGGTCAATAAAATATAGCGGAAACAATAATGTTTCCGCTTTTTTAATTATATTTGCCGTATGGAAACACGATTAACTGAACTTTCATCTAACTATGATCATCTTGAGAAGAAGACTATAGAGGAGATTACCGCCGATATAAACCATGAGAATATGTCTGTTCCTATGGCTATAAACAAGGCGTTGCCACAGATAAATACTCTGATTAAAGAGATTCTTTCTCGCTTAAAGTTGGGAGGCAGACTATTTTATTGTGGTTGCGGTACTGGTGGACGACTTGCCACCCTTGATACAATTGAAGTGCAAAATACCTTTGGTACAGATGGATACCAGATTCAGGCTATTTTTCCTGGTGGGATAAAGGACCTTACGCAGACTCGTGAGTCACGTGAGGATGATATTGATAATGGTTGGCAGCAGCTTGTAGAGAGGGGTGCCACGGACAATGATATTGTTGTCGGTTTTTCTGCAAGTGGTACAACTCCTTTCGTATTGTCTACTTTGAAATGGTGCCGTAGTCACGGTATATCCACAGGATGTATTGTTAATAATATGGATAGTATAATTTCTCATGAAGTTGATTTTCCTGTTGATGTTATTACTGGTCCTGAATTTGTTACAGGAAGTACCCGTATGAAGGGCGGTACTTCTCAGAAACTGATTCTAGACATGATTAGTACTACTATTATGATTCAGCTTGGTAGGGTGGAAGGAAACAAAATGGTTAACGTGAAACTGATGAATGCGAAACTCATGGACAGGGCTGTACGCATATTCATGGAACGTAATCCGCATATTAATGATTATGATTATGTGGTTTCATTACTTAAGAAATACGGTGGTATAAAACAAGCTGAACGTTATTTGAAATCGTTGAGTGATTAGACATTAATCACTCAATATAATAAACTTTAAACGCTTTACACTTTAAGTAGTCTAGTGAATTTAATATAACTCACTAAAGCCACTAAAATAAATGGTGCGCTATATTAAAAACTTCAGATGTGTGCTTATTGCTTCTTACAGCATAAAAATGAATGAAATGATTTCTTTTGCTTAAAAACTGTTATCGCACACAGGGGAAAACATGCTTTTTTAGCTATTTTTGTTTCTATATTCAATCCACTTTTATAAGACTTTTTTAACAACGTAACATATTGATTATTAGTGTTTTAATTTTTAAACTCCTTTATTTTTATCCACTTTTGTGTTTTTGAAAAGTACGTAGTTTTCAAATTTGTTCTATATTTGCATAGTTGAAAATAACTAATAACTAATATTTAAAATTGTTAATCAAAAGTTTTAAGCATGAAACAATCTAGACTATTACTCTTGTTTGTGGCTTTACTTGTATCAGCGATGTCGTTTGCTCAGAATAAGCTTTATTCTGGTACAGTCGTTGACGGTCAAGGTGAGCCTATCATTGGTGCATCGGTTGTTCAGCAAGGAACCTCACAGGGTTCAGTTACTGACATTGATGGAAATTTCAAGGTTTCCGTAGCACCAGGTTCGACACTAGTCATATCTTATATAGGATATGATACGCAGCGTGTTAAAGTAGTGGACAATCTTCACATTGTATTAAAAGAAAGTTCTGCATCATTGGATGAAGTAGTTGTTGTTGGTTATGGCGTTCAGAAAAAGAGTGTCGTTACAGCAGCTATTGCCAAGGTGTCAGCTTCTGATCTTGCCAATACGGCTCCTGTTCGTATGGATAATGCCTTGAAAGGACTTGCTGCTGGTGTAAACGTAACATCTTCATCTGGTCAGCCTGGTGAAGCCTCACGTATCCGTATTCGTGGTACAGGTACTATAAATAACTCTGACCCTCTTTACATCGTAGATGGTATGCCTATTGAAGGTGGTCTTGATTTCGTTAATCCTAATGATATTGAGAGCATCGAAGTGTTGAAAGATGCAGCATCTGGTGCTATCTATGGTGCACGTGCTGCCAATGGTGTTGTTTTGGTGACAACAAAGAAAGGAAAAGTTGGTAAGGCACAGATAAACTATAATTTCTCTTATGGTTGGCAAAGTGCTTGGAAACATCGTGATGTAGTAAGTGCTACAGATTATGCTATATTGCAGAATGAAAAGTATACCAATGCTGGACAAGCTGCTCCATATGCTGATCCTTATAAGTTGACTGATACAAACGGTAATGCCATTACTGGTAATGGAACTGATTGGCAAAACCTTGTATTTAATGATAATGCCCCTGTTGTGAATCATGATGTTTCAATTAGTGGAGCTTCTGATGCTGTCAACTATTATTTGTCAGCTGGCTATTATTCACAGGATGGTATTATTGGTGGAAATTATGGACAGTCAAATTATGATCGTCTTACATTGCGTAGCAATACACAGTATAAACTTATTGACGCAACAAAGCAGCGTGACTATCTTAATACTTTGACTCTTAATGTGAATATGTCATACATGCGTACACATAGCACTGGCATATCAACTAACTCTGAATTTGGCTCAGTACTTGGTTCTGCATTGTATATGTCACCACTTATGTCGCCAGTTGCCCTTGGTTCTGTTGCTACATCAATGATAGACAAGTATTCTGCATATGATTTGGCAAGAGATCCTGAAGGAAATCCTTATACTGTTGTCGGTTATTTCGGAACTTATCAGGAAATGAATAATCCACTAGCTATGATGCAGGTAAATCCTACTCGTAACTGGAGTCATAAATTTGTTCCAAAGTTCTCTGTAGACTTAGGTATATGGGATAATATAAAATATCATTTCACATATAGTGCAGATTTAGCTTTCTGGGGAAGTAATGGTGCAACTACATCATTGTATTATCTTTCAGGAAACAACAATGCAACTCATACAAATGCGAATGCATCATCTAACAAGAGCACTACATGGCAGGTAGAAAATACCTTGACATGGGATAAAACTATAGGTAAGCATACCTTTGGTGTAGTTCTTGGTCAGTCAGCTTTGAAGTATAAAGGTGATTATATTGGTGGTAATCGTTGGAATTTGGTAAATGTAAATAAACCTTCTATTGATTACGCTACTGGATCATTGGTCCTCTCAAAGGATGATGCTGGTAATATTACTGGTGGAACAGTTCAGTATGGTGTTTACGGTGGTTTCAATACAGAGCACAGAATTTCTTCTTTATTTGGCCGTTTGAGTTACAACTATGACGAGAAATATATGGCTCAGGTAACTATTCGTCGTGATGGTTCAAGTCGTTTTGGTTCTAATCATAAATATGGTACATTCCCTTCTTTCTCTGTTGGATGGAATATCATGAATGAAGATTTCATGAAAGTAACTAAAGATTGGTTATCAAATCTTAAGGTTCGTTTCAGTTGGGGTAAGAATGGTAATGATAACATACCTGATTTTGGTTACACATCACTTACAGCAATGGGTAATAACTACCTCTTCGGTCAGATTGCACAGAAAACAAATGGTTCAAAGGCAACTAGGCTTCCTAACCCAGATTTGAAATGGGAGGAAAGCGAACAGACTGATATTGGTATTGACTTAGGATTCCTTGATAATGCACTTACTTTCTCTGCAGACTATTATGTAAAGAAAACAAATGGAATGATTATTTCTCGTCCAATACCAAGTTATGTTGGTGAGACTGCTCCTCTTGCTAATGTCGGTGATATGACAAACAAGGGTATTGAATTTGAACTAGGTTACAAATGGCATGTCGCAGATGCACAATTCGGAATCAAAGGTAACGCAACTTATCTTCATAATGAATTGACAAATCTAGGTAATAGCACAGGTTACATAGACCTTGATGGCTTCCAAGGTATTTCTGGTGGTGGAACACGTGGATCTAATGGTCTACCTTTCCCTTATTTCTTTGGTTATAAGACGGCTGGAATATTCCAGAATATGGCAGATGTAAAGGCTTATACAAATTCAAAGAGTGGAATGATTCAACCAAAGGCTGTTCCTGGTGATGTGCGTTTCGTTGATGTAAATGGTGATGGTCAGATAACATCTGATGACCGTACAAACATTGGTAACGGTACTCCTGATTGGACATTTGGTTTGAAGTTTGATGCAGCTTGGAAAAATTTTGATTTTAATATATTTGTTCAAGGTGTAAGTGGTGCCGACGTATTTGATGCTACATATCGTTCAGATATCTACTCTGGCAACTATCCTTCATGGATGCTACAGCGTTGGACAGGTGAAGGTACATCAAACAAGTATCCTCGTTTGGTCCTTGGTGATACAAATAACTGGGTAGTGTCAGACCTTTATGTTCATGATGGATCTTATTTCCGCATAAAGAACATATCTTTAGGTTATACAATACCAAGTATGATAACCAAGAAATTCTTTATTGATCGCATTCGTTTCTATGTAATGGCAGAAAATCTTGTTACATGGACAAAATATTGGGGCTTTGATCCTGAAATCTCTTCCGGTGGAACTTCTCTTGGTATAGACCGTGGTATTTATCCGCAGGCACGTACTTGGACTATTGGTGTAAATGTGACGTTCTAAATCTTAATCAAGACTACAATTATGAAAAAAAATAAATTAATATTTTTAGGTTTACTGGGCGTTTCGGTAATGCTTACGACCAGTTGCAACGATAGTTTTCTCGATGTAGAGAATCCTGCAGGCGAACCTTTGGAAGAATATTATACAACAGATGCCCATATTCAAGAAGCGGTCGTAGCTGCTTATGATCCTATGCATTGGCCAGATTGGGGGCTAGGACAATATAATGCCCTGAATATCGATGCTGAGATTTTGGGTGATGATTTCTGGGTTGGTGGTAGTAATATTAGTGATATGCAGAATTGGCACAAACTTTTTAACTATGAAGGTGATGCCAACAATACTCTAAGTTCACTTTGGACAGTAGACTATTCTGGTATTAAGCGTTGTAATGACGTTATTAAATATTTAGGCTATGCCGCTGGTAATCTTACTGATACCAATAAAAAATGGTATGAGATGCAAGCCCGTACACTGCGCGTATTCTATTACAACATGTTGTGGCACTACTTTGGAAATATTCCTTTCTATCTTACCAATATGGAATCTCCATATAAAGCTCCTCAGTTGAAAGCCGATGATGTTTACAGTCAACTTATTGTAGAGTTGGAAGACATTCTAAAGAATGGTGATTTACCAATGAAAATGTCTAAAACGGCTGATTATGGTCGTGTGACAAAGGCTTTTGCTATTATGATGTATGCAGAAATGGTGATGTATCAGAATGATCAATCACGCTATGCTACAGCCTTGACTTATCTTAATGAAATAATCGGCAGTAAGAAGTATCAGCTCAATCCTAAATTTGCTGATATATGGGCCGAAAGTGGTGAATGGTGTGATGAGTCAATATTTGAAATCAATTATGAAGAATCTATTTCTGAACGTGACTGGGGATCTCCTTTAGCTATTGGCGGAACTGTTCTTCCTACACTTATAAGTCCTAATAGCTGGTCTGGTGGTGACGGTTGGTCAAAGGGTCAGGATGGTTGGGGATTCCTTCCTGTACGCCTAGAGACTTATGCAATATATAATGACAATGATACCCGACGTAGTGCTACAGTATGGGATCTTACAGGCAAAGACTATACTGCCCGTTATCAGGACACGCATCTTTGGTTAGCAAAGTATCGTCCTTTTGATGCAAACAATGCAAATTGTCCAACATCAAAGAACCTGAACTATAATAACAATTATCGTTACTATCGTTATGCTGAAACATTGCTTGATGCTGCTGAATTATCACTTAGAGCAGGTGGTTCTGAAACAGGAGATGCAAAGACTTGGCTTAATCAAGTACATACTAGAGCTGGACTTGGAGAATTGAGTAAGGCTACTCTTGACGATGTTTTGAAAGAGCGTCATCTTGAATTTGTCGGCGAGGGTAAACGTTATTGGGATCTTGTTCGTACAGGTGAAGCTGCAAAGGTCTTGACTCCTGATAAATATGGTTATCGCACGAATAGTTGGACTGAAAGCAAAAAGTATATTCCTATCGCACAAGGTGAATTGGATACAGATCCTGCTTTGGTTCAGAACAAATATTAATCAAAAAGAGGAAAGAATATGAAAAATATTTTAAAATATCTGACAAGCTTCATGTTTTTGGGACTGCTCTTTACAGCATGTTCCCCAGAAACCTTTGATGGTGCTAATGCCGATGGTATACCTACAATATCAGATGCCGACTATACTGTTGCTGTAAATCAGTCGACAAATAATGTGACATTCCAATTAAATAACAAAGGTTGTTATCCTATTTGGAATATACAGGGACCTCCTGATGTTAAGACTACCGTAAATGGTTATGAGAAAAAATATATATTGGCTGGTACATATAATTATACATTGCAGGTTGGAAACAAAAATGGATTTAGTGATGGTGTAGTCAAAGGCACATTCAAGGTAGATTCAACACGTTACGACTTTGCTCCAACTCTTGCTAACCTTACAGCAGGTGGTACTAAAGAATGGCGTGTCTCAAGTAAGGATGCTGCTCATCTTGCATGCGGAGCTTCAGGTTCTGACGGTACTGGATGGTGGAAAGCAGCACCAGATGAGAAATCAGCTAATGGTGTTTATGATGACCATATTACTTTTGACAATAGTAATGCATATACTTATAGTGCCGGTGTTGATGGAAAGACATTCTGTAATCATGGTGTAACAGCATTTGGTATAAGTTCAAGTTCTGATTATGATATTGTAGCTACTACTTTCCCTGATGTTAATACTACCGCAAAATATTCTTTGGGATATGATGATGCCGCTGGTATGGTTACAATAACCTTGCCTGCCAAAACACTATTCCCATATATGGCAGATCAAAAGATGATGACTGGTCCTGAAACATTTAAGATTGCAAGTTTGACTAGTAAGAAGATGACTTTGATTTATGATGTACCAGGTACTATTGCATGGCAAATCATATTGATAAATGGTGCTGATGAAGCAGTAGAAACATCTTTTGACCCAGATAAGATTAACTGGTGTGATGTAAACTCAGATTTAAATCTAGGTAAATCATCTAATACTGCTGGTAAGATGACATTCTTCTGGTCTGACAACGATGCTTGGACGCAGACAGCTGATCCTGGATTCGCTTATGCTGACGGAGTCTATACAATCACAGTTCCTTATGCTACAAATGCAGAATGGAAAGGTCAATGCACGATAAATGAAATTCCATTTTCAATCGTTAAGGACAATAACTATGACTATAGTTTCACGATTAATGCTAGTCAGGACATACAAAGAATGACTTTCAAAGTTAATAAGGATCCTGATATAAAAGATGATCCTACTACCGCATTCTATAATGGAACGATTAGTTTGAAGAAAGGCGATAACCTTGTTCGTTTCGCTAAACGAATATCAAAGTTTGATTTTGATCAGGGTAAGCTAGTTTTTGACTTTGGTGGAGCTCCTGCAAATGCTGTTCTGAAAATCAGTAACATCATTATTCAGAAACATAATCCGAAATAATTAATATGAAATATGGAAAGACAGAGGATGTTTGGCTTCATCCTCGTCTTTCCTTTTACAATTATAACAAATTATACAAATGAAGCATTCTATAAAACTTTTGACTCTTCTATTGGCGGTTATTCCTTTTATATCATGTAGCAGTGATAATGGAGATGGCACAGTTAATGAAACAAATATTACTTGTAGTATTGACCATATTTCAGCTTCTGCTTATAGCAAGACTTACAATATTGATGTGACTTGCTCACGTGGAGAGTGGACTGCTTACGCATCTCCTTCTGATTGGATGACAGTCAGTGTAACTGGTTCTAATTCAAAAACAGGAACTGTTGCTGTTGTGGTGAATGACAATACTACTACAGATTCACGTACTGGCGAGATCGTTGTAAAGTCAGGGACTGCTCGTTATACAATTCCTGTGACTCAAGCTGCTCCATTAAAGGCATCGGTCAACAACTTGGAACTTGTGTCAAAGGGTGAATCAAAGAATGTTGTCATTACAGGAAATGCTAATTGGACAGTCTCGTCTTCAGAAAGTTGGCTCACGGCAACGAAGGGCAGTAACGGAGAGCTTACGATAACAGCTGTAGTCAATCAAAATTTGATTTCACGTATAGCAAAAGTAGTCGTTAATGAAGGTGATGGAACTGGCAGTTTGACAATTAATGTATCTCAGGAAAGTGCATCAGATGATAATGTTACAATTCCTGCAGGTTATAAGCTGGTTTGGCATGATGAATTTAATGATGGTACGACGTTGAATAATGATTGGACTCATGAATCACAGCCATCTGGTTGGGTAAACAATGAATTACAGAACTATACAAATAGCAATAGCGTTACAAATTTATCAGACGGTAAGTTGAATATAAATTGCTATAAGGGTAGCGACGGAAAAATATATTCCGGTCGAGTATATGCAAAAGCTGGTACAGGTTGGAAGTATGGGTATTTTGAGGCAAGGATAAAGTTGCCGAAAGGCAAAGGTACATGGCCGGCTTTTTGGATGATGCCTTCTAATAACAATTTTACTACAAATCCTTGGCCTGGATGTGGAGAAATAGATATTATGGAAGAAGTAGGAGTTGATGCAAATATTGTTTCTTCAACTATACATTGCACAAAATACAACAATAATAATACTGCTATTGAGCATGCAAGTAAACTTGTGGATTCTGCAGAATCTGAATATCATGTATATGGTTGTGAATGGACTCCTGAATTTATTAGTTTTATGGTTGATGGTGTGCAGATATTGAAATACAATAATGATGGCACTAAAGAGGGATGGCCTTTCAATACAGAATTCTATCCAATATTAAATCTTGCTTGGGGTGGTGCCTGGGGTGGCTACAAAGGTGTTGATGAAACAGCTTTGCCAACTACAATGAAGGTTGATTATTTGCGTGTATTTCAAAAGTAATAAATGCTTATTAGAATATGAATAAGAAAACAATAGTAATTCTGGCTATGTCTCTTCTTGCAATAAATGTGAGAGCACAGACCGATCAGATGAATAAGTTCATTGATGGCTTGATGTCAAAAATGACTTTACGTGAAAAAATAGGTCAGTTGAATCTTATGGTTGCAGGTGACATCACTACAGGTGGTGCGATGGACACCAAGGTTGGTAGTGGAGTTGCTGACGGTTCTATAGGTGGTGTATTTAATGTTAAGGGTGTGGATAAGATTCGCACCCTTCAGGATATAGCTGTTAAGAAGGCAAAACATGGTATTCCACTTATTGTAGGAATGGATGTTGTTCACGGATATGAAACAATTTTTCCTATTCCGCTTGCTCTTTCTGCTAGTTGGGATCTTCAGGCTATTGAGCGTTGTGCCCAAATTTCAGCTATGGAAGCAAGTGCAGATGGCATAAATTGGACATATTCTCCAATGGTAGATATTGCTCTTGATCAACGTTGGGGGCGTGTTTCTGAGGGTGCCGGCGAAGATCCATATCTAGGTTCTCGTATTGCTGAAACTATGGTTCGTGGATATCAGGGTGATTATAGCAAGAACTATAACATGATGGCTTGCCTTAAACATTTCGCTCTTTATGGAGCTGTGGAATCAGGAAAAGAATATAATACTGTCGACATGAGTAAGGTTCGCATGTATAATCAGTATTTGCCTCCATACAAGGTTGCCGTTGAGGCTGGAGTAGGTAGTGTGATGTCGTCTTTTAATCTTATCGATGGTATTCCTGCTACAGCAAGCAGTTGGTTGCTCAATGATGTATTGCGCAAGCAGTGGAAGTTTAATGGTTTTGTTGTTACCGATTATGGTTCTATTGGTGAAATGGAAGCTCATGGTTTAGGTGATTTGAAAAGCAATTCTGCCATGGCTCTCAAGGCAGGCACTGATATGGATATGTGTTCACAGGGGTTTATAAAAACTTTAGAACAAAGCGTGAATGATGGTTCTGTTTCTGTTTCAGATATTGATACTGCATGCCGCAGAGTTCTTGAGGCAAAATATAAACTTGGTTTGTTTCAAGATCCATATAAATATTTGGATAGCAAGCGTAGAAAGAAAGAAATTTTTACTCAACAGAATAGAGATGAAGCTAGAAAAATTGCAGCTGAGACTTTTGTGTTGTTGAAAAATAAAGATAATGTTCTTCCAATAAAGCACAGCCAGAAAGTAGCACTTGTCGGTCCGCTTGCAGATTCACGTATAAATATGGCTGGTACATGGTGTGTAGCTTATACTCCTGATAGGTATAGTACACTGCGTGAAATCATGAAACCTGATTATTATGCTCAGGGCTCTAATGTGTATGCTGATGAGGCTACACAGAAAGCTGGTGAATTTGGAAAATCAATAAAGCGTGTTAATGATTCCGCAGCTTTGAAAGAGGCTCTCGAAGCAGCAAAGAATGCAGATATTATTGTAGCTGCGCTTGGTGAAACAGCAGAGATGAGTGGCGAATGTGCCAGCAGAAGTGATTTGTCTTTGCCAGATGTTCAGAAGAATTTGCTTAAAGAACTTGTTGCTACAGGCAAACCTGTTGTCTTGCTAAATTTCTCAGGCCGCGCCACTGAAATGAAATGGGAGAGTGAGAATGTGAATGCAATAATGAATGTATGGTTTGGAGGGTCTGAAACTGCAAGAGCAATATGCGATGTGTTATATGGTGATGTTAATCCTAGCGGAAAACTCACCGTAAGTATGCCACAGGCTACGGGACAGGAACCGCTGTATTATAATCATCTACCAACAGGTCGCCCTGTTGCTGAGAACACAAAGAACTTTGCCAAATATGCAAGCAATTATCTTGATGTTCGCAATGATGCTCTATATCCATTCGGATATGGTTTGAGTTATACTACCTTTTCATACAGTGATATTCGTTTAAGCTCAAACGAAATGTCACATGACGGAAGTATTAAGGCTACTGTTACAGTTACCAACACTGGCAATAGGGATGGTGATGAAATCGTACAATTATATATACACGACAAGGTGGCTAGTATCTCTCGCCCAGTTAGAGAATTAAAAGGTTTTAAAAAGATACATCTGAAGGCTGGTGAGAGCAAGGAAGTTAACTTTGATATTACTCCGGATTTATTGAAATTCTATGATGTAAATCTTAAAGAAGTATTAGAACCAGGACAGTTTGACTTGATGATTGGTACGAGCAGTTTGAATAATAAGAGTACATTATTTACGGTTAATTAGATTGATTGATCCCATCTTGACAATTGTCTTGATGGGATTTTTATGTGCAATATTTTGTATTTGCTAATAAAAAGGCTATCTTTGCAATATTAATTTGCATCAAGCGTGACATGAAGACATTTTTCCATGAGAAAGAATATTTTATCATTAATCCTGTTTTTTATATGCATAAATGCATTTTCGCAATCCCGTAATCTAGATTCAATATATAGTTGTCTAGATTATGAAATAGTGCATGCAAATAAATATGTAGCCAAAAAGAAAGCTGTTATAAACATATTGAAAAAACAGTTGGATAGGGCTACTGAAAATACATTGAAATATGCTATATGTTTTCAACTATATGAGGAATACAAACCATTTGAAAACAAAATGGCTATGTATTATTTGGAGAGATGCCGCCATATTGCAGTATTAATCAATAATAGAAGTAACGTAAATGAATGTTTGGCAAGACTTTCTCTATGCTGCTCAAATACAGGTCTGTATGATGAAGCTGAAAAATTTTTATTGCAGATAAATGTTGATGAGTTGAGTAAAAGTGGACTTGTTGTGTATTATCAGGCACAGTATATGCTGAATAATCAATTAGCATATTATACAAGTGTGGAATCCATGAAACCAATATATAATAACAAGGCTACTGAATTTCAAAATAAATTGTTGGCATGTCTCCTTGTTCATGATAATTATAGGTATCAAGTTTTGGAACTAAAACTTATATCAGAAGGTAAAATGCAACAATCAATGAAACTTAACACAGAGTGGCTTCATCATGTAAAGAAAGGATCTCATGAATATGCGATGATGGCATTGTTTCGATATTTGGAATATAAAGCTGTTCGTGATACGGCAAACATGATGTGTTGGATTGCTGAGTCTGCGCTTGCTGATGTACGTAATGGAGTGATGGATCAAGGTTCCATGTGGGAGATTGCAAATCAATTAGAGGAATCAGGAGATATTGAACGTAGTTATCATTATATAACTTTTACTAGCGATTGTGCAAATGTATATGATTCACGCCAGAGAAGATGGCAGATATCGCCTTTGTTAGCCAGAATAGCAAAGAAATATAAAACGGAAAGTGAACATAAAAATAGTCAGTTGTTAATGGTTGCTTTATTTTCAGCTTTGCTGGCATTCATGTTTCTTGTTTCTGTATTTTATGTTAACAGCCAGCGTAAGCGACTTGCTTTGACGGGAAGAAAACTAAAGTTTTCGAATGCCCAGTTACATGAAATTAATTCAAAACTATCTGAACTAAATAGGCAGTTAGCTTCGAGTATAGCAAAGCTAGGTGAGTCTAATCGTGTGAAAGAGGAGTATATAGGACGATTTATGGGACTTTGCTCGTTGTATGTAGACAAGATTGAGGATTTTCGCAGAATGGTGAATAAGAGGGTAAAGAACAGACAGTTTGAAGAATTATTTAAGGAAACAAGATCTACCTCATTGAAGGAAAAGGAACTTGATGAATTATATACAAACTTTGATGATGCCTTTCTTCATTTGTTCCCTACTTTTGTTGAGGAATTTAATGCTTTGCTTATTCCTGAGGAGAGAATTATGCTCACAGATGATGGACACATGCCTGTATCTCTTCGTATCTTTGCATTGATAAGAGTGGGCATAGAGGATAGCTCAAAGATTGCTGAGTTCTTGCATTATTCGGTAAATACAATTTATAATTATAAAGCACGTGTGAAGAATAGTGCTATTAGTGACCGTGAGGATTTTGAAAGAAGGGTAAAGAAGCTTGGTGCACAAAATAATGATTGATATTATGCTATTAATATTCGGCATTATAAATAAAAATTATTAAATTTGCAGCCAAAAATCTGAATAACGTGCATATAGCAATAGCTGGAAACATCGGAAGCGGTAAAACTACACTCACGGAACTGCTGGCAAAATATTATGGTTGGACTCCTAAATATGAGGCAGTAGACTATAATCCATATCTTGAGGACTATTATAAAAATATTCCAAGATGGTCGTTTAATATGGAAGTCTTTTTCCTTAAAGAGCGGTTCAAAGACCTGCTTAATATGAAAAAAGAAGCAACCCTCAAAACTACTATTCAGGATAGGTCTATTTATGAAGGTGTATATGTGTTTACGGCTAACAATTATAAGATGGGCAATCTGGATCAGCGTGATTTTGATACCTATATGGAACTTTTTAATTCCATGACAATGGTTCTAGACTATCCAGATCTAATGATTTATCTTAAATCAAGTGTTCCGCATTTGGTGAAGAATATCCAAAAGCGTGGACGCGACTATGAACAGAAAATACCTTTGGAGTATCTTGAAAATTTAAATGAATTATACAAGGACTTTATATATAATAAGTATAAAGGAAAACTGCTTGTAGTGGATGTTGACGATATTGATTATCAAAACAACAAAAAAGATTTTGCGGGGATAATAGACAAGATTGACGCAACATTGTTCGGACTGTTTTAATTAATTGAAAATTATTTTATTATGCATATAGCAATAGCTGGAAATATCGGTAGTGGCAAGACTACACTTACAAAAATGCTTGCCAAGAGATTTGGATGGAATCCTAGATTTGAACCTGTTGACAACAATCCGTATCTGGATGATTTCTATGCTGATATGACCAGATGGTCGTTTAATCTTCAGGTGTATTTTCTTAATAAGCGTTTTAAGGAAGTTGTTGAAATATCAAAGAGCGAGGAGACGATCATTCAGGACCGCACTATTTTTGAGGATGCCTGCATATTCGCTCCTAATCTTCATGGTATGGGAATGATGAGTGATCGTGATTTCGCTAACTATTCTGATCTATTCGATCTTATGATTTCGCTTGTAGATTTACCAAATTTAATGATTTATATCCGTTCTAGTATTCCTACTCTTGTTAGTCATATTGAAAAGCGTGGAAGAGATTTTGAGAAGAGCATCCGTATCGATTATCTTACAGGACTTAATAATAGATACGAGAATTGGATAAAGGGTTATAAGGGACACCTGATAATAATTGACGGTGACAATGTTGATTTTGAAAACCGTCCACAGGACTTCCAAACAATCACAGATCAGATAGATGCTGAATTATATGGATTGTTTCCAATAAAATAGAAAGAAATATTAAATGCAATAAACACGACTAATGCTTGTTGCATTTAAACCATTACAAAATAAACAAAAGTGACTATGAATAACATATCGTGGGTTCTTAGTCACTTTTTCTAGTAGAGTGTCTTTGGAGGATATCATCCGCTAAATTGATGAATAACCGCTAAATATTATGGAGTTACCTAATAATAAAGGTAACTCCATCATATTTTTATTCCAAAGGCTCTGTTTTTAGTTCGTCTGCATTTCCTGTAACAGGATTAAGAACAATGTGGGTGGTGATTTTCTTTCCGAAGAGTTCACCGCTTATTGATTCTGTGCGACCGAATTGTGCAGCAGATATATCAAAGCTTTTATATTGTTTGTTGCCGTCATATAGTGATAAACGTATACTTCCAGGTAGATTAACATATACACCACAATCGTCTTTACTCTTCTTGGTATCAAAATCAAGTTTGAGTGGTGGAATACTATGCAAATCCGTGACACTTATGTAAATAGGACGTCCAGATAAATCATCAGAATCAACGAGACCTAACTTACTAGAGAAACGGAATAACACCTGCTTGTTTACTTCTTTTTCAGGAATGAAAGTTATAACATCCTCTACTGTATCTTTTACAATTGTACCTTCAAATACTTGCATCAAAGCTTTTTCTTGTTTACTCAGGTTGGCAAGCATAATCTTTAGTTGCTCTCCATCTTTTGGCATGAAGTCAGCTTCACCACGTGACAATTGATTGCGGCTTTCACGAATATCATAAATATCCTGTGCTATAAGTTCTGCCATTTTTGCTTTTGAACCAGCAGAAAGAATGTCGGCATTCATGAAATCACGTGGATTCACAGCTGCTGGTTTTGGAGTAGCCTTGAAGTCCTTTATAGCTTCTATCGTTTTAGGTTCTGCATTTATAGCCAGTAGCATACCATTGGCATATTTATTAATGCGAATGATACTGTGCTTTTTATCAACAACAGCTGTATGTTGCTTTGTCGTATCCGGTATGCCGTAGCTATTGCTAGTAGTACTAAGGAAACGATATGCGACCGACGGATTTTCGTCAGTGTTCTGCATCTTCATATATTTCTCGGCATATACAGCCAGTTCACCTGGAGTATATGTAGTCTTCTCTGTCAGTATTCTGAATTGCACGGCAGTCTTAGGAAGAAAATATGTAGTTCCTTCTACCGGTTGTTGTGCATTGGCGTTAAAAGCCATAGCACATAATATAAAAATAAGTATCTTTTTCATATTAATCATTTATTCTTTTAAATGCCAAAGGCAAATATTTGATAATATCACTTGCTATAAGACATTCTTTCCCTAATTCACGTGCCGCAAGGTCACCTGCCAATCCATGCAGATACATTCCTACGATACAAGCGTCTTTTCTTGAGTAACCTCGCGCTAGAAGACCTGTTATAATTCCTGTCAGTACGTCTCCACTTCCAGCTGTAGCCATTCCTGAATTACCAGTGGGATTGAATATTACGTTTCCGTCTGGTAGACAAAGCGCAGAATAGTGTCCCTTTAGTATGATAAAGGCATGGAGCTGTTCTGCCAGTCGTCTTGCTTTAGAAAGTTGTTCATAACATCCGTTACTTATATTACCATCTATGCTGTCAAACTCTTTTGGATGCGGTGTCATAATTATTTCTTGTGGCAACTGCTGCATCCACGTTCTGTGACTTCCGAGAATATTCAAAGCGTCGGCGTCAGCAACTATTGGACATTGAGCACGGCGCAACTGTGCAATAAGAGCAATGGCGGTAGTCTCGTTTTGTCCAATGCCAGGACCTATACCCAATACATCAAAATCATCGGTGTCAACAGGCTCTGAATATATTGTTTCTTCTTGGTCTAACTGTAATACAGCTTCAGGAATAGAAATCTGCAATATGTCGTAATTGCGTTTAGGAGAATGTATAACAACCTTGCCCGCACCTGATCTCAGGCATGCTTTTGAAGCAAGTACCGCTGCGCCTGCCATGCCATAACATCCTGCAATAAGGAGAGCTGTTCCCATATTGCCTTTATGAGCAAAGTCGTTACGGTCTTTAATCCTAGTGCGTACATCATTTTCCTCTAATATGTAGTATTGACAGCATGTGTTGCCAATATATTCATGAGATAATCTGATGTCCAGAACTCTTACTTCACCAAGATATTGCTGGCAGTCGGCTAAAAGCATACAAAGCTTAAGTTGCTGTAAAGTGAAAGTGATGTTGGCACGTATGATGTTTTGTCTAATGTTGTATGTGTTGTCTTCTGCCATTAGTCCAGACGGAAGATCTATGCTTACAACTTTAGACTTGCTTTGGTTTATGTATCTTACCAACGATGAAAATCCACCAGCAAGAGGCTTGTTTAATCCGCTTCCGAATAGTCCGTCGATAATTACAGTCTCAGTATCTAACTGTGGAGGATCAAAATTGAGATTAATCTCATTAAAAGCCTTTATATGCTTACATTCTGCAATCTTTTTCTTGTTGTTTTCGCAATCGTCAGACAAATGGTTGTGTATATTAAAAAGATAAACGCTCACCTGATATCCGCTTTCTGCCATCATGCGTGCTACGGCAAGTGCATCACCGCCATTATTACCTGGACCAGCGAATACCACAAACGGTGTTTTTGTAGTCCAAATATTTGTGATAGCGTGCGCCAAAGCCTTAGCAGCTCTCTCCATAAGGTCGATAGAGGAAATAGGCTCGTGCTCTATAGTATAATTGTCCAACTCATGTATTTGAGTACTATTAAATATCTTCATAATGCTGCAAAAATACAAAATTAATGCTAATCGGTAGGTATAGTTCCACATATTTTTAGTAATTTTGCAACAAAATATTTTAATTCGCACTATGGACTTTGTTAAAATCAAGGACAAAACGTTTAAAACGTTTATTCCTGAATCCGAGATTCAGCAACGTGTTAAGGTTGTTGCTGACAAGATCAACAAGGATATGGATGGTAAAAACCCACTCTTGCTGGCAGTATTGAACGGTTCGTTTATATTCGCAGCGGACTTAATCCGCAATATCAACATTCCTTGTGAGATTTCTTTCGTGAAACTGGCTTCTTATCAAGGAACCACTTCAACGGGTAAGATTAAAGAGGTTATTGGTCTTAATGAGGATCTTGCAGGAAGAACAATCGTTATTGTTGAGGATATCGTTGACACAGGTTTCACAATGAAGAGTATGATAGAGAGTTTGGGTACACGTAACCCAGAGGCTATTCATATTTGTACTCTTCTATTTAAACCAGGAAAGCTTCAGGTGCCTTTGAATATAGAATATGCTGCTATGGAAATTCCTAACGACTTTATTGTTGGATATGGCTTGGATTATGACCAGCAGGGTCGACAGCTTAGAGATATCTATACTGTTTGTGATGAAATAGAGACAGCAAAATAAATTATAATAATAAAAAAGATGAAGAATATTGTTATTTTCGGAGCTCCTGGTGCCGGTAAGGGTACTCAGAGTGACAAAATTATTGAGAAGTATGGTCTTGGACACATCTCAACAGGTGACGTGCTTCGTAGCGAAATCAAGAATGGTACAGAACTTGGCAAGACAGCAAAGGGATTTATTGACAATGGTCAGCTCATTCCTGATGAATTGATGGTTAATATCCTTGCAAGTGTTTATGATTCATTCGGAACAGACCATAAGGGTGTAATTTTTGATGGTTTCCCACGTACAACTCCACAGGCTGAGGCTTTGAAGAAAATGCTTTCAGATCGTGGTCACAAAATTGCTGCAATGATAGAACTTGATGTTCCTGAGGAGGAACTTATGGCTCGTCTTATCAACCGTGGTAAAGAAAGTGGACGTAGCGATGATAACGAAGAGACTATAAAGAAGCGTCTTAACGTTTATCATACACAGACGTCTCCACTAATCGACTGGTATGAGAAGGAAGGTGTACACTATCATGTAAAAGGTTTCGGAACTTTAGAAGAAATTTCCGGACGTGTTTTTGATGTTATTGATAACCTTTCTGATTAATCTAATAAAATAAATAATGGCTGAATCCAACTTCGTTGACTACGTTAAGATTTATTGCCGCTCTGGTAAGGGCGGAAGAGGCTCCATGCACTTGCGTCATGTGAAATACCAATATAACGGCGGTCCTGACGGCGGTGATGGCGGACATGGCGGAAGCGTATATTTAAGAGCTAATCATAATTACTGGACATTGCTTCACTTGAAGTATCAGCGCCACGTGACTGCTGAACATGGAGGCAATGGCAGTAGAGATAAATGTCACGGTACTGATGGCAAGAACTTCTATATTGATGTGCCTTGCGGTACCGTGGTATATAATGCCGAAACAGGTAAGTATGTCTGTGATGTGACTTATGATGGACAGGAAGTGCTTTTGTTGAATGGTGGTCGTGGTGGACTTGGTAATTTCCAGTTCCGTACGTCTACTAATCAAGCTCCACGATATGCACAGCCTGGAGAACCAATGGAGGAGATGAATATCATCCTTGAATTGAAACTTCTTGCTGATGTAGGTCTTGTAGGATTGCCAAATGCTGGTAAATCTACATTGCTTTCTTCTTTGTCAAGTGCTCGTCCAAAAATAGCTAATTATCCGTTCACTACATTGGAACCTTCTTTGGGTATTGTAGCATATCGTGATAATAAGTCGTTTGTGATGGCTGATATCCCTGGTATTATCGAGGGTGCAAGTGAAGGTAAGGGACTTGGACTTAGATTCCTTAGACATATTGAGCGTAACTCTCTGTTCCTGTTTATGGTTCCCGGTGATACTGAAGACATCAAGCACGAATACGAAGTATTGCTTAATGAACTTAAAAAGTTCAATCCTGATATGCTTGACAAACACCGCGTTTTGGCTGTTACTAAGTGTGACTTGCTTGATGAAGAACTTATTGAGATGCTGAAAGAAACTTTACCAGATTCACTTTCGGTAGTGTTTATTTCTTCTGTCACAGGATATGGACTAAATGAGCTTAAGGACGTATTGTGGCGTGAACTCAATAGTGAAAGCAATAAGTTGCAGGAAATAGTATCAGAAGATACTCTTGTGCATCGTGATAAGGATATGTCTGTATTTGCTAATGAAATTCATGCAGAAGGTGCAGATGATGAAGAGTTAGAGTTTATAGATGATGATGATATCGAAGATCTTGATGACTTCGAATATGATGAAGATAAAGATGCGGAATGATTAAGCCTGTATTGAAATATTATAATATTGGCGATTGTGTCAAAGCTTTCAGTTCTACCCGAAAGGGTGGGGTAAGTAATGGTACTTTCGGTGAGTTTAATATTAATGGTTTCTGTGGTGACGATGATTCGTGTATTGCAGAAAATAAAAAGGCTTTGGCTGAAGAACTTTGTATCGGTGTTGATAATATTATAATGCCTCATCAGATTCATAGAATTGAATGTCGCACTATTGCTCCTGAATTTTTTGGTATGCCTGAAAGTATTCGCAAGATGCTCCTTGAGGGAGTGGATTGCGTGCTTACTGATATCAAAAAACTTGTGTATCGGGGTTTCTACAGCTGATTGTATTCCAATTCTTCTTTATGATGATGAACACCATGCCATAGCTGCAGTGCATGCAGGTTGGCGTGGAACTCTCAATCGTATTGCGCATCGTGCTATAGTGGAAATGTGCAATGTGTATAAATCTAATCCGTCACGCATAAAAGCCGTGATAGGACCTGGTATATCTATGGAAAACTTTGAAGTAGGTGATGAAGTCTATCAACAGTTTGAAGCTGTTGGATTCAATATGCCACTCATTTCCAAGAAGTACGAAAAATGGCATATTAACCTTCCTGAATGTAATCATTTTCAATTAAGGGAAGCAGGACTGAAAGATGAAAATATCTTGATGTCGGGGATATGCACTTTCTCTCGCTCCGAGGATTATTTCTCAGCCCGCAAGCTTGGACAGCATTCGGGAAGAATATTCTCTGGAATAATGATCTCTGAATAGCCGGTTGTGTCAATCCGCTTTCAGACAGCTATTACTATTTTTACATTTAACCTTTGATGAATCTTTATGAATTTCAATTTGAAACACTTTTTGCTGGGTGCTTCTCTTATAGTGACTATGTCTGCTATGACCCCGGCAAAAAAAACTTTCTCTGCTGCTGAACAGCAACAGATTACTATTCCTACGTTAGGACTTTTTGACCATTCTAATGCTTTTAGCATAGATTTCAGTGCTATAGAAAGCAATAGCTATTCTTTTCCATTGCCAGTTGGTAAAGTGAAAATGGTTGATGACAATCAGGCTCTTGAAATTTCTACTTCTACTGGTGATGCCGTTAAGGCAATGTTTGCTGGTGTTGTTCGTTTATCACGAAATGTAAATGGTTATGGAAATGTTGTTGTTGTTAGGCATGACAACGGTATAGAAACTGTTTATGCTAATAATGCTCAGAATCTGGTGAATGTTGGACAGCATGTAAAGGCTGGTCAGACTGTGGCTATTGTCGGCTCTGATGCGGGGCGTACATATTGCAAGTTCAGCTTGATGATTAATGGTGGACGAGTTAATCCTAAGACCTTCATTGATTTGAATAGTCATATATTGCGTAAGCAGACTATCTTGTGTAAGAAAAATGGAAATTATGTAGATGTGTCTGTTGTTGATAATTCTGAAAAACAGGCAAAGGATATTAAGGATATAACTCTTTCAAGTAACGAAGCTAAGATTGATTTAACTGATTTACCTAAATCAGAATGGTCTTATCCATTGCCTGGAAGTCATGTGATAAGTCCTTTCGGTGGTGCTCGTCATCATCCGGGTATCGACCTAAAGACACGCCCCAATGATAATATCTGTGCCACTTTCGACGGAGTTGTGACGATGTCTGGCACTTATTTTGGTTATGGCAATTGTATTAAAATAAAACATAGCAACGGTTTTGAAACATTATATGGTCATCAATCTCGTAATTTAGTGAAGAGCGGTGATAAAGTCAAGGCTGGACAAATTATAGGACTTACTGGCAGAACGGGACATGCTACTACTGAGCATTTGCATTTTGAGATGTTCTTCAAAGGGCATAGACTAAATCCTTCTGATGTATTCGATAATGCTAACAAGTCATTGCAACAAATCACACTTTCCTGTAAAAATGGTGTTGTAAAGACTCAGCGCAATTACTTCGCAAAAAAATAAATCAATCAAATAACTCTGATTGATTATAACGATTAATAAAAAAGCCCCCTTAATAAAAGGGAGCTTTTCTTATTTTTACTTGTGTCTTGATGATCTTTGTTCGCGGTATTTCGCCTTTTGGTGGGCGCTTCCTGAACCATGAGCACCTGTAATGTACTTTTTCTTTTTGGCTTTAGTCTTTACTTTTTCTTCTTTTGGTTCACCACTAGAAGGTTTTTTAAAGACTATTCCCAACTCGATAATTTCGTCGATATCACTCATATATTTATTTTAATGATGGAATAAGCGTACTCCTGTGAACGACATTGTTATGTCATACTTATCGCATGTATCAATAACATTGTCATCACGTATAGAGCCACCTGCTTGTGCGATATATTCTACACCGCTCTTGTGGGCGCGCTCTATGTTGTCTCCAAATGGGAAGAATGCATCGCTACCAAGTGACACTTTAGTGTTTTTGGCAATCCAAGCTTTCTTTTCTTCCATTGTGAAAACTTCTGGTTTTTCTGTAAAGAACATCTGCCATGTTCCGTCACGAAGAACGTCATCATGTTCTTCGCCTATATAAACGTCTATAGTATTATCACGGTCGGCACGACGAATTCCTTCTTTAAAAGGAAGACTCATTACCTTTGGTGCTTGACGCAACCACCATGTATCAGCTTTGCTTCCTGCAAGACGAGTGCAGTGTATACGACTTTGCTGGCCGGCTCCAATGCCGATAGCTTGACCGTCTTTTACATAACATACAGAATTACTCTGTGTGTATTTAAGTGTTATAAGCGCAATGATTAAATCGCGTTGTGCCTCTTCTGTGAAAGTCTTGTTCTTTGTAGGAATGTTCTCAAATAGTTTTGGATCATCCAACTTTATCTCGTTACGTCCTTGCTCAAAAGTTATTCCGAATACTTGCTTACGTTCTATTGGAGTTGGTTTGTATTCTGGATCAATCTTTATAACGTTGTATGTACCCTTGCGCTTATCCTTCAAAATCTCGATTGCTTCAGGAGTGTAATCAGGTGCGATAACACCGTCGCTTACTTCTCGTTTCAATAGAGTCGCTGTTGCTGCGTCGCATGTATCGCTCAGTGCAACAAAGTCTCCGTATGAACACATACGGTCAGCTCCGCGTGCACGTGCATATGCGCATGCCAATGGCGTAAGTGGAATCTTTACGTCGTCAACAAAATAAATTTTCTTCAATGTATCGCTGAGAGGCAAACCTATAGCTGCTCCTGCTGGTGATACATGTTTGAAACTTGCTGCTGCTGGCAGGCCAGTGGCTTCTTTCAGCTCTTTTACTAATTGCCAACTGTTTAGTGCATCAAGGAAATTGATGTAGCCAGGGCGACCGTTAATGACTTCGATTGGTAATTCTCCTTCTTCCATATATATTCTGGAAGGTTTCTGGTTGGGATTACATCCGTACTTTAAAGCTAATTCTTTCATTCTTGAGGGTTAATTAAACTTTTTGCAAAGATAATAATATTTTTTTTATTACCTTTGCAACTTAGAAATTATTTCGTTAGGTTATGAAACGTAAAATTGGTTTCCTGCTTAAGGAAGTGGGAACAAAACTTGTAGAGAAAGCGAAGATTGGTAATGACTTTGAGAAGATGTCACTCTTTTTCTCTCAGCATCACATCAATCTCAAATCATCTTCTTTGAAGAAGATTTGGCATTATCTTTATGGTGCCGAAAAACCTTCTCATGATACTCTTGATAGACTGGCACTGTTTGCCGGATTTCAGGATTGGGAAAGTTTAAAGGATACTTTTATGGATGATGAGAAGAAAACAAAAACTAAGAAATAAAAAAGAGGTTATGCTTTGTGCATGACCTCTTTTTATTTCTTTTCTGAAGATCCTTAGGATTATGCTCCCTTAACAGTTCTCTTCTCAGCAATACGAGCTTTCTTACCTGTAAGCTTACGAAGATAGTACAACTTAGCACGACGAACTTTACCATGCTTGTTAACTTCGATTGAATCGATGCTCGGTGACTCAAGAGGGAAGATACGCTCTACACCTATTGTTCCTGACATCTTACGAACTGTGAAACGTTTTTTCTCACCATGACCTGAAATCTTGATAACAACACCACGGTAGAGCTGGATACGCTCTTTTGAACCCTCGATAATTTTGTAAGCGACTGTGATTGTGTCACCAGAGTTGAACTTTGGTAACTCTTTGCCGGTTGCAAATGCTTCTTCAGCAACTTTAATTAAATTCATTTCTTATAATTAAATATGTTTATCGTCCAACGCAACTTAGCATGCAACACTTCTGCAGCCAGCGGTTTCGCCGAAAAGCTGTGCAAAGTTACAAAAAAGCTCAGACTTACCGTTGCTATCTATGAAGTTTTTTCTGAATTTAACAATATTTCTTCTTTTTCTCATACAAAATAACTACCTTTGTAACAGTTAATTACAAACTTATGTACAAGAAATCATTACTTTTTTTTATTGTTCCTGCTGTGTTAGGGGCGTCTTCTTGCAGGCAACACTATGAGTTGACCGACATTAATCGTAGTCGTATTTTGGTTGATAGTTGCTATGATGTTTCTCCTAATAAGGAGGCTCAGGCTTTTCTTGCTCCTTACCAACATCAGGTGGATAGCATTATGAGTCCTGTAGTGGGTGAAACGGCAGAATATCTTTCTTCACACAAACCAGAGAGTCCGCTATCAAATCTTCTTGCTGATATTTTGTTATGGGGTGGTAACGGATTTAATGAGAAGGTTGACTTTGCTTTATATAATGTCGGTGGTATAAGAGCAGCGTTTGCAAAAGGTAAGGTTACTTATGGTGATGTTGTTGATGTTGCTCCTTTTGAGAATAAGATTTGTTTCTTATCTCTTACAGGTTCTAAAGTTCGAGAACTTTTTAGTGATGTAGCTAAGTTGGGTGGAGAAGGTTTAAGTCATGGTGTAAATTTGGTTATTACAAAAGATGGTCAATTGCTTGAGGCTGATATTAATGGCAAACCAGTAGATGATAATCAATCTTATCGTGTTGCCACTCTTGATTATCTTGCTCAAGGTAATGATGGCTTGGATGCTTTCAAGTCAGGAACAGCTGTTGTCTCTCCAAAGGGGAATGATAATAATGTGAGATTTATCATTATAAATTATTTCCGTGATAAGATGGCTCATGGTATTGCTGTCGATTCTAAAGTCGAGGGCAGAGTTATTGTAAAATAGTGTTTGATTGATAAAAATGAATTATATGAAATTTAGATATCTTTTTATTTCCATTTTATGCTGCATTGCTTCCGTTGGTTTTGCACAAAAGCATCTGACGATATTGCATACAAATGATACTCATAGTTGTGTGCTTCCTTTGAAGACAACTTTAGCCGATACATTACTTGCTGGGCGTGCTGGATTTGTACGTCGCATTTCAATGATAGAGCAGGAACGAGCTAAGGATAAGAGTTTGCTTCTTTTTGATAGTGGTGATTTTTCTCAGGGTTCACCATTCTATACACTTTTCAAGGGTGATGTTGAGATTGGATTGATGAACAGAATGCATTATGATGCCGGAACAATTGGAAATCATGAGTTTGACTTCGGCATGCAGAATATGGCTCGTATATTCAAAATGGCTAATTTCCCGATATTGTGTTCTAATTACGACCTTAAAGGAACTCCACTTGATGAGGTTGTAAAGAAATACACAATAATAAAGAGGAATGGTGTTAAAATAGGTGTGTTTGCACTTGATCCGAAGTTGGATGGTCTGGTATCTAAGGCTAATTATGGAGTTATAAAATACTTGGATCCAATAGCTGTTGCAAACGAAATGGCAACTATGCTGAAGAATGATAAAAAGTGTGATTTGGTTATCTGTATTTCTCACCTTGGTTGGGAAGAAAATGGCATGGGAGACCAGATGATGATTGCTGGATCTCGAAATATAGATCTTGTTCTTGGCGGACATTCTCACACTTATTTCAAGACCCTTTGTTATATTAAGAATCTTGACGGAAAGAAAATTCCCGTTGACCAAAATGGCAAGAATGCTATTTATGTTGGCAAAATGATATTAGACCTTACTCAAAGTAAAAAGTAAGTACTATCATTTTAGAGTGTGCTTCGCTAATCGAATTAGAATAGGGAAGCATACTCTTGTCTTCTATGTTTTTTATATGATCTTTATCTAGACTGTTTATCAGACTATACATGAATTTAAGTTCTGGCCTGACTTTAAAAAAGGGAAGATAGAAATCACATCCTAGTCCTATTTCGGCAAACGTATCATATCTTTTTAATTTGATATAGTCTTTATCTTTTCCGCTTAGATTTATGGCTGGCGTAATTCCTCCAAGTATATACGGACGGTGATTGTTGAAGCGTGGTCCTGCAAATATCAAGTCTATTGGTGCGCAGATATATACACTCTTCATGTCTTGTCGCTCTTCAGTCAAAGTTTCTGTACTGCTATTGTGAAATTCAATATGTCGTGAACCGAAAAACATAGTCGGTGCTATGCGTAGTTGCAGAAATTCATTTATTCTGAATTCACCATACACACCAACATTGAATCCCATGTCCCATCTGCTTTGGTCTGTTGTTATGAGTTGCTTTGTAACGGTTCCGTCTTCGTTAGTAATCGTTTGTGGTCCAACATTCATAAGTTCTAAGTCCTGCACATGTGTGCCGATAGATATGCCTAGATGAAATGGGCGCAAATCCGTATATGGACGGTTTTGCACAGTTCTTTCCTGACTGTTTGCCAGAATACTGCTGCTTATGGCAATACTTGCTATTATAAATGCTTTTATATTCATTATCATATAAACGTATTATCGCATTTCTTATTGTATAGTTCTTTATTGAGATAAAGTATAAATAATTTAAAAAACCGTACCTAAAAGTAGGTATTTCGATTTTAATATGTATCTTTGCAGCGTACTTTTTTGGCTAAAAGCTAGAGGTACATATTACAAAAACATTATTAATATTATAATTTAAATTTATTATGGCTTACGTAATTAGTGATGACTGTATCGCTTGTGGTACATGTATTGATGAGTGCCCATCTGGAGCAATCTCTGAAGGTGAAAAGTATTCTATTGATCCTGATATGTGTACAGAGTGTGGTACATGTGCTGATGTTTGTCCTAACGAGGCAATCAGCCTTCCTGAGTAAGGAATAACTGCAAAAAATATAAGCGACACGAAAGTGTCGCTTTTTTTGTGCCCATAAATCAGAGTTCTTTTTAGTAAGCTTCGTAGGTTTAATAGCTCATATTCGTATAAACAAAAAACAGACAAGATAGCTTTCGCTCTCTCGCCTGTCTGTTTAGTGTTATTATTAAAAAATTATTTTTTAACATCTTCTGGCTTATCCAGTCCAAGAGCTGCACGAGCATTCTTGTCATTTGGATCAAGCTTTATCAACTGTTCGTAGATTGGCTTTGCTGCATCAAGATTCTGCTTAGTAATCCAATAGTAGTAACCAAGGTTTGCTAATGCAGACTTCAATGTGTTTGTATCATCTTCTTCGCGGTTTTCCTTGTTGCCAAGCATATCAACAACCTTGTTGAAGTATTCAATGCTTTTGTCGTCTTGACCAGCCTTAGAAGCTTGCATACCAGCCATGTTGTTTACCCATGCTGCGATTGTAGGCCACTTAACAGCCATCTGATCATATATACTGTAAGCCTTGTCTAGGTTAGCTTGTTTGTTAGCATCTCCCTTTGCAGCTTTCTGTATGTATATGTTAGCGAGTTTAGCATAATCTGATGGTGTTGCATCCTGATTGTTTGCCATATACTTCTCGCTGTATTCCAATGCTTTGTCTTCCTGACCCATTTCTGCATAAGCGTCAGCAATGTACTGATATGGTTTGAAGTTATTCTTCTCCATTTCAAATGCCTTGTTGTATTGGTCTATAGCCTGTTGGTACTGCTTATTTCCCTTTAGTGCCAAACCATAGTAAATATAGTCACGGGCACTCTTTTCAACAGAGTCTGTAGTGACGATCTTGTTAGCATAAGTAATTGCATCGTCAAACTTCTGTACGTCTACGGCACTCCAGAGTGCTACACGATCAAAAGTAATATTTTTATCAAACTTTTGTGCACCGAATTTTGCTATTTCAAGACTTTCATCTTTCTTGTTGTTCATATATGCTGATACAGCATAAGCTACAAGATAATACTGGTCTAGATTTTCTTTCTGTGTCTTTGCGAAATATTCGTATGCCTTAGCGTAGTTTCCACCAAGATAGAAGTTGTTTCCTGCTTCAGCCTCAATAGGGTAGTCAGGGCGAACTTGCTTCAGCATGTTTAAAGCTCTTTCGCTTTCTTCAGGGCTACGCTTTCTGTAAACATTTGCATAACGCATATATCCATTAGGATTCTTTGGATCCATTGTCATACTCTGCTGATACCACATTGCGGCATCACCACCGTCATCTTTCATTGCTGCGATATCACCAAGAAGAATGTATGCATCACCACAATCCTTGAACTTTGCAATAACCATGTTACCGATAGCTGAAGCATCGTCATATTTTTTACTCATCAACAAGGTGTTACCAAGAGCAACAAGAGCCTTTGGATCCTTCTTGAATTCTTTCTGATACTCTTTAGTCAAGTCCTTTAGTCCTTTAGCGTCAAGGTTTGGGTTAGACTTTAGAGTCTGCTCTATTGGCTTCAGTAAATCACTGTAATTTGCGTTTTGGGCCATTACTGGTACTGACAATCCCATCATCAGCAAACCAGCTACAAGGTATTTAATTTTTTTCATAATCTTGTTTAGTTATGTAACATTTATTGTTTTCATCTATGACGATAAAATGGATGAAAAGTTTAAATCTTAAATGTTTAATTCTTTACTTTTACAGTTCTTATGCTTATGTCACCTCTATAGGGCAGTAAGCCTGATTTGAAGATGATAAGTTGTCCTGTTGGACTTGATATATAGTTGGCGAAACTCCAAGGCAATGCTTTGCTTGGGTCTACTACTATAGCGTATATGGTTCTTGCGAATGGATATCTTCCGTCCAGCAAGTATGCCTGATATGGCTTCCAACTGTTCATTGGTGTAGCCTTGTCCTTTATGGATACAGACATTACATGAATATTCTTATTGAATGTGGTGTTTGTGGTATCTCGCTTGTCATTAAGCCAGTTTGAACCAATAACACCAATGGCGTTAGGAGTTTTGCTTACGAAGTTGATAACTTCCTTACTGCTGTTTGCTGCAACGATGTTGTCACTTATGATTGGTTTGCCGTCAAGTATAGAGTCTACTACATAATGTAATGTTGCTGAACTCCTGTTGTCAAACACAACCTGTATGCCGCCCCTCTTTGATCCTGGATAGATTTGATTCCAGTTCTTTACCTTTCCGCTTAATACTTTCTTAACGTCATTCACAGTCATGCATGTATCGTTATTACTCTTGTTTACGATAAGTGCAAGTCCATCGTAGCCGATAGGAAACACAGAAGGTATAATGTTTTTAGTCTTGATGTAGGCTATTTCACTTGGTTTCAAACCACGTGAAGTGATTAACAGGCAAGTCTTTAGGTCTCGGATCATCTTCAGACCAGTTAGCTCGTCTGTATACAGAGGTTTAAGATGTGCTTTTGGGTATTCAAACTCAAACTGCTGTCTTTCTTCCTCAATGATTGGACTAAAACTTTCGTCAGAGACGAATTGAATCGTCCCTGACGTTGGTGTATCAGTTCTACTACCTTTAGGTTTATTCTCATTACAAGATGAGAATACGCCTATAGATAGGGTTAGTCCTATAAATATATAAGATATGTTCTTATTCATTTACTGCAATTTAAATTGCACAGGTACATTAAATTTAACACGAACAGCAGAACCATTCTGCTTACCTGGTTGCCAGTTAGGCATGCTGCTAACGACGCGAGCTGCTTCACGGTCAAGTGATGGGTCAACAGAGCGTACAACATGTACATCTGTGATAGAACCATCGCGCTCAACAACGAATGAAACGGTTACACGACCTTGAACACCATTTTCCTGAGCAACTACAGGGTACTTAACGTGTGAGCTAAGATAGCTCAGAAGTGCGCCTTGTCCTCCTGGGAATGAAGGCATAACTTCTACAACGTCGAACACCTTGTTGGTAACTTCTTCCTTTGGAGCTGGTGGAGGAGTGTTTACAGCGATATCGTTGCGCACAGCCTCTACGTTACGATCCTTAGTTCCCTCATGGTTTTCTGTACCAACGGCAACCTTGTCGTCCAACTTATCCATCTGCTTGATCTGATTTTCCTCTTTTACAAGGTCATCTTTCTTGATCACAGGAGCAGTAAACTTCTGAGTCTGACGAGCAACAGGAATCTCCTTCTTTGGTTCAATTTTTGGTTTAATAACCTCTTTTTTCTCGTTCTTCTTAGCGTCTTTCTGGAGTTTAGACAGTTCCATAGCCTCCATATAAGCTGCTTGCTGTTCAGCCTGTTTTTGTTCAATTACTTTCCATGCAAGAAAACCTCCTACGAGAGCTGCAGCAATGAATAAGATTATAAGAGATTTGATGTTTCGGCCAGAAGTACCCTTACGAAGCTGGTAAGCTCCATAAGCTTTGTTCTTTCCGTCGAACACCATCTCGACCCATTTAGGATCGTATAAGTCTATTTTTGCCATTTTGTTTCTTTTTTAATTGTTTCGTTACTTATCGATTAGAGTCTTACACCTTTCAACTTGAGAAGTTTCGCGTCGTCAGAATTAATCTTATCGATAACGTAAGTACCAATACTTAGAATCTGCATTTCATCGAGAGCATCAACCATATTCTTGTATGATGCATTGTCTGAAGGTTTGATGATGATAGTTAGAGTAGGGACCTTGCCGTCTTTAAGCTGACCACCCTTGATCTTGCTAAGTTCTTTCTGATATGCACTGTCTGTATACATCTTTGGATTCTTAGCCTTCTCAGCGTTAAGTTCTTTAACTGCAAGTTCGATACGTGTTACAGGCTTTATTCCATTTGCTGTAGTGTGACTTCTCAAGATCTTACGAATACCATCATTTCCCCAAGTTGTTTCCTTGAGCCATCCTGGATTGCTATACTGAGGGATACCCTCACCATAGTAGATCTTGTTGTCAGCTGTTACATACAGAGTAATAGACTCTGAAGCCTTTGCCTCGTTCTTCTGATTTTCTAGAGTGTTCTTGTCATTACTTGGCATTGTCAGCTCCATTGTCTGGGGCTTGCTCAATGTAGTACACAACATGAAGAACGTGATAAGAAGCATCAGCATATCCACCATAGGCGTAAAGTCTACGCGGACATTAACCTTTTTTTGTTTGCTTTCTTTCTTTGCCATTTATTCGTCCCCCTGTTTTTTAAGCTGTGTAATCATGTAATAATGACTTTCGTCCATATCTTGGAGCTCACTCATTACCTTTTTAACAGTCTTGTAAGGTGTTGTAGCGTCTGCCTTCAGTGCAATTTTAAGGTTCGTATTTATTGTACGAGCCTCGTCTACCCACTGTTGGAATTCACTCATGCTGCCTTTGATACTATCCAATGGAATACCTTTGGTGTTAAGTGTCTTCTGGCGTGTCTGTGTAGACATTGCCAAATAACTGCTTAGTTCATTCATTGGAACACCAAATGTTGATTCGGTCTTGAAAGTCTTAGACTGCTTTTCATTTAGTGTAACACCAAACTTGCTAGTCATCGCATCTAGGGTCTGACCTAACTGGTCGGTGTTATCTATACTCATAAATACCTGACCTTCGCCTGTTGGCTTACCGGCTTTGTCCTTTTCAGGACTTACCAAGATGGTCAGGACGCCGTTCTCAGGCACCTTGATTTCAGACACAGACCCTGGTGTGTTCACCTTCACTGGCTCATTCTTTACGAATGTTGATGTCAGCATAAAGAAGGTAAGCAGAAGGGTCATAACGTCTGACATAGGCGTCATATCGATCCAAACGTCACTTCTCTTAATTTTTACTTTACCCATAGCGATAAATTTTTAAAGGGTTAGCAAAAATTAAGCTTCTTCTGTATGGTTAGCTTCGTATGTCTGAGCAATTGAGTAACCTACTTCGTCTAGAGCGTATGTTAGCTTGTCAACCTTGTTTGTAAAATAGTTATAAGATACAACAGCACACCATGATGTACCGATACCGAATGCAGTATTGATCAAAGCCTCAGAAATACCTGCAGAAAGTGCAGCTGAGTCAGCGCCACCACCTGCTGACAAAGCAGAGAATGAACGGATCATACCAATAACAGTACCAAGAAGACCTGTAAGTGTACCAAGTGTTACGATAGTAGCAACAATAGGAAGGTTCATTGTAAGAGTTGGCATTTCAAGCTGAGTTGCTTCCTCATGAGCCTGCTGAATCTTAGAAACCTTCTGAGACTTCTTAAGAGATGCATTAGCACCTGACTCCATTTCCTTGTAAGCGTTAAGAGAAGCTGAAACAACATTTGCTACAGAACCCTTCTGCTTGTCACAAAGCTGCTGTGCTTTTGCAAAATCGTTAGCGTAAAGAGCTGCCTTGATGTTTGCAACAAACTTAGGAAGTGAACCTTTACCAAAAGCTGTTTTAAGTGCAAGTGTACGCTCAATTGACATAGCCAATACAGAAAGAAGAAGAGTGTGAATAACTGGTACGATAACACCACCCTTGAAGATTGTACCCCAAACGTCTGCAGGTGTAGTCTTTGCTATTCCGTCCTGGAAATGCATAGGGTTACCAAACCAGAGGTTGAACAATGTAAAAGCGATGATTCCGCAAACGACGATGATCCAGAATGCGCCTCTTACTCCCTGAAAGCCCTCAGATTTCTTAGGGCTGGCTGTTTTTTGTGTAGTTGCCATAATTTAAAAATTTTAATTTTTAGTTATTAATAATATTAATGTTTATTTCGATTTAATGTTATTGTCAAAAGATGCCTTGCGGTCCTCGTACTTTTTTTGTTTGGCAAAGATAGCAATTTATGAATAACTACGAACTTAATTAAGAAGTTTTAACGATAGATTGCTTTAATTTTAATCATATCGTTACGCATTTTTCTTTTTTGTTTCGTTTCTGTTATTTCAACTTTGCTAAAATTTCCTTGATTCTGCGCATTGCTTCTTTTATGTTTTCATCACTAGTTGCATAACTCATTCTGAAACATTCCTTGTCTCCGAATGCATCACCGCCAACTGTTGCGACATGTGCTTCTTCCAGTAGGTAGAGGGCAAAGTCGGTTGAGTTGTTGATTGTCTTCTCGCCATTGCTCTTGCCAAAGAAACTGTTGCATTTAGGGAAGATGTAGAATGCACCTTCTGGTACATTAACTTCCAGTCCTGAAATGTTTTTAGCTAGTTCTACGATGAGGTTACGACGGCGTTCAAATGCCTTGCGCATATCCTCTACGCAACCTTGCTCTAGTGTATATGCGGCTTCTGCAGCTTTCTGACTTACTGAACATGGTCCGCTTGTGTATTGTCCCTGCAACTTGTTGCATCCCTTCACAATCCATTCAGGAGCAGCTATATAACCGATTCTCCATCCTGTCATCGCGTAAGCTTTTGATACACCATTCACGATGATAGAACGTTCTTTCATTCCCTCAACCGTGGCTATGCTGGCATGCTTGCCTATATAGTTGATATGTTCGTAAATCTCGTCAGCTAGTACATACATACCGTCATGCTTCTTGATTACTTCTGCTAAACCAGCAAGCTCTTCCTGTGAGTAAACGCTACCTGTAGGGTTACTTGGTGAACACAGAATAAGCATCTTTGTCTTAGGTGTTATAGCTGCTTCAAGCTGTTCTGGAGTCATCTTGAAGTTCTGTTCGAAGCCTGCATTCACAAATACTGGATTTCCACCAGCCAGTTTCACCATTTGTGGATAGCTCACCCAATATGGAGTAGGTATAATAACTTCGTCTCCGTCGTTTACCAATGCCATCAAGGTATTGCATACACTCTGTTTTGCACCGTTGCTTACCAGAATCTCATTAATAGTATAGTCTAGTCCGTTCTCATTCTTCAGTTTGGCTGCTACTGCTTTGCGCAAGTCTGCGTAGCCTGGTACTGGTGAGTACCTTGAATAGTTGTCGTCAATTGCTTTTTTTGCCGCTGCCTTTATGTGGTCCGGCGTGTTGAAATCAGGTTCACCGACACTCATGTTAATGACGTCAATACCCTGAGCTTTCATTTCATTACTTTTCTGCGACATAGCAAGTGTTGCTGATGGCGCAAGACGATTTAAACGGTCTGATAACTGTCCCATAATAATTCTTCCTTCTGGTTATTTGTTTTAAATATCTACTTATGCAAAAGTAAGCATTTTATTCTTTTCGGCGAAGAAAAGGTGACATAATTTACGTTATTTATAGCTTATTCAACAACAAATGTTATTTTAAATGTAAATTATGTCCCATTCTGTCACGTTTAGTTTTCAAATACCTCTCATCATATTTATTTGGCTCTATCTCTATTGGAACATTCTCTACGATTTCCAATCCGTAAGCTTCAAGTCCAACTCGTTTCTTTGGATTGTTTGTCATAAGTTTCATCTTGTGTACTCCAAGATGTCTCAACATTTGAGCGCCACAACCATAGTCTCTTTCATCTGGTTTGAATCCCAAGTGTATATTTGCGTCAACGGTATCGTAGCCTTGCTCTTGCAGTTTATATGCCGCAATCTTGTTCATCAGTCCTATGCCACGACCTTCTTGCTGCATATATATCACAACGCCTTTACCTTCTTTTTCAATCATTTCCATAGACTTGTGGAGTTGCTCTCCGCAGTCACAGCGTTTGCTACCAAGGATGTCACCAGTAGCGCATGATGAGTGTACTCTCACCAAAACAGGTTCGCCCTCTTTCCATTCACCTTTTATAATAGCCATGTGCTCCAATCCGTTGCTTGTCTGGCGGAAAGGAATAAGGTGGAAATGTCCGTATTCTGTCGGCATGTCAACCTCGTCACCAACTTCAATTGTTGATTCTGTTTTCAGTCTATATGCAATGAGGTCTTTGATAGATATAATTTTCAATCCCCATTCCTGTGCTCTTTCTTTAAGCTCAGACATACGTGCCATAGTTCCGTCTTCACTCATTATCTCCATCAGTGCGCCTGCTGGGTACAATCCTGATATCTTGCACAAGTCAACAGCGGCTTCTGTGTGTCCGCTTCTGCGTAGCACTCCGTTTTCCTGTGCATATAGTGGATTGATGTGTCCTGGACGACCGAATGTCTCTGGAGTAGACGTGGAGTCTGCAAGAGCCAAGATCGTTTCTGCACGGTCATGAGCTGAAACTCCTGTAGTGCATCCTTCCAATTTGTCTACTGTAATTGTAAAAGGTGTACCTAGCATTGATGTGTTTTCTGTTACCTGATGAGGCAGGTCCAGTTCGTCGGCTCTTGACAGAGTTATTGGTGCGCAAAGTACGCCACGTGCATTCTTTAGCATGAAGTTAACCTTCTCTGCTGTAATCTTCTCTGCTGCGATAATCAAGTCTCCTTCATTCTCGCGGTCCTCATCGTCAACAACAACGACAAACTTTCCTTCTTTAAAATCTTTTATGGCATCTTCGATGCTGCTTAATTTGAACTCTCCCATAGTTATCTTGTTTTAATGATAGGTCTTTCAATTTTAATATACCTATTTTTATATATATATAATCTAATTATTTTATTGTTTGCATATTTGATATTCTTCTTGTGATGTTGTCGTTGGTCTGTTTTATCGTTTTCAGATCACGCAACAGTCTCATTCTAAATCCAAACATTCTGAAGTAGAAGAATAAACCTAGTGGTAGTATCACCGCTGATATTATGTTCATCCATTTACGTTCAAACGGACGCGTGTGGGCTTTCACAGAAACTACCGGATAGTTGTTCAACTCACTCAATATGTAGTTGTCTCTTGTGTTCGATAAGTCGTTTATCACGTCTTCCAATTCCTCGCTTATCCTTTTTATCTCGTGATCAGGATGATACTTGAAGAATACGTTTATAGGATTAGGCATGCCTATAAGCTTTTGTGCCTTTGAGTAATCACTAACATCGTTACTTATCGTTCCAAGGCGCATTGCGTCGTTGGTGTAGTCCGGGTCTTCAATCACAACTTCCTTACTGAATATGTGTCGCTTTATTCTAAGTCCCAAAATCTTTCCCATTATCTCTTTATACAAGTCGAGGTTGAATACCACGGAATCTTTGTTTGCCTTGTATGTCACGAATACTGCTATTGGCGTTAGCACAGCCGGAGCAAGTCCCTTTCCGAACCATACAGACCACATCCCGCCGCGTGCCATTCTGTATCCAGAGTTGTCAAGAATGTAATACACGATAAACACCAGTACTGATATGATAACTGGTATTCCCAGTCCTCCTTTTCTTATGATTGCTCCCAGTGGGGCGCCGATGAAGAAGAATATCAGACAGGATAATGCTACCGTAAACTTATTGATAGCCTCAATCTCGTGGTCATGAATGATCTTGTCGCCGTCTTTCGTTATCATACTCTTGAAATCAAGGTCGCTCACGGCAGCTTGTGTTCTTGATAAAGCGTCGTTCACAACTTGGCTCTTTTGACTTGCCGGCAGATGACTATATGTAGAGTCTATATTAAAGTTTTTTGCCATGCCTGCCTTTATAGCGGTTAAGGAGTCTCGCTTATTAATTTTCGGCGTAAAATACATACCCATTTTCTCGTCCTTATAATAGACATGTCCTATGCTGTCATAAGCTATGTCGAGCGAATCGATGTCATGAAATATCTGCTTGAGGCTTTTTCCCCTTGCATCGTTTGATAAACTGGTTGCATCAGCCATATTAAAGTCGCCGTCAAAATCAAGTACAATCTTTTTTGCCGTAAATGTCTCCCTGCGGTATGGCACAGCGGCACTATTGCCGAACGCTTCTGTTTGCATATTCTCAAACCATTCACCACTCCACAGGTGTAATAGCAAGTGTTTCTTCTCAGCAGTAGCTTGTAGCATAGCAGAGTCGGCAAGGATTATCGCTTGATCTTCGTAGCTACCTGTCATTCGGTATATCATTACGCCATATAGCATACCCGTCTTGATGTCTTTTTTCTGAACATACAAGTTGCTGTTTGGTATTCCGTCATAGAATACACCTTCTGGAATTTCAAGTTCAGGACTTTTCTGCTTCATAGATATAAGCAGCTGTCCTATTTTCATGTTAGCAGTAGGTCCTATATTATTTTGAAAATAGAAAGATATGCCGCTGATAACAATAATAAGAACGATAAGTGACCTGAAAGATTGTATCAGAGATATTCCTGCAGCTTTTATTGCTGTTAGCTCACTGCTTTCACCTAAGTTACCGAAAGTAATTAATGAAGACAGCAGTATGGCTAGTGGCATGGCTTGTGGAACAAGCATCAGTCCCATATACCAGAAGAACTGTGCCAGTATCTCCATTGACAGGCCTTTACCGATAAGTTCGTCTATATATCTCCAAAGAAACTGCATCATAAGCACGAATTGGCAAATGAAGAATGTTCCTATGAAAAGCACACCGAATTGCTTTGAGATAAATATGTCTAATTTCTTTATTCGAAACATTTATACTAATGTAATATTCACGCACGTGCGCGTAATTTAGTTTGCAAAATTAGTATAAAAATATTAGAAATCTCCCATTTTTCATCTTTTTTATCAAATAACCTCCGACTATGCTTTCCTTTCTTTTTGTGAGGAATAAAAAATATTTTGATGTATTTCATAAGAAAAGATACGTGTGGTATTTCAGAAAAAACATTTATATGATTTCTTTTATCATACTTCCTTTCCTTTTTTCGAGTCATCTCTATGAGTGTGTCTTATAAGTTTGTAAAGCTTTGTATGTAATATAATTTCCTTATATTATTGTTTATCTTTATATGCTTTTTTCTCACAGAGTTGAATCATGTAATTAAACGGCCGTTCTCGCGTTTCTCGCGGAAATAAAATTCAGAAACAAAGGAAAATTTCGCTAAGTCATGAACAGAGGAAGCTTGCTTACTATGCCATGATAAGAAAACTTCTTCAAAGAAGAAATTTCGTGCAAACGAGAGCAGAGTCAAGCTTGCTTGAACTATGCCGAGTGTACCTAGATATTGAAAGAATTTAAATTTCGTGCAAGCGAGAGTAGAGCCAAGTTTACTTGAACTATGCCGAACGCAGCCGAAATCCTTTATAAAAAAAAACGGCCCATTATAGCTCATGTAATTTCTGAAAAGATCAAGAAACGCACCTAGAGGTGCCAAGAAAAACCAGCATGAACGTTACCGATAAGCCATGAGCATAGTAAGCAACTTTCTTGTATTTTTTCTTACACCTTTAGGTGTGTTTTTTGCGATTTTTTCAAGTAAAACATGTGATAAAATTTCCTTAGTTTCTGCATTTTATTTCCGTGAGAAACGCGAGAACGGCTGTTTTGTCTGTTTGTCGTTTATTCCTTACCTGATTTATTGCCACAAATACACACTACTTATCTGTGAGAAGCATAAAATCAACATAGTTACTATTTCTTGTAATAATTATTGCACACTCTACGCATAGATTTTAGAATATTATCTGTGTTGAAGTTTACTAATATGCCCGTACGCAAGTTTAGTAAGCGCAAATATGTAATAACTTGCTTGAAAAATACATTCTTGAACTCATCCACAGCTTTTAATTCAATGATGACGCAATCATTGACCAAAAGATCATATCGTAAGTTGCAGTCAAGCTCATGTCCTTTGTAATTAACAACAATATTGCCTTGTTCTTTTACAACAAGTCCTTTTGCCTCCAATTCAATCTTTAAAGCTTTTTCATAAACAACCTCTAGTAGTCCTGGACCTAATGCAGTGTACACATCGTATATTGCACCCCTTATCGTATATGTAATTTCTTTATCTTCCATTGGTTTTGCAAAACTACTAAAAACGATTGAAAATGCTAGATATGCTTAACATTCTTTGCATCTGTTTTTTGTCGTAATTATATTTTTTCAATCAATCGAAAATAATTTCCAAATAAATTTTGGTAATTTAAAACTTTGTATTACCTTTGCACCCGCAAACAGCAGTAATGCTTGTTGTGATGGCGGGATAGCTCAGCTGGTTAGAGCGTCGGATTCATAATCCGGAGGTCGTGGGTTCGGGTCCCACCCCCGCTACAAAAAGAGTCACGAATATTTTCGTGACTCTTTTTTTTGTGTCTTTTCAATCCTTTTCGGCTTAATTGCATAATCTCTTGAAATTGCTATTTTCGGACTTTAAATTTATGCCACTAGTGGCACCTTTTTCAAATAGAAGAAAGTCATTTATATTTATCGAGAGGAACTATTTATATTGGTAATCCAGTATCTTTAATATTTGATTTCTTTACTTGCTAACAAGATATTAAAACAAAAAAGAGGGGCAGCTCGTAAGCCATCCCTCAATAGTTCCTTTTATAGTGCAGTTTGAGGGTCGTAACCAACAAGTGCACTGTATTTACGTTGCAAATTTACTACTATTTTTGGTAATACGAAATTTTTCTCGTGGCAATATTTATCATTTCTGTTATGTTAATGAAGTAGCAGATTATGGATGAAAAATCCCATGCAAGTCAGACTTACATGGGATGGCTATTATACTATTATTGCTTCGTTTTCAAAGTTCAAATTCATCCAACAAGAACGGAATTACTCCTACATAGGTAAAACCTTCTTCGTCATTCCAGGCTTTGACATTGCCATCTAGAACAATTATTTTGCGGAAGAAGTCCCCTGAGTTTTTCATAGAATACGTCTCCTGACTTCTTTTTTCAGGTGTATCAATATTCAATGCAGATTGAATGTAGATCTTCTCGTGTCCTGTGTTCACAACAAAGTCAATTTCGTACAATGATTTTTTTCTTATTCCATCTTTGTTGGTAGTTAGTTCTACTACTCCTACATCAACACTGTAACCTCTTGAAATAAGTTCCATATATATCATATTCTCCATCAAATGTGAGCGTTCCTGTTGACGGAAATTGAGTTTCGCATTTCTTAGACCAAGATCTATGGCATAAAACTTCTTGGTATTGTCAAAGTAGCGTTTCCCTTTAATCTCGTAGCGCTTAGCTTTAGAAAAGAGATAAGAATCCTCCAAATAGTCTAAGTAATTCTTGATAGTATGGTCTGAAGTTTTCCGTCCCATCAGCGAACTTGCTGCATTGGAAAGATTATGGGGATTAGTAAGCGATCCAACAGCAGAACATAGAGAATCAACCACTGCATCAAGAATTTCATCATCCTTGAGATTGTATCTTTCCACAATGTCTTTAAGGTATACATTTTTATATAGGTCATGCAGGTATTTTTGCTTTTCGATCTCATGTGGTTCTAGTACTGCAAGAGGCATTCCGCCATAGGTGAGATAATTTTCCAAAGCATTTGACCGATCCTGATCTTCCATTTGGAAATACTCTTTAAAGGACAATGGATACAGTTTAATTTCCGAACCTCTATCTCGGAAATTTGTTACAATGTCCTTTGACAACATCTTAGAGTTTGAGCCCGTAACATATATGTCCAAATTCTTTCTGGCAACAAGGTCGTTGAGTATATCGTAAAAGGTGATATACAGCATTTCCTTATCTTCTTCGGATACAAGATTTTCGTCAATGTCTTTATTCTTAATCTTTACAGACAACTGTATCTCATCAATGAAAACATAATATCTTTTGTCTTTATCTTGCGTTCTATCTACTACATACTGGAATAACTGATTGGGATTCCTATATTTCAAATCAGACTTCCTGTCCAAGGCTATTTCAACGAAGCAATCCTCACTGACACCTTCAGATAGCAGTTGGTTTTTATACAAAGTTGATAACAGGTAGGATTTACCGCAACGACGTATTCCGGTGATTATTTTTACCTTGCCATTCCATCTTTTGGAAAGCAATTCATTTACATATTTCGAACGTTGTATTATCATATAGTCTTTATCTTACTGCAACTTTAGGTGTATATTGCACCTGTTTTTGCAGTACAAAGATAATTAAAAGGTTTATAATCTCCAAATAATTGATGAAATTACTGAAGTGTCGTTTCAAAAATCATCCAAGGAACAAAAAAGTTAAGGTGCTAATTCTATGTATTTCTTGGTGTAGTTAACATCCTTCTTTTTTATTCCCGCGAGAACGGTCGTTATTGTTGTTCTCGTATGTGCAAACGGCCTATTTTCTCGCAGATAACGCAGACAAAATGCAAACGCCATAAACTCCCTCTATGTCGTAACTGTCTTTGTCAGCGTTCTCTGCGGCATCTGCTTTAGCAGATCTATTTCCATTTCCCCAACCTGTCTTTTGTCTGCGTAAATCTGCGTAATCTGCGTGAGAATATGCCGTTTGTACATGTAAAAATGGATGTGATGAATGAATAGAAAACAACAATAACTATTGAAGAATATCTAGCTGCATTCAACATAGTTCAAGTAAACTTGACTCTGCTCTTACTTGCAAGATATTTAAATTCTTTGAATGTCGGCTGCACTCAACATAGCTCAAGTAAACTTGGCTCTGTCTTCGTTTGCACGACATGCCCGTGACAACGGCCGTTATTGTTGTTATATGCTAAACCCCATATTCTCTCGCAGATTACGCAGATCTACGCAGATAAATACAAACTACATAATCTCCCTCCGTGTTGCAACTGTCTTTCTCTGCGTTCTCTGCGAGAGACCATGCCGTTTACACATGTAAAAAAAGAAGCTACATGATTTTATATTTCCTAATGAAACAAATTGAAAAACGGAAAAACATGATTTTTCTTTGCTTTTTTAATCGTTTATCTTATCTTTGCATAAGATAAGGCGGCGCTCGGCATACCATTCAAGTAAACTTGATGCTTCTGCTCTTGCTTGCGCTATCTTTGCATAAGATAAGGCGGCGCTCGGCATACCATCCAAGTAAACTTGATGATTCTGCTCTCGCTTGCACTATCTTTGCATAAGATAAGGCTACGCTCGGCATACCATTCAAGTAAACTTGATGCTTCTGCTCTTGCTTGCACTATCTTTGCATAAGATAAGGCGGCACTCGGCATACCATTCAAGTAAACTTGATGCTTCTGCTCTCGCTTGCACTATCTCTGCAACAACTTTTATATAAAGAAAACATGATTAACTTAAAAAGGCTCTTGCCACTAATATTAACCATATTTGCACCTCCCACTTACGCGCAGATCACATATAACGTGGAAATGCAAAACACTATTGGCACAGGCAGTCATAACCCTTTATGGCTTAACGCTAATAAATATGGCTTGAGTTCTATCGATAACCGAAATGGATATATCCGTGGTGCTGTAATGCGACCTTTTCAATTAGATTCCGCACGCAACTGGGCTGTAGGCTATTGCGCTGATATTGTAGCACCGTATAATTTCACTAGCCACTTCGTTGTTCAGCAGGCTTATCTTGATTTACGCTGGCGTAAAGGCTTACTCACTGTTGGTAGTAAGGAACAGCCGATGGAACTGAAAAACCAGGAACTTAGTAGCGGTGGTCAATGCTTGGGCATAAACTCTCGTCCTATTCCGCAGGTGCGTCTTAGTCTTCCTGACTTTATTAATATACCGGGAACAAAAGGACTGTTAGCTTTCAAGGGACATATTTCTTATGGTATGCTTACAGATGGTGGATGGCAGGAACAGTTTAATACGTCAAAATCAAAATATCAAAAAAATGTACTTTACCATAGTAAGGCTGTTTATGTGAGGATAGGTAACGAACAGCGCCATCCTTTTGAAGCTAACTTTGGTTTGGAGATGGCGACGACTTTCGGTGGAACAACATATCTAAATGGAGTAAAGACCACCCATCCTTCAGGGATAAAGAAGTTTATCAAAGCCTTTGTCCCTCTTAATGAGAAGGGCGACACTTCTGTTTATACTGCTGAAGGCAATATGCTAGGGGCTATGCTTCTCAGTGTAAGTTATAAGTTTACTACTTGGAAGCTCCGTGCCTATTACGATCATTATTTTGAAGATGGTTCCCAGATGTTCCTGCTGGATTATGATGGTTATGGTAAAGGAAGTGAGTGGAATAAGAAAGAAAAGAATCGTTATCTTGTCTATGACCCCAAGGATGCGATGTATGGTATAGAGGTCACTCTTCCCAAAAACCGATTTGTGTCTACTTTTGTTGGAGAATTTCTATATACCAAGTATCAGTCAGGACCTATATATTATGACCATTCAAAAGATGTATCCGATCATATAGGTGGGCGTGATGGGTATTACAATCATGGAACATACGTTGGATGGCAGCATTGGGGACAGGTAGTAGGTAATCCGCTTTATCTTTCGCCAGTTTATAATGAAGACGGAAGTCTGTATATAAAAAATAATCGTTTCGTGGCATGGCATTTTGGTATCAGCGGAGACCCTATCCTCGGATTGCATTACCGTTTACTGATGACGTGGCAGAAAGGGTGGGGAACCTACGAAGTTCCATATACCGATGTAGAGAGAAGCTATAACATGTTGGCAGAGGTGAGGTATAATCTACCTGATAAGCTAGCGGCTGTTAATACTCATGGTTGGGCTGTCAAAGTCGCTTTGGGTGTTGACCGTGGACAACTGCGTGGCAACAACACAGGATTGCAGATTACGATATTGAAAAACGGAATACTAAACTTTAAAAGAAGATGAAACAGAATATCACATACATAGTAGCATTATTCATTATGTTACTGTCGTTTCAGAGTTGCGAGTTTGAGGCTTCTGATAATGGCGACCTTGATGGTAATTGGCAGTTGATGCAGGTAGACACCATTGCAACAGGAGGTTCTTGTAATGTGAAAGAACGTCAGTTGTTTTATGCTGTCCAAGTAAGGTTGTTATGTCTGAGTGCCTATAATACTGATGCCGAGTCAAATCTGTTCTTCCATTTTGAGCATACCAGTGACTCGCTGAAATTAAAGTCGGCAAGCAATGATGGGCATGTAATGTATCCCGTTTCAACGCTTCGTCCTTATGGGATAAACAAAGAACAGGAAGCATTCAAGATCATGTTACTCAATTCAGATAGAATGCAGTTGCGCTCCGACAGTCTCCTGTTGAGTTTCCGTAAGTTCTGACGATTCACTTAGTAAGCAACAACACTCTCTATTTTCTCATGTGTATTAGGAAGACAATAATAAACATGCTAATTAGTAAAGTGTTGATAATGTTTTCTTGACTCTTGTGCCGTGGTGATGATCTCGGTTCACAATATCTGAAATATCATGACTTTTTTATGAATGCTAATGACACGTGTAACGTGGTGGTAAATAATTATGAAATTTTACCATGGTATATTTGTACAATCTAATAATTCATAAGGCTTTAATTTTGTATAGTACAAGTGTCGTAAGTCCTCTATGGATGAACTCAATTTAGTGATACTCATAGTTCTTTGATCTTATATTCTACAATTAGATACAAGAATATCTAGAAAAAGGTTGTTACTTATGATATTTTCTGTCATTTGCTTGGAAAAGTTTCGAAAATAGTCTAAATTTGCAAAGTGAAACTATCGCTAACAAGGTTATATTATGATTAAAACAGATTTGATAATATCATTAATTCGCAGTCATGTGAATGGTGATGATACACAGTTTAAGCGCATCGCGATGCAGATGTCTGCAGCGGAGGCTAAGGCTGGTCATAGTCTTGTGGCATCTTCAATACATGAAGCAATAAATTCTGCTATTCGCATTCAGCCTTTGAAATTCAAGTCTTTGAATGCAGAAATGACCGATTTACTAATGATTGCTGATAAGCGTTACTCAATGAAGGATATGGTTGTTTCTTTTGATATCAAGAATAAAATAGATCGTGTGCTTAAAGAGTATTTAGCCCAAGATAAACTTCATAAGTATAATCTTGAGAATCGCAGAAAATTGTTGCTTTATGGCTTATCTGGTACAGGTAAGACAATGACTGCCGAAATCCTTGCTCATGAGCTCAATTTGCCTTTCATCATAGTGAGAACAGAGAAAGTTGTTACTAAATTTATGGGTGAAACTGGTTTGAAATTGGGAAAAATTTTTGATACAATAGCTTCTATTCCTGCTGTTTATCTCTTCGATGAGTTCGATGCTATTGGCGCTCAGCGAGGTATGGATAATGAGGTGGGTGAACAGCGACGAATTCTTAATACCTTCTTGCAGTTGTTGGAAAGAGACAGCTCGAGCAGTATTATTATTGCCGCTACTAACAATGTAGAGGTTTTGGATAAAGCTTTGTTTAGACGATTTGATGATGCTATAGAATATACATTGCCTGAGAGAAATGAAATCATTTCCTTGCTAAAAGAGGCTTTATGCATGAGCAATGAAGTGGATGTGTACTCTCTTTGTGATAATTTTGAAGGCATGAGTCAGGCTGAAATAAAGATTGTGTGCGCTGATGCCATGAAGGAAGGTATTCTTGCAGGAAATGACATCACAAATGATATGATAAGAAGCTTGATTAAACAAAGAAAATCAATGAACATAAAAATAGGATAATCTTACGTAATGGCTAAAGAACATATATACCTTGGTTGCAAATACTCTGAAAAATTATCTTTCACTCCGATAGGAACTCCTGTAAAAGAAAAAGTCACTCCCGATAGAGATGTAAATATACATGCTGCTCAGTTGAAAGAATGGTACAGTGGTGCTATAGAAACTGCTCTTACTGCTCAACGTGAACGGCAGAAACAGAATTTGCCTGTAGCAAATGGCATATACTTGGATATGGATCTGGTAGGTGGTAAACTGCCTTTACCTCAATTGGACTCTCAAAGGGGTACTATGTTGATGTGTGTGGATGATCATTCCAATGGAGAAATAACGAAGGCTACCGTGTTTCTGCCTGTTGAAAAAAGTGATTGGTTAGATAAAAAACTCGACCAATACGTAAAGCCTGTTGAAGAAGACACGAAACCTGCCAACGCTCCTTTGGTAAATTCAATTGAGCATATAGAACTTTCACCCGTACGTTCTCTTTTCCCTATAAAACGAGAGTATGATGAACTGGAGCCTAACACTACCTATTATTTTGAGATTTGGATAGATGAGACCGATCAAGAGTGTATTCATACCGTCATTAAAAATATGGACGCTATGGGTATTGCAGTGATAGGTGACAATATTGTATACTTTGAAAGCGTGACTGTTTGTCTTGTTTCGGCTACGAAAGAAGCAATTGATGATATTCATTTTGCCCTTGATAAAGTGGAAGCAGTGAGGCGGTATCACAATCCGGTAGAAATGGTAAAAAGCGATGAGGAAGCTCGTGAATGGTCGCAACTGATAGCAGATGATGTGGAATATAATCTTGATGAACATTCTGTAATCGTAAGTGTACTTGACAAAGGGGTGAACAATGGACACCAGTTGTTGAGCAACCTTTTGCCAGATGATAGACGAGATTCGGCAGTTGATGGTATTGGAGTTGGGCATGAGGGATTTCATGGTACAGGTATGGCTGGACTTGTGGCGTATGGCGACTTGAATGATTTGATAAATCAAAGAGGCAGCTTAGAGGTGAATCACGCGCTTGCTTCGGTCAAAGTTTTGTCGGATGTACATGCTAACGATCCTTTGCTGTATGGTAAGATTACGGAAAATGCTATAGAGATGTCAAGCAATATGGGTGCTGATATCTGTTGTATGGCAATTACTCAAGATGAAGAGCGTAATGATGGCTTCCCCACTTCGTGGTCGGCATCTCTTGATAAGGCATTATATCATAAAGGAGCTTGCGACCGCCTGTTGGTGGTTTCTGCAGGTGATACACAGACAGGTGTTATTGATCATGAAAATTATCTTGACTCATTATCTACTTCCTCCATTCAGACTCCTGCTCAGGCGTTGAATGCAATAACTGTCGGTGCTTACACCGTAAAAACACTAGCGCGAACAGAATGGACGGCAATTGCTCCTCCAGAGGGACTTTCGCCTATGACTCGTACTTCAGTGATGTGGAGAGGAAAAAATGCTAAACCAGACATCGTGATGGAAGGTGGAAATGTTGCACATCATGATGTGTTGGGCGATTCTGATATGGCAGAACTAAGCTTGATAACAACAAACGATTTGATTCCACAGAAGCCATTACAAGATTTTAATGCTACAAGTTCTGCTACAGCTCTAGCTGCAAGACTGGCTGCAAAGATTAAAACGGAAAATCCAGAAGTGTCAATGCTTACAGTCAGGGCTCTCATGGTGCATTCTGCTGAGTGGACGGAAGAGATGAAACATCTTGGTGATACTCCAACTAAAATCATGGAATATTGTGGTTATGGTGTACCTGATGAAAGTAGAGCTGTGGCAAGTGATAATACCAATGCTACTTTCATTATAGAGGATTCGCTAGTACCATTTACCGAGGATGGTACGTATAATGAAATGCGTTTTTACGATTTGCCATGGCCAAAAGAGCTTCTTGAGCAGATGCATGGCGAGGCAGTAAAAATGAGAGTTACTTTGTCATATTATATTGAGCCTTCACCCGGTTTTAAATCGAAGTACAATAAATATAATTATGCTTCTTCAGCCTTATCTTTTGATGTGAAGATGACTAATGAAACAAGAGAGCAGTTTATATCTCGCAATAACAAAGAAGAGCAAGTAACTGACAAGAGTGATAATGATTCGAGTCGTTGGAATATTGGTATCAAAAGACGTGCGGCAGGAGCAGTTCAATCTGATTGGATTGAGTGTTCGGCTTTCGAGTTGGCAGAATGTAATCAGATAGGCATATTTCCAGGTAGTGGTTGGTGGAAATCAAGAAAAATAGCTAATGTAGACAACGTAATAAAGTATTCACTTGTGGTGAGTATTATGTCGGATGAAACTCCAATATATGATGAAGTTAAGGTTATTGTTGATAATGCTATTCCAATAGATGTATAACTTTAGTTTCTGCATTTTCTTTATTTGATAATATCGTATTTTCTATAGAAACAAAAAAGAGAGACTGCTCGTAAGCAATCTCTCAGTAGTTCCTTTGAATTGCTAGGATTAATGCAAAATAGTCAGCTCTCGGCTTTTTCCTGTTATTTATTTACGATGTAATCTTGTTCAAATAACGTTTTTATATCTTGTCCCAATTTTTTCTTTTGATCTTCTCCTAATGCTCCAAATGGAACATTCCAAGTGCGACCGAAAATAGCCAGTGATTGTCCATATACACCTTTTTGAATGACAACTGCTTGTTTTCGTTGTTCACCATTTTTGGTAGTAGTTATCTTGATAAAATCACTGAGTTCATTCTCTAACTTAAGTTTTTTAATATATTCTTCCGGAATAGAGAAAAGTATAACATGAGGTTCTAATTTTTCAATTAGTAGTTTCCATTGTTCAAAACCATGCTCATTCTCCATTAGATTATTTTTTTCTTGTCGAGACAGGTTAGACCATGTTGGATCAGTAGCCCACGGACTACAAATATCTGTATGAAGCGCTCTGTTTGGCATACCTTTCTTAGTACAATAACTTGCATCAAGACCATTTAAAATATACTCAAATGACTTAAACCATGAGTATGGACTATTCTCAAAGTAATTATTGTATGCAGCTTCTAAGCCCTTTTCTTTATAGCCTTCGAAACGTAAGTCAATGTCGAATGATTCTCCATCGTTGTTTCTAAATTCTTTGTCTGAAGGATTTAGAGCAACGGTAACAATACGAATCTTCGACCTATTATAGGCCACCCTATCTCCAAACCAATCGATAGGAATTGTATCTATCTTTGTCATATAAAAACTAATATGGTATTAACGCTTGTAAAATTCAATATAGATGGTCTTTTCTAATCAGCATCTTCGATGCACAGTCTAGACTATTGTCAAATACAGTCCAACAATCAGGACATTTCAAATTTGTATGATTCTGAATATCATGCCTGCAATTCGGGTATTTGACGAACCTATATAGTACACATGCAAAGATAGGCAAATAACAGGAAAATCATCATGTTGTAATACCTTTTTTGTCATTATCATTGATAATTCTTGAAATATTTAATCAGCATCTTCGATGCACAGTCTAGACTATTGTCAAATACAGTCCAACAATCAGGACATTTCAAATTTGTATGATTCTGAATAT